>CZKR01000086.1_pt4 | contig 97673 bp, 105 predicted proteins | sample 1122371 | NCBI WGS metagenome assembly CZKR01 (sample SAMEA3539301, study PRJEB10725) | soil metagenome | biome: tundra; feature: field; material: soil | place: USA | collected 2010-05 | depth 0.15 m
TCGGCGCCTGCCCGAACCCCCCGTGCTGCGCATCAAACATCTTGAATGCGGATTCCTGAATCGCCGCGGTCACGCCCGCCGACACCCGCCCGCTCCGCCCCGCAAACGATTCCGACTGCGCAATTGCGCTCTCCACCATCTTCGCCTGCTCCACCACGTCGCCGTGCTTTTCCGCATAAGCGTTGGCAATGCTCAGCAGCACCCGCCGAAAGCTGGGACGCCCATACCCATCGCTGGGCGGAAAATAGGTCCCCCCATAAAACGGTTTCCCGTCGGGCGTAAGAAACGCCGTCAGCGGCCACCCGCCCTGCCCGCTCACCGCCTGCACCGCTGCCTGATACCGGCTGTCAATGTCCGGACGCTCGTCCCGATCCACCTTCACCGCGATGAAATGCTGATTCACAATCGCCGCAATCTCCGCATCGTCATACGACTCCCGGTCCATCACATGACACCAGTGACACCACACCGCCCCAATGTCGAGCAGCATCGGCTTGTTCTCCCGCTGCGCCGCCGCAAAGGCGTCAGCTCCCCACTCATGCCATTGAATCGGCTGATGCATGGCGGATCGCAAGTAAGCAGAGGAAGCGCGCGCGAGGGAGTTCAGGGTGGTGGTAGTCATGCTTCAAGTTTATACGGAAGAACCCACGAAAGGATGGCAGAGGCTAGGCTCATGGATCATTGAGACTTTGTCATTCCGAGCCGCTCGGAGCCGGCGAAGCCGGCGAGAGCGAGCGAGGAATCTGCTTTGTCTTGACCTGCGTTACGTAACGCATTACGATGAAATGTGATTCGGTCCATCCGCCACAAGGGACTGAAACGCCTCTACGAGGATGATGATCCTCGCGGCGTGATCCCGGAACACGCGCCAAAAGCTACGGGACATCCTGGCGAGGCTGGATGCTGCCGGTACAGCCGCAGACATGGATTTGCCCGGCTTCCGGCTACATTCGCTCAGGGGTAATTTCAAAGGCCTTTGGGCGGTAACGGTTCGCGCCAACTGGCGCGTGATTTTCCGCTTCGCGGAAGGTGACGCCGTGGATGTCGACTACGTCGACTACCACTGAAGGAGTTTTGACTATGCCGATGAAGAACCCACCGCACCCAGGCGGCTTCGTGCTGCGCCAGTGCATCGAGCCACTGGGCTTGACCATCACGCAAGCCGCCGCTGCCCTCGGAGTCACGCGTACGACTCTGTCAGAATTGGTCAACGAAAAACGCGGGATTTCGCCAGAGATGGCGGTGCGCCTCTCCAAGGTCTTCGGCGGCAGTGCAGCTACCTGGCTTACCCAGCAGGCCCACTACGATCTGGCCCAAGTCCGCACCGACCGCATCAAGCTCAAGCGCCTGGAATTCGCTTAGACGTCCCAACAGTTACCCAGGATTATCTCCTGATTATCGCTATGCCGCAGCCTGTGCCAAGGTACCTTCTCGATCGCCTTCGAACTGACGTCGTGCCAGCGTCGGTTCAAGGTTCATTGCCAGTTCTGTTTTTTGGCGATCCTTCAACATCATCGATCACGATAGGCATTAACCCTTCCAAGCAAGAGTACTTGACCCGAGCGGGCGGGAACTCGAGGGTCATCTGAGGCGTTTCGAGACTCTCGCTTCACTAGGAGCAGCTAGTCGCGTAACTCTGGAGGAGCTTCAGGCTGACTTCGCTGTTAGAAGGATGCGGAGTTACTTCGATACCAATCGCCCGGTTTACAGTTGGTTCAGCAACTTGTCTCGCGTAGTTGAGGATATGGGCATGTCATTCCGAGAGCACTCGGCTGCGCATCTGGATCTGGTGCAGGAGGCTACGGATCCAGCCTGGAGCCAGTTATCTAAGTCCGACCCCGAGCAAGCTCTCGCCGTACTGCTCCGCGACCTGCCGTTCTTACGAAAACAGATTGAGCAATCCACGTTTCAGGCGATTGTTTGCACGAGTGCAACCGTTTGCAAACAATTAAGCCAGATGCTCGCGGTTCAATTCAAAAGGAGCGGAGAAGTAGCGCGGCTGAAATGGAGTGTCGGTACGGTTGAACTTTCTCGCGGCCTGATCGGCGTCGCTGCATGGAACATTCCGCTTAAGCGGCCGACAGGCCTCAATTTAAAGGGGGAGAACGAGCTCGGCAATCTTCTCGAATCCCAACTAAAGAAGGTCGGGATAAAGTTGAAATAACCGCGCGATTCCGTTGGAACGAGGCACTGGCGTCCCACCCTTCGCGTTCTTTAGGAGGATCTCCGTTGCCTCCTACCCCTCGGCCACCTCATCCAGCCGCGCCAGCGTATCCGGATACCGCCGCACTAGAAGCACCAGAGCCGCTGCCTGAGGATTCGGTTTGGCCCGTCCCTGCTCCCATTTCTCCAGCGTTCTTTCGTTGATCCGCAATTTGCGCGCGAACACAGCCCGCGAGAAGTGCAGTCTCTTTCGCGTGTCCCGGATGAGCTTCGAATCCACCTTGGGCAGCGGCACCACCTCGACTTTGTAACTGCGCAGGGTGATCTTGCCCTCCCGGTGGGCCTTCATCGCCCCCACTCCGTCCATGAGTTCGGAAAAAACGTCCCTTTTCGCCATCAGTATGTCCTCCGTCGCCGACGGGCCACGCTCGCCCGTCTGACTGCCCGCGCCTTCAGTTCGCTTTCCATCGCGACTTTCAAAGCTTTCGTTGTCTTTTGCCGTTAAATCGGCAGCTTCGCTCTTATCGTAGAGAGTCATTAACCATATCTGGGGATCGGACGGAAAATAGCAATAGATAATCCGCAACCCGCCTCTCCGTCCTTTGCCGCGCCGTGCATCCGCCCAACGCATCTTTCGGAACCCGCCGGTGCCGGGCATCAAGTTCCAGAGGCTCCGGATTGGCACCGAGCCTGGTCTGCAGTTCTCTGTAATGATCATCGTTCAGATATTCCGACAGATAACGCGTAAACGCTGGCGTTTCGGTGAACTCGATATAATTTGTACGCTATTAGAGTACACTGCGATACTCTACGCTGCTAGCGTAGGTATGTCAACAAGCAGGCCTGCTTCTCTTGCCTTCGTCTCTCAACCGTCTCGGAGTTTTAGTGGACAATCCGAATGTGTAGACATCCCTGGCCTTGACCGCGGCATCTTTCGAACATAACAATAGTCTGCGTTTTCGATGAGCCAAAAGGAAACCTCCAATGAATCCGAAAAGGCCTAAGTTGTTCTTTGGAGTTGTACTGATTTTTGTACTCACCGCCAATCCACTCCGCGCGCAGGACACCCAATCAGCTCTCTCCGGCACGGTCACCGACTCTTCCGGGAAAGTCCTGCCCAATGCCAAGGTGAGCGTCAAGAATTTGTCCACAGGCCAGTCGACTGAGACGCAGGCCGATTCCGCCGGCCACTATAAAGTTCCAGACCTTGCCGCAGGCGATTACGAGGTTTCCGCTTCGGCCGAGGGATTGGGCAACGCTGTCGACAAGGTGACGCTCACCGCCGGAAGCCAGCAAACCCTAAGTCTAACTTTGGCTTCCGCGCCAACTCAGCAGGCGCCGGCCACACCGCCCGCGGCAGCGCCCGCCGAGACTCTGCCGAGTGCTCCGTCCGCGAGTAAGACCGCGCCTTCCCTCGAAGACCTCGGCTTCTCCAAGACCGAGACCCAGGCCAACGCGGCGCAGCAGGCCTTGCTCGATAAGCGCACCCACATGCTGAAAATGCACCAGCGCTTTGGATTGATCACCACCGTCCCTCTACTGGCCACCCTGATCACTTCGGTCAACGCCGGCGGCAAGAGTACCAGCACGACCGACCGCAATGTGCATCTTGTGCTGGGCGCGGTTACCGGTGACCTGTATGGCATCACCGCCTACTACGCCATTCGCGCTCCAAGAATTGCAGGTACCGAAACCAAGGGCCCAATCAAGCTGCACAAAGCGCTAGCCTGGGTTCACGGCCCGGGCATGATTCTGACCCCGATTCTGGGCGCAATGGCGTACAGCCAGAAAAGCAACGGAGAAAAAGTCCATGGCATCGCCTCCGCCCACGGCCCGGTAGCGATCGTTACCGCCGCAGCCTTCGGCGCCGCTCTGTTGTCGGTGTCGGTAAAATTCTGAGCCGATCTTATGAACCAGAAAATCCTACCTCTATTTCTGCTGCTGGCCCTGCCCAACCTTTTCGCGGCGGACAGCCAGTGGGTACTCAAGCAGAGCACATTGACCTACCACGTCTCTCACCCACTGCATCAGAGCGAAGGAGTGAGCCACGCCGCGCGCGGCAAGGGCGTCTGCCACGAGGGACAGTGCGATTTCCTGATCGCGGTCCCCGTCAAGTCGTTTGATTCGGGCGATAGCAATCGCGATCTGCACATGATCCAAGTCACGCGCGGCGCGGAATTTCCCATGGTCACGGTTCGCACTCGTCTTCCCGAGTCGGCCGCTGGATCAGCTACAATTAAAGCGGATCTCGAAATTCAGTTCGCCGGCCAAACCGCCCAGTACAAGCAAGTCGTCTTCGAAGTGGTAAGGCAAGGAAACGAAACGCGACTTTCAGGAACCATCCCCGCAACCCTCACCGACTTTAAGATTGACCCGCCTTCGCTCCTGACGCTTCCGGTGAAAAATGAAATCCCGGTGCGCGTGGAGATGACTTGGGGTCCGCAGTAAGGGCAGTTGTTTCCAGCGTCCTTCCTGGCAGATTGAAGCCCTCTTACGGCAATTTCGCCAGTTCCGCCGCAAATCGGTCCGTCACTGCCTCAAATCCCTTTTCTGTCGGATGAAGTTCGTTGGCCCACCAGTCCTGGTAATCCGCCAATCGATTCGAAAGCGTTCCCCGCAAATCGATATACCGCACGTGCGCAAACGCGGGCTGCATCGGCAGCGACTTCACCACGTCGTTGAATTGATCCATGAGGGTCTGCATCATGCCAATTCGCTGCGCAAGATCATCAAAGTTCTTTTCGCGGAAGCCGGGATCCAGCCACGGGCCCGGAAACGGCCAGCCTCCCAAGAAACCCCGACCATCGGGCACGGGATAGTCATAGCCATGCATCAGGATCGGCACCTTCACCGTCTTGCCGAACGTCCCTTGGCAGAGGCCGGTAATGCACATCAGAAGCTGGGTGTAGGCCGTCAAGATTCTCTGATTCAAGACGCCGTCCACCACTTCGCTGGCCCAACCCGCAATCGGCGAGAACGCGTTATTCAGCAGCATGCCGAATTCGTTTCCGGCTACGTCGTCGCCGCCCCCAGAGACCAGCACGGCCTTCGGCACCGCTCCTCGCGCTTTGATCTTCTCCAGTTTGCGCGCGAAGTCTTCCAGTTGTCCCCTGGTATAGGCCATCTTCTCGATCGGATCGCCCTTGTGTGCGGTGGATTCCACGTTGTATCCATGATGATCTTCGAGCAGCTTCAGAACGTCATGGAGCGGGTAATCGAACCACGAGTCTCCGGCAGCCGCCAGAAATCCCGCGGTTTGGAACTCGGCGGACGTTTGCGGAACTCCAGGCGCCGCCATCTGAACCCGCATCGCTGTTGTGTTCTGATTCTTCTTCAGCGCATCCGCCCGCCGGCTTTGTGCGACGGCTCGCAGCGCCAAAATTTCGTCCGCCTTCTCGCGTCCCGAATCGAGCGCCGCCGCGATTTTGTCTTCGAGTGTCATGGCAGACCTCCTATCGTTCTTGCCATCTTCCGCCATTCCCGTGCCCACTGTAGGAATGACGGGCGCGCAGTATACCCCTCGTGACCGGACTCAAAGACTCTTTCGGTGATTCTGTTCGCAGAACGTAAAAGGCGAGTGTCTCTCACGATTTCACTACGTAAGGAAATCGGTCCCCCAACGATCTCCACAGCCCGCTTGTGACATCTAACCTTGCCACTCTTGGCAAATAAGTGGATCATTGCCGAAGCAAAGGAAGTAAAGAAGGATCGCCGCGAAAATGCGTTAAGTTATTTAGAATCAAGATTTTGACCTCTAACCCCTTTGCCTTCAAGATTTTGCGGACACTTTTTGCGAAACCCGCGCCAGTCAAGGCATTCAGAGGGGGTAGGGAAGGGGGGTACCCCCTCGATCCCAGAGAATTCCTACTTCAGCACGCACCTCCAGCAACGCCTCCGCGTGCCCGACAGCATTTTTTGCGGGCAAATATCCACAGGCTGGATTTCAATCTCACCGGGGCTCGAAGAACGACGGTCCCGCGTCAGCTCAAAAGCTGCTTCGCGATCCTGCAGTACAAAGCGATCGCCTCAGCCAGTTGCTGCTTGTCGATGTACTCGCCCTCAGTATGCGCCACATGAATCGATCCCGGACCGATCAGCAACGGTTCGCCCCAGTGGGTGAGCTTGGGAATGTCTGTGGTAAACGCCGCGATCATCGTCGGCAATCCTTCGACGGTGCGCAACCGAAGGAAGGGAAGCTCGAGGGGAAACGTGACCTGCACTTGATCGCCCGCGGTCGCAAGAATCTGTCGGCGCAAATCATCTGACGGACCAACCAGCCGGTAAAGCAAATCCGCGTGCGCATAATCAGGAATGACGTTGGGCGCGCGTCCGCCTTCGATCAACCCGATGTTCAGCGTGCATGGCCCAACGTCCGGATCGGAAGGCAACGGCATCGCGCGCAATCGCGTGAGCGCCGGAATCAGCTTGTCAATCGCTGACTCCCCCAACTCCGGATAAGCCGAGTGTGCCATGCGTCCCGTCGCAGTCACCTCCGCGCGCAGCGTACCTTTCGATGCGAGCGCCAGGCGATTCTCCGTCGGCTCACCATTGACCAGAAAGCGGCATTGCGAACCGTGCCCGTTCGCTGCATATTCATTCGCCACCTGCGCCCCCAGGCTGTCGCGCTCTTCTCCCACCACAAACAGCAGTCCGGCATGGATGTTCGCTTGGCGCAATCGTTCCGCAGCCGCGATTTGCGCCGCGATGATGCCCTTGGCGTCGCAAGACCCGCGTCCGTAAATTCGTACCGCATCTTCCGACGACGGAAGGAACGGCGGCACCGTATCCATGTGCGTGGAAAACACCACCGCGGGATGCGGATGCTCCGCCGATGTTGCGTAAACATTGAAGCGATCACCCTCGACCGGCATCTTCTTTGTCTGATACCCGAGGCGGCAAAGTTCTCCGTAAAGGTAGTTCCCAACGGCAGTTTCGTTTCCGGTGATGGACTCGATGTCCACCAGTTGCCGCGTTAGCGTAACAGCGTCCATGGAGGAGAGAATAGCAGAGAGCAAATCGACTTCTGACCTCGGACCTCGAACGCATTCGACAAAGTGTGGACGATTCATACTTCGTTCCGATTTCTTTTCTGCGGCCATTCCCGTGTAATCTGACGCTGTGATTTCTTCGAGCTCATCCATCCGTTCGTTGTTTCTCGACGGTCCTGCTGGACGCCTGGAAGCGCTGCTGAACGCTGGAGCCGACAACGCTACGCATGCTGCAGTGGTTTGTCATCCGCATCCCCTGTTTGGCGGAACGCTGCACAACAAAGTCGTCTTTCACACCATGAAGGCGCTGAACGGCTTTGGTTTTCCCGTGTTGCGCTTCAACTTCCGTGGAACTGGCTTGAGCCAGGGCGAACACGACCTCGGGAATGGGGAAGTTGAGGATGTGCGCACCGCGCTCGACTGGCTTGACGCCGAGTATCACTTGCCGTTGGTGTTCGCAGGATTCTCTTTCGGCGCAGCGGTTGGATTGCGCCAGGCTTGCGCGGACGTTCGGGTTCATGCGGTGATCGGCGTTGGAACGCCCGTAGCTCCGGTTGCAGCTGACACCGAGCAGCCGCGCGTATACACGTTTGATTTCACGCGAGATTGCAGCAAGCCCAAGTTGTTTGTCAGCGGAGCCCGCGATCAATTCGGCCCGCGAGCCAAGTTGGAAGCGTTGGTTGCGTCGATGCCCGAACCGAAGAAGCTGGTGTTGATCGAAGGTGCGGATCATTTCTTCGAAGGCCGCTTGCGCGAACTGCGGGAAGCGATTGAAACGTGGGTTCGCGAGCAGGTGATCTCGTGAATGCGACCGACTACCGGTCTTCTTCGCGTGCTCGGCTCTGCCTTAGCGTTCTCTGCGGTCAAAGGCTTTACCGCAGAGGTTGCGAAGGATTCGCAGAGATCGCAAAGCAAACCGTATTTTCTATCCTGACGTCTGGTGGTCGAAAGCGGTCTTTATAATTCTCTCCATGGCTGACCTCGAGCGCGAAACCAGGTTCCGCCGCAGGCGTGAAGCCGCGCGCGAAATCTTCCAGCATGCTCTGGCCGAGGCATCGATAGGCAAGGCATTTGCGCGGCACGTGCATTGTGAGCGGGGAATTCTACGCGTTTGCGACGATCTTTACGACCTGCATTCGTATTCCGGCGTGCTGGTCGTGTCACTGGGCAAGGCTGGACACACCATGGTTGAGGCCCTGTCCGACCAGGTCGGAGCCTCGCTGGAAGGCATCGTGGCCAGTTCGGTGCAGCCTTCCGCGCAGGTGCATGGGTTCCGGTATTTTCGCGGTGGGCATCCGACGCCGAATGCGGAATCCATTCACGCTGCGAGCGCCATGCTGCGCGCGCTGGACGCGCAACCGGCTTCGGCGTTGGTGATCTTCCTGCTCAGCGGTGGAGGATCGTCGATCGTCGAGAAGCCCATCGACGATGAGATTTCCCTCGAGGATCTCATCTCCACCTATCGTGCACTCGTGCTTTCCGGCGCGCCCATCGCCGAGATCAATGCGGTGCGCAAACACCTATCTGCGGTTAAGGGAGGACGATTGGCGCAGGCCGCGTCTCCGGCGCAGCAGGTATCGCTGCTGGTGTCCGATGTTCTGGACAGCACGCCCGACGCGCTCGCCTCAGGCCCGACCATGCCCGATTCGACCACCGTCGAGGATTGTTACCGCATCGCGGAAAAGTACGAACTGCTGAAACAATTTCCGCCATCGACGCGGGGACTGTTTGAGCGCCAGGCGTTAGAGGAGACGCCGAAGTCGGATGATCCGGCGTTTCATCGCGCACGCTGGTGGCCCGTGCTGACGAACCAGACGGCGGTCGAGGAGGCGAGTGTCGCGGCGGAGCGCGCGGGCTTCATCGTGCATGTCGACAACGCTTGCGACGATTGGGATTACGAGCGTGCTGCCGAATATTTACTGCAGCAGGTGCGCGACTTGAGCAAGCAATGTTCTCCAGTGTGTCTGATCTCTGGAGGTGAAGTTACGGTGAAGGTTACGAACGCCGGAGTTGGCGGGCGCAATCAGCAGTTCGCGCTGGCGTGCGTGGAGAAGATTGCGGGAGAGAGTATTACTGCGCTCAGCGCGGGAACGGATGGAGTCGACGGCAACAGTCTGGCCGCCGGAGCGGTCGTCGACGGCACTACTCTGGAGCGAGCGCGACGTCTTGGGCTGGACGCGCGCGCCGCGCTCGACAAGTTTGATGCGTACCCGTTTTTCAGTGCGCTCGGAGATGCGATAGAAACCGGACCGACGGGGAACAATCTGCGTGATCTGAGAATCCTGCTGGCATACTGAATCGCACTTTCGCGCCGCCGGGTTTTGCCCTGGCGGGACAGCCCAGGCGGCTGTCCCGACGTGGGCATTTCCTGACGAGTCGCAGTTACGCGGTTTTCTGCATCTTCTCTGGCTCGCCCATCTTCTCCATGGCTTCGTCCATACTGTGCTTCATCTCATCCATGGACAAGTCTTTGGTGTGGGTCGCGATCGACCATTTGTGGCCGAAGGGATCTTTCAGTTTGCCGTAGCGGTCGCCCCAGAACTGGTCTGTGACCGGCATTTCGACCTGCGCGCCGGCTTTCACGGCCCGATCGAAAGCGGCGTCGACGCCGTCAACGTAGATGTGCAGACCCATGCCTGCGCCGCCGCTGCTTTGCGGAGAGAGAGCTCCGTACTCCGGCCATTCATCGCTCAGCATGATGATGGAGTCGCCAATCTTTAACTCGGCGTGCATGATCTTGCCGTCCGGGCCTTTCATGACGCCTCTTTCCTCCGCGCCGAATGCTTGTTTGTAGAATTCGATGGCGCGGACTGCGTCGCGGACTGTGAGAAATGGGGTGAGAGTGTGATAGCCCTCGGGAATCGGTTTTACGGACATAAGAACCTCCTAGGCGGGAATTCGAGGGAAGAAGTTTACACCAAAAAACGGGAGCGGGTTGTCAATAGAGCTGGTCACGCAGCTGGTCACGCAGCAACTGGTCACGCAGCAACTTGTCGAGTTCCAGCAAATCGGGTATCTTCATCCCGATTTGAAGTTGTTTTACTGGGCAACCCTGAGCCGTCGATTGTGTTTGGACCTATAAGACGGTCCGACGAGTCGAGGGAAAGCTTATGAGGCAGACTCTTCTTTGGCTGGCAATGGCGCTAGCGAGTTCGTCACTAGCGGTCGGACAACAGTCGAGCGTCACACGGCTCGACGGCAGCACAATCTCCCCGGCGGAAATTGATGGGACGGTGACACGGTTGATGAAGGCCGCTGAAGTCACAGGCGCGGGAATTGCGGTCTTCCATAATGGCAACATTGAGTTCCTGAAGGCATATGGATTCCGGGACAAGGAGAAGAATCTGCCGTTGACGGACAATTCGGTGATGTCGGCGGCTTCGATTTCTAAGGTGGCCTTCGCGTACCTGGCGATGGAACTCGTAGACGAGGGAGTGCTGGATCTGGACAAGCCCGTCCATCAATATTTGCCGAATCCCCTGCCGGAATACCCGAGATATACAGACTTGGCGAATGACCCGCGCTACAACCCATTACCGCGCGTATGCTGCTGAGCCACACCAGCGGGTTTGCGAATTGGCGGTGGATGGAGGAAGACCGTAAGCTCAAGATCCACTTTGAGCCGGGATCGAGGTTTGCGTATTCGGGCGAAGGCATCGATCTGCTTCAATTAGTGGTGGAGACGATCACGAAAAAACCTCTGGTCGAATTAATGCAGGAGCGTATTTTTCAGCCTCTGGGGATGACCCGAACCAGCATGGTCTGGCAAGAGCGCTTCGAAAGCGACTACGCAAACGGCTATGACGAATATGGACGGTCCGTGGGTGCACATCGATGGAAGAACGCGGACGCCGCCGGTTCGATGCAAACGACAGTTGGCGATCTTGCGCGGTTTATGCAGGCCGTGATGGAAGGCAGATTGCTGCGCAGCAAAACGCGAGAGCAGATGCTCAGCCCGCAGGTTCAAATCATATCGAAGCACCAGTTCCCGACGCTCAGAGACGAGACCAGCGATGAGAACAAGAGCATCCGCTTGAGCTACGGACTGGCGTGGGGCCTTTTCTCGACGCCTTATGGCAAGGTGTTTTTCAAGGAAGGGCATGACGATGGCTGGAGAAACTATGCCGTGTGCTTCGACCAGCAGAAGTCCGGCCTCGTCATCATGAGCAACAGCGGAAACGGAGAAGGCATTTTCAAGGATGTGCTGGAGACGCTGCTGAAAGACACGTTTACCCCGATCGAATGGGAAGGTTACGTACCGTATAACAAGCTCCCACCGCGGCTACCGCTCAAGCAGCACAAGCAGGTTGCCGTGGATGCGAAAGTGTTAGACCAATATGTCGGACGCTACGGACTACCGCCGAATATCATTCTGACAATCCGACGCGAAGGCGATCATCTTTCTGTGCAGGAAAATGACGAGCCGAAGCAAGATCTGCTGTCCGAGAGTGAGACGGATTTTTTCTCGACCGTGGCGGACGATGCCTATACCTTCGAAAGGGACAGCAAAGGAAAAGTGACCGCGATGGTTCTGCACGCGGATGGGAAAGATATTTCTATTAAGCGCATCGAGTAACGCGGGAATGCGGTTTTATGCAGGGCGGCCAGAAGTGATTTCATGAAACCGAAGGAGTAAATTGCGGTCCCTCAGGGGCTAAAGCCCGCATCATTCGTGGCTCCGAGCGGCACGGCTGAAGCCGTGCCCTTCCCAAAACCAGCTGAGGCCGTGGCCTTCCCAGAACCATTTAGGGGATAGCGTCTAGAAGAATCGGGTCACGCCTTCTTCCATCACGACGACGCGGTCCTTGATGCCGGCGGATCGGGCTTCCTGGTCCAGCAACTGCAGTGGCTCGTCGACGGGCTCGTGCGAAAGGCGGAAGGTGCCGTAGTGCATGGGAACCATCCAGCGCGATTTGAGGTCGAGGAAAGCACGCATGGCATCGGCAGGATTGGTGTGGACGTTGCGGAACTGCGGCGGATTGTAGGCGCCGATGGGGAGTAGTGCGAGTTCCGGTGCGAGACGGCGTCCGATTTCACTGAAGCCTGAAAAATAGGCGGTATCGCCGGCGTGATAGACGGAATGTTTGCCGGCCTTCAGCACGAAGCCGCCGTAACCGCGGTGCGAATCTTTCAGAACGCGTGCGCCCCAGTGGCGCGAAGGCACGTGCGTAATCGACAAGTTGCCGTGGCGCGAAGTCTTCCACCAATCGAGTTCAATGATCTCCGAAAAGCCAAGATCGGAGACCAGATCGGAAACATGAGCGGGAATGATGATGGCGGGTGCGAGGCCGCGGGTGCGCAGGTTGTTCTGCACGATGGCGCGGAGCGATGGACGATGCAGATGATCGAAGTGGGCGTGTGAAACCAGCACTACGTCGATGGCCGGAAGGTCGGCGATGCGCAGACCGGGACGGCGCAAGCGCTTCAATACGAAGAGCCAGCGCGCGAAGTTGGGATCGATGACGACACTCTTGCCGCCAATTTGCACGAAGAAGCTGGCGTGGCCGATGAAGGTGACCCCGAGTTCTCCGTTGGTGGCAAGGCGCGGCTTGTGGGTTTCACCACTGCGCGGAGTTACCGCGGAGTGACGCACCAAACGTCCGAACTGGGTGGCGCGCTTACGAAGGGCCGGATTGCGAAGCGTTTGCTTAATCATCCTGCTACAGAGCCTGGGGGCTGGATCGGAAGCAGCCTCAACCTTTCATACTAATCGCTTTCGCCGCGAGAGCAGAGTAATAACGGCGATGCGGCGAATTTATTTACCAACTATTAATCTTAGATGAAAGGGACGGATTGCGGGCTGCTTTTAGTTTCCGGGCAATCATGACGACAGCGGGGAAACGCTCGTCATCCCGGGTGATAGAACCTACGTATTCGCACGCCCTCGCTTGACCTTGATCGAGTTGGTCATATCTAATCCGAAAGCGTTCCTTTTTGCGCTGTTCTTCAGGAAGAAGGAGAAGTCCGCATGCGAGTTGCGTTTGTGGGATTGGGAATCATGGGACACGCCATGGCAACAAATCTAGTCAAGGCGGGCCACGAAGTGACGGTGTGGAACCGAACGCCGGGCAAGTTGGTGGAAGGCGCGGGGGTGGCTCCTACCCCGGCGGCGGCGGCTCAGGGTGCAGAAGTTGTGTGGATGTGCGTTTCAGACACGGACGCGGTCGAGAGCGTGATCTTCGGGGCAGATGGCGTAGAGGCGTCGTTCACGCAAGGGATGATCATCGCGGACTCGAGCACGATTTCTCCGTCGGCCACGGTGAAGTTCGCGGAGCGCGTGGGGACGAGAGGCGTGACTTGGGTAGATGCGCCGATGACAGGTTCGAAAATCGGAGCGCGGGACGGGACGCTGGTGTTCATTGTCGGAGGAGACGAGGTTGCGGTGGAGCGACTCAAGCCTTTGTTCGCCGCGATGGGGAAAAAGATTTTCCGCATGGGCGATACCGGCAAGGGGCAGGCCACGAAGCTCGCCATGAATTTGCAGATCGCGCTGATTTTTGAGGGATTCGCCGAGGCGCTGACCCTGGCCACCAAGCTCGGGGTAGACCCGCAACAACTGCTGTCGCTGATTGAGGCCACGATGGTGCGGTCGGGCGTGGTGGACTACAAGGGGCCGTTCATTCTGCAGCGCGACTTCACGCCAAACTTTCCGCTGCGGCTGATGCACAAGGATATCCGGCTGACCCTGGAAGCGGCGAAAGAGGCGCGGGTGAAGCTGCCGGCGCTGGAAACCGTGGAAGAGATTTACGAGATGGCGTCGGAAGATGGAAATCAGGACCTCGACTACGCTGCCACGCTGACGCTGTTGGAGAAATGGGCGGGGGTGCAGGTGAAGGGGAAGGCCGCGTAGGGTGTCGTCTCGTGCCGAAGAAGAGCTCTGCGAAGAGAAGCGGTGCGAAGCGGAAAAATGGGGCTAAGTCCCGGTCGACGGCCCCTGCCGATTTCGCGGCCGCTTTCGAAGGGCTTAAAGGAGTGATGGGTGCATTCGAGCCTAAGTTACAGGCGACCGCGGATGAGCCGCGCAAGTACTATCTGGTCACCAAGTCCAACAGTTGGAAGGGCGGTCCCATGTTTTTCGGGGCGGTCATGATGTTCAAAGGCTATGTGAGCTATCACCTCATGCCGCTGTATGCATGTCCAGAACTGGCGAAGATGGTATCTTCCGATTTGAAGAAACGCATGCAAGGGAAGTCATGCTTCAACTTCCGCGCGCCGGACGAGGCCCTGTTTGCGGAACTTGGCGAACTGACAAAGGCCGGACTCGAAAAATACAGGGCCAAGAATTGGCTGTAAACGGGGCCTGAGATTACCCGTTCGTTACCACCGTAATCCCCATAATCCCGCTATTACACAAGTATTACAGTGAATCCATTCGTCCCTTGGTAGGTTAGCTATGGGGTTGATCGAACTCCAACAACCACGAAATGGGGACCTTCCTTGAATATGGAACTGCAAGATCTGGAAAAACGGCAAGCAGAAAAAGGTGAAGTGAACTGGATCACCGCGGCGTTTATGGCGGCGTTTCATGTGGGGGCGATCGTGGCCCTTTTCTTTTTCACCTGGAAGGCATTGTTTGTCGCGATGTTCCTGTGGTGGGTTTCCGGCAGCCTGGGCATTGGGATGAGTTATCACCGCCTGCTGACGCATCGCGGTTATAAGACTCCGAAGTGGGTGGAACATTTCCTGACCGTGTGCGCTACGCTCGCGCTGGAAGGCGGGCCGATTTTCTGGGTGGCGACGCACCGCATTCATCATCAGTATTCGGATCAGGAAGGCGACCCGCATTCGCCGATCGAGGGCAAGTGGTGGGCGCACATGGGATGGATTCTCATGGGCAAGTCGATGCACCATGACACGACCACGCTGGCGCGCTACGTTCCCGACCTCGCCAAAGATAAATTCCACGTCTGGATTACGAAATATCATTACGTTCCCATGATTGTGCTGGGCGTGATTTTGTTCGCCATTGGAGGACTACCTTTCCTGATGTGGGGCATCTTCGTGCGCACCGTAGTTGGGTTGCACGCCACGTGGCTGGTAAATTCGGCGACGCACTCCTGGGGCTCGCGGCGCTTCGCGACTCGCGATCTTTCGACCAACAGCTGGTGGGTGGCACTTCTGACGTTTGGCGAAGGCTGGCACAATAATCATCATGCGCATCCGACGGCGGCGCAGCATGGATTCAGGTGGTATGAAGTCGACATGAACTGGTACGGCATTTGGGCGCTGAAGACTCTCGGCTTGGCTTGGGACATCAAGCGGGTGAAGTTGGACGAAGTCGAGCGTGGTCTGGTGCCGACGCCCAATGGGCGCCTGATCACTGCGGCGATGCCGGAAGCTTCGGTCGCGGCGGGCGACTAAGCGGTTCGATTCAGTTTGTAGGAATAAGCCCTGGCTTTGGCCGGGGCTTTTTCTTTGGAAGGCTCTCGTTGAAGCGTGGTGCCTGAAACGATAGCTGAAACTCGATCAGGTACCTCGGACGCTAAAGCGATCAAAAAAAAGGGCAGCTTTATCGCAGCGCTGAAAGCGCTGCGCCACCCAAAAGCGCTACCCGAAAGTGCAACCCAAAAGCGCTGCCAAAAGCGCCACCCAAAAGGATCACGGTCGACGCCTTCGTTTCTTACACGCTGTTCCTCACACGCGGATGATCATCACTTCGGTGGCTTTGATCAGGGCGGCTGCGGTCTGTCCCTTTTTTAATCGCATTTCGCGCGCGGACGTTGCGGTGATGATCGACGTAATCTGCTGGCCGCCGATGGAAATCTTGACCTCTGCCATGAGGCCGCTGATGCGCACGGAATCAATGCGTCCGACTAATTGATTGCGTCCGCTGACCCGGCGGATAACGTCCTGCCTCTCTCGTTCGGATCTTCCCCGGGTTCGGAAGAGGAGTTTGTCCACCTCGCTCTGCGGAATCCGGTGGTGACCTCCGGCCGTGCGGACGCTGCGCAGCTTGTTCTTGTAGATCCACTGCTTGATGGTGGGGAAGCTGATCCCCAACTGCAAAGCCGCATCCCGCAGCTGTAGCAAATCGTCAGTGTTCCGCTCGGACTGCTGTTTCGTGGGCATCGGAATGAAATCCTATCGCTAGTACGGTGTGGGGTCAATCCGGCGGTTTGTATAAAAACAAGGGCAAGGCTAATAAAAGCGAATTAAACTGTATCGGTTTAGACATGCGAGCTGTAGTTCATGTACACTGCACACTTCTTGAATCGATCTTGATCTTGGGGGTGGGGATGCGACACGTTGGTCTGGTGTTTGCCTTGATGGTGCTGTGGTTTCTGTCGACCGTGTCGGCGGCCCAAACGGGAGCGAGCCTGTCCGGCGTGGTGACGGACCAAACCGGCGCAGCCCTTCGCGATGTCGCGGTGACAGTCAAGAACGTCGATACAGGTGCAACGCGCAAGATCACAACCGACGGCGGGGGGCACTATCAGGCGTCCGGCCTGCCTCTGGGGCGCTTCGAGATTCGAGCGGCAAAACAAGGGTTCGCCGATGAAACGCGCACGGGAATCAGCTTGGCGGTTGGCCAGGAGGCCGCGGTCGACATTAAGATGCAGCGTAGCACCCCCGACGCCTGCGCGAGCGGCCACGAGTTCGCCACCACCGATTGCACGCTGACCTGGCACGGCATCACGCTGTACGGTGCGTATGATGTCGGCGTCGGCTGGGTCAGCCACGGCTTACCGGAAAACGGCTATAACTATGAAGGCGAATCTCTGGTGAACCGAAACGGCTATCAACATCGATTCCTCATCGCACCGAACAACCTGTCGCAGACGGGTCTGGGCATCAGGGGCAAGGAAGAGTTTCTGCCTGGCTGGTCCGTTGTGTTCAACGCTTCAACTGGCATCAATCCGCAGTCCGGCCTGCTCGCCAACGCGTCAGCCACCGACACCGTCAACAACGGCCTTCCCAGGAGCAGCTATTCGGAAGCCATCGACGGTGCGCGCGCGGGCCAACCCTTCAATGACGAATTCTATGCCGGTATATCGTCCGCGCATTTCGGCACGCTGACCTTCGGTCGTCAGCGCGCTCTCGGCACCGAAGCGATGCTCGTTTACGATCCGGCCGGCGGCGGCTATGCCTTTTCGTACATCGGGTATAACGGCACGATGGCCGGCGGAGGCGACACCGAGGACACCCGTTGGGACGACGCCCTGAAGTTTCGCCTCACTCTTGGCCCGGTCCATTTCGGCGCGATGTATAAATTCGCCGATGGTTCTGGCGGCTGCTACTCGGCCTCCGCAACCTGGACTGCCGCCACCTGTACGCCGGAGTCGGCGCATAACAACGCCTATGGATTCGACCTCGGCGGAAACGACGGCAAGTTCTCCGCCGACGTCGTCTACCAACATTACAACCAGGCGATCAGCGTATTGAACCCGTTGCTGGGGCCTCAGAGTCCGACGGCGCCATATCAGTCGACCACCAACAGCATTAATACAAATCCCATCACCGGCGGGGCCAATCTGGTCGACACGAACAACACCGTCTATGGCATCGTGACCGACAACAACGCAATTATGGTCGCTGCCAAGTATACGTTGGACCCGTTCAAGTTTTTTGCCGGCTACGAATACATCTGGCAGAATAACCCGTCGAACCCGTTGGGCGTTGGCGCCTCAGACCAGGGCGGTTACATCATGAGCGGGATCGAAGACAACAATCTTGATTCTGAAAAGTTGGTGAATATCTGGTGGACGGGCGTGAAGTACACCTACCGCAGCAAAACCGACATCACGTTCTCCTGGTATCAACAGCGCCAGAACGACTTCCGTGTTCCGCCGACCTGCTCGCCCGCCAGTTTCCGCGCTTCCTGCGCGGGCTCCCTCAACGAGGTATCGCTCTATACGGATCATCACTTCACCAAGCGTTTCGACGGTTTTGCCGGAATTGCGTATTCCTACGTGGGCGGCGGTCTGGCCATCGCCATTCCTCATGGCCCCGACGTCCCCTATTTTCACAACAACAATTTTGCTCCGACAGTCGGTGGTCGTTTCACCTTCTGATCGCTTCTGCGGCGGGCTCAGTCGAGAGCCCGGGACATGGGTTGTGGTTCATCAAAACCGCGCGGCGGGTTCGAATGTGGCCACGACTTCGTTCCACTCAACAAACCACATTCCAATTCTCGCCATACGCTTCCCGTTCTGAAGCAGCCGCGAACGCGGTAAAATCGGGCTGACCTTCCATGCGCATTTCGAGCCGCCGCGGAACGATCGCGTTCTTCCTCATACTGGGCATCATCCTGGTTGCCCTGGCTATCGCCTTGAACGTCGGGTGGATCATCCTCAACTGGCGTGAGCGGGTACTGCTGTTTTTCGGCATCGTCTTCTTCGCCCTGATCATCGCGGGGATGGTGGTGAATACGATTTTTCTGCTGCGCGAACTCCGACGCAGTGAGCAGCACGACAGCTTTATCAACGCCGTAACCCATGAATTGAAGACGCCGGTGGCGTCGATCAGGCTGCATCTGGAGACGTTGCAGCGGCGCGAACTGCCGGAAACGCAGAAGCAGGAGTTTTACCGGCTGATGCTGAGCGACACCGACCGGCTGACGGAGACGGTGGAGCAGGTGCTGCGCGCGGGGCGAGCGGGCGACAAGAAAGCTGGAAAGGACAAGGCGGAGGTCAATTTCGGTCAACTAGTTCGCGACTGCATGGACGCCACCCGGGCGAGGCATCACCTGCAACCGGAGGCGATCCGGTATCAGGAGACATCAGACAACGGGGACGAACTGCGGGTACGGGGTAGTGCGGAGGATTTGCGGACCGCTGTGATCAATGTGCTCGACAACGCCGTCAAGTACTCCGGGGAGAGCGTTGACGTGCGGGTGCAACTGGAATCGCCCGACGAAAAGCACATCGTGCTGCGTGTGCAGGACCAGGGAGTGGGGATTCCTCCCGATGACGTAAAGCGCATCTTCAAACGCTTCTATCGGGTCACGCACCGTTCGCTGACGCACGTGAAAGGGACCGGACTGGGCTTGTTTATCGTGAAGGCGATCGCGCAAAAGCACGGAGGCAAGGTGTTTGCCGAGAGCGAGGGGGAAGGGCAGGGAACCACCATCGTCCTGGAATTGCCGAGGTGGGAGGCATGAGCCGGGTTCTCGTGGTGGAGGATGAAGCGCATCTGGCGCAGGGGTTGCGCTTCAATCTGGAAGCCGAAGGCTATGAGGCGGAAGTAGTTGGGGATGGGGAGGCGGCCACCGATCGTCTGCTGGAGAAGAAGGAAAACTTCGATGCGGTGGTACTCGACATCATGCTCCCCGGAAAAGACGGGTTCAGCGTGGTGTCGGAGTTGCGCGCCGCGCGCAATTACGTGCCGGTGCTCATGCTGACGGCGCGGGGACGTCCGGAAGACGTTCTGAAAGGCTTTGCCGCCGGGGCTGACGACTATCTCGCGAAGCCGTTTGATCTTTCGATTTTGCTGGCGCGGTTGCAGGGCTTGCTGCGGCGTAGCCAATGGATTCGTGGAGGGCCGGCTCCCGGAACGAGCGAGACGCGAGCTGATGCCAACAGTATCGGAGACTTCGGAACATTTTCATTTGGCGGGAAGACGATCGATTTTGGTGCGCTGGAACTGCAGTCCGGAGACAACACGATTCATCTGACAGTGATGGAGTCGGAACTCTTACGGCACTTGGTGAGCAACGACGGCCGGATTGTATCGCGCAAGCAGATTCTGGAAGAAGTGTGGGGACTGAAGGAAGACACCGACACGCGGGCTATCGACAATTTCGTGGTGCGGCTGCGGCGCTATATCGAAGAGGATCCGGCGAATCCGCGCCACTTGCTAACTGTGCGCGGTGTGGGGTATCGGTTCCTGGCTCGACCTGAAAAGAGTGAAAGAAGTGGAACGCAGAATTGCCTCCAGTGAGCTATGCGCGGCATAGCTCGGCGACCAGCGTTTCCCGTCGAAGGAGCGCGATTCGGTCAAGACGGCGCAGAACCAACAGGTACAGCGGGATTGAGATGGCTGCGAGCACAAGAAATAGCAGCGTGGCGATCCATAAATTCTTGTAGAGCCGCGCGATGGTGAAGGCCCCGACGCCCAAGCCCACGATCAGGATCTGTACGCCGAAGCTTGCCAGGACAGTTGTTTGCGAGACGTTCTGGTGGCCGAAGCTCGAAAAATCGCGCTTCTTGGGGGTATAGATCGAAAGCAGGTTGCCGGCGGCGAAGTTCAAGGGGGCAGCGAACAGAAGCCCAGCCAGAGTCGCAACCGTAACAGCCAGACGCGGGGCGCCATAAAGGTAGGACACTGCGATCCAGGCAAACACGGTGTTCGCGACGAGGATGCTGGCGTGCGTCAAGTTTTTCGCCAGCACGATCTGGCGGAAGTTTACCGGCGAAGCGTAGAAGAACTGAATGCCGCCGGCATCGCCGCCGAAGCTGTTGAAGACCAGGTTGGTCAGCACCAGGATCGCGTAGGCGACAGCGCCCGGGAATGCCATGTCGGGCGTGCGGCTGAAGGAACTGGAGTGGCGCAGGGAATTCAGCGGCCCCAGGCGAAAGATCAGCAGCATGAAGATAGGCATGATCAACGTGAGCAACATGGGGCCGCTGCGCGCCAGGTAGCGCATTTCCTTTTCGAATACCGCTGCGACCGATTGCGAAAATCCGGGCAGGTTCCATCCCACTTGCAGTCCTTGCACTTGAGCGACAGTGGGTCGGGCAGCCGCTTCGCTGAGGTTCTCGCCGCGAAACTGCGCGCGCAGCCGGAGGTGCAGCAGCGTTGCAATCGCCAGGGTCAGCGCTCCAAGCAAAAGCAGGGAAGCGCAGCCGAGCAGCAGCTGGGCATGGGAAGTTTGTGCGATGGCATTCGCGGCGAGGCCGGGCGGTAACACAAACTGGACTTGTGTTCCGATCTCGACTGCTCGGCTGAGCTGGGGGTGCGGCCTTCTCCCGAGACGTCCCATTATTGGGCCGATCAGTTGAAAGCTGAGCATCGCCAGGATGAAGAGAACGCCCATGATTTCGCGGGTGCGGCGCTGCGCCAGCCAGCGCTCCAGCCAAGCGAAGACCGTCTGCATCAGAACGAGGTTGAAGAGTGCGAAGGTCAATAGGACCAGCAGCGCCCAAGGAAACAAGAAAGGGCGTGCGATGCTGACACCGAGTAGGATCCCAAGCAAGCCCACAGTACCGAGCGCGCTGGCGGGATCAAAAAATCCATAGGCCAGACGAATCAGAAAATAGGAGCGGTAGGTGAGAGGGAACCGCAGCAACTCAGCGGAGTCAGGATTGTTGGTGAAGGCGGTCGACATCACGGGAAAGAGTTGCCAGAAGAAAAAGATCGGCCACAACAGAATCGCCAGGTATTCGGCATTGTTTTGCGAGACAAAGTACCAGGCAAGTCCGGTTGCGACTGTGAAGCCGCCCAGTCCGCCGACGGCGAAGGCCAGGGTGATAAAAATGCGCGAAGCCAGCTCCATTTTGCCGCGCTTGCTGCGCAGGCCATTGATGAACATGCGCCCGCGCAGGTCGGCGATGGCGATTAGCTGAGCTGTAACTTCTGGACGCGTCATTTCGTGTGGCGTCAATTCTCGCATATGTAAGTCAGAACGCGCACCGAGCACAAGGCATTGAAACTACGCCGTTTTTCCGGGAGCATCGCACCTGCCCACGGCCGTCTCGCCACCAAGCGGATTCCCTGCCGTGATTGAAGTCACGAATAGAGGTGGGGGCGCTCACGGTCATTCTGCGAGTTGCCGTAGAAGGTTAAGAGTGGTTCTGGAGGTAAATGAACATGATGGCATCCGAAGAAATTCCGCTATGGGACGCCGTTACGCATCCTTTGGCGAGAGCATTGGAGTTTGCCTTCGGTTGTCACCATTCGAAGCTGAGCCGCGTCTTCACCATCGGTGGGCGCAGTTACAAGGTCTGCTGTGGTTGCGGCGCGAGCTTCGACTATTCGCTCCGAACGATGTCGATTATGCCTCGCCACAAGCTGTTGTCGGCTCTGAGGCGCCTGCGCGCCCGCCGAAGAAATAGCCGAAGAAAGTTCCTGAGCCGCCCAGCCCGCTCTTCGTAAACGGCATCCGCCAGCAGGATCACTATCCCAACCACGAAAGCTCCTGCTCGGTGCGGCGCGTTCCGCCGACGATGCGCAGGAAGAGCTGTTCGAGCGTCAGTTTCTCGCCGGAGGCGGGAGCGGCATCGCCTGATGCGGCGGGCTTCTGGGCTTCCACGCCCGCGCGCAGTTCCTCGAGCGAGCCCTGAGCCACCAGGCGTCCCTGATGAATGATGGCGACATGGCTGCACAGGCGCTCCACGATTTCCAGGACGTGCGAGGTGAGGAAAATGGTGGCTCCGCGCGCAATCATGCCTTGCAGCATGGATTTCAGGGTGCCAGCGGCGATCGCGTCCACGCCTTCAAACGGCTCATCGAGGAACAATACCTTGGGCCCATGAATCACGGCTGCGGCGAGAGCCAGTTTTTTCTGCATGCCGTGGGAATAGTCGGTGACGAGTTTCTTGTGCTGGTCGGCGAGTTGCATAAATTCGAGCAACTCGGCGGCGCGCTTGGCCGCGGTCGTGCGGTCGAGGCCGTACATTCGTCCAGCGAAACTGAGGAACTCGGCGCCGGTGAGGCGGCCGAATAACGCCATGCCTTCAGGCACAACGCCGATCTGGCGTTTGACTTCCACGGAATGAACGTTGAGATCAAGGCCGAGAATTTCGATCCGCCCGGAACTGGGCGCGAGCAGCCCGGTGAGCATCTTGATGGTGGTGGACTTGCCCGCGCCATTGGGGCCGAGGAAGCCGAAGAATTGTCCGGGCGCGACGCGCAGGTCGACGCCGTCGACGGCTACGAGTTCTCCGAAACGGCGGGTAAGCCCCTGGGTAGAGATGGTGGGTGCGAGGTCCATCAAACTTCCGAATCTAGCACACCCACCGGATTCTCGCGCGGCTACTGCTTGTCCTTTGCGGGTGCCTCTTTTTTCTCCGGCTGCTTCTTCTGCATATCTTCGGTCCAAGGCGGAACGATGCCGACGACGCGGGCATAGGCGATCGACTGTCCGAGATGCTCGGCGGTGTGGCGAACGATGAAGAGCAGAATGCCGCGCTGCGTATTCTTCCCGCCGAACCAATCCATGCTCTTTTCGAGGTCGGCGTCGGGCATGGCCGTGATCGCTTTCTTGGCGTGGGCGAAGGAATCTTTTAGGGTAGTAATTATTTTTGCTTTGTCGGTCGTCGATTTTTCAAGCCCTTTTAGATCGAGTCCTGTGGGAGGAGGCGTGCCCACGAGTTTGTACAGGCTGCAGTTGGCCGCGCTGACGTGGAGGAAGACTTCGGCGAAAGAGCGCACATCGGGTGCGGGGCGCCAAGTGTACTTCTCTGGGGGAATGGCCTCGGCGAGGCGCGTGAACTTGTCTTCTTGAATGGTGACTTCCGCCAGTACTTCGGAGCGGTATCCGGTGACGCCGGGAGTGCCGTCTTTATAGGGATTTGCTTGGGCTGCGACGCGAACTGCGCCAGCCGTGAGCAGGAATAAGCAGAATGCCGAGAGCATGCGGTTCATCGAGGAGTCTCCTTTGTGAGCCTCGCCATTCTAGTGAGTTAGATACGTGTGTCTAGAACAAAATCAACCTGCCAACGCGGCCCCAGTGGATTGGGTCGGCTCATCGGAAGCGGGTTGTGCGCCAGAGTGCGATTCCGCAGGTTGCCAGCAGGGCGAGCATCGCGAACGTAAGTGCAACCGCCCAACTCAAAGTAATCTCCACGTGGGGAAGCCTTGCCATGACGGCAAGCACAGCAAATATACTCGTAGCGCCGAGAATGAGCAGCCAATCCAGGAATGTTCTGGTGCTTGGATTGGCAGCGAACTGTCGGCCCAGCACCTCACCTCCCTCCATTTCTCGGCCTTCCATGCCGGCGCGAACATATTCGTCTTCGACGTTGTAGCGCTGGCCTTCGCGCTGGGCGGCGTCCCGCCATGAGGAGTGCTCGCGCTCGGTTGCCGACGACAAGGCAATCGCGACTGCGCCCACAGCCATCAAAAGCGATCCTCCGACCACTTGTTCGTAGACCGTTTGGCTTCCACCTCGCAGTTCGTGAAAAACCAGAATGCCCCACAGCAGTCCCCAGAGTTGATTGGTGTTGGAGAGAGGAATGCCGCGGCTGATGCCGACGTATTTCGTGGCGTATTGCTGGAATAAATCTCCGATGACCCAGACGAAGCCGCCCAGCATCAGCCAGAACAGAACCGTGCGCGCGCCGACGAGTTCATGCCACAGCGGCATCGCGCCGCGATAGGCCACGGCCAGCACCGTCATGGTGGCGAGTTCTCCGACGGTGAAAAATGTAATGAAGGAGAGGGGATTCATCCCCGTGAGATAGGCCTTTCGATAGGGGATGTACATCGTTCCCCAGAGGATGCCCGCGCCAAGGGCGGCGAAGATACCCAGCGCGGCCTTGCCCGGTGCTGCCTGATGGGAAGAGGCGATCGCCAGCAGCGTGGCTCCTGCAAACATGCAAACGGCGCCGCCTAAAACACCCAGCCAGCGCTTCCATCCGGCGTAGTGCAACTCATTGAAGAGCAGGAAGCCCCAGACTATGCCGAGCAGGCTGTTGGTGTTCCACAGGGGAAACGCGATGCTGAGGCCGACATTGCGAATGGCGTAAATCGTTAGCGTGTTGGCGACGGCCCACATGCATCCGGCGAGCACGGCCCATACGACCAGGTGCGGCGCCTGGCGAACGTCGTTGCGAACGTGGGATGTGCCACGAACGAATGCGGGGACGCTCCAACGGGCCAGGAAAACTCCGAAGACCATAATGAGGGAGACGGTGATGGGAGAGATGTCTGGGTTGATGAGCTTGATGGGGGCTTCGGCGCCTCCGAGCCACGCTCCGGCGGCGAAACCGCAGAAGATGCCGAGCGCCTGCAGGGAGCGCAGGCGGGTCGCAGGCATAGGAGTTCGGAACGCGGGTGCTGCCTCGGTTTCCGCGGTTCTTCCAGTCATGTCAGCGAAGTTTATTCAGAAGCAGGAGACCGCCGGCGAGTACGGCAAGCGGAATCCAGAAGTGGAGGTCGGTGGCGATCACGCGAAATAGGGTGCGGGGGCTGGTCTGTCCGGTCTGTGCGCGTGACATTTCAGCGGGCTCATTCGGTTTCGACATCGGCGTATGGACTGCCATCTTAGGGATTGGGAGGGCGCTCGTCAACGAACTGAGTGCGCGGGCGAGACGCCCGGCGCTACCGGGAAAGCAAAACGCCCCGCCTTTTGACCGGGGCGCTTGGCAGAACTGGCAGCAGTCTAGAACAAATTCCACAGGAACTGGTTGTAGACCTCGTGGTGGAACTGGACTTCCTGCGCTTTGATGAAGGTTCCGAGGGCGCGCGGACAGCGGTCCGCGGAGGCCTGCTTCAGGTCGGCGTAACGTCCCTTGACGTCCTCTCCGAGCAGGGTTGAGGTCCACTCAGCCTTGCGAAAGTTTGCGAGGGCGTCGTAGATGTTGTCGGGCAAATAGCGCTCGGCCTGGCGCAGGTTCTTGATCTTCGCGGTCTCGCCGTCGAGGCCGGTCTTGAAGATTGAGTGCATCACCAGGTAGGGATTTGCGTCAGGGGCGACGGAGCGAACTTCGACGCGCATACTTTTCTCGTTGCCGATGGGAATGCGGATCATGGAGCCGCGGTCAACCGCCGACGCCTTGATCTGGTTGGGCGCCTCGAAGTGCGGATCGAGGCGGCGATAGGCATTCACGCTGGGATTCAGCAGCAGGCAGATGTCGTTGCCGTGGGTGAGGATGCGATCGAGAAAGGCCCATCCTAGCTTGCTGAGCTTTTCTTCACCCTTCGCGTCCCAGAACAGGTTCTTGCCGTTTTCGCTGATGGAAACGTTGGTGTGCATGCCGCTGCCGTTGACGCCGATGACTGGTTTGGGCAGGAAGGATGCGGTGAGTCCCATGTGGGTGGCGACCTGGCGGCAGATCAGCTTGTAGAGTTGGATCTGGTCGGCGGCGGCCACGACTTCGCCATAGCCGTAGTTGATTTCAAACTGCGAGGGTGCAACTTCCGGATGGTCTTTCTCGTTCTGGAATCCCATCGCGCGCTGGACTTCCGCAGTGGTGTCGATGAATGTGCGCAGCGGGTCGCCGGGCAGGGAATGATAGTATCCGCCGGTGTTGACGTACTCGAATTTGCTGGTTTCGTGATAGTGACGCTCGGCGTCCGGGCCTTTGAAGAGGAATCCTTCAATTTCATTGGCGGCGTTGAGGGTGTAGCCTTTTTTCTTGTGAAGTTCGTCGGCATATCCCTTGAGCACGCCGCGAATGTCACCGGCGTAGGATGTGCCGCCTTTGTCGATGACCTCGCCGAAGACCAGCACCTTGCCGGACCCGAAGACATCCGAGGGAGCCCAGTAGAAGGCGCCCCAATCGATTCCAAGGCGGAGATCGCTTTCGCGCTGGGCGGTGAAGCCGCGGATCGACGAGCCGTCGAAGGTAAGGTTGTCCCAACTCTTGAGCAGGAATTTCTTGTCGTAGTCGAGCATGTGCAACCGGCCTTCGAGATCGCTGAAGAGCACGGTCACAGCTTTGATCCGCTTCTCGTCGGTCAGGTACTTGAGGCGATCCTCCTGGACCTTGTGAGATGCGACGCGGTTCCTGCGCTGCTCCTTCGCCTTCAGGTTGAGTTCTTCCAGTTCATCGTATGAGAGTGCCAGGAAATTGCGCAGTTCGTTGGGCATGGATGTCCTTCAGTCTCCTTCGGTATAGAAACTATGATCTTGGCAAAACCACATCACGGATACAGGGAAGTTGAAATGGCTGGTTTCAACATGCTGATTTGGAACACGAAGGATAGCGCGGGAGCGGGGAACCCGCCAATTGAAAAAGCTGATGAGAAGCATAAAAGAGATTTATTCGCGGTCAATCCTGGGGTCGCTGCGGAGCGACCGATGGTTCGCCAACAGCCTACTGAATTTCCAGAGAAATTACGTCAGTCTCGCCCGTCTCGCGCAGGCGATAGTTCACCGCAACCTTCTGGTTGCTCCACGAGCAGGAGAATTGATCGGCCCCAATCAGAATCAGATGACTCCGGTCGGCAATCTTGAGGTTCAGAGTCTTGGATCCGGAAACAATCGTTAGCAGGGCGGATGGCTCTACAGAGCAGTCCACACCGCTCAACTTGCCGAGCAGGAAGGTTGGCGCACCCCACTTTATTGCTGCCTTCGTCGAAGGGGACGAAGGTGGTGCAGCGACGTCCGGCGGATTGGCGGCGCTGGTGGCGCCGTCTCTCCGCGCCAGAGCGAGACCTGAGGCGCTGGACTGGGTCGTTTGTTGGAACTGCCGCATACTCGTCAACGCCCTGGCGACACGCGAAGCCAGTTCAGGATTCCCGGTGTTTTCCAGAGACTGCAGAACAGAGATCGCCTGATCGGGCTGCCGATTTGCCAGATAAATATTGGCTAGATTGAAAACATAGTTTTCGTTGCGCGGGTCGATATCGAGCGCCTTCCGCATGCTGGCGAGTGCCTTTGCGGAATCGCCCGAGGTGCTTTGCGCGAATGCAAGCAGCGCATAGGAGTCGGCAAAATTCGGGTCCAGGCCAATCGAGGTTTCCAGTTCCCGAGTCAAGGAGAGGATGTCAGCCCGGTTGCTGAAGCCGCTTTCGCGGGCCATCAGGAGCGCGTTGTAGTAGTGCACTCTCGGATCTTTGGAGTCTAGCTGCGAGGCGCGCTTGAAGTATCCCGCGGCTTGGCTGAAGTCTTGCTTCTGCAGATAGGCATAGCCGAGGCCACGACACGCCGGGGCACTGTTGGGATCGGACTTTAGAATCTCCTGGAACTCGGCGACTGCCCTGTCCTGGTAGTCGCGCGAATGCAAATGGATGTCCGCCAGCACCGCATTGGCATCTGTGGCGTTCAAGGGATGGGATGTGTAACTACTGGCCGCAATGTTGGTTGGAGCGGGAATGGGATAATACTTGTAGTGCCCTTCCCTCACATAGTTTTGCAGCGCCTTGTCGAACTGCGGGGCACTCATCCCGAAGGCTTGTTGGATCGCTTCTTCAACCCCAACGTGTTTATTTATTTTCAAGTCAAAGTAGACGGCGACCTTAGGGAGTAGTTGATAGTCGTAGAAATAGTGCACCAACATTTCCGACTCAGCGTAGAACACGGTTCGACGGTTCCCGGTCTCGTTATATGTCTCCGAGTACTGCCGGACCCGCATAAGATCGGCGATCCTCATTGTGCCGACTTGGTTCAGAATCAGGTACTCGTCTCGCGGAATCTTTCCGACGCGCGCTTCTTTGCCGTCGACTTCAATGCTGGAGAAGTATTCGGCGAAGCCCTCCTCGAACCAGGGATCGGTCTGAGCCTGTAGGTTACCGTTCATGAGTTGGTGGGCGTATTCATGAAATACAACGGCCCACGGATTTTCCGCCGACATGTCGAGCATGATGAAACTGCGATCACTGCCGCCCTGAAACAGTCCCGCAACCTGGGTGGGCTTGCCATTCCATAACGGTGCTACCTGACGCATCTCCTTGGTATTGCGAAAAGCCACGATCTGCAGCGGGACGGGCAAGGTAACCTTCACCTTGGTCATCAGGTCGCCGAAAACTGCGCGCATTTGTTCGAAGCGCATCGCGACTTCGCGTCCCCGCTTTTCTCCCGCGTCAGTGGCTACTGAGAAGTTGGGAGAGCGGACTTCCACCCATTGCGGTTCTCCAGCGAAGACCGTGGACCTGACAAAGAAAAGCGGAGCGATCAGGAAGGCAAACATACAGCAGAGAGTGGGACGCAAGAAACCAGGGCGAGCACACATTGGCCAGATCTCCGGTTCGTTGCCGATATCCTACACCACGGGCGATTCGGGGCCCACTCAACGCCAAAGGTCCCCGAGGCCAGCATGCGCAGGATCACACTCAGGCTATCAGGACGGAGTGACTGGAACTTGGGATCACAGCTTCGAAGGCGCAAGGGAGGCCACCATCCAGTCGTTCATGGGATTGAGTGCCCCACAATCCAGGCACTTCGTCTGAGGGAATTGCGCCCTGCAGTGTGGGCAAACGGCTCCTGATTGGAACGTGTCGAAGGGCTGCCCGCACTGGCCACATTTCCAGTACTCCCCAACCGGGGGCGCGGTCTTGCAGTTGGGGCAGGCAAAGCCTTCCCGGCGGGGCACCTTTGCAAAACGTAACAGCGCTCGCGCGTGTTGCAGGCCGCCCCAGCAATTCATCAGCATGAAGACGGCTATCGCTCCCAACCAGACGTCTTGTCTCCAGACAGCGAGACCGATGAAGCCGGCGACCCCTATCAGGCCGAGTATTGTGGCTACCATCAAGCTGCGAGCGCGGCCCAGCACAAACCAGAGCAGGGAGCGGAGAATCTGGCCGCCATCCAGAGGATAGATGGGAAGGATATTGAAAATCAGCAGCCACTTGTTGATGAGCTGGACCTCTAGTACTAACTGGTAGAGATCGGGCATTGCCTCCGCCCATCCCAAAGACCGGCCGGCTGCAACAGCTAAAAACAGAATCGGCATGAGCACAACATTGACCAGCGGTCCGGCCGCGATGCTCCACAGAGTAGCGCCTGGGCGTTGTGGCGGGTCTACGTAGGCCACGCCACCGAGGGGCCAGAGCACGATCTGGTCCGCCCTTCCGCCAACTTGACGGCAAGCCAGGGCGTGTCCGAACTCATGAATCATCACAATCAAAAACAGGGCCAGGTACTCCAGCACATTCCAGGTGATCGAGGAGTAGGACCCCTTTCTGGTCTGGATTTCGTACGCGGCCACCAGAAACCAGGACCAATGAAGAAATACATCGATCCCGGCGAAATGAAACAGGCGGATCGATCCTTGGCGAGCGCTGGGCATGTGGGCAGTCTACTTCATAATCTGGGAGGCGTAGTTGTGAAGTGCTCCTGGAGGTGCTAGCTGGGAGGAGCCGTTGCGTAACTACTGGCGGTGGGCGGAAGCGCCGGCGGCCAACTCACGCAGGGTCGTGAGGAAGCCCGCAGCGGTGCGCGGATCATAGAGCGCGTCGAGAGAGATCGTGGCGGAGAATTGCGGAGACTCGGGACGGAATCGAACCTGCAGCACGTCCTGTTGGCGCACCGTCATCAGAGTATTGAGTTCGGGAGTGGAATCCTGCTTCCAGTAGGTGCGGGTTGTGAGAACCACGGGGCCGGGTTCGTAGACGTCCCACTCACGCTCGTCGCGGCGGATGGCAGTCACTCCGCGGCTGTGAGCGCACCAGCGATGGCGCACGACTTCGAGATGGAAGTTAGGGGAGCCACCCAGGTCCGCCTCGAAGGTCAGGGTCTCTTTTTGTTTGTGCCAGCAGCTCAGCAACCAATGGACCGGCAAAGCGCGCGGCCGGAACTTCATGGTGACGTGAGCGTTTTCGAAGTTGCGGGAAGGAAACTGAAGGCGGGCATGGAGACGGTGGCTGTTCAGCCAGCGCCAGTCGAGAATGCGTCCTTTGCCGGAGCAGGCTGTCTGTACCCAGCGCAGCGCCTCGGTTCCTTTGCGACGGTTGTAGGCGGCAAAGAGGAAGTACCACACCCCCAGAGCCGCAACCGCGCCGACGACGTCGATGACTAGAAGGCGTCCCACCGCGTCTTCACCCAGTCCTCTGATGCCGATGGTACGTCCGAGGTTGCGACCCGGGCAAGAGGACAATGGACCTCAGCCACATTTTTTTCGAGATTGCCCCTGGGTAGGCTGTGGAAAACCAAGCCCGTACGGCTAGGTCCGCGGATTCGCCCGCTACAATGTCGGCGTGGCCTTCGTCATCCGCGACTTCAAGCCCGAAGACTTCGAAACGCTCTGGCGGATGGACCAGGAATGCTTCCCGCCGGGAATTTCGTATTCGAAGCAGGAACTCAAGACCTATATACGCGGGCGAGGATCGTTCACACTGGTCGCCACGGACGCCGTCGAAAGCAAAGTTGCAGGCTTCATCGTGGTGCACAATGGCCCGACCGGACATGTCATCACCATTGATGTAGTTGGGAGGGAACGCCGCTCGGGCGTTGGATCGTTGCTGCTGCGGGCTGCGGAAGATCGCTTGCGTGCCGAGGGATCATGCGCCGTGGGACTGGAAACCGCGGTAGACAACCTCGGGGCCTTGTCGTTCTACAAGCGGCACGGCTACCACGTGATCAGGACCTGGCCGCGCTACTATTCCAACGGCGTGGACGCGCTGGTGATGAAGAAAGACCTGGCCTGACAAGCCACACGTAGCATTTGCGCTGACATGCCTTCTGCAGATAACTTGCCTAGTCAGGAAAGACGACATGAAGGTTGCGATTCAAGGGGAGCTCGGGTCATTCAGTCACGAAGCAGCGGAACGGATGCTGCCGCGATGTACGGTTGTGCCTTGCGCGCGGTCGGCGGAGGTCTTCGATCGCGTTGAGCGTGGATCGGTGGCTGCTGCGGTCATTCCGATCGAGAACACGCTGGCCGGAACTGTGGCGGAGCATGCCGATCTCATGCTGACGCGTGAGGTCTTCATTCAAGGCGAATATCTGCTGCGCATCGTGCACAACGTGATCGCCATGCCTGGGGTGCAGCTGCGGTCGCTGCGGCGCGTGTTGTCGCATCCAGTGGCGCTCGACCAGTGTCGCGACTTTTTCCGCCGGCATCCGAAGATCGAGGCGGTCCCCTTCTATGACACTGCGGGCAGCGTGAAGCACGTGATTGCCAACCAGTTGAAAGATGCCGCGGGAATTGCCGGACGTCAGGCCGCGCGCGAATACTCTGGAAGCATTGTTCAGTCGAGCGTGGAAGACGACAAGCGCAACTTCACTCGCTTCTTTTTGATTCGCAAGCTCGGCCGGGCCGCCGGAAAGAAAACAATTGCGGACTATCACCGCCTGATTCCTCGGGGCGCGAACAAGACCTCGATCGTGTTCCAGGTCAGGAACGTGCCGGGCGCGCTCTTCAAGTCACTCAGCGTGTTTGCCCTGCGGGATATCAGCTTGAGCAAGATCGAATCCCGGCCTATGCGGGGGCGGCCGTGGGAGTATGTTTTCTATGTGGACTTCCTGCGCGGCGACGACGAGCCGGCGCGCAACGCGCTGCGACATCTATGCGAAGTTGCCGAGTTCGTGAAAGTGCTGGGGATTTATCCGGCCGCTTGAATTGGGTGAACCTTTTCCGCGGCGTTCACGTCAAAGAACTCAGCATTTCCCGACTCAGCGTCTGCGACCAAAGGGGAGACTCATGCTCGAATCGCTCTCGACCCGCCGCAACTTTCTTCGCAGCACCTCGGTTGCCGGGGCCAGCCTGCTACTCCCAGTCCTGGCTGTCGCCCAGCAGAAGGCAGCTCCGGAGAAGCAGAAGGATAAGGACGGGGACAAGAAGGATGAGGACATCTCCCCTGCCGAAGACCTGATGCGCGAGCACGGTCTGCTCAACCGGCTCCTGCTCATTTATGACGAACACTTGCGAATGCTGGCGGCGAAGCGTTCCTTTGACGGGTCCCTCCTGGTAAGTGCCGCCGACATCATTCGCCACTTTGTGGAGGAGTACCACGAGAAGCTGGAAGAAGATTTTCTCTTTCCGCGATTTCGCAAGGCGGGAAAGTTGGTCAGACTGGTTGACACCCTGCAAATCCAGCATAAGGCGGGGCGCGAGTTGACGGCCAAAATCAGAGAACTGGCCGGGACAGCCACGCTCAAGTACGTGTCGGACGGCGAGAAGCTGGCCGACGCCCTGGACGCCTTTCTGCGCATGTATCGTCCGCACGAAGCTCGCGAAGATACCGTTCTTTTTCCCGCCTTCCGCAAAATCGTCTCGCCACACGAATATGAGGCGCTGGGCGATGACTTCGAAAAGAAGGAAGACAAATTGTTCGGCGAAGAAGGCTTCTTCAGAGTGGTCGATCAGGTCGCCGGGCTCGAAAAGAAGCTCGGCATCTACGAACTGGCGCAGTTCACGCCAAAATGAAACCTGCGGGTCCGCCGTCACATATTCCTGTGATCCTGCACACATTCGGACGGAATGCGCTCTCCTAAACTGATCTTGGTGACCGCAGGATGCTGTCCTCTGGATGCTGTCCTCTGGCACTACAGAATTAATCTGAAGGAGGTTTTATGCATTTCTTGAAAGTCCTGGGTATTTCCATGTGCGTGCTGGCGCTCGGAGCGATGGCCATGGCTGGAACAAACAATATGGGAATCCGCGATGTGAGCCACGTCACGTTCGTTGCTCCAATGCGGGTGGGAACAGTCGTGCTACCGGCCGGAGACTATGTCGTACGCCACACCATGGAAGGGCAGGAGCACATCATGGTGTTTCAGCGTGTCCGTAGCAAAGATGAGTTCAAAGTGAAATGCACGCTCGTTCCGCTCCCGCAGAAGGCGGAGCAGAACCAGACCATTTACGAGTTAAGTGCAGGAAACGAGAGAGTGCTCCAAGAGTTGGTGTTCCGGGGCGATACCGCCAAACACGTTTTCTAGAGTTCCGATCATCGACGCCGACTGGATCTGAGTGGATGCAGCCCGCGCTATGGCCAGGAGTGACGCTGGCGGCTGAGATGTTGATGCGACTGGTCCCACCCGTCCGAAGCGACTCGTAGCCCCTGGGGCATTTTTGGCGTCAGGCGTCAAGGATTGAGAACCGCGGGGTAGTGTCTTAATCAACGGCAGCAACACAGTATTAAGACACTACCGGACCCCGGATCCAAGAAATTCGTAAGCCAAAGCGGTCAGGAAGGTGTGCCTTTCGTTTCCTCTTCCAAATTTAGCTCTTGGCAATGTCGGCCCCTCCGGGTTAGCCTCTGCACCTTAGGCACGTTCTCCACAGTTCGTAATGAAATAGGAATTCATATCTTGCAGGAATCCTCCGGGCTCCTGAAACCTTTCCCGGAGGAGTATCATCTAAACTTGAGCGAGTTACACTCAAGGAGACATATGAGCCAGCAGCCGCCCGTCGAGCGCACTCCTAAGAATAAGGAAATAAACGATCAAAAGGCTCTACCGGTGCTCCCGGTACGGGACACCGTACTGTTCCCGCATGCCGTTCTCCCCCTGACCGTGGGGCGGGAAAGCTCCGTCCAACTCATTAATTCTTTGGGAGAAGACAAGACCATCATTGTGGTAGCCCAACGTGAAGCCCGGGTAGATTCCCCTCAGCCTAGCGACCTCTATACGGTGGGGACTTCCGCCGTGGTGCATAAAGTAGTCAAGATGCCGAACCAGAGCCTGTTCGTTTTTGCGGAAGGTTTAGAACGGGTTCGTCTGGGCGAGTTCACGCAGTTGGCGCCGTTCATGAACGCGCACTATTCCGCGTTGCCCGAAGGCATTGCGCCGATTGTGACCTCGGAGATCGAAGCGCTGCAGCGCAATGTGCTGACGCTGTTCCAGCAGATCGTCGCCGGTTCACCCACCCTATCGGATGAACTCTCGACCGTGGCCATGAACATCGACGAACCCGGCCGCCTGGTGGACTTCATTGCATCATCGTTGCCGTCGTTGTCGACACCCGACAAACAGGACACGCTGGAGACTCTCGACATCCACGTGCGCCTGGAAAAAATCAACCAGCACCTCGCCAAGGAACTCGAAGTCCAGCAACTGCGCAACAAGATTCAAAGCGAAGTGCAGGACCGGGTGCAGCAGACGCAGCGCGAGTATTACCTGCGCGAGCAGATGAAAGCCATTCAGAAAGAACTGGGCGAGCAGGACGAAGGCCAGCGCGATGTCGAGGACCTGAAGAAGAAAATCGAAGAAGCGGGCATGCCTGACGAAGTCAAGAAGGAAGCGCTCAAGGAATTGGGGCGCCTGTCCCGTATGTCGCCGATGGCGGCCGACTATTCGCTCACGCGCAACTACATTGAATGGTTGGCGGTGTTGCCGTGGGCGAAAACCTCCGGACAGGAAATTGAGATACCCAAGGCGAAAGAAATTCTGGACGCGGATCACTACGATCTGGAGAAAGTCAAAGACCGGATTCTGGACTATCTGTCCGTCCGCCGCTTGAAGCCGAATATGAAAGGGCCGATCCTGTGCTTTGTCGGACCTCCGGGCGTGGGGAAAACTTCGCTCGGCAAGTCGATTGCGCGCGCGTTAGGGCGCAAGTTCGTGCGGCTTTCGCTGGGTGGGGTGCACGACGAGGCGGAAATTCGCGGGCATCGCCGGACTTATATCGGAGCGCTGCCCGGCCAGATCATCCAGGGCATTCGCCGCGCGGAGACGAAAGATCCCGTCTTCATGCTCGACGAAATCGACAAGGTGGGCCGCGATTTCCGCGGCGATCCGGCTTCGGCGCTGCTGGAAGCGCTCGATCCGGAGCAGAACTCGTCGTTCCGCGACAATTATCTTGATGTCACGTTCGACTTGTCGAAGGTGCTGTTCATCACGACCGCCAACATGCTCGACCCGATTGCCGAGCCGTTGCGCGATCGCATGGAGATCATCGAACTACAGGGCTACACGGAAGAAGAAAAAGTTCACATCGCGTTCCGGTACCTGGTCCCGCGGCAGATTGATGAGAACGGCATCACGGCGGAGCAGATCGAATTTCCGGAAGAAGGAGTGCGCTACGTGATTCGCCACTATACACGGGAGGCGGGCGTGCGCAGCCTGGAACGCACCATCGGCACGATCTGCCGCAAACAGGCGCGGCGATTGGCCGAGGGCAAGACCGATAAGCTCATCGTCTCCAAGGAAGTCATTCAAGAGTTTCTCGGGGGCATCAAGATTCGCAGCGAAGGAGAAATTGCCGAGCGAACCGAGCGGCCGGGTGTGGCCGTGGGCTTGGCGTGGACTCCGTCGGGCGGCGATGTACTGTTCGTCGAAGCCAATGCGATGAAGGGCAAGGGCGGATTCACCATGACCGGACAGATTGGCCAGGTCATGCAGGAATCCATGCAGGCGGCGCTGACGTGGGTACGGTCCAATGCGGACCGGCTCGGGGTTGTGGAAGATTTCTTCGCCAACCACGACATACATATCCATGTACCGGCTGGGGCGATCCCGAAAGATGGACCATCGGCCGGAGTGACCATGGCCACGGCTCTGGTGTCGCTGCTGACCAAGCACCGCATCACGCCGCTGCTCGCCATGACGGGCGAAATCACGCTAAGTGGGAATGTTCTTCCCGTCGGCGGGATTAAAGAAAAAGTGCTCGCCGCAAAGCGTGCCGGTGTGCGCGACGTGATTCTACCTGCGGAGAATAAAATGAACGTCGAGGAGGATCTCTCGCCAGAACAGCTGGAGAACCTTACGGTGCATTACGTGAAGACCATCGACGAGGCCCTGCGGGTCTCGCTGCCTGAGGTGGCGGAGGGTCCTGCCGCGAAGATACTCTCTACGCCGCCGAAGGATCCCAAACAGGATTACAACCCCACGCAGCCTGTGAAAGAACCGGAAGCTGTTCACGATAAAGTATTGACACAAGCCTGAAGGCGTTAAAGCTCAATGGCCAGCCTCGCCCCAGGCTGGCCATTTTCTTTTGCAACGATTTTCGAGCGCGCTACGGCAAACTAACGCCAGGGAACTCGGGTAAACTGAATGCCTGATGCGAGTGAGAGTTCTCTTTTTCGGTATTTTGAAGGAGATGATCGGGAAGTCGGCGGACCTGATCGATCTGCCGGACGGCGCTTCGGTTCGCGATGTGCTCGCACGTTATGAATCGCAGATTCCACGCCTCAAGGAATCGCTACCGTCGCTTGCCTTGGCGGTGAATCAACAATATGCCGGGCCCGATACGCCATTGAGGCCGAACGACGAGGTTGCCATGCTGCCGCCAGTGAGCGGGGGCGCGCCAGAAGCGGCGCGCGGGCGCTACGCTTTGATCGTCCGCGAGACCATTGCAACGCAGCGAACTGTTGCGGGCCTCAAGTGCGGAGAAGATGGCGCCGCGCTTGTCTTTGAGGGCGTGGTCCGCAACCAGACGCGCGGCCGCAAGACCCTCTATCTCGACTACGAAGCCTACGAAGAGATGGCACTGGAGCAGATGGAGTCGTTGGCCGATCAGGCTGTGCACCGGTTTCAGATCCGCGACGTTGCCATCGTCCACCGGCTGGGTCGCCTCGAAATCGGCGAGACCAGCGTGCTGATCGCGGTTGCGTCGGCCCATCGCGCGGCCGCTTTTGACGCCTGCCGATGGCTCATCGACACGCTCAAGCGCACGGTACCCATCTGGAAAAAGGAGTACTTCGGAGACGGCGCGGTCTGGGCCGATGGAGAACCATTCCCGCCGGAAATTCCACGCGCAAATTCCTGAGGAAGAGGCAGCCCCCCACCGCAAGCCGCATCTAACTGCACGCGGGTTTAGATGTGTTTTCCGCTTCCAGAAAGCCGGAAAATCCTTAACCGCAGCGTTCGCCAAGAAGAACCGCAAAGGACGCAAAGAAAAACAGAATCAGACAGCTTCGCGATCATTGTTTGCGATCTTTGCAGGTAAGAGCGTTTGGCCAGCCAGAGCTGCCACTTTGGCACAGGTATAATTCCAGCACTCGATGAGAAAACCCGCTACGACTCTGCTCCTAACCGGCTTGCTCGTTCTCGTTTGCGGCCTATCGGCGCAAGAGACGAAGACCCAGCACAATCCCGCCGCGCCGACTCCGGATCAGTCTCAACGCCAGTCCGAACCGACAACCACTCTCCGGGTCGACGTCAACCTGGTTAACGTATTTGTGACGGTGACCGACGCGCGCGGCGCTCCCATCGGCGGGCTCACGAAGGAGAATTTCGCTCTCAAGGAGGACGATCACGAGCAGAGAATTGCGGTCTTCGACAAGGAATCCGCCCTGCCGCTTTCGATCGCACTCGCCATCGACACGAGTCTGAGTACGCGACACGACTTGCCACTGGAACAGGCCTCGGCCAAGCGCTTCACGCATGCCATCCTGCGCCCGGTCGACGCAATCTGCGTGTACGGCTTTAGTGAAGTCGTGAACGAATCCACTCGCGGATATACTTCGGACCTCAAACGCGTTGACGAGGGCATTGAGCACATCCGCGTCGGCGCTGCCACGGCGCTTTATGACGCGATTTATCTTGCCTCGCGCACACTGGACCACCGCAAGGGACGAAAAGTCATCGTCCTGATCACAGATGGCGGCGACACGGCCAGCAAAATCGACTACAAGCAAGCGGTGCGCGCCGCGGAAGAAGCGGAAGCGATTGTCTACTCGATCATCATCGTTCCCATCGAGAGCAGCGCTGGACGCGAAACCGGCGGCGAGCACGCCCTGATCCAGCTCTCGGACGATACGGGTGGGAAGTATTATTACGCGACCTCCACGGGGGATCTGGACGAGGCGTTTCGCAAAATCAGCGACGAACTGCGCACGCAATATCTGCTGGCTTATTATCCGTCGCAGCGCACGTCGTGGTCGGAGTTCCGCCACATTGAGGTCAAAGTGGCGGGTGTACCGGAGGCTGCGGGCTACCGTGTGAGGCATCGCGCCGGTTACTACACGGTGAAGTCAGAATTTTGAAGCCAGCGCAAGCATTACAGCCTGAAGCCGTTTTGATGGAACAAGTCGGGCGGGCTTTGCCACGAAGCATCTGGATGTGTTTATCTGGAAGTGAAGATGATGGTGAAGGATGAGTAAGAGAAGAAAGGTGGACATGCTGAACCTCAATTGCACCCCAAGCAGGCGGCTTGGCTTGCTGGTTTTGGTGACTCTTTGCACGACCGTGATGTTGCCGGCCCAGGCGAACCTTAGCTCTGGCGCCATCAGGGGAATCGTGAGCGATCAAGCGGGCGCGGTGCTTGCCGGCGCACAGGTCACCATCACAGATAAGGCTACGGCTCGGGTGGTTCAGGTGATGACCTCTTCTGACGGAATCTATGTATCGGGACCTCTCCAGCCGGGAGACTATACCGTGCGCATTGAGGCCAAAGGCTTTAAGACGGCTGAGTTTGCGGTGGTGGCGCACGTGGGAGTGGTCTCTTCGGGCGATTTGCGGCTGGAACCAGGGCAGGGGCGCGTTCAGGCAGAGGCGGTGTCTGTCAACAGTGAACAGGCGACGGTGCAAGGCGTTCTGACGGCGAATCAGATTGAGAATCTTCCCGTCAACGGGCGCAACTTCCTCGATCTCGCCCAACTCGAACCTGGCATCCAGATTCAAGATGGCCAGAACTTCGATCCCACCAAAGCAGGTTATTCCTCAATCTCGTTCGGTGGCCGTTTCGGCCGGACGGCTCGCATCGAAGTCGATGGTGTTGATGTTTCCGACGAGACGGTCGGCACGACGACTACCGACATCCCGGCCAGCGCAATCCAAGAGTTCCAGATCAGCCAGTCCAGCTTGGACATGTCCACGGAGCTGACTTCCTCCGGTTCGGTTAACGTCACCACCAAGTCCGGAACCAACTCCTACCACGGCGAGGCTTTCGGTGTGTTCCGTGATAGCTCGTTCTCGTCGCAGCTTCCGGGGGCACCGGGTCCCTTCCAGCGCAGCCAGTATGGTGGCGCTTTCGGCGGAGCGATCATCAAAGACAAGTTGTTCTTCTTCGCGGACGGTGAGCGAACCATTCAGCACACGACGGTACCGGTGCCGGTCTCCGCTCCTTTCAGTCAGTTCTCGGGCAGCTTCGCCGATCCCTTCCATGAGGCCAACCTGCTCGGACGTTTGGACTACGCACTGACCAAGAGCGCGCGCGCCTTCTATCGGTATTCTTACTTCAAGAATTCTCTAGGGGCCACGTTCGGGTTTGGTTATTCGCTGTATGACAACGTCGATATTACCCGCAACGATGTGGTTGGCTTGGATTTCAACACGGGCAGCATCAGCCACTCGATCCGCTTCTCTTTCCTGAAATTCCAAAACCAGATCGTGGATGCAACTACGGGCAGCTCGTTGCCATTTGCCAACATCCACGCGGAGATCTTTATGGGAGCGTCCGGCCTAACGGCCGGTCCGAACCTCCTGGCTCCGCAGAGCACTCCGCAGAGCGACCACGAAATCAAGTACGACGGCAGTAAAATCATAGGCGCGCATGTAATCCGATTCGGGGTTTCATTTAACCACCTCGTAGGCGGCGGCTTTGCCTCGTTCTATAAGAACGGACCTCAGATCGTGTCTAACGTTTCGACTGGGGAAATCGCGGCGGCAGCCAGTGGTCCATTTCCAGGGGGCTCTTCCAATCCATACAACTATCCTGCGGATGCGGTGACGATCGCCAACGGTTTGGGCTATTCCACTACGAAGCCCGCACTTGGCTTCCCTGCAGGCGGACTGGGACCAGACAACCGCATTCTGCTCTATTTGGGCGATACCTGGAAGATCAGGCGAAACTTTGCGCTTACCTACGGACTACGGTACGACCGCGACACCGGCCGCATGGACAGTCAGTATCCCGCGATTCCTGAACTCAACGCTTTGGTCTCCGGGCTAGGCAACGCCGTAAGACAGCCCAACTCCAATCTTGCTCCGCAAGTAGGGTTTGCATGGGATCCGAGCGGCAATGGCAAGACTTCGATTCGTGGCGGCATCGGCTTGTTCTGGGAGAACGCCATTTGGAACAACGTGCTTTTCGACGGTCCGCCTCGCGAGCAAACCGGTGCATTCCTGCAGTTCTTCGCGCCCTGTGCCGCGCCGGGCCAGCCAAACACTCTGAAGAGCGCCTCGGGAAACATTGTGCCCAGCGCTGCAGTTTGCGGTAGTTCCAGCTTTCCGCTGATCGGCAATGCTCTGCCGGCGATCATCGCATTGCAGCAGCAGTGGGTCGCTGCGTCGCCTCTGAATCTGCAGACCAGCAATCCGGCGTATGCGGGACAGTACCTGACCGACTGCGCGGGTGGTACCAATTGCTTCTTTGCACCGGGCGCCTCTATGTTCGACCCCAACTACAGATCGCCTCGCTCAATCCAAATGAACCTTGGTATCCAGCGGGAGATTCGCAAGGGGATGGTGCTGAGTGTAGATTTCGTCCGCAACGTCCAAACCCACTACCTGCTGGGCGTGGACAAGAATCACGCCGGCGACATCAGCCACTTTAACTTAGCGGGTGCCCAGCGAGCGATCGCGACTACGCTTGCCAATTGCGGTCCTGGGTCAACACTTGCTTCGGCGGAACGCCCGAAGGGTTGCCCGAACAACCCGGATGGGCCAGACCAGAGCGGCTACACCGCACGAGCCGCCAATATCGGCGACTTTGCTGGCAACGGTCTGGGTTCATCGGCCGACATGGGTGGCAACAGTTGTCTCAACGTGCTGGGTTACAACTGCGCGTTCGGCGGTATCAATCCCCTTGCCCCTCCGCTCTCCTTCCTGTCGCCTGTGGGACGCTCGCTTTACAACGGACTGCAGATGAAGCTGGTGGAGAACGTCAAGTCTCCGTTCCGGGGCGCCACGGCCTTGAACTTCCAGATTGCGTATTCCCTGTCCCGCTTTGACAACACCGGCGGAGGCGTGGCCGCGGACAACCTGGTGACTGCGGCCAGCGGCGACCAGGACTTCATCGTTCCCTCGCTGGATAATGCCAATGTGAACCGCTACTTTGGGCCTTCCACGCTCGATCGTACTCACCAGCTCTCCTTCGGTGGGTTCGTAGACCTGCGTGGCGGGTTCCAATGGGCGGTAATCGGCCACTTCGATAGCCCGCTTTCGACCACGTTGACCGTTCCTAATACCGGGACCGGCGGTCAGATTTTCCAGACCGATTTTACGGGTGATGGCACGACGCAAGATCCAATCCCGGGGACTAAGGTCGGAAACTTTGATCGCGGCATCGATGCAGCCGGCCTCAACGCGGTCATCTCTAAATACAACACCACGGTGGCGGGACAACCGACTCCGGCAGGAAATGTGCTGATTGGCGCCAACCTGATGACGGCAGCTGACCTGTCGGCCTTGGGTGGCGTGGCTCCGACCGTTTCCTTGCCACCTCCAGGTCAGCAAAACTACTCGTGGCTGAAGACTTTCGACACCACGCTGGCCTGGACGTACATCTTCAAGGAGCGGGTGACAATCAAGCCGTCGGTCGGCATCTACAACCTTTTCAACTTCGTTAATTTTGATTTGCCGACGAGCATGATGTCGGGGCTGCTTAATGGCTCAACCGGCAGCGTCAACGGTACCGACTACAACGGGCATTTCGGAAACCGTGTGGGAGCAGGCACCGGCGTGTACACGCTGGGGTCACCGCGCCAAATCGAATTTGGCCTGAAGGTGATCTTCTAGGTCGAAACTAGGCGTTTACGCATCGAGGCCGCCAACATTTATGCTGGGCGGCCTTTTTGCTGCTGGGCAGAGTCTTACGGATTCAGTTCAGTCCGCAGGCGTTTCGATAGCTTTTCGATTTGCTTCAGCTTCTCAATCACGTCCTTGGGCAGCATGCCTTTGCGGACGCTGGCTACATCAGACGGAATGGTTTTCGCCGTGCGTGCCAGATCGTCCGCATCTCTCTGCAATCGCGCTAGATCGATATGGTGGGAGGAAGTGGCGGGAGCTTTTTCGGTGGTTGTGGGATCGAGAGGCTCTGGGGGAGTTGGAAAGTGATTTCGAGTTTGCGGAATTGCAGGCGTGACGAGCAGTCCAAGCAGCAATGGGAGTGAAAGCCAAGCAGATTTCTTCACGGTGCGCCTCCGGCGGGAAGAGCGAACTTTTCAGGCATTGTACTCTCGTTGCGAGCTGCTTCTCACCGGCGTGGGCTCCTCGGCCACAGCGCTTTGTGTACAATGCCTGCATGTCGTTCCGCGCTCCGCCCGGGAATCCTAATGCCGCCAAGCGCAGCCGTACGCCTCCTCCGGAAGATACGTTCGAAGAAGCTGGTTTCCTTAAGTTGCTAGGGGAGAAGCAAAAGCCAGTCTCGGTTAAACTCATGGACGGCCAGATCGTCCACGGATGGATCGAGTATTACGATAAGAACATGGTGCGGCTCACCCGAGAGGGCGCGCCCAATCTGTTCATTTTCAAGCATGAGATTATGTATATAGCCGAAGATTCTGGGAAGAAAAAATGAGCGAGCTGGAGTGTTAGGTCTTAGGTCATAAGTTGACAGTCATTTTCTGGATCCGATGCGTGGCGCCCCGAGAGACCTAAGGCCTAACACCCAAGCCCCAAGACCCGAACCTGTGCACAACACTCCCAACGAGAGCTTCCTTCCCGTCATGTCGGTCATCGCTCGCGAGGCGGGCGCGCTGCTGCTGCAGTATTTCCATCAGGGACTGAAGATCGAGTATAAGGGCGACGCCGATCTGGTGACCGCGGCGGACCGGGCTGCTGAGAAGCTGATCCGCGAGCGCATCACCAAGCGGTTTCCCTCGCATGACGTACTGGGGGAGGAGCAGGGGCTGAACGATCAGGGCAGCGACTATCGCTGGTACGTCGATCCGCTCGATGGGACAACGAATTTTGCCCACGGTTATCCAGTATTCGGCGTGTCGATGGCGCTGGAGCATCAGGCTCTGGAAGAGCGTTCGTCCGGGCAGCGGGGGCGCCGCATCGCCGGCGTTGTCTACGATCCAACGCGCGATGAGCTATTCACTGCCGAGCAGGGGAGAGGCGCTCATCTTAATGGCAAACCGATCCATGTGTCCAAGGCCGCGCAGTTGAAGGAATGCCTGGTGGCTACCGGCTTTCCCAGCCATAAGCGGCACAAGAATCCGAACATTCATTTCTACCATCAGATCACGCTGCGCACTCACGGGGTGCGGCGCGCGGGATCGGCCGCGCTCGATTTGTGCAATGTGGCCAGCGGGCGCTTCGATGGCTTCTGGGAATTCAATCTCAATGCGTGGGATACGGCCGCGGGTGTGCTCATCGTGGAAGAAGCTGGCGGAAAGGTCAGCCGCTTCGACGGGTCTCCGTTTGAGATCGACAGCCGCGAGACGCTGGCGTCCAACGGACTTGTGCATGACGCGCTGTTGCACGAATTCCAGGAGATCTTTGCCGGACGAGGACTGACGCCACTCCCTGAGCCCAGCGAATACAAGCGGTAATCAAAACCGCCGAGGACGCCGAGGACGCGGTGGACAAACGAGATGATGAAGCGGAGCAGTCAATCGCTAGTCGGTGTGGCACTGCTAGTGTGTGCCTTGGTTGTCCTGAGCGCGACGTCGACCCACGCTCAGGACGAGGCTTATGCGCAGTCCTTCGAGAAATGGAAGGCCGAGCAGACCGCCGATTTGAAGGAGAACTGGTTGTCGCTTGCGGGCCTGTTCTGGCTCAAGCCGGGTCCGAACTCTTTCGGGAGCGATTCGGCCAACCAGATCGTGTTCCCCAAGGTTCCCGCGCGCGCGGGCGAGTTCGATCTGACCGGGAAAGAGGTTACGCTCAAATTGCTGCCCGACGCGAAGGCCACGATTGCCGGCAAGCCGGTGAGCGAAGCCAAGCTTGATCCGGATACTTCCGCGCATGTTACCCACGTTGAGATGGGGACCTTACGCTTTCATGTGATTGTGCGTGGCGAACGGGTGGGAATTCGCCTGCTTGACACAGACAGTGCAGGAGCGCGCAATTTCAGGGGGATGACGTTTTTTCCTCTCGACATGAATTATCGCGTTACGGCGACGTGGGTTCCCGCTGACGGCAAGGAGACGGTTGAAATTCCCAATGTGCTAGGGGACGTCACGGCACAGTCGGTGCCGGGAGTCGTGATGTTCAAGGTGAAGGGCGGAGAGCTGAAGCTGACTGCCTTAGGTGGCGATTCCAAGACTGGGCTGTTCTTCGTGTTCAACGACCTGACTGCGAAGAACGATACTTATCCCGGCGGACGTTTTCTTGACACTGGGCCGGTCGTCGATGGACAGGTCGTCCTCGATTTCAACCGCGCCTATAATCCTCCGTGCGCGGTAACGCCGTATGCCACGTGTCCTTTAGCGCCCAAGGAGAACCGCCTGGCGATAGCCATACCTGCAGGAGAGAAATTCGACAAGGCTGCGCACGCCCACTACTAGAGCTAATCTGCAGGCGGCGGCTCACTGGCGATCTCCCTGATAGATGTCTCCTCGCCACTCTTGCCTTGTTACAATAAACCTGTGGGGACGCCGGCCCGCTCCGCTCCGGACGGTGGCCAATTCAGGCACGCTTCAGGTTCACCGTGATCAACTCACTTTTGGAACGCAAGATCGAAAAGCGGCCGGACAAAGTCCGGCTGCCGGGACGCATTCTTTTTCTCACCGAAGATCCGGACCTGATCCGGCGGCAGCTTGCGGGCGAAGATCTGCCCTGGGATACGAAGAATCCAGCCAGCAATCCAAAACTGCGCGACGACATTTCTACCGACGAAATCACTCCGGCGCACTACTGCTTCTACTTTGACGAGACACTGGGCGAGATTCCTTATCTCGGATTGAAATGCGGCAGCGTGACGCCCATCGGGCGCGGCGACGTGAAGCGTGGCCGATTCGTGTGTGCGGTGAGCGGCAAGCGGCGCGGCAAAGGGTCGAGCCGCGAGCAGTCTCCTTACGCCGAGATGTGCGCGGGCATTCATGTTGTGATCGCCGAGAACATCGAACGCATCTACAAGCAGAATTGCCAGAACCTGGGACTGCTAACCTCGACGGACTTCTCGCTGATCGACCGCATTCGCGGCGGGGAAGAGATCGAGCTGAGCGAATTCACGACCGGCGAGGATGAGATTACCCGGCAGGTGATCGAATATGGCGGGCTGTTTCCGTTCAATGTGGCGCGGATGCAGGGGAAGGTATTCTTGCCGCCGATCGAGAACAACGTGAAACTGGAAATGGTGGGGAATGTTCGTCGCTACAGTGTGCCACCGATGACGTTGGCCGAGAAGATTTTTTCGCGGCACATGATCAACGCGAAGGGCGAAATAGGCGTGTCGTGCGTCAAGCCGGGTGATACCGGATTCGCACGCGCCGATCTCCGTTTCAGTCACGAATACGTCACCCCCATGGCGGCGATTTTCTTCGAACGCTACGTGGGCAAGGACGCGAAGGTTAACGATCCGTCGAGCATTCTGTTCTTCCGAGACCACCTGACGTTCCTCGATGAGGTGATTTCGGAAGAGAAGAAGAAGCTCGGCCTGCTTGATCTCGCCACCCAGCTCAAGCTCAAGCAGCAGGATTTCGCCAAGAAGCAGGGCATCCGGCTGCATGGCGAATTGACCGACCGTAAAGGATCGGAGGGCATTTGCCACTCGATCGTGCTCGAGAGCTACGCATTGCCGGGGCAGTTGAATATCGGTTCTGATTCGCACACACCGCACGTGGGCGCGATCGGCTGCGTGGCCTTCGGCATCGGGACCACCGATGTGTTCAATTCGTGGATCACGAAAGACGTGCGGGTGAAGGTGCCGGAGTCGGTGAGGATCGTGGTTCGGGGAAAAAAGCATCCGAACGTGACCGCGAAAGATTTCATCCTGAAGATTCTGAGCCTGGATTACGTGCGCAGCGGCAAGGCGCTGGCCAAGGTCATGGAGTATGCAGGCGAGGCGATCGAAGCGTTGAGTGTCGACGAGCGCGCCACCATGACGAACATGGCGGCGGAGATTGGCGGTTTCACCGGCATCGTCGCGCCCGACACGAAGGCGGTCGACTTCTTGGTGGAGCGGCGCGGCGTGAATCGGCAAAAAGCCGAGGCGATGATCGAAGGCTTGTACAGCGATTCCGGGGCTCAGTACGCGCACGTGATCGAACTCGACGCGGCCGAGATCTCGCCGATGGTGGCCACGCCGGGCGATCCGGGGAACGGTAAATATGTTCGAGACCTGAATACGCCCGTGCCCATCGAAATCGCCTACGGCGGTACCTGCACCGCGGGCAAGAACGAAGACATGGACATGTACGCGCTCGTGCTCGCCGATGCGCTCCAGCACGGCAAGCGCATAGCCGATTCGGTGAAGTTCTACATTCAGTTCGGATCGCAGGAGACGCGCGATTATTGCCTGCGCAAGGGCTACGTCAACATTTTCCAGAAGTCAGGAGCGCAGGTGATCGAGCCGAGTTGCGGAGCCTGCATCAACGCCGGGCCGGGAGTTTCAACGCGTTCCGACCAGGTTGTGATCAGCGCGCAGAACCGCAACTTCCCGGGCCGCAGCGGGCCGGGACAGATGTACCTGGCATCGCCGCTTACGGTAGCGGCAAGCGCCGTCGCGGGGCATATCGTGGAATACGAGCCCAGAGAGAAGAAAGAGTTGGTAGGAGCCTAGCTCAATATCCACGGTGCCCCGAAACCCCAGTTTCATTTGTTCCTCCTAATCGATGGCTGGTAGTTGTTAACACTTGCCAGGTTGTGAGGCTCTCTTCCTTCGGGAGAATGCCATGAACCCATCACGCCTGCCCCGCGCGGTACAGATTGCCGCGCCCCTCGTAAGTGGTTGAATTCAGCCGGGATGGCTGAAATGAGCCACTGCTCCAGTAGCAACTTTTCCCTTGGTTCCGCGTTCAAATAACTAGAGACAAGAGGTCGGTGGGAAGGTAATAAAGACCCACGAAAACCACTAGTCTTTAGAAGGTTTCCGGCACCCGATTAGAGCTTCGGAGGTCTGGAGCCAAGGGGGTTCATATTTGCGTTATCTGAGATTTGTTGCGTTGCTGGCAGTCTTGACGGTGCCGCTTGCTTACTCGCAGGCGCAGGTTGAAGCGGGAGTTGGCGCCGGAAACGACCAGGGCTATGCCAACCAGGATGCAAACCAAGGCTACGCCAACCAGAATGCAAACCAGGGCTATGCCAACCAAAGTTATGATCAAGGCTACGCCGACCCGGGCCCGGGCTATGCTAGCGGCCCGCCGGTATGTTCGTACGGCTACTACTCCTATTATCCGTATGCCTGCGCGCCTTATGGCTTCTACGGTCCGCAGTGGTTTGTCGGCGGAGCATTTATCGGGGTCGGGCCCTGGTATCACTGGGGCTGGGGTCATGGTGGATACTATGGTCGTGCGGGGTACTACGGGCACGGCTACGGCGGCGGTTACGGACGCGGCTATGTTGGGGGCTATGGTCGCGGCTATGCCGGTGGCTACGCCCGCGGCAGTTACGGACGCGGATACGCCGGTGGCTACGCCCGCGGGAATGCCGGACGCGCTTACGCCGGCGGCGGTGCAGTTCGGGGCGGCGCAGTTCGCGGCGGCGCAGTCCGCGGCGGAGGCGGCTTCCACGGTGGTGGCGGATCCCACGGCGGCGGGCACCGATAACGGACTGTACGCTTGAAGCGTGAACGGCTGGCAGCATGGCGCTGCCAGCCGTTTTTCTTTGTTCCCCAAAGATTGCCTGGATTCAATCTCTACGCTCGCCTGTCTTCTCCCTGTGCAGTTCTTACAGGCGGGCAGAACGCACACGCTCTGTACCGGGCGCCTGTATTCTTGCTAGAATGTCCGGTCACGAAACCGCCGCGGTAGTAAAATCAAACAGAGACCCTCAGGAGATTGAGACCCTTATGACCTACGTGATTGCTGAGCCGTGCATCGGCACAAAAGACACTGCATGCGTGGATGCGTGCCCGGTGGACTGCATTCATCCCAAGAAAGATGAGCCCGCCTACGCGACCGAGGAGTTGCTGTATATCGACCCGGTGGAATGTATTGACTGCGGCGCCTGCGTTCCGGTGTGCCCGGTTTCGGCCATCTTCGCCCTCGACGATCTGCCGGAGAAGTGGAACGCCTTCACCGAGCGCAATGCCAAGTACTTCGGGCGGTAAATAGCTTCTGGCCGTTTAGCTCTTGGCCTTGATGGGGATCATGGCGCGCGTCCTTGCCGGGGCGCGCGCTTTCTTGCTTTTGAGAGTGGGCTCGGAATCTTCCTGATTGCCGTTTTTATCGCTTATCCGCATTTCCCAGGATCTCCGCGTCTTTGCCAGTATGGGCCTTCACCGCATCGAGAATGCGGATGTATTCATGCTTGTCCATGCGCAGGACGAACGACTTCGGGATGTCGCCCTCGCGGTAGTCGATTTCGAGCCAATGACTCTTCGACTTGGTCAACATGACAATGGCCCCCACTCCGATCGCGGCCGTGAAGATCGATTCTTCGTTGACGCGGTGCTTCTTGGTGTACTCGTACGAGAACTTGTAGATCTCAGCGTAAGGAATACTCACGGTGGTGCCCTTGGCGGGTTGCACCTCGACTGCCTTGTGGTCGTCGCTGAGAGTCAGGACGGCCTTGGTTAGTCTTCCTTTCGAGTCGGGCGCAGCGACGCGGCTGAAGGAGGTTTCCTCGGCGAGGCCGAGTGTGACGAAAAGGGAGATGACGAGAAGAACAGCAATAGTTGTTTTCACGTTCCTGAAAGTATATCGAAAGGCGGATTTGATTGTAGAGGCACTCCGGTCGCTGTTAACGCCCCAAGCTGACGGTTGAAGCTGCTTCCACTAGAATCAAGCCTTCATCGTAGAATTCCCATGGCCCTGAGAGAGTCGGAAGCGATTGTGCTGCGCAGCTATCCGCTGCGCGAGGCCGATCTGCTGGTCACGCTGTTCACGCGTGCGGAGGGCAAAGTCCGTGGCGTAGCGCGCTCGGCCAAGAAGTCGAAGCGGCGATTCGGTGGAGCTCTCGAGCCGCTGACCTATGTGCGGGCCTTCTATGACGTTCGCGAAGGGCAGGAATTGGCGCGACTGGATGCCTGCGAGGTGCTGGAGTCTCCGATGACGTCGGAGGTCAGTTATGCGCGGGCGGTGGCTCTGGGCCACGTCGCCGAATTGCTCGACGAACTGCTGCCCGACCGCGAGGCCAACGACGCCATCTTCCGCCTGACACTTTCGGTGCTGCATGTTCTGACGGGCTCGGAGGTGTGGATGCCGATCACATACTTTGAACTGTGGCTGACGCGGCTGGTCGGCTTCCTGCCTGAATTGACGGAGTGCATCGTCTGCGGCCGCAGCCTGAACGGCAGCCGCGCTTATTTCCACGCGCTGGCGGATGGCCTGATGTGCCCCGACGACAAGCGTCTGGCATCGTCCGAAATTTCAGCTGACTCGCGGACGATGGCCGCGCAGATGTTTCGCGCTCCGGTGGAAAGCTTTGCGGGGGTGCCGTGGCCGAAGTCGCAGGGAGCGGACCTGCGAAAATTTCTGATTCAAATTTTGCAGCGGCATATGGAGAAGAAGCTGGTCACAGCCGGTATGCTAGAGAAGGGCGGGTTCTAGCCGGGGTTCAGACGGTCTTACACCCGCCCACTTGTGCTATAACTGCACGCCACGAGGACCGTCATGACAGACAAATGGGGAAGGCGATTGTTCACGACCGGGTCGGTCTTGCTGTTGCTGCTGGGGTTGGTGCACGCACTGTCGCTGTTCGAAAAGCCCGTGCCCGCGAACGACACGGAGCGGCAGTTGTTCGACCTTATGTCGAACTACAAGTTCAATGTCATGGGGTCGATGCGCAGTATGGACAATTTCCTGCGCGGGTTCAGCATTTCGTTCATGCTAGCCGCGCTTGCCATGGGAGCGCTCGACCTGGTCCTCGCCCGGGAGCGCGCCGGACTGCTGAAGCGAGTGGCGCTGATCAACACGATCTGGCTGGCCGCGATGACCGCCGTTGCTTTGCGTTATTTCTTTGCCGCGCCCACTTCGTTTCTAATCGTCGCGCTGCTGATCTTTGCGCTCGCGTGGCTGAAGCTGCCGGAATTGGATAGCTGACGGCCGACAGCCATTTCCATTACAATCGTTGATTAACCTGCTGACTCCGTCTGCGCTGTAGGAGTTCGAGTGACCACTCGCATTCTGGGGTATTGACCAAGAGCCAAAAGCCTAAGAGCCAAGAGCCGAATCTGTGAATCCGTCCTCGTCCAATCCGCTGACATTTCAGGAACTTATCCTGCGGCTTCAGGCCTTTTGGGCGGAGCGTGGATGTGTATTGCAGCAGCCCTACGATGTTGAAGTTGGGGCGGGGACCATGGCGCCCGAGACGTTTCTGCGCGTGTTGGGGCCGAAGCCCTATAAAGTTGCATATGTGCAGCCGTCGCGGCGTCCGGCGGACGGGCGCTATGGGGAGAATCCCAACCGGTTGTTCAAGCACATGCAGTTGCAGGTGATTCTGAAACCTCCGCCGGAGAACGTGCAGGAGTTGTACCTGGAGTCGCTGGCAGCGATTGGGATTGATCTGCGCCAGCACGACATCAAGTTCGAAGAAGATAACTGGGAAGCGCCCACGCTAAGTGCGTGGGGCGTGGGCTGGCAGGTCATGCTCGACGGGCTGGAGATCACGCAGTTCACCTATTTCCAGCAGTGTGGCGGCGTGGATCTGTTTCCGATTTCGGTTGAGCTGACCTATGGCCTCGAGCGCATTGGCGCGTTTCTGCAGGATGTGGATTCGATCTACGAGATTGTGTGGGCGCGCGATCCGGAGTCGGGACACGTGGTGACGTATGGCGATGTGCGGCTGGCCGATGAGCTGCAGTTTTCGGTGTACAACTTCGAGTTGGCACTCGTACCAAGCCTCTGGGACCACTTTAGGTTGTATGAGCAGGAATGCTCAATGCTCTTGGATCAATACGAAGGCTTCAAGAAGAAACGCGAGGCAATGCAGCATGCCTCGGACCGAGATGAGGGGATTTACAGCGATCTGACCAGGGAGATTCAGCGTTTCCCCGTGCTCGGTGCTTATGACCTTTGCCTAAAATGCTCGCATCTGTTCAACGTCCTCGATGCGCGCGGAGCGATTTCGGTGACTGAGCGCGTGGGCGTGATCGCACGGGTGCGGGCGCTGGCTGTTGGCATCGCGAAGGCCTGGGTGGATCAACAAAAAAGCGACCAGCAGAGAAGCGAGCCTGCGGCGGAGAAGTCCGACGAGTCTGAACCCACCAACCGGAAGAAACCTAAGGCAAAAAAAGAAGCGTTATCGCCGGTAAGCTGATGGTAGTTACGTCCCGTTTTGGGTTTGCACAGGCTAGTTGTGATTTCCATCACATTCGAGAAATGCGACCTTTTGAAACACTGGATGGTTTGAAGGCATGCCAGACTTCCTGCTAGAGATCGGATGCGAAGAGATTCCGGCGCGGATGATCGCGGCGGCGTCCGAGGAGCTGCGCGAACGGGTCGAGGCGCTGCTGAGCCGCGAGCGGTTGTCCAGCCATGAAGTTACGCATTTCGATACACCGCGTCGCTTGGCAGTGATGGCGGCTGGAATTGCCGCTTCGCAGGCCGACGTGGTCGAACAAATCACGGGACCCTCCGTCAACGTCGCTTATAAAGATGGTCAGCCTACGCCCGCGGCCCACGCCTTTGCCAAGAAGGCCGGCGTGGAAATTGCGCAACTTGAGAAAGTCACTACTCCCAAGGGCGAGTACCTAACAGCGAAGGTCACGAAGAAGGGACGGAGTGCGGCCGAGATTCTCGCCGAGGGCCTGCCCAAAGAACTATCCACAATTTACTGGCCCAAGAATATGTACTGGCGCAAGCCGAACGAACGCTTCGTGCGTCCGGTGCGCTGGCTGGTTGCGATGCTCGACGGGGAAACGATTCCGCTGGAGTTTGAGGGCATCCGGGCAGGGACCAGCTCGCGCGGGCATCGGATTCTGACGGGTGGCGCGGTGACCATACCGCGGGCAGGATCGGCATACATTGATTCACTGCGAGCGGCCAAAGTTTTGGGACGCGCGGAACGTGAACATCAGATTCGCAAAGCGCTGGACGCAGCGACGCGCACCGTTCCGGGCGCACGCTGGCGCGAGGACCAGGCGCTGCTCGACACGGTGGTGAATCTGACCGAGTTCCCGTCGGCAATTCTGGGCGGATTCGATCCGCAGTTCCTGGCGCTGCCCGAAGAGGTGCTGGTCACGGTGATGCGCGATCACCAGAAATATTTCGCGGTTGAAGATGCAAACGGGAAACTGGCCCCACATTTTCTGGCCGTGCTGAATACCGATAGCGACCCGCAGGGGCTGATCCGCCATGGAAACGAACGCGTGCTACGGGCGCGTTTCAACGATGCGCGGTTCTTCTGGGAGACTGATCAGAAGAAATGCCTGCTGGAGCGGTTGGAATCGCTGAAGCATGTGACCTTCCAGAAAGATCTGGGCAGTTACTTCGACAAGACGCAGCGCGTGCAGCGGTTGTGCAGTTGGCTGAGCGAGATCCTTAAGCAGAGCGGGATTACGGTGCGGCCTGGAGTGATCCACAAGGCGGTTTGCCTTTCGAAGACTGACTTGACCACCGAACTGGTGAAGGAATTCACGGAGTTGCAGGGAATTGTGGGCGGGCTGTACACGCGGACGCAGCAACTGGATCCCACCTTGCCGGAAGCGACGCGCCTTGCCATCGCGGACGCGATTTACGATCACTACAAGCCCGAGTCGACTGACGACGATGTACCGCGGTCGATCGAAGGCGCGGTGCTTTCGATTGGCGACAAGGCAGACACGATTGCGGGAATGTTTGCGTTGGGGTTGCTGCCGAGCGGATCGAAGGATCCGTTTGCGTTGCGGCGGCAGGCCAATGCGATCGTAAAGGTCATCGCTGAGAAGAAGTTGCCCTTGCGGTTGGGCGAACTTATGCGGGACGCGCGCTCCGGATATCAGCGGTCCGAGGCGGAGAAGAAGTTCGTTGAGGGTGAAAAGTTTTCCGAATCGGTCGCAACCTTCTTCCGGGAGCGGTTGGAGTTCTACCTGAAGGATGTGTGCGGGTATGCGTATGATGTGGTGAAGGCTGTGCTGGGCGCGGACTCGGAAGACGTCGTGGATGCGGCGCAGAGGGCCGAGGCGGTCAAGCAGGTGTTGCACATGCCGGAGTTCCAGGCGATTGGCGCGGCTTGCAAGCGCATGCGGAATATACTGAAACAGGCTGCGGAGAAGGGGATTGAGCCGGCTGCGCAGTTTGAATATCTGCCGGAATCCGCCGAGGAAGAAAAGACTTTGATGGCATACATGGAGCGAACCGGCGCGAGAGTCGAAGCGCATCGCAGCAGCAAAGAATACCTGGAGGCGTTGCTGCTGCTCTCCACGGCTCGGGAACCGGTCGACAGATTTTTCGACAAGGTGATGGTGATGGTCGAAGATGAGCGGGTGCGATCGAATCGGTTCGCCCTGCTGCGGACTTTGTTGAAGGAATTCTCCACGATCGCGGATTTTTCGGAGATCATGACGGAAAACAAGAGTGTAGGAAGTTAAGTTCCCCGGGGGCTGAACCCTGGTTTCCTCCTGGGCACTTACCGCAGCGCTGAAAGCGCTGCGCCACCCGAAGTCAGAGCACGACAGGATCTAAGATTCAATTTCGCAAATCTCGAAGCAAAGGAATCATATATGGCGACGATTACTCTCCCCGAAGTTGAAACGCAGGAAACAAAGAAGTCCACCACCAAATACGTCTACTTCTTCGGCGGCGGTAAGGCCGACGGCAATGGCAAGATGAAGGATGTGCTGGGCGGCAAGGGTGCCGGACTGGCCGAGATGACCAACGCCGGGCTGCCGGTGCCTCCGGGTTTCACGATTCAGACCGAGGCCTGCCGCGAGTTCATGCGGACGGGCGCCGCATCGAAAGAAGTTGACCGGCAGATGGACGAGGCGCTGCTGAAACTGGAGGCCCTGCAGGGGCAGAAACTGGGCACGGGCGAGAATCCCCTGCTGGTGAGCGTGCGGTCCGGCGCGAAGTTCTCCATGCCGGGGATGATGGACACGATTCTCAACCTCGGGTTGAACGACAAGAGCGTGGAAGCGCTGGCGAAAGTGAAGGATAACCCGCGATTCGCTTATGACTCTTATCGCCGTCTGATTCAGATGTTCGGGAACGTGGTGCTCGACATTGAGAAACCGGTATTTGACGAAATCTTCGATACCAAGAAGAAACAACGGAAAACCAAGTTCGATACCGGCCTCGACGCCAAGGCGCTGCAAGAGGTCATCGCGGAGTACAAGAAAGCTGTCAAGAAGCACGCCCATCGCGACTTCCCGCAGGATCCGCGCGAACAGCTGGTGATGGCACGCGATGCTGTGTTCCGCTCGTGGCAGAACAACCGGGCCAAAACCTACCGGCGCATTAACAGTATCGATGACATGCTGGGTACTGCTGTCAACGTGCAGATCATGGTGTACGGCAACCTGAGCGACACCAGCGGCACCGGCGTTGGCTTCACGCGCGACCCGGCTATTGGAACGAAAGAGTTCTACGGCGAATTCCTGCTGAACGCGCAGGGCGAGGACGTGGTTTCGGGGGTGCGAACCCCGGTGCCGATTGTCGAACTGCAGAAGATCATGCCCGCTGTCTACGACCAGCTCCGCGAAATCACCACGCGCTTGGAAAAGCACTACAAGGACATGCAGGACTTTGAGTTCACCATTCAGGACGGCAAGCTCTACATGTTGCAGACCCGCAATGGTAAGCGCACAGGATTGGCTGCGGTGCGGGTAGCGATTCAGATGGTGGAAGAGGGACTGATCACGAAGGAAGAAGCGATCTTCCGCGTCGAACCCAACCAGTTATATGACTTCTTGGTCCCGCGGCTCGATGAGAAGAGCACGAAAGTGGAAGTCCTCGCGACCGGATTGCCGGCTTCGCCGGGAGCGGCCGTAGGGAGGATCGTGTTCACCGCGGATGAAGCGGTCAAGATGGCGGGGCACGATACGACGAAGAATCCCGTGATCCTGGTGCGCGCGGAGACGACCCCGGAAGACATTCATGGCATGGAAGTCGCGAAAGGCATTCTCACTTCCCGCGGTGGCATGACCAGTCACGCCGCGGTCGTAACCCGAGGCATGGGCAAGTGCTGCGTGGCGGGGGCAGGCGATATCGATGTGAACGAAAAATCTCGTGAGATGCGAGTGAAGGGCCAGACGTTCAGAGAAGGAGACTGGATCTCGCTGGATGGAACGACAGGTCGGGTCATCAAGGGAAAGCTGGGTACGCTGGATCCCTCTCCGGATGATCCAGAGTTGCAGAAGTTCATGCAGTGGGCCGATCCGCATCGCAAGATGAAAGTTCGCGCCAACGCGGATATTCCTCGGGACGCGATTCAGGCGCGCGCGTTCGGAGCGGAGGGCATCGGGTTGTGCCGCACTGAACACATGTTCTTCGGCGAGAAAAAGATTCCTCACATGCGTGCGATGATCCTTGCGGACAACGAGAAAGACCGGCGGGCCGCGCTGAAGAAGCTGCTGCCGATGCAGCGCGAGGATTTTGCCGGCGTCTTCAAGGCGATGGACGGTTTGCCGGTTACGATCCGCACGCTGGATCCGCCGCTGCACGAGTTCCTGCCGCGTCGCGAGGACCTGATGGTGGAAATTGCCACGCTCCCGCATGCGGACGCGAAGGAGAAGAAAGCGTTAGTGGCGCGGTATTCCGACTACGGCGCGAAGAGAGTCGGTGATCTGAAGAAGCTGTTGCCTACGCTGCTGGCCCGGGTAGAGCAGTTGCACGAGTTCAATCCCATGCTCGGACATCGCGGATGCCGGCTCGGCATCACCTATCCGGAAATTACGGAGATGCAGGCACGCGCCATTTTTGAGGCGGCCGTTGATGTCACGAAGAAGGGCGTGAAGGTGCTTCCCGAGGTCATGATTCCGCTGGTTGCCATGGTGAAGGAAATGGCGAACCAGGCGGCCATCGTGCGGCGGGTGGCTGAGGAAGTGTTCAAAGAGAAGGGAACGAGAGTCGAATACATGGTCGGCACGATGATCGAGTTGCCGCGCGCGGCGCTGGTAGCGGACGAGATCGCCAAAGAGGCGGAGTTCTTCTCGTTCGGTACCAACGATCTGACGCAGACCACGTTCGGATTCTCGCGCGACGATGTGAACAAGGTTCTCCCGACCTACCTCGCCGAGGGCATCCTGAAGCAGGATCCGTTCGCGGCGCTGGATCAGGAAGGCGTCGGACAACTGGTGAAGATGGCGACCGAGCGCGGGCGGAAGACCAGGCCTACGCTGAAGGTGGGAATCTGCGGAGAACACGGCGGCGAACCGTCGTCCGTGGAATTCTGCTATCGCACCGGGTTGAACTACGTATCGTGTTCGCCGTTCCGAGTGCTGACAGCACGATTGGCGGCGGCGCAAGCGGCTGCTGCTGAGACGCTGAAGGTCGAGGGCGGAAGAACGAAATAAAACCGTTTAACCATAGAGGGTACGGAGGTCCGCAGAGAAAGTCTGAATTTTGTGTTTCTCTGTGCCCTCGGTGGTTATTGCACTTTCTGCAGCCGTGCGATCAGTTTCTGAGGAAGACTTTCTTCCGATTCTGACCACAGGCGGCGCGAGGTGGCACGAGTATTCGTTTCCGCCTTCTTTGTGAACTCGACAAGTTTTGCCAAATTGTCGCGAATCTTGGCTTGAGTTTCTACAGTGAGTTCAATATTTTCCTGCACGAACAGCGAGTCGAGGCCAAAATCAATCTCAATGTGTCCGGTTTCCTGATACGCCCCTTCGTCGAATTCTTCCCCTTGCACAATGAACTTGACCAGGCTCGGAATAAGGAGCCACTGCCGGCCACTCTGATCGGGCGTCCAAAGATCCCAATACGCGTCGAAAACGTAGGCGTAGTCGTCATGAATGAGATCGGCGGCGACCACGACTGCTTCTTCCGCTGTGATGCCGGGCGAGAAGCGACGTTCCAGAACACTGGCTTCATTCCAGGAAACAGGTTGCACGGCGGCGTAAGTGATGCCGGGACGCTGCTCCGAGAAAGGGAACTGCTGCAAGACGGCGAACATGTGAGGCAGCATCGCCGGGCCGGAGAAATCGGGAAACCAAAGGCTAAGATATAACGGGTCAGGCATAAAGCGGAGGCTGCAGCGCCCTCACCGCACTATTGTAATGCCTGCCAAGGAGTCCGCCGCGCGTCGGCATTGCTGAGTGTTTTCGATTTGAGTAAGGCGCAGTTCAATAAGTTAGGCCGACGTACCCCGTGGGAATGACTTTTTGACACTGAGTAAGACGGCTGCTAACATCAAAAGTTCACTGGCACTCCTGCCTCAGAGTCGTCCCCGTCGTCTAGCCTGGCCTAGGACATCGCCCTTTCACGGCGGTAACACGGGTTCAAATCCCGTCGGGGACGCCAACACTGTGGAGGATGCCTCTGGAATGGCTTTCCAGAAAATACATGGCTTAAGCGGTGGGGAGCCATCTAATTGTGCAGCCTAAGCCTTCAAGAGGCGGCCATAGCTTACCGCTCCGAACTATCTTCGTCACTTTCGCCTTCGGAGATCGAATCCGAGCTATCTTCGTCACTTTCGCCTTCGGAGATCGAACTTGTAAAGTCTCGAAGGTTTATCATTGAACTCAAGGTTGTCACTTGTTCCTGCAACTCTGCGATCTGCTGTTCAAGCCTGGTCTTTTCCCACACTCGTGTTTGTAAATCGGTCACTTTCATGAGGATATTAGCCACTGCTGGTCGCATCGACCCGGCCATGGACTCGTCGAATATCCACTGAAGCCTTTCTAATGCTGACCCGAGACCGTCCAGTTTGGGAGGAGCATACCCACTTGGGGTCCTCTCACGACGATTTTGTCTGCCGCCGATGCGGCCAAGCTCTGACGCTCTATTTGGGTTGCCGTGAAGAAAACAAAAGCCGCTGGCCATCGGAGCGGCCTTGCATGGTGTCCCATTCTTCGTGATTGTTTTGCAACGAGCTCTCTCACCAACCATGACTTAACCTCCGCACCGTATAGTCGTTATCTTTCCTTGATACTCGCTCACCACGCTGTCAGCCGCACTTTTTAAAGCTTGCATTGCTTTCTTGAGACTCATCATCTGGTGCCAAGTGCTCAACCTTGACGGTATTGGCGCACGAGTTCCAGGAGGCGTAAATCGTCCTGATCGGGCGAAGTACACGTGACCGTTACAATGTGCCCAAGGTTTCGACGCCCGTGGATTATGCAACTGCGATTCATGTCAGCCTCGAACTCTTCCGGATGGAGGCCTACTGTGATCAGCCGGCAGCAGCATACCTTTCTCGCTTCCTTCTTTACCAGATTGGTGATTGCCGCGCGGATTTTCCCTACGCGTTGCTGCTGGTTTCTGGCGGTCACAGGTGCGGAACCCGATCGAGATTCCAATCCTTCAAGGAGGGACCGCAGCTTGGCTACCGTCTCGTCCTCCGGCAGCATATTCTCTTGACTCGGCACGTTTGCTCCTTCTTGTGCTTCTTTATGTTGCTTCCCAACCCAGCAACGAGTGGTGATCTCAGGAACAGAAATTCCTGGCTCATCGTACGCGCAGAATTTTCGAGGATGACGTGAGCGAGTCATCACACCGACACGCTACGCATCATTCCTCAAATCCAACGCTGTGTTTGTTTTACTCTGGGTCGGACGTCCCGTCCGTAGTAGGAAAGTTTATCTGCAGCGTCCCGCTGGAGCGGACGTCCCGTCCGCGAAAGGTTCCTAGCCGCTTCCCACCGCTTACATCAGATTGGCTCTAAGGTCATCGCCGCGTAAGTGACAACTTAGATACGTGGTGGCACGATTCCAAGACCTGTACCGCTCCGCGCGTGCCTGCTTCAAGCGGGCACGTTGATCGGGCGCTCGCATGTTTCTCGGAGATCAAGAACGGCGTCCACATGGCGCGGATGACCGCTACCGATAGCCGCAGCGAAAGCCGGAACGTTTACATGCCCCCGCGAGAACAAAACGTGTCCTTTGTCGATCCAGGTCAACCCGGCAGCATTCGGCAGAAATAGATGCGGTTCGCTGCCTAATACGGGAACCGTCCATGTCTCCCATGTGTTCGGACCGACGGTATAGGCGATTTGCGAACCGTCAGGAGAGAATTGCAAACCCATCTTCCAACCGTGATCCGGAGCTAGTTGCACCGGTTTGCCATCGGGCAGCAGCTTAAGTAGATCGGTCCGTGCCCCATGAATGTGCGGTCCATCGCGCATGAACGCCAGCATGCGCCCATCCGGTGAAAGGGCAGGAGAAACTGGTCTGATTTCGGAATTCGCAGCTTTCCTATTGTTTGCGAAAGAAAGGCGGGCTGGACAAGATTCAGTCAGATTTAGCGCGAATCGGTCTAGATTCGCGCCTAGAAATTTCCTCTTTGAGCACCTTTTCTATGTAGTTCGACAGGCTCCTGTTTTCTGTTTTCGAGAGCGCAACGAGCTTGGCCTTCAGTGACTTGTTTATCTTGAACGATACGGTAGAGTCCTTCACAGCCGAATGGTAAATCCTCAAGTAGCGATTCGCAAGTTAAAGAGTTTATTCGTCTTATTTAGTATGATAAAGTAATACATAGTAGTCATCCACTGGACTACGGTCCGATAACTCGCCATCCAGCAGGTGTCGCATGAAGTGCAAAGTCACAAACTTGCGCGTCGCCGATTACTATGCGACCAAGCAGATTCTTCCTGGGCAAAGGAAAGAGCGTCCTGCAGGTGAGCGAAGAGAGGAGTCTGCGGATGAGGAAAGGCTGCGACATCCGGAGACCGTCGGACAACTAGTAGCGCATTTTCGAGACCATGAGCTCATAGACTTGGGGGACGAAGGGAAGGCGTATTCCACGCGGAACCGATGCTGCTCAGTCCTGAACAAATGGGTTTTGCCTTTTTGGCAGGCTACCAAAATCGACGAGGTTCGCACCGTTGAAGTAGAGGCTTGGCTACGTGGCCTCGCGCTCGCGAGGGGCACGAAGGCGAAAATTCGAAAAACGCTGGGACTTCTATTCAATCATGCAATACGCTGGCAGTTCACGACTCGAAATCCGATTTCAGGGCCAGTGCGTGGCTCCGGCGTTCGGCAAAGCGAAAAGCGCGAGCGCATACCTGAAGTCCTGAGCGCAGAAGAATTTCGGAAACTCAAAGCTGCCCTACCGGTACGCGAGCGTGTTCTCGTTTGCTTAGCTCTATCCATGGGCTTAAGACGTGGAGAGTTGGCCGGTCTGCGCTGGGAGGACGTCGACTTTGAGCAACTGACGCTTACCATTCGACGTTCTGTCGTCGACCAGGTTGTCGGAAAGCTGAAGACGGAGGCGTCGCAACGACCTCTCCCGATGGATATCGGCATCGCCAAGCTGCTTCAGCAGTGGCGCTCCGTTTCGAAGTATTCGGAATCGCAGGAGTACATGTTTGCGACCGAATCGAATCGTGCCGGTGATCAGCGGGGCAAACAGCCGGTCTCCTTGGCGAAAATCATGCAGTACCACATTCAGCCGATAGCGCGCAGGGTCGGCATAGGGAAGAAGATTGGATGGCATACGCTGCGCCACACTTTGGCCACCTCGTTGCACCATAATGGAGAAGGCATCAAAGTAGTTCAAGAGCTTCTTCGCCACTCCTCGTGCCGGATAACGATGGACATCTATGCGCAGGCCGTTAGCGTCGATAAGAGGAGAGCACAGAGCAGAGTAGTCGCAGATTTTGTGAACGACTTATCCAGTGCCTAGTTCCTTGGCGGCGGCCCTGCTACCCCGCTAACACCTCGGGATGACTGATGATTGCCCCTCAGCCCACCTTTCCCCCAAGTAGTTGAATGTGAAGCATCGTCGGCGCCGGCAGTGTGCCATCGGTGTGCCAGATTTTCGGGAGGGAGTGCGTTTGGCTCGCAAGGTCGGACAAATCGTTGGACGTGGCAGGCGGCGCTGGCTCGTGCGCGTCTTCCTCGGCCGAGACCACCAAACCCGCAAACGGCGGTATCTCAATCGCACTATCCACGGGCCGGCTCGACGGGCCCAAGAGTACCTGACAAAGATGCTCCACGAACGCGATCTGGGACGCGGTCTGGAAGGCGCGGAGATCACGCTCGACGAGTTTGTTGACCGCTGGCTCGACACCGCCGCCAAACCAAGACTGCGCGAGAAGAGCTATCAAAGTTATGAGAGCCTGCTGCGACGCTACATCCGACCGGTACTCGGAGGACGAATACTATCCGCAGTCACACCGCTCGATGTGCAGGACGCATATCAGAAAATGATCGATCGTGGTCTGTCGTCTCGCACCGTCCGCTACACCCATTCCGTTCTTCGCTCCGCGATACGCCAGGCCATCCGATGGCGGCTTCTCTTGCAGGATCCGACGGATGGCGCCCAACTGCCTCGGCTTGGCCGCCGCGAGATGCGCGTGCTCACTGCTGAGCAGTCCAGAGCATTCCTCGAAGCTTTTCGGGAAACTCATTACGGAGCACTCTTCGCATTGGCACTCACGACTGGCATGCGGCCGTCCGAATACTTGGCCGTGAAGTGGCAAGACATAGATTGGGATCGCGGTACCGTGAGCGTCGTGCGCACTCTAGAAAGAGCACGAGGCGGCTGGCGTTTCAGCGAGACCAAGCGAGCTCGCAGCCGGCGCATCATCAAGCTCCAGGAGTGGGTGCTCAAAGTCTTGAAGGTTTTGCAGTCAAGAACCATTCAGCGCAGCGGATGGAGCTGGCCGGACGCCGCAGAACTGGTGTTTACTACGCCCGCTGGTCGCCCCATCAGCTCCGACAAGCTGGCAATAACGTTCAAAGCAGCCCTGCGCCAGGCCGAACTGCCCATTATCCGCCTATACGATCTACGCCACACGAGCGCAACACTAGCGCTGGCAGCCGGCGTTCCGCCCAAAGTCGTCGCTGAGCAGCTCGGTCATGCCAGCGCGGCGTTTACCCTGGATATCTACTCGCATTTATTGCCACACATGCAGGAGCAGGCGGCGATGAAGGTAGAAGAGATTCTTTTGGGACGCGATCGGCCCCAGTCGTCTGGTCGAAAGCGGAGGAAAAAGGGGCATTCTGAAGCTGTTGCTAAGAAGCTTCCTAGCGCGGTTGGTGTGGTAAGGCAAAGCAGTCCCGGACGTTTACGAGCCTGAAACTGTTTCGCCATATATTCGCCCGACGCGTATGATGAGTTGAGTGCGCTGTGCGCGTCGTCACTGAGTTTTTGGAGCGTGATCCGAAGATTAAGGTCAATCGGGGAGGACTTACATGCTGCTCGTCATTCTGGCCGTCGTCCAAATCATCCTGTTAGCCGTTCTTGTGATCGTTTTTCTGGCGAGGGGTCGGAAGGACTCGCAGAATTCACTTCTAGAGTTGCTGACCGGTCTGGCAGCCCTGCGCAGCTCGGCGGAACGGGTTGAGGGCAAGATCGATGCGGGAATGCGCACGCTACAGGAGGACAACCTCAGCCATTCGCAGCAAGCTCGACAAGAAGCCGCTGCTGATGCGCGATCGCTGCGCGAGGAACTGGTCACCCATGTCGGTCAGCTCGGCGGGCAACTGAATGACAACCTGTCCGAGTTCCGCCGCGGGCGCCCGTCTGGATCATGAATGATAAAGGACGTTATCATTCCCGTTCGATGGATCGAGTGCTAGAAGATTTCGCTGCACCAAGCAGCAGAATGCAAGAGGGTGTCGCAGTCACTTGGTTGTAGACGCGCGGCATATTTCGATTTATATTGCTGGCCGTCTCTAGGCAATCGATACCGGGAGGGCCTTGCTCAGGTCTGCTCAGGGCCATTTCCCACTGAGGCCGAACGCTGAGTGGTATCCTATGCGGACTGTATGCTGCCTGAACTTTCCAAGTTGCTAGCCGCGATTCCAGAAGCAGCAAAAAGTCCTTACTCACTAATAGCCTACGCAATCGCGGTGGCGGCCTGGACCGCAATAGCGTGGCGTGTGCAGCGACACAAGATCCTGCTCACTCACATCCGCGCACTCCCTCCCAATGACCGACTGCCCGCCATTCGCGCGGAGATGGGATTGCCGAGCTTGGCTAACGATCTCACAGCAGAGCAATATCTTCGTAGCCGTATTCATACTTTTCTGTTTGTGGGCTATCTGTTTACGGGTGCGGTTGTTGTTATTGTCTTGGTAGTGGCATACATGGATACCGGGCATTTAAGCGGGGTTCTGCAATGAAGAGCTGGTTACGCGCATTGCGTTGTGCAGTGGGAATTCTCACGTGTATCGCCGAAATGATCGTCACGAAAAGACGCCCCATCGGCCCGCTTGTATCGACGTTTTCTCGCCGCGAGATGAACTCAATTCCCATACTGTCCAACTCATCGATCACTTGTAGAAAATTCCGAGTGCTCCTCGCAATGCGGTCGAATGCTGCGACCAGCACAACGGAAAACCTTTTCCGCCGCGCATCAGCCATAAGTGCATCGAGCCCCGGACGGCGTGCCTTCTTTCCGCAAACACCACGATCGGCGTATTCGTGTACAACCTCGAAGCCTCGCTGTGCCGCTAACTCTCGGAGATCGTAAAGTTGACTTTCGACGTGTTGGTCGGGTGTTGAGGCAAAGAGAACTTGGCCATCATTCCGCGTTGCGGGCAGCCGAACTGGCCAGACGATTGGCCTCAGTGTTGTTCTCACGCCGAGCGTGGGAGATCGAGAAATCGAGCGACCGGGCCAACTTGCGGCAGATCCAATTCAGGGAATAAAGCCTCGGGCTCCGGCAGCGGTACTCACCACTCATCTGCTTGACCATTACTTCGGAATCTGAAAACACGTGCAGCGCCCTGGCCTTCAGCCCCAGAGCACATTGCAGCGCCTCAAGCAGCGCAACATACTCGGCGACATTGTTGTCCTGGCGCCCGATCCATTTTGCGATTCTGATGGTGCCGCCTGTAGAGCCGTCAATGACCACTCCAATACCGGATGGCCCGGGATTCCCGAAAGAGCCGCCATCGACGTAGGCCACGAGATCTGACATTGTGTGGTGAGCCGGTACCAACCATGCCTGACGTACCTTCCGGCGTCAAGATGCTTGCCTGATTCCTGCAAACTCCTTGTAAGTTCTTGCCACGCCTTCGAGCACCTGTGGATGTTCCTGTGCAAAAATGGAAAGAACTTAATCCCCCATTCATTAAGCGACAACGATTGAAGGAGTTGCGTTTCCGGCTCTTGCTCCATCTCAACCGGCCAATTGCACTGAAAACGGGCGTTGACAATCTTCGAGCAACTCTCTAAGTTTGCCTCCGTCGACGGCTGAAAGGGTTGGCTTAATTAAACTTTTGCCAGTCCGAAGTAGGCTGAGTGATCAGCTCGGCGGGGCAACCCGAAGAGCAGCCAGACCTGAAAAAACCGACGGCTCTGCGAGGAGGAGTTGGGGTTTGGGACCGTGAAAGCGGTGATCGCATCAAGGGCTGTGACGGTACGTGCCTCCACGCTGTTGGCTCCCTCGCAGGAGCTGGCGGCTAGAGCATAACCAATGTCACAGCCTTTACCTTTTCCCAGCGTTCCCCTCCTAAGCCGCAAAGGCGGTTCCACAGAAAATATCCTCGCCCCGAGATCTCCTGTTGCCACACTCTCCCGCTTTTTCAACAAGAATTGGGAGCAACGTTCAAACAAGACTTGACTGGCTCCATCTGCGAGGCCTTAACCGGTTCGCTCAGGGAATAGTTGCTGGTCTATTTGTACAATACGGAGAACATGGCAGTGACGATCGAGATGCAGAATACGGGTGACCCTCGAGCTCGGGGAGATTCTTGCCGGTGTCGAACACGTGCTGAGTGATGCAGCAGGAGAGTGGCGGGTGTCAATTGTAGGATCTCGTGCAGATGATAACTGGGAAATGAAGGTGGAAGGACCGCGGGGATTCGAGCGTTCGTACACTTTGGTTGGCGAAGCTGGAGAGCACCACCCTGAGGCAATACGAAACGTGCTCACGAAGCTGCTGCCGCCGGGTACGCGATGATCCACCATGCCGGTTCCCGTTGCCCCGCAGCCGAGGCAGACATCGCAGGCCTGGCTGGGGCAGTTCCTCGAGACGGTGAAACCAACGATGAAGAAGATTGCCAATTCGAGTCGTCGTCTCAGCGACCATATTTCGCGAGCGTTGAACAAAATTAGGAAACCAAGCACCGCCGGCGAAATTACCGAGTTGGTCAATCGTGACCTGGACCTTGAGGACCGCCCTTTCCAAGCAAAAGACGTCGCGGAGTGGTTGCGAAACACTGAGGGCACAGCCTTGACACTGTATTGGTCAAGGGCACGTCCCCGAAAGTAAGGATCATCCCACTAGTACCGGGGTCTGGAAATACCAGACTTAGAAGCGCGCAAACTGCAACTTTATTGCGGAGCTACGGATCCCTTGTCTTTAGGATTTCCACCCCCTGCGAGGAGTCGAAACCCGCGCCCATTGAGTCATTCCATCCTGCTTAAGATGGTCCCCCGAGGGGGGTAATACATGCTAAATCTGTCGAACGTAGTGAGTCAGCTACAAGCTACAACGCAAGCAGGTCCAATCCGAGCTCGGTCGCCTGGACGCAGCACTCAATGCGCTTCGGGGAACAGACACCGGAAACGGTTCGGGGACAATTCGAGTTGCTTCTTCCAGACCACGCCGCACCCTGTCCGCAGCAGGCCGTAGGGCGATTAGTCTCGCACAGAAAGCACGCTGGGCGAAGAGAGCTGCAAGTGGGCAGGCAGGTACAACGAAAGCCTAAGCGCACGATGTCAGCAGGTGCTCGTAGGAAGATTGCAGCCGCCCAGAGGGCACGATGGGCAGCGTGGAAGGCGAAGCAGAAGAAAGCGGCTTAGACCACCAGAAGCAGCCATATTGCAACAACGGCCCGCCCAGGCAGAATAGCCGAGGCGGGCTTCGGTGTTGGTGGAGAAGAAAGTCTCGTTAGTTAGCAAGATGACTGTCTCGTAAGGTAACCGAGAAATTGCGTACCGAGCTTGACCGAGGCAGTAGGAACTCAAGCGGTGACAAGGCCGACTGACTGCCAATCAGTCGGTTGTCCGTGACGAATCTGAACTACTGACCTTTGGGTTATGAGCCCAAGGGATCAATGCTAAGTCCCGTTGATTCTGTTGCCCTTCCCCGCAATTGCTAACGAACAATCAGCGAAAATGGACGAATTCTGCACGTTAGTTGCACGTAACCTTCTAGAAGTCACCGTCGAGCGCACTGGGGTGAAAGTCGAAGCGACTATGCTCTGCAACGCTCCAGGACCTAAGGACGTTTGTGAGACGAATTTTCGTGGAATCTTGAGAAAAGTGCTTCCCTGCGCCCCGAGCTCCGATTTTCAATAACTTAAGAGAGTTTTCGCCGGAGGTTTCCTTGCCTTAGCGAGTTTTCGCACTTACTGGGCATGAATCCTACACAACCTTGCAGCGACAACGACGGACAAACCCAAAATAGCACTGACTTTCAGTGCCGACTCGTAGTTCTTCAGGTCGGTGAGCTGTGTCCGCACCCAAGCTACATTCGACATCAGCTCTCGGCTTCAGCTTCTCACTTATCCGCGCTCGCAGCACGGGGCGACCTTGCCTTCCGGGAACCGATCGTCGTTACGCGAAACGGCTTCATTATTGACGGCTATGCCAGATGGGAGCTGGCTCGGCGACAAGGCCGACACACGATCCTCTGCCTCGAGTACGAATTAAGCGAAGAGGACGCACTCCGTTGGCTAATTCAAAGTCATCGCCCATCCCGGGGGTTCAGCGGCTATTGCCGATCCCTCCTCGCGCTAGATCTTGAACCCTCCCTCCAAGAAGCCGCCCGCGCAAACCAACGGAAGGGCGGTCAGACTAAAGGTTCGTCAACTTTGACAAAAGCTCCGAGCGTTGATGTGCGGTCGGAGATCGCCGCCGTTGCCAGTGTCTCCTCGGGGACTTTTTCGAAGGCAAAACAGGTGGCGAAAGCCGCCGATCCCACTATCCAGCAGGCCGTAAAGGCCGGTGAGATCAGCGTCCACAAGGCTTGGCAGTGGAATCGCCTCGCCCCGCAACAACAAGTGCAGAGATTGGAGGAATATCGGAGTTCCAAAGGCACGAATCTAGTGAGTCGGAGACTCATCCAGAAGCACGTCGCACGGATGTTACCAACCCAACTGTTTCCTCCCAGACTGGGGGATCTTCTCAAGCCTTTGATTCCTGATCGGCTGGCTGTGCTGGAATCGATCCTTGTATCAGAGATCGACGCACCCGGACGAGCCGCATATTTTACGGCAGGTGCCATCGACGCGCTAAGATCAAAGGAGGACGCCGAATGCAAGAACGAAGCCTCTTAAAGCAAATTCTCGAAGCAACACGAGACGTGTGGGATCGGCCTGGGACTCGCCCAGCAGTCCGCAAGAACTTCGCTGCAGTTATCGACTGCGGCACGGCTGCGCTTGGATGGGAGGAGTATGCCTCCGATTCCGAAAAACGGCGTTGCTACCACCGCTGCAAATCGCGATTCTGCCCAAGCTGCGGTTATCGAGCTACGCTCCAGTGGCTGGAAGAACAGAAAGCGGCTCTTCCCGACATTCCGTATTCTGGCATTGTCTTCACGATGCCCAGTGAACTTTGGGCGATCTTCAGGAGGAATCGACACCTTCTCCACGATCTGCCTGACCTCGCGGCTGGCGTGCTCCAGCAGTGGATCAGCATGAAGTATGCGGCGAAAGCGCTCATTCTGGGTGTTCCGCATACATTCGGCGGCGACCTGAAATTCAACGCTCACGTTCACATTCTGATTTCAAGAGGAGGACTCCAGGAATCGACAGGTCGCTGGATTGGGGAGCTTCATTTGAACAGGTCTGCGCTCATGAAGATGTGGCGCTACGCAGTGATCGACCACCTTCGACGCGCCCTGAAAGCGAGAGTCCTTAAATCCGAATTAAATGAGGGGGATCTTCGAAGGTTGCTGTCGAGGGCTTACTATAGTGAGAGCCATGCTTGTTGGATCGTCTTGTTCGACGAGATTGTCTCGAAGGCACATTTCCTCGGATACGCGGCGAGATACCTGCGTCGCCCCCCGATCGCGAAGTGGCGCATTCTGAAAGTCACTGACGCGAAGGTTCAGTTCGTCGCCAAGGATAGTAAGAATGACAGCCAAATTCCGACTTGGTGCACGCTCGATCGGTTCGTGCGTCTCCTCGCAGCACACGTAGCCGACCACTATCGTCATGGGGTTCGCTATTTTGGACTGCTGGCTCCCCGCACAAAGAACCAACACCTCGCTGGCATATTCTTAATGATAGGACAGCAGATTCGGCCCCGCCCCCATCGATTGAGTTGGCGAGAATCGCTGAAGAAATCCTTTGGTTTCGATCCAATGGTCGACAGCTTCGGTCAGGAAATGCATTGGGTATAAGTAGACCTATTTACGGGAGTTGTGCTCCTAAAGAATGAGGGCTCAGCCCGTCCCCTCCGCGACATCTGCCACATTGCGACGCCCCATGAAGTAGATCCTTTTTTAACAGAGTGGCGGTCCACCACCGAGGTTCGGTGCTGTGCAAGAAAAGTTGATTTGCATAGCGGGCTTGGATCAATAGACTCGCTAGTCTTCTGTGCGCTCCGAAATTGGTTTTTGATTTTCCTATAGATCAAGTGGAAAGAGTGGGCCGCTCACTTGCTCGCCTTGAGTGCTGCGAACTTCTCAGCGGCTTCCTCCGGCGTGGCGACGCCCAAGTGCTCAGCGCGGGCGGTCCATGTCATCGCCGGACCCTTCTTTCCGCACAGCTTGATGAAGTCCGACTTGGTTGGGCGACCTGCCAACTGGTAGAGACGGACGCCTTCGCTGCGGGCATTGATCGCCTTCTTGGTCAGTGTGACTTCAGTTTTGGGTTTGTCATTGGCGGCTGCGGACTTGCTATCGACTACAGCCTTCTTGGTTCGCGACTTACTCTTGGATTTAGACATTGTAGTGTTCCCTCCAAGGTCGAACTCTACTTTGGAGGGACTCACCGGGTAACCAACGTTGGTGTAGGCGTGGGCTACACGGAAGAACTATGTGGCTGCGTGAAGAACTCAGTATTGAGATGAGTGAAAGAATGGCAAAAAGGCATTTGCCTACTCGAACTGGTAATGGCAAAGAATGAAACCGAAATAGTCGATCCTCCCGACATCCAACTACAAAGCTTGGTTGAGAAAACCGTCGATGTTGCAAGGAAGTCGCGTCGGAATCGTGCGTCGCTCTCTGGACTGAATTTTTACGCAGACAAATTGGCGAAGCTCAAAACTGATGCCGTCGTATGCTTTCAGCAGTTGAATGACCCCTCTGTCGGCGATATTTCTGCGATGGCTGAAATGGTAGCGGTGGTCTTCGCTCCCGACACTAATTACAAGCGGAGGGTTGAGATTGGGCGAAATTTGCTTCATGAACTTAAGACAAAGAAATGGCGTTCGACGGCTCCGCTTCTTCCCGAAGAGGAGGGACTATTCCCGCTGAGCTTGATAGCAAAGACACGGCGGGGCTACCTGATGACCGTCTGCCGTCAAATGAACGGTTGCTTCGCGTCAGGATGGTACGATGCGGCGGCAGTCATGATGCGCCGTCTCTTGGAGACGAGTATCATCGAAGCATTTGAGGCCCAGCATCTTGACAGCAAGATCAAGAATACGCAAGGCGACTTCTTTCAATTGTCCGATCTAATTGGGGCTGCGCTAGCTGAGAAGACTTGGAATCTTACGCGTAATACAAAAAAAGCCCTACCCAATCTGCGAGATGTTGGACATATATCCGCTCATTCTCGCCGGTACACGGCGCAGAAGGCCGATATTCTCAAGATCAGCCAAGACTGTCGCATAGCCATCGAGGAGTTCTTGCATCTTGCCGGTCTAATTATCTAGCTGCGCACATCCGTGATGGAAGGGTCCGGGCCGGGACATAATCCGGAAATTGGCCGGACTCCCGGTCAATGCATTATGAAAGAGCGCCCCGCTCCAAGAAGATCGAAGCCGGATGGTTGTGGGGTCGCGAGTTTGCACATCTAGAGAAACTTCCTGACTCTGTAGCCCTGGAGGAACGGGCCAGCGAGATGGTAGATTGCGGGACGGTAGACCCGCAGGCTCAACTTCAATACGAACTAACAGCCGCTACAATATACGCCCAGGTGGAAGCCCGCATGCTGCACTTTCTTCAGCGTCACAACATGTTGGCAGATTTCAAAACTGAAGACGCAGCGGGCAAACGCTGAGGCGTGCGATTGAAGAGAATCGCAGCCGTGCAAACCTCATCGAAACGTTGCTGAAACAGGCGATGGCGGAGAAGACGTGAGGAGAAAAAGACGTCTAAACCCAACAAGATTCGGATTCGATTGGACTCCGCCCTACGTGATGCAGAGACTGCCCCGACTCGCGGTCATATCGAAGTTGATGAAAACCCAGAGAGCGGGCAAATTCAAGCGTACTGTCGAACAACTGACCGCTTCGCGTTCGTCACTTGCAGGGAAACGCATCGGACATCGCCATCATAATCAACAAGTCTCCTCGCAGGTGTTGCTTTTCTGGATGGTCTTTTAACCATTTCAGAATTACACGACTAGCCTGTCCCAACTGTATGCCGCCCGTTGGCAAGCAATACATTGCTGGCACCTTAGTAGAACTGGCTGCCCTTAGTGAATTTAGCATCGTGACAGCCGCATCCATCACGCCTGCCACGTAGCCTAGACACTCAGTTCTGTCTACCGAGGAACTAGCCGAATCGCATTTCTCCAACAAATCGTTGCCGTCCATGTACCCAGAAGAGGAGTCCTGTGGCGAACAAATGGTCGTGAAAGCAAACGCCAAACAGCAGGAAAGAACTAGGAATCTCAGATTTCGTGCCATCGAGACTACCTCCTGCGACCTTGCTGCCGACAGCCTATGTCGAGAATATCACGTCAGTCTTCCTCGCCTAAACTCACTTTGCCTTCGGACGGGGTGGCGTGGTCTTCTTTAGGCTCTTAGCCATATCGGGAAGGACGTACACTGCTTTCAATAGGTTCTCAACGATGTCCATGACAGCGTTGACTTCTTCAAAACTGGGTGTGTGCCCCCTGTGGGCAGCGGCACTCCCCGCATCGAGGGCTGCGTCGAGGATTTCGACTTGTGCTGTCCCGATGAATCCCCTAGCCGCCAGTGTGTCCAGTTTTTGTTTGAACGTTCCAACATCGCCAACCTTTTCGACTATTAGCATGTCGACCAAGGTTCTAGCTCCCATCATGGGTAGGCTGCGATTGTCGGCGTCGAGCGAACGATACACTTCATCCAAGATGGCTGCTATATCCTGCCATTTCGGTCGATTCAAGCGGAGTGGCCCAGTGCGCCGCTACTGCATCGGGCACGTACGCTGTCCTAGCATGGGTCATACAAGACCCCAAGTTGGAGGTTGGTTGTGGCTCCATGAATAGTTTCGGCGAACCGGGGTGCAATGTCGTCCAAGGGATGACCCAGTTCACTTGTCCCTGAAGGGAGCATCAGGACCCTACTGCCTTTCCACAAGAGCGGCGTTACTGCGCAGCATAGGTCACCAGTAGGAATCCTTGTACCTTTGCAGGGTCGTCGGTTTCGCGGTTGTACTCGACCGCGCGCCGTGAATCTGAGAAGCGGGTATCCAACAGCAGCAACCTCCTGAGCACGCAGTAGGGACCGCTGTCAGCGCTGTAGTCGACCCATCGGTAAACCACACCGTAAACGACAAAAAGATGCGCGTTCCACGACATCAGCAGTGCGTGTTTGTCGTTGAGGGTATTGACTATCCTCAGGCCGTCGACGGCTTCAATCGGCCAGAACTCAGCTTTAACAGAGATCGGACGACCGTCGCCTAGCAGATGCCGTCCCTCCAACTTGGAGGCAACGTCCTTCAGCGAGAGAGGGTCGGCCTTGACCACGCTGTCTTCGAGAGCAGAATCTCTCCCGCAGCAAATACTCCGGTCATGGAGAATGGTGTCAAGCGAGGTGGGTAACACATCCGCCAAGTCGTGCGACTTGGCCATCAGCGACGGCAAGCCACTGACACGTGCTTCTAAGTCGGTATACATCTGTTGCCCGTTAGCAGCGCAATGGAGAGTAGTACACGCAACGAATACTAGAAACCGAAGCAGCACGAAGGGATTGAGCTTCTTCATCATCGCGCCTCTCTGCTCGGCGTCAATTATAGGTAGCTGATGCGACTTTTTCAGCCAGCTTTGCGAAACTTTACATCCACACCGCGTGGCCCCGTTTTCGGGGCTTTTTCGCATGGATGGTGAAACATCGCCATTTCACTCATCGACTCGTTCCACCCCTCGGGGTCCAGAAGAAATGTTGCTCGAAAGAACGACTCTAGCAATCATTGCTGAGGTCTCTCGGCGTCTCAGACAAATGATTCAGCTGATGCCACAGCTTTCATTTCTTTCTTCCGTCGAAGATAGCTGTAGCGGCAGTAAATCCTCGTCAGCCACCGCTTGCGACGCTTCCCCTTGCGCTCCGCGTTATACAATTGCAGAATTGGTTTAACCTTTGTGGCTTTTCTTAGCTGGTCGTTCAATTCGCGCCACGTCATCCTTATTTTCCTTCCTTTGTCCACCCACATTCTCCGTTGCTAATTGTCGAGCACGTCGGCGGGCATCTGCAAGCCGCAATGCGACGTTTCGTGCCGAAGAAGTGACAGGCTGTTGAAAAATCGCCATAACACTCAAAATCCCCTTGGAAGGCGAAGAGACGGCGCAAGCTTGTGACATCGCCTGATTTCGTAAGTTACCACCGACGGCGTGATGGGACGCACAGACAGGAGTTCCCTAAGTGGCGTAGCGTAATCGGTTTTACTGCCTTCATGAGAAACGCAACGTCGGGCTTGTGAGACGCAATGAACTGGCAACGCAAACTTGAGAGCCTCATGCTTAACTTCTCGAAGCTGATGATCGCGCTTCGAGTGGCAGGCCGTCTTCGCGGGTCGTGCGAATGAGCAGGATCGCGAGGGCGACACCAATATCTTCTAGCCCCAAGGGAAGGGCAGGCGGATTGAAGGGTGGCAAGGCTAGAGCAAAGAGTCTCGCGCCAGAACAGCGCCGCAAGATCGCAAGTAAAGCTGCGCGGGCACGGTGGCATGGTTTCGATGGGCGCGAGTGGGAAAATAAACCGACAATTCAAACCGAGGCAACACTCTTCTCGAAACAGTTGTTGTTGTAACATCCCCATTACACTCATTTGGCCTTGCGCAGGGCACTTGAGGTGAAGTCGAGGGGTGGCGCGACGGTTTAGGTGCGGCCTAGCCGAGTCCGGCCCTTTCGTTTGCCGGTGCCTCAATAGCATCACCATGCCACGTTTCCACACCCCCGCTTATCGAACTGGACAGGCGCAGTTAACGCATCCAGCTCTCGGAGAAAGGTTCACGTTGTCGCCCACGGAAAGCTGGCGGTCCGCGCTGTAAGTCGAACCAAGCCAAACCGCTGATGCAGGGCCTTCTGAGGAAACCGAGTGTTCCCTCCGGCCCGCTCTTTGTGTTTGACACACAGCCACTGGCGAAGCCTTCCTCAATGGTTGACATGGCTATGCCGCTGTTTGCCCCTCGGCTGTTCGATCAAGATCGCACGCTACCTATTTTTGCTGAATTGACTCCATGTGCCTCGTGATTGCGTCCAACCTTACTTCTCCCCAGTCTTGGTCCGATTCGACCTCATGGAAGATTGGTCCCCAAATTGGCATCTCTCGATCGCCGTGGGCGAGCAGTCCAGGTTCTTTTCCTTCAATGATTTCCTTTACACGCTGGTACGGGAACTTTCCGCCACTTCTTTGCGAGATTACGGTCAAGTCCGGAACCGGATGCTTTAGGGCAACTGATGTTGGTCCATGCCCTCGTCCATCAGCTCCATGACACGCGGCGCAGTGGTATTGAAAAATCTTTGCTCCCTCGACGGCGTTACGCGCCGCCGAGGTCGTCTTATCCTGCTTCCGAGCTGCCGGCAAGAGAACAGCCGGGAGAAGAACCAGGCACAGAAGTAGCATTGACCATTGTTCTTGCCGGTGCATACGTACCTCCGTGCGCAACCGCTTTTCGGTTAAGGACTTAGCGAGAGAACCCTAGGTCGCCTACGCGGGTGCTGCATCCCAATGGTGGAAACTGCTCTTCGGGGAGGCGAGCCTTATTCGAGACGCATTAATGCTGCGCCGATGAGGACTGTCATGTCAGTGACGTGGGTCACATTTGATGCGCGGTGATCGCCAAGAGGCACAACTGTTTCAACTTCGACGATTACACCTCATTGGCTGGATTGTGACTGGTGTTCGGCTGCAAATACTGTGCTACCGCTTGCGGCGCTCGATAGGCACAATTGTCGCGGGGAAATCCGCATGGTCGCCAAGGGCGGCAGAAACTTCGCGCAGTACTGACTCAATACGAACAACCTCAGCGTTGACTTGTTGAATCGCTCGCTCGCTCCGCTCAGGTACATTGTGGTAGGCGATGACCTGGAGGGCGTTACGAATGTGGTGGTTCAGCTCCGCAATCCGCCGCAGCCGATCCAGCATTGCTTGGTAGCGTTCCTGGATGTCTGTCAGAATCTGGAACACCAACAAGCCGACGGCCAAGGCCACTGCGGCCCCAGCCAACATCAATGATATTGGGGGAAGATATTGACGTGTCACGAACCAATCGAGCACACCGCCGCTCAAGAATATGAAGGCTCCAACTGCGAAGCCGACTAGTGCCCTCTGCACTCGGGATATGATCGCAAACCATGGGTGTTGGACGGAAATCTGGAGCCGAGGTTGTTCGGAGTCGGAAGACATGCGGAGAACCTACGTGTAAGAATGTTAGGCAATCAGATGAGGGATGGCGATGACTCCAATCACACTGCGCAGAGGGGGCCGAGCTCCAACGCAACGCGGCAAATCAGCGACCGTCGCGGCATTGTTGTCGTAACATCCCCATTACACTCACTGACCACGCGTCCCGCGGGTCTCGATCTGCCATAATTGCTTGATGTGCGGACGATACAGACTGTCGCGGCGGAAGCAACTCGTCGCCGATTACTTCGATGCGGTTCCAGGGGACGGCGAGTGGAATCCGCGCTACAACATTGCTCCGACCCTGCCTGTTCCGATTATTCGCCAGCATCCCAAGGAACCACGCCGTGAGCTGTCGCTAGTCCGCTGGGGCCTCATTCCCTCATGGGCGAAAGACGCTTCTATCTCTGCCCAGATGATTAACGCAAGGGCGGAGACGGCGGCGACCAGGCCAGCATTCCGCGATGCATTCCTCAGTCGCAGATGCCTTGTCCCGGCAGACGGATTTTACGAATGGGCGCAGAACGGAAAAACGAAACAGCCGTACTGTTTTGAAGTCGATGACGGGGAGTTATTCGCGTTTGCAGGGCTGTGGGACCGCTGGAAAGATCCGAGTGGACAATGGATTAAATCCTGTTCGATTCTGACGACGACTCCGAACGCGGTGACCTCAGCAGTCCACGACCGTATGCCAGTCATCCTGGACCGAATCAATTACGATCTATGGCTCGATCCGGGGATGAGAAATGTGGATGCGGTCTCGGAATTACTGAAGCCATACGATGCGCGCGCGATGCGCTCCTATCCCGTCAGCAATCGGGTCAACCATGTTGCAAATGACGACGCGGAGTGTGCTAAGCGGATCGAACTAGAAGCGCCTACACAGGCTCATTTGTTTTGCTGATGAACAATATGCGGCAACATGCGGAGAAACGTGCAGCGCCAAAGACTCCACCGGAAACGCTGAAGGGCTGGCAGCAGATCGCAGCATTCCTCGGCGAGCCTACGTCTGTGGTCCAGCGCTGGGCGTCAGACGGAATGCCTGTACGCAAGCAAGGCCGCTACGTTGAGACGACACCCGACGAACTAAACGCTTGGCTGGGGAAAGAATCAGGTAAGCCTGTGCATGTCGCTACTGAGAATACCGATCTGACGGCTGAGTTGAAGCGCGGGCTTTCTTTCATTCGTCGCGAAAAGGAACCGAGCGCTAGCAAGGAACTGGCTGGGAAGTCGAAAAAGACCAAGCGCAAATGAAAAAGCCGACGATCCGCGTTACGAAATGGCTCGGCGACATTCCCGTGGAAGCCGGCTGCAGCGCGTACCCTGATCACCCGCTTCTATGAGAAGTGCGAGGTGAACGACTCGGTGATCGGCCTGCGGAACGGAATTCTCACTTCGCTGCTGATTCTCGAATCCGCACGACAAACGCGCGAGAGCCGGGGGTGCCACTTTCGCATCGACTGACCTCCAACCGTAGCCACTTTCTAGCCCACATCCGATCGTGCCGACAGTCGGCACGCAGAATCCGCCGTAAGGTGCGGTCTGCGTGGGACGGACGACCAAACACGGGCAGGATCGAACGCAGACTCCACGCGGATCGTTATCAACAATTCGCCAAGATCCCGGCACCCGATTCGCTTCCCAGCAATAACGTGCTGACCTGGTCCGAAGATGCGAAAGCAACATTTGAATCAAGACACAAGGAGATCCTTCGACCGGCAAAACGCCAGTGCGCAACATCGGCCAGCCAGATGCCGCCGACTCCGACGCCGGGACTGCAGCGCTGGCAATTCTCCACGATCTCAAACTCATACTCCCGAAGCCTCAATACTGATCGCAAAGGTGGTCGGCGAGCTTGTGACCAGGGACACTGAAATTTCACTGTGCGGAGAGTACAAGAAAACAAAGTCATTTTCCGAGAGTTGCTCCTCGCCAGTAATTCCTGGGGAATAGATCGCAAACCACTGGATACCCGTGACAGGTCACGGGCGCAACCTTCCGCCTAATCAACCAAGAGTGGGGAGGATTCCATGCTCGCCAAATGCGCCAATCCAGCCTGTTCCGCTACATTCCGTTATTTCCACGAAGGAAGGCTATTCGTATTCGAGCCGAAGCGCGACGCGCCAAAGCGCTGGAAGACACGGCAGATCGCACAGTCCCCAATACTTCTGGTTGTGCTCCTGATGCTGTTCTGCCATGACGGTACGACCTGATGGAGATCACGGAGTGACCGTGGTGCGTAAGCAAGGAGTGCCACAAAGCGCGTTCGTGATGGAAGAGTGCACTCGGATGGCCGCTTGAAAAAAGTCCATCCCTGGCGTGAAGTCTTGCTGTTTTGGAGGTGTGTATGAAAAGGGAAAGCACACTCCATGTTCTAAAGAATGAGCTGAAGTTTGTGCAGAAGGGCGGCTACCGCGCACCGCTCGTTTGGAGGGCTCCACTGGTCTTCGAAGACTCGCCAACCTGTCCCAAACAGCAATGCTCTGCTTGCCCGGATACTAACTGTGTGCTGATGAGTTTTGTTCCGACGAAATGCCACTACGAGGCCGGCCCGTGTCGTCACATTCCTTTGAATGAGATCGGCGAGACGCTAGACAGCCTGTACAGGACAGGAACGAACGAGGAAATTGAACAGACATTACAAAGCTGGCTGCTGGAGACCATCCAGCAGCTCGAAGAGCCATCTGAACAGCTTGAAGAGCCATCTGAGCACCGGTGGCTCGAACAAGCGGCTTAAGGGTGTACAACGGGATCGCAGACAAACAAAACGAGAAGATGCGCCATCCCTCATGGGGTTCGGTTCAAATGCCCGAACCCCAATTGGAGACCAGAATCCAGGTCAATCAGGGTTGTCGGACCCTGGAAGGCCACGTCGTGTGGCGACTTACCGCGCAGGCGGGCTCCAACTATCAAGAAGTTGCTACGGAGGCAATCGTGTCCTTTGTCGAGGAGCAAACTCGTCTTTCTATCAAAAACATATTGCTGGCAACTGTGTTTACTGAACCTTCGGAAGCGATCCTGTCTTACGCAGTCCGTTTCGCGCGCCGCTATCACTCAAAGATGTCTTTGACAGGCGCGGCCTCTCCCGGAGCGATTTGCGAGATCATCGGGAAATGGGAAATCGATTTTGTGGTAATCACGACAAATACTTGTGAATCAAGGAGGTCAGACCTGGACATGGCAGTTGGGGAAATGCTCCGCACTGTGCCGTGTCCCATGCTCGTCATAGGCCCGCTGGTCCCGCAGGTGGAACTGGCGAAGGGAGAGCTTGAGCGAATCGTGTATGTGACTGACTACACGACTAGTTCTTTGGAGGGCTTGCCGTATGCACTTGCTTTGGCTCAGGACCATGACGCAGAGCTCAAGTTCGTGCACGTCGCTGAGGAGAGCCCAATGCGTCCTTTCCATTTCGGGAACTCCAGGATTGTTGCTTTTCGAAAGCAGCTGGAGAGCCTGGTTGCTTCGGGAAAGGGTCTCTTACAGGAATCAGAGTTTGCTGTTGGAGAGGGCGATAGGGCGGAAGGATTGGTCAGGATTGCAGCCAACTTGCATGCGAACTTGATTGTAATGAGTGCACGCGGGATTCCGGAAAAGACATCCCCATACCTGTTGTGGCCTATTGCTGGTCAAGTAGTCTGCTGTGCGCACTGCCCTGTACTCACAGTCCGGGGCTTTCCGTCTGAGGAGTGTCGAGGGGCGTGCCCTAAGTGAGGTTCTCCGCTGGGGGAGCGGGAGGTTTGCGTTTCGAGGCCCAGGCAGAGCGAAACAGCCAAGCGCAGGTTACTGAAATAGACGATGTCCCAGTTTCGCAAAGATGTTTTCACCGGCCGCTGGGTAATCGTGGCCGAAGCCGACGTGGTACGGCCATCGGATTTCCACTTCAAGAAATTCGTGCGGGGGACCACTTTCTGTCCGTTCTGTGAGACCCATGAGGCTTCCACACCGCCAGAGATATTCGCTATCCGGCAGACGGGTTCACCGGCGGACGGGCCGGGATGGGTGGTCCGCGTGGTGCCGAACTCGCAACTGCGGTTGAGGGTGGAAGGTGAACTGAGACGGCGCCCCGAGGGATTCCACGACCTGATGAACGGCGTGGGCGCCGATGAGATCGTCGCAGAGACACCCCGGCACGACCGCAGCCTCCACGAGTTAGAGGTGAACGAGATCGCGGATGTGATCCGGACCTACGTGGCCCGCATCCTCGACTTGGAGCGGGATAAGCGGATTCGGTACGTCCTGATATTCAAGAACCACGGCGTGGAAGCCGGGGCACACACCATTACGCATTCGATTTCGGAATTGATGGCCCTACCTGTGACGCCGGGTCTCATTAAGGCGAAACTTATGGCCGCGCGCGACTACTTTGCTTTGAAGGACCGCTGCATATACTGCGACGTTTTGCACCAGGAACTCAGGGAGCGGCGACGTCTGATTGCGGAAAATGATGATTTTGCATGCCTGGCGCCGTTTGCCTCAGGCTATCCGTTCGAAGCCTGCGTGTTCCCGAAAGTCCACAGCAGCGCTTTCAGTCGGATCAATGCCGTGCAGATTGAGAATCTCGCAAGAATCCTCCGCGACGTCCTGCAGAGATTGGACCACACATTAGGTGGTCCACCCTATAACCTCTCGCTACAGGACAGACCTTTCCTTCGCCCACGCGAGGGCTACTGGAAGACGATCGAAGAAGACTTTCACTGGCATCTGGAAATCCTCCCGCAACTCATTGGACTGACCGGCTTCGAGCGGGCCTCCTGGTTCTCCTACAACCCGGTGCCCCCAGAAACTGCCGCAAGATGCCTCTCAGGTTGACGAAGCGTAAGTCCAGAATTGCCTCGTGGTCACGACAGTCATCTCTTCCCTCAGGCAGGGATCTCACCTGGACAGAAGCTAATCCACCGCGATGCGACGCAAAAACCTGAAGTCATTGAGAAGCTTCGCTGTGCCCAACACCACGCTGCATAACGGGTCGTCGGCAATGCATACCGGCAGGCCGGTTTCTTCCCGGATCCTCTTGTCCAGGTTTCTCAGTAGAGCACCTCCTCCGGCGAGCACGAGGCCGCGGTCACTAATATCGGCGGAGAGTTCCGGCGGAGTGCGCTCCAAGACTACCCGGATAGCGCTCACAACCGCTGAAACGGATTCGCTCAATGCCTCGCGAATCTCGCTGTCATCCACGGTGATCGTCTTGGGCACACCCTCGATGAGACTTCTCCCTTTGATCTCCATGGTGATGGGTTTCTCAAGAGCGAATGCCGATCCAATCTCGATCTTGATCTGCTCAGCCGTACGCTCCCCGATCAGCAAACTCTGAAGTCAGCAATCACACCATCCTTCAAAGGTTTAACAACTCTGATTTTGCTGGGCGTGCGGCCGAGCATCTCCCTCGCTTCCTTGCCGACCGCCTGCACTTCACCGGTGCTGTCGTCAAGAGCCACCGCTGAGGGTTCGTTGACAACAATTCCCCGACCGCGGGCATAGACACGTGTGTTGACTGTGCCCAAGTCAATCGCGAGATCCTCAGAAAACAAACTCGCCAGGGGGCGAAGGTTCTGAAGGGAGAATCGTCTTGCCCACTCGGAGCGCATAGAACTAGCTCGTGTGATCGAACAGGTCGCTACCGCCCGGTTCGAGTACGGGTTCGCTTCTTGCAGAACCAAGGGCGTTGGCGACTTGAAGCGGCAGCGTCTGCCATTGAGGCTAATGTTCCATCGCTGGAACCTCACAGTGCCGTCAAACGTCTGCCAGGGCCAGCTTTCCCGGCCAAGTAGCCAATGAGGGTCCCCAGAAACATGGTTGGGAAGGTCCAAACGGCGATGGGTAATGCTGCGTCGGCTGAGATGCCGATTTCTTCGTGGATCGTGAACAAGAAGTAGGCCAAAACGTAGGCTGTCACGGAAGCGGTCAATGCCACGCCAAAGGAGAGTGAAAGACAGTGCTTGAGTGCCGATTCCACGATTGCCCCGTCGAACAACGTTGTTCCCGTACGCGCATCACGACAAGTTGTCCCTGTTCGTTTAACACGCAGATTCACAATTTGCTGTGACCGTGGTCACCGGTTTCTCGTGAACCAACGGGAGGTCCCTGCCGTCGATGTGATCGGCTCGGCGTCAGTGTCATTGCAATTTCCTGGAGAAAAGGAGCCTAATAAAAGAGGGGATTTCATAGGTTTGTCTTGAAGCGGATCGGCCGCCATGGCGAAGAGGCTTCCGTGATGACGCTGATGCATCTCAAGAGGCACGGGGACGTTCATCTTCACCTGCACCCGTTGAACGCGATGTCCTCGCTTATCGCGAGCTTCGTGGTAGCGGTGCTTGTCATCCTCGTACTCGTCTCGTCGGCGAGATAAAGGACAGACCTCGCAAGCCGGATATCCCATCCACAAGAAAGGGAAGAACAGTAATGTCTCATCGGAGTTGTAACAATGTCCGAATTTCCCACACAGCTTCCGTGGCGGCGTTTCGCCTGCCTTCTGCGTGACCTCGGCTATCGTCCGCTGAAGTCGCATCGCGGGTCAGCGAGGCAGTTTTTCAACCCCACGCGCAGCCCAAACCTGGTCTCATTCCACGAGCCTCATCCGGGCGACACACTGCACAAAGCAACCTTGCACGACTCTCTACGGAAGCTCCAGCTCAGTCCGGATGAATTTGTTCAGCTGCTTGGGAGACGTTGAGCAATCGCGATGATCCCCATTTACATTAAAAGCCTACTGGTTACTCCCAATCTTCCGTTTCGGGTCCTCGTATCCTAATCACTCGCATCGGTGCGCAACGTCACAGCGGATACAGTAATGGCGGTCTAGTATCACCATGGCGTTTCCTTCTTGTGAATCAGGCTATCCGAACCCCAAGAGCGGGAGGGCAGCTCGGGGCTGGAAGCAAGCCCCAATGGGAGGCTCAAGGTTCTTGCCTCTTGAAAGGGCCGGAAAAAGCCCAATGGCGCGAACCCCTTGGGCTTAGTTCACAACAAGGAGATACGATGACCAACGTATCACCGTCCGTCTTCACTCGGATGGTACGCTACAGGTAGCAATAGACTACTGGTAGTGATACCAGGGCACTAATACCGCCTCATGCCGGGGTCCGGTTTACCTTGAACCGGGCCTCGGTTTTTATCGCGCCTCCCTCTACAACAACGCCGCCCAAGCGATGAATCATGACAGTTGGTACGGAAACGCTTCCCGGCTGAGAAGCGGACAATAGCCATCAGAGCGATTGACGGGCACGGGTTGGCATACACGTCGCTCCGAACACACTGCCGTCAGGAGGACTTATGTTCGCCTTCAAATTGATCCAACTCATCGAAACCCGATCGGACCAACTGTCTGAAGGACTCATGCACAAACTGAAGAAAAATGAATAGGTGCATTGAGCTCTTGCGGCGAGTGCCTTCGGATGAACTTAGAGGACGCACCTACGAGATATATCGCAACCTCAATGATTGGCTGCGGAACAAGACAGAATCGGAGATCGAAGAGCGGTACTTAGGGCTGGGTATGAAACGCGCGAAGCAGGGTGTGCCCTACGCCGATTTTCTCTCGGCCATTAGCACGACGAAAGAACATCTGTGGGAATTCATGCAGGCGGAAGGACTGTTCGTTGCGCCAATTGACCTGTGTGGCGGGATGGACCTGCTTCACTCGCTGGACCGGTTTTTTGACCGAATCCTGTATTTTGCGGCTGTGGGTTACCAGAGCGCGCAGCAGGTCGAAAGCGAACAGGCAACTCATCGGCATGCAGTAGCCCACAGGTGAATGGGTGGTTGCGATCAGCGGCAGTTTGTCCCCGGAATGGAGGCTGCTGATCACTCCCACCTTGGCCGAAACTCCTCATTTTGGCCTTAATTGCGATGAGAAGAGAAAGCAGACATTCTCAATGCCGCCTGGTTGTCCGGGCAGCCTTTCTTTTGCATCGCGCAGACGAACAGTTGAAAAAAATCGGTTCGCACGCGGGACAGCCCGGAAATCGCGATGGTGTGCAATAGTACGCCGAGTAATTGATTGGGCATCCCGCTCCCCTTTAGGGGGAGTTCGAGGTAGTAATCATGATCGAGGTTTACATATCGCCCAATTTCGGAAGGAGGAACTATGCTAGGAGCAGCCAAGCCAAAAGGAATTTCTCTCCATATCGGACTGAACCGCGTTGACCCTATCCATTATGCAGGCTGGAAAGGAGAACTTGTCGCCTGCGAAAACGATGCCCACGACATAGTCTTTACATTCCTCGCGCCCAGCGCTGCTATGCACAAGAGTCTGCGCGCCAACTGCAAATGTGCCGCCTCAGCGTGAACTGGGTAAGGACTCCGGTAGTGTAGATTCCGTCCTTCTGGCGGTGGTTTTCAAGGCATGCGGCTCTACCGATCCGATGCGGGTTGGCAGGAGCGCGAGAAGGATATTCGCGCAGATGCAGTGATCGTCTCGATGAGCCCAACCAAGCTATCCCTCGGCATGGTTGCGTCCCTGCAGAGCCCGCTGCCGTTTCACCCAGTCCCAGTGAATGCGTGCCCATCGTGAATGATCCACCCCTACAGCAACGAGCGTAGCTACAATGAACTACACCTGACCATCACTGCAGACCAGGTCCGGGAGCCGCGACCGTGATGAAGGATCTGTCTCTGTCGAAAGTCTACCAGTTGCTCGAGCCGGGTCCGGTGGTCCTGCTGACGACCGCCCGCAAGGGCCGAGCCAACGTCATGACGATGTCCTGGCATATGATGGTCGAGTTTGAGCCGCCGCTGGTTGCCTGTGTCGTCAGCAGCGCCGATCACAGCTTTGCCGCATTGCGGGTGACGAGAGAGTGCGTGATTGCTGTTCCGGCGCTAGAACTGGCGTCCAAAGTCGTGGAAGTCGGCAACTGCTCGGGCCGGGACGTGGAAAAGTTCGAGAGATTCGGGCTGACGCCGACGCCAGCCCAGCGCGTGGCGCCGCCTCTGGTGGCCGAGTGTTTCGCCAATCTCGAATGCAAGGTGGCCGATACCCGTCTGGTCAACAAGTACAATCTCTTCATCCTTGAAGTGCTCAAGGCCTGGACCGATCCTGCGCAAAAGAATCCGAAGACCATCCATCATCACGGATACGGCAAGTTCGCTGTGGATGGCGAGATGATCAAACTGAAGTCGAGAATGCGATAGGCGGCGTACGTCAAGAACGCTAAGCTGTCGCATCCTCTTGAGTGTTTTTTCCTGGATGACGTCCCACTCAGACGGGATCTTCGTGTTTGTGATGTCAGCGGGATGGTTTGATGATGGCCTGATCGTCAGGCACCTAGCCAATGAAGAAACTTCCGCGCAAGGCTCGCAGCCATACGGGAAAGCCGGATCGGGTTTCGGCCCGCGAAGACCGGCGCCGGCGTTTTGCCTCCGGGGCTCTGCTGTTTGCGAAGATCGGTCCGGATCGAAATGCGCTGGTGCGACAGCTTCTCGACCATACTCCCGTAAGGCAGTATCTCTCGGAGGTGACGTTGTCGAAGGGCGTCCGGCTTGCGGGGAGGATACGAGCGTGAGCGCATGAGACGCGGCCAACCGAAGAACGTTCTGCCAGTCGGCAAACTTCCGCTTGAGCATTTGCGATCGTTGCTGAGGCATCTGCCAAAGCATGATCCGCGCCTGCTCATTGGACCTCAGATTGGCGAGGACGCGGCCGTCATCGACGCAGGTGATCGCTATCTCGTCGTCACGACAGATCCCATCACCTTTGCCACTGATCACGTCGGGCGTTACGCTGTTCACGTCAACGCGAACGACGTTGCCGTCCTGGGCGCACGCCCATTGTGGTTCTTCGTGGTCATGCTCCTTCCGGAGAGCCGCACGACGCCCGAACTGGCCGAGACGATCATGGCCGATGTGCGGACCACGTGCGAGGAACTGGGCGTCACGCTCGGCGGCGGGCACACGGAAATCACCCAAGGCCTCGACCGCCCGATTCTGGTCGGTCAGATGCTCGGCGAGGTCGCCCCGACTCGCCTTGTGCGGAAGACTCGCATCGCCATCGGCGATCTGATCCTATTGACACGCGGTGTGGCCATCGAGGGCACCGCGATCCTCGCACGAGAGAAGTCCGAACGGCTGCGGGGACGGGTTGATGCCGATCTTCTGGCGCGGGCCGCTCGTTTCCTGATTGAGCCCGGCATCAGTGTCGTGAGTGCGGCTCTAGCGGCTGCCAATGTCGGCGAAGTCGTGCACGCGATGCACGATCCGACGGAAGGCGGGCTCGCGATGGGGCTCTTCGAGTTGGTGGCGCCCGCCGGTCTCGGGCTTCGGGTCATTCGCGAGCACATTCCCGTGTTTCCCGAAACCGACACGATCTGCAGTGCGCTCGCGCTCGATCCGCTGAAACTGATTGCGTCGGGCGCGTTGCTGATCGCCGTAGCGCCAGACAGAGCGGACTCGGTCCTGACGGCCATTGAGGCCACAGGCGTTCCGGTTGTGGTAATTGGTGAGGTGCGTCCGTCGAGCGAGGGCATCACTATCGTGACGAATGGAGCCGTAGAGCCGCTCACGCCCCCAGTTCGAGACGAGATCGCGCGAGCCTTCGAAGGCTGTTAGGCACGGGCGGTATCAGCAGCTTCGATCGGAGGCCGAGTGCACTTTCATATTGCAAACCAGCTCCGATACGCTGACTTCGGAGCCTCGTCCGCAGTGCCAACCCATACCCCTCATAGTTTCGTCAGAACACTAATCTGGATTGGTATTTGGCCGCTCGTGGCGTTACAACCCTCGACGGTTACTCTTACGCCGAAAACATCTTTGCCGGAAGCATCTTGCCGCAATAGGCCGAGAAACACATCCACTTTTGCCGAAGCTGAGCTATTACCGGAGTCGCGACAGCTAGACGAAAAAATGGCCTGATTGGGAGTGTAACTCGGCGGGTTAGAGGTTGGATGCGCACTCGGGAGCAGCACAGCAGTCTGCTTGTGATCCAATGTTACGTGCACCAGAAGAACATTCAGGTAGTTGGGAAGCACCTGCTCCGCGGACGGACTGTGGGAAGGGTCTTGTTGTTTAGGGGTCAGATTGAATTTCTCTAGGTAAGGCACCTGCTGGGCAAACGCCCTTTCGAGGACCGCCACTTCATCTTTCAAGGCATCGATCTTGCTCTGACATCCAATCTGGCACTCCTGTGCGGTGCCGATCCCACTGCAGACGACGATTATCAACACGGTGAGTAGAATGGGGCTTTCGCTTTTCATGTCAGTCCTCCACGAGCTTAGACTCCTTAGGCTGTCTGCTGCTTCCCTGAGCCAGCGTGGGATCAATTTGGCGATGGTGCAACTTGGAGAATGTGCACGCTGCCGCAGTGCATGGCCAACCTATGGCGGTTTCATTCACCGATTCGCAGCAGCGTATCTGGCAGGTAACTAACCTTGGTTGGTTCCTTCCCGGTCGCCTGCCCTCGTCTTCAGTCATCGAAACACGCGGTTTCAAGACTTGCCTCTACGTCCCAAGCTTCCGCGAGGACGTGCTAAGGCGGGGCACGCTCACTCCGAGTAGCCGTCGTCGTTGTCATCATCCTCGTCATCTTCTTTGCCGTCGCCTTTGTCTTCCTCTTCGTCTTCTTCTTCCTCGTCTGGCTCTTGTCGAAAGAGAACATTGGCAGCTACCGACCGACCAGAAGAGTCTGGGTCGGGGCATTCTCGATGTATTCTGCTCATGCCCAATGGTACGCCCCGTACCCCTTGGCAAACGCGGGCATTCCCAATACCCGACGAGAAAACTGCTCGAACGAGAGCGCGACCCGAAGGAAGGCTAATCAAGCCGTATCATCGAACCAGTGACATCGTTTACGTACACGCGACGGCTTACGTCTATCCTGATCACGATTCCATTCACATTACAGAACTGAAGATTCCCACCGCAAGTGAGACCAAGAAAGATGACATGAAGTAGGCGCGAGGAAATTTCCACCAAGGGAATAGGATGGAGCAATGAATCAATTCCTTGTGCATACGCTTCCTGGCTCGGTTTTGGTCGTAGATATTTCGGAGGTTGGACCAAACGCGCGAACCGTCCCGAGTCATTTCTTTAACTCGTGGAAAGAGGCGGAAAGGCATTTCCTTAGCCTCGGAGCCCCTCAGGAAGCTCTAGACTCTGTGGCGGATGCCGTGAAGGAAACCAGGACTGCAAAGCTAGCGTTCTAGCACCACCGTTGACCGCTGCCTAAATCGAAACTGAGACACTACCCGAATCCGCCCTTTGTTGGATGCCTGCGGAGCACTTCCAGCGCCTCCAGCGAGTCGCCTTGGACGTAACTCGCGTTTATCTCCGTGTAGTGCTTCCACTTTTCGGGCAGGTCGTGCAGGGCGAAAATCGCGGAGACCGGGCAGACCGGCACGCAGGCCCCACAATCGATGCACTCTATGGGATCGATGTAGAGCTGCGGGACCTCATCGAAGCCAGGACGGGCGTCGTCGTACGTTGTGTTCTTCTTGGGGTGGATGCAATCTACGGGGCAGGCATCGACGCAGGCGGTGCTTTTGTCCCGATGCAAGGTTCGGCAATAACGAAGGCCACTCGTGTCGCAACCGGCATTGCCCCCGATGCCAGGGCAACGCCCGCCAGCGCTGGCTTCAGGCGCGGGAACGGGAGTTGCTGCCCGCCAGCTACGTGCACGTCGTCTTCACCCTGCCGCGGGAACTGGCTCCGCTGGCATTGCAGAATAAACGTCTGATCTACAACCTGCTGTTTCACACCAGCGCTGCAACGCTGCTGGAGATCGCTCGCGATCCCCGGCACCTCGGCGCGGAGATCGGCTTCTTCAGCGTGCTCCATACCTGGGACCAGCGACTGCAACATCATCCCCATGTCCACTGCGTGCTGGCCGCCGGCGGTCTCGCTCCGGATCACTCCCGCTGGATCTCCTCGCGCCGATCCTTCTTCCTTCCCGTCAAAGTACTCAGCCGTGTCTTCCGCGGCAAGTTTGTCGCCGGACTCAAGACCGCCTTTCATGCCGGCGCACTCCAGTTCCACGGACATCTCTTACCGCTTGCGGAACCCCGCGCCTTCGCCTCGTGGCTGCGGGTACTGTTCCGTCACGACTGGGTCGTCTACTCCAAGCGGCCTTTCGGCGGGCCAGAACATGTGCTGCGCTATCTCGGCGCTTACACTCATCGCGTCGCCATTTCCAACAGGAGGTTGGTTGCTCTTGCCAACGGCCACGTCACCTTCCGCTGGCGCGACTCCGCCCACGGCAACAAGAAGCGGCTCATGACTCTCCCGGTCGAAGAGTTCCTGCGTCGCTTCCTGCTCCACCTGCTGCCACCCGGCTTCGTGCGCATTCGCAACTTCGGCTTCCTCGCCAACCGGCAACGCGCCACCCTCCTGCCGCTCTGTTTCCAACTGCTTTGTGGCTCGGGAGACACGCCCGCTCCGGCGCCATCGCCTTCCATGGACCAGCCTCGCTCGCTCTGGAACTGTCCGGCCTGCGGCGGAACTATGCGCGTCGTCGAACGGCTCTCTGCCGCGCAACTCTTGCTCCGCTCTCCACCTCGGTCCGACCGGTGCGCAGCATGAACCTCGATCCGCATCCTCGCCTTCAAAGCGTGCTCCGGCACCCACGGAGAGTTCTTGTCTCAGCGGGCGAGCAATGCCCAGTCAGCCAACTTCTCAGCCTCTGCCCGCCACCTCAGCGCAACGCTACTCCGCTCGATTCAGTCCCGCCACCGGTCAATCCTACTCATCGCAGCGGGTTCCTAAATACTCTGGGCTCGATCGGATCAATTCAAATCCCATAGACATTCCCGAGGGCTTCCTTCAAGTCGCTGTATCTGGAGCGCCCGCCGGAGATCATGCAACCGCGACCGGTTGTGCAGCGGGCGCTCCAGATACAGCCCTAAGACTTCTGGCCCGCGATAATTTCCGGTTAGCCCTCATCCGTTCGTGGTTTCGAATTCTTACGACAAAAACGCGCACGGGCGCAATGGTACAGCCGCTTAACGTTGACGCGGTTAGCTGAAATGGAACGGTGTAAAGGACGTCAGTCGAATCACGGTCCAGAAGCCGGAGCAATCCCGTCCTTGCAAGTGGTGGCAACGACGTTAAGGAGCCTCAGCATCAGGCGTGAAAATGCCTAGCTATTCGGCTGGCGACACTAAGAAGCTGTAACAAAATCCGTTCTGTTGCCCGCTGCGTGATAGCTATGGCCTTATTCCACCGAGGCGAGCCGTATACAGCCGATCTAGGAGTTGGAACGCATCTTCATGCAGGCCAACCGCCGGCCTGATCTCTGACCCCAGTTCCAGATATTGTCCCGTTGCCGTATCGTAGGCGGGCCAATTGGGCAGACCGGGGGCGTTCGGACTTCCAGTTCGGGCAAACTGTACCCAATAGCGGCGCATGGCATCGGCCAGCGCGTTGCCGGCCTCATCTCGGGGTAGCTTGGGCGAGTCAAACAACAAAGCCACGTCTGTGCCGTGAAAGGCTCCCAACTCCTTGCCGCCAGGAGTGGGAACGGTCCAAGTCACGTTGTAGAGATAAGCCTTGCTTTTCATTCCTTGCATGGTGCCGGCTGTCCACCGCGAGGGAGCGAATACGCCGAGGTCAGTCCCCGCACGGATAAAAGCATCGCGCGCATCCGCCGAACTTGGAACTGGGTACATCCGCAGCACGTCGTCGGCAAGAGGCTGGAAGGAATTTTTGACCCAGTCACGAAATGTCTCGAGAGTTACTTCATCGGACCCGATCAGGTTGCTGAATTCGCGCGCCGTGCTGCCCACCATGACTGGCACATCAGCCTGCTGGTGATGGGCGAACATAACCAAAGGCTGATCAGAAAGGACCCAGCCGTCCACGACCGCGTCAAAGCCCATGTCTGCCGCTGCTTTGAACACATCGTCAGTTGAAGCCGAGCGCAACTTGTTGATTGCATCCGGACCTTCTCCGGCGGCCAGCTTGTGCGCGAGATCAGCGCCCAGTTTCTCGGCGGAGTCCACGCCGGCCCCGGAATGATGCACACTAGGATGGAGGTCGAGTGGTACGCCGCTTTGCATGATCGCGCGCTGGAAAAGTCCTCGGGCTAGCGGCGAGAGCATGAGACAGCCGACATATTCGCCGCCCGATGACTGACCAAAGATGGTAACGTTTCCCGGATCGCCCCCAAATTTCGCGATATTCCGCTGCACCCACTGCAACGCGGCAATTTGGTCCAGCAAACCATAATTGCCGGAAGACTGATGGGGTGATTCCGCAGTCAGCGCCGGATGGGAAAGCCATCCGAAGACTCCCAGCCGATAATTAATGCTTACAAGAACTACGCCCATAGAAGCGAGGATTGCACCGCGGTCGTCTCCTCGGCCGTTCACGCCGCCGCCACCGTGAATCCATAGCATCACGGGTTGTAGGCTCTTGCTGTGCAGACCTGTGGTTATGACGTTCAAATACAAACAGTCTTCGCTGGTCTTGCCAACAGGTTTTACCTGCGACGGATCGCCGCCCACTGTACTCACCGTTCTCTGGATTGCCCGGTACATAAAATCTGATTGCGGACAAGCGGGACTTAGTTCGTCCGCTATACGAATTCCCTTCCAGCTTGCCGGGGGTTGAGGAGGCTTCCAGCGCAGGTCCCCAACCGGTGGAGCGGCATAGGGAATACCGAGAAAAAGAACGGCCCTGGGATAGTCGACAGAAGTCGCTCCTTGCACGCTGCCGCTGTCGATATGGACGAAGAGCTTCGCGGCGGGTGCGCGATCGGAAGCACTACACAAGCTCAGAAGCAGGCAGGAACATAACGCAAGCTGGCCAATACGATGTCTCATCTTTACCTCCAGGCGCGTGGGCATATTACCAAGGCATCAAACCAAGAGGACAACATTCTACTTATTACTGGGTACTCTTGGCGGAAGGACATCTGAACCGCGACGCGACCTGCGCTACCAGCGGAGCGCTTTGACCAATGGCGAAGGCTAGCCGGTGGACACTCGCCTTTACGTACGTCGCGGCAGTGACTCCAGGTATTCGACAACATCGCCCTGTTCCTGCGCAGTAAGACCGAGGCTGAAGCAAGTGTCGTAATGATTCACGACCTCGGCTAGCGTGGCGAAACGGCCATCGTGATAGAAGCCACCCTTGGTGTGGGTCCACAGACCGTTCAGAGGCGTAGTCCTGTACGCATGATCGGGCGCACGATTCGCTTGGAAATCATCTACACAGACCTCTGAAGCTTTATGCATGTTCCAGCCGGGTTCCGTGAAAACAGGGTCGGAGTGATAGGTACTGCACTTCGCCTTACCCCTGAAGAGTTCCCGGCCACGATCTGCAGCGGTGTGGTCGAAACTGCTGGAGGGCGGCGCCGGAGCCGGAATTGAGAGTTGGTAGAGGTGCAGAGCCGGCAATTTGGCGGTGATCGAATCAGGATTGCTCTGGACGCGGCCGAAATGGTTGGCGGCTGCAAGTGGAAACTGCGTAGCGTCGTGAACCGGCCTAATCTGATGGTGAAAAATCCTCCTCCCCTTCCGCAGTAATCTGCTTGGCCACTTCCTCCACCGCGCGCAGTACTTCTGGCGAAATGTCGACCCCGACATCGAATCGCTGTCCCTCGATCCCGAACACCCGCAGCCTCTTCGGAAGACGGTCAAGAACGCGAGCTAGTCTTATCGCTTCCGCCACGCCGAATCCGTGGGTTGATAGCGACAAGCTTTCTTGAATCCTCACCTGTCCACCGTCCCACAGCCACACCTTGCCAGCGGGTGCCCCGGTCACCACCGCGTCCACAACGACTACGTCATCGGTCCCATTCCATACCTCGATCAGTGCCAGGGCTTCACCCGTGCAGATCTCGGCTTTCGCACCAAGTTCCCGCACGCGCTCCGCGACCATTACACCGGCACCGTCATCGCCTCGATCCCGATTTCCGCAGCCGATGATCAGCATGGTTCAGTCCTTCCCCGCTTCTTCCCGCTCCACCACAACCTTGAGCGAGTGGGTTGCGCAGGAAATGCACGGATCGTAGCTGCGCACTGCCTGCTCACACTTCCAGGTTGCCTCTTCGATCGGCCAAGCCACCAACTGCGCGGCATACTCGCGAAGGTCGTCCTCGATCTGTCTAAGGTTCTGGGAGGTCGGAGGCACTATTCTGGCGGTGACGATCAACCCTTTTTCATCCAGGGCATAGCGGTGATAGAGAATTCCGCGCGGCGCCTCAGTGATCGCCTGGCCTACACCGGTCCGGTTTGGCGCCTGGGCTCGCGGCGCGTCTGGCGGCTCGTACTCGCGAATGACTCGCAACGCTTCAGCGCAGGCGAAGACCAACTCGACCGCGCGCACCTCGATGCTGCGGAAAAGGTTCTTCACCGGCGGGCGCAGGCCCACCTCCAGCGCTGCGTTGCGGGCAATCTCCGGGAGCTTGTCAAAATTCAGGTTGAACCTGGCCAAGGGGCCCACCAGATACGAGCCTCTTCCCCGCACCACCGAGTGCAGCGCGTTCGAGTGCTTAACATGCAACTCGACGAAGTGGTCCTCATATTCCGCGGCGTCGATGTCCAGCCCGCGGTTCGACACGAGGCGTCCTTCGTTGAAGGGGTATTCGTCGGGATGGCGTAGGGCCACAAACTCATAGTCTTGCTCGAAGTTCGGAAACTCGAGAGAGGCGATCCAGCGTACGGTTTCGAGCGAGGCTTCGAGCGCCCACTCCAGATCGCCAACCAGTTCGCGCAGTTGTTGCTTTGTCGGTGTCCTGGAAAAACCTCCGACCGCGGCCGAGATGGGATGAATCTCGCGTCCACCCAGCAGTTGCACAATCCGGTTGCCAATCTTCTTCAGCCGCAGCGCGCGCTCGACCTCGGCCCGATGATCTCCAGCCATGGCGATCACGTCCGGGTACCCAAGGAAATCGGGGGCATGCAGCAGGTAGACATGCAGGGTATGACTCTCGATCCACTCACCGCAGTAAAAGAGGCGGCGCAGAAGACGGACCGCCGGGTCGATGCGGACTCCCAAGGCACGCTCGATCGCGTGCACCGCACTCATCTGGTAGGCGACGGGGCAGATGCCACAGATTCGAGCGGTGATGTCGGGCGCTTCGGAAAAGTGGCGCCCCCGCAGAAACGCTTCGAACAATCGGGGGGGCTCGTAGATCTTTAGTTTTACATCGGCGACGCGTTCACCCACGAGCTTGATATACAGGGAACCCTCGCCTTCCACGCGAGCCAGCGTGTCGACTCGAATGGTTTTTGCTCTGCGTCCAGTCATGCGTGCTCACACTCCTCGCTGGCCTTGCGGAACTGCCACGACCAGGCGTTGAATCCTCGAAACGCGCGTACGACCTGATCATCAGCCTGTCCGAGAATCCGGAACTGGTTCGTAAGCGAAGCTGTATTGGGAGTTTCCATGGGACCATAGCAGCCGTAACAACCACGGTCGTAGCTCGGGCACAGGGCTCCGCAGCCCGCCTGGGTTACGGGTCCAAGACAAGCAATCCCCCGGGCCACGGCAATGCATACATTCGCTTTGCGCTTGCAGTCGATGCATACGCTGTACGAGGGAATATTCGGTTTGCGGCCCGCCAGCGTAGCCGTGATCAACTCGATCAGGTGGTACTTGTTGATCGGACACCCCCGCAGTTCGAAATCGACCGGCACATGTTCGGCAATCGGGGTGGAGAGCTTCAGCGTGCTGATGAACTGGGGCGTCGCATACACAACTCGGACAAATTCTCCGACGTCCTTCCAGTTGCGCAGGGCCTGGATACCGCCGGCGGTGGCGCAGGCTCCGATGGCGATCAGCGTCTTGCACTGCCTGCGTACTTCCTGGATGCGCTGGGCGTCCTGATGGGTGGTGACCGATCCCTCCACGAAACCGATGTCGTACGGCCCTTTCAGCATCGTGCGTGTTGCCTCAGGAAAATAGGCGATGTCCACCGCCGCAACCACTCCCAGAAGCTCGTCCTCTGCATCGAGCAGACTCAATTGGCAACCGTCGCAAGAAGCGAACTTGAAGACACCGATCTTGGGCTTAGGTTTGGCCTTAGAGCTCATACTTCTCCAGTAACGGACGAATCTGCCCGTAGCGGAAGACTGGCCCGTCTTTGCAGATAAAGTACGGCCCATACTGGCAATGCCCACAGAACCCGACCGCACACTTCATGTTCCGCTCCATCGAAAGATAGATATCATTGCGACGCAGTCCGTGCGATTCCAGTTCCCGCGTGACAAAGCGCATCATGATTTCAGGACCGCAGACCATCGCAACCGAGTGCGCCGGCTGAAGCCGCGCGTATTTGAATAGAGTTGTGACCACACCGACATGACCTCTCCAACTCAACCCGCCGTAGTCGACTGTGACCAGCACCTGGGTTTCGCGGTTCCGAGCCCAGGTTGCCAGTTCCTTGCGATAGAGCAGGTCGCGAGGGCTGCGCGCACCATAGAGAATCACAAGGCGCCCGTATTCCTTACGATTCGATAAGACGTGATAGATGAGTGGCCGCAGGGGTGCTAGACCAATCCCCCCCGCGACGATGATTACGTCCTTACCACGCGCCGCTTCCCCCGGCCAACCTGTCCCCAACGGACCGCGCACACCTACGCTGTTGCCCACCGGCTGGCTGACCAGAGCATGGGTCGCCTGACCTACCGAGCGCACCGTGTACACCAACCGGTTAGGTTTCGCCGGGTCACCGCTAATCGAGATCGGCAACTCGCCCACCCCAAACACCCACAGCATGCTGAACTGTCCCGGTGCGAACGGACTGCTATCTTCTCCATTTCCGGGTTCAATCGTCAGGGTGAATGTGTCCGGCGTTTCCTTGGCCACTTCCCGCACAAAGTACGGACGCGGCAGCATCGGATCCATTGTGGCGGGCGTAATGGTCATCGCCGCACCGCGTAGACGTCGAGCAACTGCAAACGGGTCGCTTCCAGCCGCTGCTCCATGATCTGGGCAAACCGCTTCAGCACCTCGTAGCCGAGGTCGTGGTTCTCCTCGCACTTCGTCCGCAAACATTTTCCGTCCAGCGCAATGGCGCGCACGTTGTCGTTCGCTCGCGCGTCGAACTTCCACTGAAAAGGTGGCAACAGCCACGACCACCCAAGGATTTCTCCCACGCTCAGCGTCGCCACCATGATCGGCTTATGCTGCGGCGCAAACACTTCCACTCCCACTTTTCCCTCCCGAATGAGGTAGAAAGTGTCTGCCGCGTCGCCCTCTTTGAGGATGTATGTGCCGGCTTTGAACCGAACATTGGAGGCGCAGCTCACCATAAGCCTCGTGAATCCGTCGTCGAGACCAGCGAAGAAAGGATGCTCCGCGATGATGCGCTCAAGGTTCTCCATGCTGCCCTCCTTCCCGGATCGCCCGGGCCTCTTCAGTAATGTCGATCCCCACCGGACACCACGTAATGCAGCGCCCGCATCCAACGCATCCCGAAGTGCCAAACTGATCGATCCACGAGGCAAGCTTGTGAGTCATCCATTGCCGGTAGCGAGCCTTCGCGGAAGTTCGAATGGTCCCTCCGTGGATATAGGAAAAACTCAGAGTGAAGCAGGAATCCCAACGGCGCCAACGCTCGGCATGATCCCCGGCGACGTCGCTGACGTCTTCAACAGTCGTGCAGAAACACGTGGGACAGACCATGGTGCAGTTGGCGCAGGACAGGCAGCGCTGTGCGACGTTGTCCCAGCGTGGATGCTCAAAGCTCTGGTAAAGAAGATCTTTGATCCGGGTGGTGTCGATGCTGCGGACCTGTTGGCTCGCTGCTTCCCCAACGGCGACCTCCATCTGCTGAAGGTCTTCTTCGCTGGCAGGAGAGACCTCCAGCTCAGCCAATAGCTCGGCCCCGTGGTCACTTCCCGGCTCCACAAGCAAATGGTGCCCTTTGGGTCCTAGCATTTCTGTAAGGGCGAGATCAAATCCACTTGTAACCCGCGGCCCGGTTCCCATCGACGCGCAGAAGCACGTCGCAGCCGCCTGGATGCATTGCACCGCTATGATGAACTTGCCGGTACTGCGCTGCTCGTAGGTAGGATCGCGGTACTTGTCCTCCAGCAGGACGTGGTCTTGCACGGCGATGGCTGCTAGTTCGCATGCCCGAACTCCCAGAAATGCAAACTGGTGTTTGGGCTGCGCCTCGCTGTTCAGGATCTGGAACGTTTTTCCCCGACGCTCGGCCGAGCACAGTCGCACGTCTGCCGGGTGAAGGTATTTCTTCCAGCTTTGTGGTCCCACCGCATAGCCAAAAAAGGCCCGATCTTCCCGCGGTATAAGACGGTAGTGTCCGGGTTGCTGCTCATCGGTCCAGCCTGCGGGTAACTCGTCAGGCGATCTAATGCGGTCATAGACGATCGCCCCGTCTCGCACCGTCGGCCCAACCACTTCGTAACCCCTGCGTAGCAATGCTGCAATCAATTTCCCCAGCTGGCTTGCTTCCAGAACTACATGCTCCCGTTGAGACACGTCATCACGCCGTTCTTTTCCAGTCTCGAGCACGCGCCCCACCGCCACAAAGACCTCCACATCAGATGGCAGGTAATCGCTGTCATTCCACCGCAACCCTGCTGCTTACCGCACTCAAGCCGCAATCGATATCTCCAGCGGAGCCAAGTTCGCTGTACATGTAACGTCGAGATTGAGCTCACTCACGATCGGACAGTCACGACGCGCCTCCGTCACTGCCTCCTCGAGGCAAGCGATTGCCGGGTCGAGCGTTTGTACGGTGATCTCCAAGCGGAGAGCAGTGAGTTGCCATCTGTCGCCGGAGTCATCCACCGTAATTACCGCGCGTGTATTTACGGCGGACGGCTTTGCTCCCAACTTTGCCATTTTCAGAGCAACCATTGTCGACATGGAGGAAGCAACCGCGGCCGCGAGCATCTCGCCGGGAGTCGTGCTTGCTGTAGTCTCCGCCAGTCCGAAGACGTAGCTGGCATTGCTCAGGACGCCGCTAGGAGTGGACACCGTGCCCTTTCCCGAGTACGGGCCGTCTTTCCAGACTGCATGGGCTTCACGAAACATACATACCTCCTGAACGAAACGCTGTGGTTATGCGCGTTCTTGAAAAGGACGGGGCAAGACCTCCAGGACGTGCGGGCCAGAACTCAAGCGAGCCGCATGAATCGGTGAGAGGAGAAAGAACCGGGCTCCGGAAAGACACGCTCTGGCAGCGCGAGGTTACCCAGAGGACGTGAGCAGCAAACCACAGCGCAGCAGTGATTGATAATTCCATGCCGCACCCAGAGCGAACAGCGCGGGTTCCACGCACGCCGTGCGTCTACCAGTTTGCCTGCACGATCACAGACCACGCAGTGACAGGAATCACGGTTCCGTGTGATTTATTGCGAGCCTTGAGGGGCTGGCAGCAGATCGTCGGGTTACAGACCCAACGATTCTGTGCTGGCGGGCCGGACGGGCGCCGGGCGGTTACGGGCCATTACCGGGCGAAGCCTGGCGGCCACGGTTTATTTTCGAGGACTCTCCCACTTGCATGAACTTTAG
>CZKR01000003.1_pt1 | contig 77020 bp, 56 predicted proteins | sample 1122371 | NCBI WGS metagenome assembly CZKR01 (sample SAMEA3539301, study PRJEB10725) | soil metagenome | biome: tundra; feature: field; material: soil | place: USA | collected 2010-05 | depth 0.15 m
GTCGTCCTGCTTCCCCCAAACCGACCTCCGAAAACATCGTTGGCCGCCTCAAGTCGGTGCTGACGAAAAGCTAGATTGGCGAAACTAGGCCTTATCCGTCGGTTTGCACAGGTTATTATCGTTTGCCCATGAAGTGATTGGCAGCCGGTCTCGGGCTACGATGCCCCCCGGCCAAGCCGTAAGAGGGCACCCTTACGAGATTTTACCACCCATCGCACTCACAGCCCCATCCCTAAATTATGGCCTTGCTCCTGTTCCGGGGGACGCTCGCTCGTCGCGGAAGCGGGCTCTATCTTAGAACCTGCTGGCTGTTGCTTCGGCGTGTCGGTTCCTGTGCGTTGAGAATTATCACGGCTGAGGTTGCGCGCGAGCTCTGTTCTGTCATTCGTGTAGATCAGGCGGAAGCCGTCAGCACTCTGCAGCAGGGCATTCCGTTCAATCCGTCCGATGCCGGAGTGTATCGCCAGCTCACGAAAATCTACTTCACGCTGAACGAACCCAAGAAAGGCCGAGGTCTCTGGCCACGGAGGACAGAGATTTCCGCAAGACGATGTGATCCGGGAAGCGATGCACAAATGCGGGACAGCTCCGGGAACCACTCCCTAGAATTTCTGCTTTGGATTGTGCTTAGCTAATTCCGAGCCAGAACGGCCTTTTTCCCGCGGCGGTTCGCGGCTTCGGGCGCGCGTTGTGAAAATCCCATCGCTGCCGAAATGGCGCGCGCGGCGGAGGTAACTGCTCCGGCCAGCCCGGCAACCTGGTTGGGACCGACTCTGGTCACGGGTCCGGAGACGCTGACCGCAGCGATCGCTGCACGGTCAGAGTTGAGAATTGGCGCGCTCACGCAACGCGCGCCCTGAACCGCCTCTTCGTCATCGACCGCGTAGCCTTGGCCGCGAATCTTTTCGAGTTCCTGGCGGAACTGCAGCAGATTCAAAATCGTGTGCGGCGTCGCCGGCTGGAACGTGACGCTGCTCAAAACATTTTCTCGCAACTCCGCCGGCAGAAAAGCGGATAAGGCCTTGCCCAGTGCCGTGACGTGCAGCGAACGGCGCGTGCCCACGCGCGAGGAAAGCCGGAACTCGTGCGGGCTCTCGATCACATCCACGTAAAGCACCGTGCCCTGGTCGAGAACCGCCAGATTGACGGTTTCCTGAGTCGACTTCCACAACTCGCCGAGGATTGGCCGCGCGACCGATTGCAGCGTTGCGCTCTGGCTGCCGCGCGTCGACATCTGCGATAGTCGAGGACCGATCAGGTACGCGCCCGCCTCGGTTCGAATGAGATAGCGTTCCCGCTCCAGGTGCTTCAGAAAGCGATGCGCTGTGCTCTTGTGTATGCCGGTGAGGTCGCAGATCGCCTTCAGCCCCAGTCCGGCAGAAGAGCCTTGCAGAGCCTCGAGAATCAGCAACACTTTGGAGATCACGCCGACTGGCGCTGCACTCGGGCTGGATTTTCTGACTCGCGGCATCGTGTATTTCCCGGATCGTCTCGATAGGTATGTGCGCGATTCAACCTCGAAATCAAGGTGATTTCGGAGGCGAGATTGCGTTGTAACGTATGGAACATTATCACGACAATCCACAAAAAGGTGGGTTGAAATTTCATCTATTGAAACTACATTCACCATGATGAAATTTTTGGATTGACAACGTCCGAAAAGCAATGCTAGAAGCATCTCCAGTGGGGCTTTTCTGAATTGGCATTTCTCGATGGTGTGGTGATCTGTCCCGACCAAACAGCAGTTCAATGTTGCGGACGATGTCGCAGAGGCCTCGGATTACGACGTTGTTCCGAGAAAACTGAAGGACATCAGGTGCGGAAATAGCCAACAGAATTTGGAGAGGAATTGACGCCATGAGGAACAAGTTTCCAAATGACTCATTTTTGAAAGCGTTTACGAGGCTCGTTATCGTGGCTCTATTTTGTCTGGCGGCGCAGGCGGCGTTCGCCCAAGTCGACCAGGGCGCGATCACCGGTACCATCACCGATGCGACCGGAAGAGTAATTCAAGGCGCATCGATCACACTGGTCAACAATGACACAAATCTTTCCTTCACGGATTCCACTGACAACAACGGTTTCTACAGGTTTTCGCCCATCAAGATCGGGCTCTATACCTTAACGGTTTCGGCACCGAACTTCGAAACGCGCAAGCAAGAGAACATTCGCGTTAATGTAAGCCAGACAGTGGGCCTCAATCTCTCGCTCAAACCGGGGGCGGTCACCGAAACTGTTACGGTTACATCGTCCGCTGAACTCCAAACGGAAGAGGCCTCAACGGGACAGGTCTTCACGACGTCCCAACTCGCCGACCTTCCGCTTCTGGACCGCAATTATCTTTTTCTGGCCCAGCTTGCGACGGGTGTCAACGCGCCGAACCAGGGCAACACGCAGACTTCCGGCTCGGGCGCATTTTCATCGAATGGCAGCCGCGTTTCGCAAAACAACTTCGTTCTCGACGGTGTCGACAACAACTCCAACATGCAGGACTTCCTCAACGGCGCGACCTACGCCGTGCGCCCTCCGCCGGAGGCGCTGGAAGAGTTCAAGGTCGAGAGCAGCAACTACAGCGCAGAACTTGGTCGAGGGACCGGAGCCGCGGTCAACGCGTCGATCAAGTCGGGAACCAACGCCATCCACGGCTCCCTTTGGGAGTACCTACGCAACGACCGCCTGACTGCCAAGAACTATAACTTCAACGCCCCAACGCCGGAGTTGAGCACTGCCTACCATGAGAATATCTTCGGCGCCGCGCTAGGCGGCCCCATCCTCAAAGACAAGCTCTTCATCTTTGCCGATGCCCAGGGGACCCGCATCAGCGTCTACCAACCGCAGCAGACGAACAACACCGTTCCAACGGCCGCAGAGCGCACTGGAGATTTCTCGCAAATGCTCAATCCCGCGCTTACCAACGGCAACGGTATTATCACCTTGTACAAGATTGGCGGCAATGTGACGCCGACCATTGGCGGCGTGGAGGCCGGGAAGGACCCGGCCCGCTATCTTTCATGCCCGACGGCCACTCCCGTCTATGCAACTGCGATCCCGGGGCAAAATGTCATCTGTCCGGGCAGTGTCAATGCCGTCGCAAAGACAATCCTCAATCTGTTTCCGATTCCGAACCAAGGGGTGCCTGGCCAGGTGGTGCAGAACTACACCGTGCCAGCGACCGCGTCCCAAAACAACACGACCCAATATGACGCCCGGGTGGACTACAACCTCAGTTCTAAGGACCAAGTATTCGCGCGTTACAGCTATTCCAACAATCCGTCGATCTATACCCCGCCACTGGGCATACTAGATGGCGGCGGGTTCGGTAACGACGGTTCCGATACCAACATCGCCAAGAGCGCCGTAGTCAGCGAGAGCCATTTCTTTTCCCCTAACCTCACCAATGAGTTCCGTGTCGGTTACAACTTCTTGCACGCGTCCTATTTGTCGGCAGGGGCGCAGATCAACATTGCGGCAAAGTATGGTTTGGGTGGCATCCCGTTCGGCCCCTCCCTTGGCGGTTTCCCGGACCTCTTCTTCAACGGCGGCGGGTCCAACCTCGGAGTTGGCATCCCGGGCTACGAGCCCTCCGATGAAAAGCAGAACGTGATTGAGTTCATCGACAACGTCTCGAAGGTCTGGTTAAAGCACCACTTCACAGTTGGCTTCAACATCCAGCACACCCGCTTTTATGGGTTGCAGTCGCCCAACTCTACCGGGTACCAGGGATTCAAAGGGACCTATACCAGTGACCCTGGAGATGTGAGCGGCGCTATAACGGGTGCAGGCTTTGCCGACTTTGCGCTGGACCTGGAAAATTACGCCTCCCTGAACAGCACCACGCCAGTTACCGATCTGCGCTGGTACGACGCGGTCTATTTCCAAGATGACTGGAAGATCAGGTCGAACCTTACGCTCAATATAGGGCTGCGCTGGGAATACACCCAGCCCTTCGAGGAACTGCACGACAACCAGGCGAACTTCGCCGGCAACTTCGCCGGCATGAATCAGGGGAGTGGGACGTTCTTCATCCCCAAGTCGCAGATCAGCTATCCAATTCCCGCCTTCCTTTCGACCGACTTTGCCAAAGACAACATCACGATCAAGTACACCGACAATCGATCCTTGGTCAACCCGGACCACCACGAGTTTGCGCCGCGCATCGGGTTTGCCTATCAACCCAGGCCAATGACTGTCGTTCGGGGAGGCTTCGGTTTCTTCTACGGCGGTCAGGAGAACATCGGGTTGGGCTTGAACCTGTACAACAACCCGCCGTTCTTCCTGACAAGTTCCATTAACCCAACCCCGAACCAGTGTTACAACACCGCCGCTACGGGCATCGTATGTCCCACGAACGGCCAGACGCTCGAGACCGGTTTCGGAGCGGCGGCCACTTCCAATATCGGCCTGGAAGCAAATGCGCAGTTGCCGACGCTCTTCGGGCAGGACCAGAATGCGAAGAGCACCTACACGGAAGCGTACAATCTGGGTCTGCAACAAAGCCTCACTCCCACCATCTCGTTCACCCTCGGCTATCAGGGCAATGTGACCCGTCACTTGCGGGTCAGCTATGCGGCGAACCAATATCCGGGCGTCATACCCAACGGCGCCAATAGCCAGCTTTATCAGCCGTTCTTCGACTTTGGCAATATCGTAGAAGTCACCAACGAAGGCATAGGCAACTACAATTCGCTCCAGGCAAAGATCGACAAGCGGTTTTCGCATGGCCTGTCTTTCCTGGGGGGCTATAGCTGGACGCACAGTCTCGACGACGCCGTCCAGCCAATCCAAGGGACCGACGGAGGCCAGGCCGGCAATCCCGCGTTTCTCGGTTTGAAGTTCGAGTATGGAGCCAGTGCCACTGACGTGCGTCATCGGTTTACCTTCGCGCCGCAGTACGAACTGCCCTTTGGCAGAGGGAAGCAGTTCCTGAATCATGGCGGTCTGGTGGACGGACTGGCAGGCGGCTGGAAGGTCGCTGCCGTCTTCCAGGTGCAGACCGGCACGCCGATCGCCTTGCCGCAACGGTTCGGCATCAGCGACCCATTCGCTCCGGGGGGCACACCCAACCCGATCACGCAGCCAAACCAACAGTGCGCAACGCAGACTAAAACGATAGCGCACTGGTTCAATCCTTGCGCCTTTTCCCAGGCGCCGACTGCGTACGCGACTCAGGCGGAATACGACGCTGCCGTCGCCGCGGGTGGCAATGCGGTCCTGCTAAGCAACGCTGGAACGCTGCCGTATGGGCAGCGGGGGCGGCTGACAATCGCTGGGCCGGGCTTCAACCGGCTTGATATATCTCTCTTCAAGAGCTTTAGGCTGCCGTACCGTGAGGCTGTTTTTGAGTTGCGTGCCGACGGAATCAATGTCATGAACACGCCATCCTTTGGCGATCCGAACAACGGCATTACCGGAGGAAGCGCCGGTGAGATCACTTCGACGAGGTTCAGCGGGTTATTACCCGATGGGCGCGTCATTCAGGTCGCCGGTCGTCTAACCTTCTAACTACCCTAACCTTGAGCCGCCTCATCGTTACAATGATGGGGCGGCTCTTTCCTTTTTAAGGTGGATGGTCAACGATGGGTCAAAGCAATGAATCGAGCCGCATCGCGGCGGCTCGTGGATGGGACAGACGCGAGTTTGTGCGCGCCTTGTGCGGCTCTGGCCTGGCGACAACCGTTTCCAGCGTGCTTCCGCCGCGGGTCTGGGCGCGCACATCCGATCGGCGCAAAGTGGTGGTGGTCACCTTCGGCGGGGGCGCAAGAGACCAGGAGACCTTTGCCCCGGAAGGCCAAGAGAATATACCTCGATTGCTGCACGAACTGATTCCCCAGGCTGCATTCTTTACCCAAGTTGTGAATCAGGGCATCCTCGGGCACTATGTCGCAACGGCGTCGCTCGCCACCGGTGTCTACGAGCGATTCAACAACTTTGCCGATGTATCGCCGGAAAATCCTACCGTCTTCGAATACTTCCGCAAGGAGAAACGGCGCCCGGCAACCGACGCATGGGTCATTCCTCCGAGCAACGGATTTAATCGCATCGGGCAAAGTTCCCATGCGCAATTCAGCGGACTTGGCGCATGTGTCGTGTTGCCGAAACGGATGCTAGCGCGGCCTGACGGCACGGCAGCGTTTGGTGGACTGGAACATCTACTAAATGACAACTACGAGTCGCCCATTCAGGCCCCCGTGGCTCTCGCGGAAGAGATGTCTCCGGAACGGATAGCTTCCATGTTGAAGCTGTCTGTCGCGGACTTTGCAGCGCATGCCAGCACCTTGAGCAGCCCCGATGAGCTATCGCTATTTGTGGTACGGCGACTTATGCATGAGGCAGCGCCCAGTCTGTTGTGGGTGACCCTGCATGATATCGATGTCGCGCACACGGGAGCATTTTCTCTTTACCTTGAAGGAATTCGCCGCTCGGATGGGATCTGCGCGGAGTTGTGGCGCACCATCCAGAGCGACTCCGAGTACAAGGACAAAACAAATCTGCTGATCCTCCCGGATTTTGGCCGCGATTCGGACACGGATGCAGGAGGAAATGGATTCCAACATCACCGTACCGGGGATGCTCTCTCACGCACCACTTGGATGATTGCGCTCGGCCCGGATATCAAGCAAAACACGATCGTGCATCGACGGATTGAATCCATCGATCTGACACCCAGTGTTGCCGCTTTGCTAGGATGCGACGCAACTTGGGCGCGCGGCAAACTTATCAGGGAGTTAGGGCTGTGAACGCTGCTCAAGGACAAGCGTCGATTTCCGCCGAGCAATTGCGGCTGCTTGAAAGCATGCCAGTTCCGTTAGCCGCAGTGATGATGCAACAGATATCGCGCGCCGATCGGTTGTTTCCTACGGAGAGGCGCGAACTGGATGGCACATTGCAGTCTCTAATCACACCGCGGCCCAAGCCAGCGGAGCAGGCCGTCCAAATGTTTGCGACACTTCGGTTATCGCCGGATTTGCAGCGACTAGACTGGCGCTCGGATCCGGCCGGATTTGTGGAGAGGATGACGGCCGACCTTTGGAGCACAGGCCAAATCGGAACATTTCGCGACGCGGCCAAGTTGCTTGCGCCATCAATTTCAACGGCTGAGCCGGGAGTTCCGGAACCCGCGTCACGATTTGTCGTCATCGTCCTTGATCGGCGGCTGCGCACGGCTGCGGAAACGCCGGTTCTCTTCCGGATGCTCCGTCCCCGTGGCACATTCTTTCCTCACGTGAGTGATGATCGAGGAACGGACATACTTGATCGATGGATTGCTGCTCGGGCGACTTCATATCCGGAGTCCTACGCGCATTGGAAGGTCTCAGGCGACATATGGAACGGATCTTCGAACGCTTCGGTGGTATCACTTTCCTACAATGGTCTTAGTGAGGCGCGCCAGAAGCTCCTGGCGTTCTGCAATGCCGCGCGAAACACAGCAGCGTCTGGTGATCCTGAGGGGTTGCGGCATGCACTTCTGCATCTGACTCCCGAACAGATCGGTTTGAGTTCAATCGAAAACCCGATTCTTCGAACATTTGCCATGGAAATTTTCACAGAGGGATCTGGCACGCAGTTGTATTCGACGACCTTTGTACAGTGGACAATTCGCGAGGTACTCCGGAGGGCGCAACCACAAACCTTACTTGCGCGATTTACACCTCGGAGTGCGGCGACGGCTATCGACGTACGCATTGCAAGTCCTGAGCTGGAACCAGCGTCCGATTGCGCTGGTTCCCTGATTGACGCGCAGATGGGGGCCTACCTGAGTTATCTGAACTTGATGCGTCTGCCAGGCTCTTAGCGTGCGAGCTTTCTTGTATGGCACGAGGGATACGGTCAAGCAATGCTGATCGGAAGCGGCATGCCGCGCGGAACAGAGAGTGCTTCAGCAATGTCGCTAGAGAGGATTTTGGCGCTCACCACATGAGGAACTCTAACCAAACGAAGGAACGAACGCGTCACTGTTCTTACTCATCAAAGTCGCGTCCGATCGGCTCATCCTGGACATCATAAGCGTTGGCCCTCAAGTTATATTCGATGCTCGTATCGAGGGGGCAGACGCAGGAACCATCCTGCTCCGGAAGCTCTGACGGATCTTCACTCGGGGCCGCAGCAGACTGAAGACGAGGTGAGAACCGTGAAGCGACGTGAAATGATTCTTGGGTCCGCGCAACTTGGATTGGCGGCGACCTTGCGTTGGACAGTACCTACGGCTCTGGCCGGAATCGTGCACCAGGGATCAGGCGAATCGGCCCCATCGATGCCCTGTGCCCTTCCTTCCGCCGATCAGATAGCATGGCAGGATCTCGAGATTGGCATGTTCGTCCACTTCGCGCCGAATACCTGGCAGGACGTGGAGTCCGACAATCTGACCACACCGCTCTCCGAGATCGATCCAAAGAACCTAAATACCGACCAGTGGGCGCAGACAGCGCTCGACCTTGGGGCGAAGTACATCGTGTTTGTGGCCAAGCATCAAGGCGGTTTCTGCATGTGGCAAACCGAAACGACGGACTACGGCATTCGTAACACGCCGTGGCGCGGAGGCCATGGCGACGTTCTCGCGGACATCGGCGCCTCATGTCGCAAACATGGGCTCAAGTTGGGTGTCTACGTTTGCCCGCGCGACGATCACTTCGGCGCGAAGACGGGCGGCATCTGCAGCACGCCCGAACTGCAGGCGCGGTATGACGCAATGTATCGCAAGCAGCTAACCGAGATCCTGTCCCGATACGGAGAACTGGTCGAAGTCTGGTTCGACGGATCTACAGCCACCCCCGTTAGCGATCTCCTGGCGAAGTATCAGCCCCATGCCATGGTTTTCCAGGGGCCCTCGGCAACCATTCGCTGGGTCGGGAACGAGGATGGCTTTGCGCCGAATCCCTGTTGGAACGGCATCGATCGCGCGGACGCGAAGACCGGCACGGCCACCTCGCTGAACAGCAATCCCGACGGAGATGTTTGGATGCCGAACGAAGTCGATGTTTCCATACGGCGCCCCGACTGGTTCTGGAGCACAAAGAACCAGAAGAAAGTTCTGACACCAGATCAACTACTCTCGATCTACTATCGCTCGGTAGGACGGGGCACGCAGTTGCTGCTCAACATTCCCGCAAACCGCGACGGTTTGCTTTCAGATCCCGACTGCGCCTCGGCCAAGTCATTCGGTCTGGAAATTCGGAAGCGTTTTGCAAAGCCGCTGGCCGCAACTGCGGGACATGGAGTTGAGGTAACACTCAAGCTCGGCGGTCCCACGCAGATCGACACTGTCATCGTGCAGGAAGACATTGCCAAGGGCGAGCGTGTGCGGCAGTACCGCATCGAAGGACGTGACGGCGGCGCATGGTACACGCTCGGCGAGGGCGCCTCGATTGGTCACAAGCGGATTCAGCCAGCCAACCCGATCATGGTAGATGCGATACGCATCGTGACCACCAGAAGCGTGGGGACGCCCTTCTTGCGCAGCCTGGCCGTATTCCACACGGGCTTTCCTCCGCCGAGCGATTGGAATGCCGCGCCGCAAATCTGGGCGGCGAACCTCGTAGGCCATTGGCGCGGCAATAGGTTCTCAATCGACTTGACCTCCAAGATCGACGCCGCAAAGCAGTACCGCCTCCGCTTTGTCCCGCGCACAGGAACGGTAACCGGCCTCGAGAGCGTCGTGCTCAAGCTGCACGATATCGCGGAGCCGATGCTTGTCAAGCCCGTCAACGGAAAAACAGATGAGCTGATACTCGACATTACCGGCGTTGACGAAACCATTCAGGTGTCCGGACAGGTTGAGGGAGCCCCCAACGGAGACATACTGCTGCAAAAGCTTTAGCTCCTATGGTCCGTGGCCGCGTTGCACTGCGGATTCCCGGCAAAGACCAGTCAAATAAGAAGTGAATGAACCGCTGAACCTAAGCAAGTTTCGCACGATGAGGTGACACTTTGAAATCATTGAGACTCGGTGCGGCCGCTGCGCTTGCGGTTGCCACCTGCAGCATATCGGTAACAGCACAAATCCAGTTCCAGAACCAACTGATGCCCCAACCCGCGGAGATGTCGATTGGTTCCGGCGCGCTTGCGCTCGACTCCACTTTCGCCGTCGAGGTTCCTGGCGTCTCCGATCCTTGCCTCACCAATGCGATTGATCGCGCGGTGCGGCGTATCGAGATGACCACCGGCTTGCGGCATGCGGGGCGCGGCGTTGCCTTCCGCTAGAGCAGGGTGGGCACACTCGGCTTCAACTCCGAAGTCGTGCTATCAGCCTTTTTCGAGGCGGCTTTTGTAACTATTGTTTAGTAAACGATTACTGTATCCGGCGCTATAATCCCTGGTGTTGCGATCCAGACCCGAGGAGGAGTCATGGCCACGAAGAACGAGATATCGCGCCGGCAGTTTGTGACTTCCGCGGCGGCGGTGGCCGCCATTTCATCCTTTTCGTCTCCGGGTACGTTTGCCGGTGTGGTGGGAGAAAGTGCGAAGTGCACAGGCTTGCCCCAGTCCGCAGTCGCTCTAACCGACAATCCCAACTGGAGAGACCGGGGGATTGAAAACCTGGCGAAATCCCCTCACGCCAAGCTCCGAAATATTCCTGTGCGCGCAGTAACGATTAAGAGCGGGTTTTGGGGGCGCCGCCGTGAGATCAACGTCACAAAAAGCATCCCTACGATGCACGATTTGCTCGAAGCGAATGGCCGCATTAACAATTTCCGCCGACTCACGGGCAAGAGCGACGCTGCGCAGCATGGTCCGGTGTATTCAGATTCCGACGTCTACAAGTGGACCGAAGCGGTGGGCTTCGTGCTGCAGTCGGGCGATCGTCCGGAGCTTCGCGCGAGCGCCCAGAAAGCGATCAACGAAGTCGTGGCTGTCCAGGAGCCCAGCGGCTACTTGAACACATACTACGTGGATGATCGAAAGTCTTTACGCATGCTACCCCAAACGCAGACGACCGGCCATGAGCTCTACAACATCGGGCACATGCTGCAGGGAGCGATTGCCTACTATCGTGCCACCGGCGACCGCAAGTTGCTCGACGCCGGAATACGGTTTGTCGACGACTTTCTGTTGCCAAACTACGGCCCCGCGCCTAGGAAGCCAATTGTGTCTGGCCATCCTGAGATCGAGCTGGGACTGATCGAACTCTACCGGATTACTGGCGACAAGCGGCAACTCGATCTCGCCGGGTACATCCTGGGGGGGGACAAGCGAATCGAACTTCCGGAGCGCCGCACCATCTACATGTTCAGTGGGACCCCGTTTACAGAGCGAACCAAACTCGAGGGCCACGCGGTTCGCGCTATGTACGCGTGCTGTGGGGCCACAGACTATTACATGGAGACAGGGGACGACTCTTACTGGAAGACCCTGAATACGCTTTGGAACGACATGACTACCACCAAGATGTACGTCACTGGGGGAGTTGGCTCACGGTCCGACGGGGAAGCTTTCGGCGATGCCTACGAACTGCCGAACTTCCGCGCTTACGGAGAGAGCTGCGCCGCCATCGGTAACATGATGTGGAACTGGCGCATGCTGGCCGTGACTGGAGACGCAAAGTTCACTGACGTCATCGAGCGTGCGCTCTACAACGGTATCAACTCCGGAATGTCGCTCGATGGAACGATGTACTGCTATCGCAACCCGCTGGCGTTCGATGCATCGACAGGGGATAAGATCCGTAACCCGTGGTACGACACCACCTGCTGTCCTCCGAATCTTGAGCGCACCTTTGGGTCATTGCCCGGATACTTCTACAGCACCAGCAACGACGGAATCTACGTGCACCTCTATGACAACTCAGAACTGGACTGGCATCTGGAGAATGGTACAGGCCTGAAGATTACACAGGAGACAAACTATCCTTGGGATGGCAATGTGGAAATCGTGGTGACGCCATCGCAGCCCACTGATTTTGTTTTCTACCTGCGAATTCCCGGTTGGACCGACCGCGCCCAGGTGGCGATAAACGGCAAAGAGTTGATGGGAGCAAAGCCGGGTGAGTATTTGCCCATACGACGCCGCTGGTCACCGGGTGATCGCATCCATTTGCTGGCGGAAATGGCGCCCCAGGTACTCGAAGCGAATCCGCGGGTGGCCGATGACACGGGCCGTGCCGCGGTCCAACGCGGCCCACTCATTTACTGCTTGGAAGAACTCGACCAGCCGAATGGAGTGGATCTCAGCGCTGTAGCCCTGGAAGTGGGGAAGAGACCTGAGTCTGAATTTCAGAGCGAGATGAAGAGCGACCTGCTTGGCGGAGTCCTCCTGCTTCATCACGAAGGAGTTACCTACGACAGAGGCGCATCGGCGAACGCGCTGTATCCGCGGTACACGGGAGCAACCGAGAAGACCAGTCGAATTCCACTAACGTTCATTCCGTATTATGCGTGGTCAAATCGGCAGGCAACCTCGATGCAGGTTTGGACTCCTCTGCTCAGGACTTGACGAGGGGCTGTGAGGTCGAACCTCGGGCTTATCCAACTAGGGTTATCCGACTAAAGCTATCCAACGAAGGTCGATTGAATCGAGGGCGAGACTCTTGTTACGGTGGAGAATTGCTGTCCTGGTGAGCGTCGCTATCGCGATTAGCTATCTGGACCGCCAGACGCTTCCCGTTGCGGTCAGGGATCTCATGACTCGGCTCGTTCAACTCAAGAAAGGCACAGTGCGGCGCGTGGCGCTGGTCGAGGAACCACATCTCCGTGTGTGGCCTCCCGGAACGTGTGGCTCGGCGAAGACGGGGCACTAGCCGGGACTTCGCCGGGTTCACTTTTGCTGGAATCAAGCACGTTATCAGTCGGATGGGTGAGGGAGCTTGCCATAGCCGCGGCTCAGAAGAATTGCGAATTTCTCGATGCGCCTGTAACTGGCACCAAGCCTCATGCCGCATCGGGTGAGTTATTTTTCATGGTGGGAGGATCAGCGACGGGTTTCGCCAACGCAGCCGAGGTCTTATCGATTCTGGGCCGGGAGATCTTTCATCTCGGCCCGAACGGAAGTGGTGCTCTCATGAAATTGATCAACAACTTCGTTTGCGGCGTGCAGGCGGCGTCATTTGCCGAAGCAATGGCCTTGGTCAGCGCCAGTGGCCTCGATCGCGAGAAGAGCATCGCTGTACTTTCTGGCAGTGCGCTGGCAAGTCCGTTGATCAAGCGGATGCTGGCGAGCATAGCAGCCGACGACTTCACGCCGAATTTTCCACTCACGCTGATGAGCAAAGACATTCAGTATGCCATCGAGGAAGTGGCAAATTGCGGTTCCTCGCTACAAACCGCTGTTCCCGCGTTAGAGATTTTCAAACAGGCGGTCGAGAAGGGTTTTGGCGATCAGGATCTTTCCGCAGTCCTGAAGTCGCTGAGGAAAAGCTGAGTTCGCGCTGGTTTGCTTGTGAGCCGATGATGTCAACCATCAACCCGAAGAAACTTAGTTTAGTAGTTGCTTTGGTTGCCTTTTGTTCCCTGGCGTCTGCGCAAACGGCAACGGACCGCATCGGGCCAATTACCGCGGCATTGCAGAGCAGGAATTTTGAAAAGGCTTTTCAGTTGCTCGATCCAGCGCTCCAAGCGTACCCAAGAAACCCTCAGCTATGGACGTTGCAGGGCCTCGCTTATTCGGGAAAGGGAGATCAGAAGCAAGCTTTGGCTTCCTTCCAAAGTGCCCTGAAGATTGCTCCCGATTACCTCCCGGCTCTCGAAGGCGCTGCCGAAATTGAGTATGAGACCGGAAGCAAGGAGGCAGTGCCGCTCTTGCAGCACGTCTTGCGCTTGAGGCCGGGGGACCAGACCAGCCACGCCATGTTGGGGGTAGTGGCTTACAAGCGAGGCGACTGTGCGCAGGCAGTGAAGGAGTTTGAACAGAGCGGGCGGCTATTGGAGGCGCAACCAGCTGCCGTGCAGCAGTACGGAGCCTGTTTGATGGAGCTCAAACAAACGGAAAAAGCGATTCCCGTTTTTCAACGAATATTAGTATCTCACCCGGACGATCCTCGTGCGCGACGCGGTCTGGCTGCGGTTCAACTTGCGGCCGGGCAACCGCAAGATGCGGTCGCAACGTTGCAACCCCTGCTGGAGGCAAGCGGTACAGATGTGAGTACGATGCAGTTGGCAGCAGCTGCTTATGAAGCCAATAAAGACACGCCCACCGCCGTCAAAACGCTGCGCGAAGCGATCGTCAAAGATCCACGCAACGTTGCTCTTTATGTGGATTTTGCCAACATTGCGATGACCCACCAATCGTTCCAGACCGGAATCGATATGATCAACGCGGGTCTCGATCTGCAGCCCGAGGCGGCGGGACTTTATTTGGCGCGTGGTGTCCTCTACGTGCAGCTTGCCAATTATGAGAAAGCGGAGGCGGACTTCGAAAAGGCCGAGCAATTAGACCCGCACCAGGCCGTCAGTGCGGCGGCTCAGAGCATGATCGCGGAGGAGAAGAACCAGAACGATCCAGATCGGGCTCTGGCAACTGTGCGGTCAGAACTGGCGAAGAAGCCCGGTGATCCCTTTCTTTGGTACCTACAGTCTGCCATTCTCTCGCAGAAGGCGCCCCAATCCGGCAGCGCTGAGTTCCAACAAGCCATGCAATCGGCGAGAAGGGCTGTTGCTCTGCAGCCTTCTCTTTCCGCCGCGCACGATGTTTTGGCTAAGCTTTATTTGCAGGCTGGACAGGCTGGCCTTGCCAGCAAGGAGTGTCGGCTGGCCTTGCAGTACGATCCTAAAGACCAGACCGCTTTGTATCACCTGATCCTGGTGCTGCGAAAGACGAACGACAAAACGCAGATTCCGGACCTGCTGAAGCGATTGGCGAAAGCCCGGCAGGACGCCGCCAGCGAAGAAGCAGAACACAACCGCTACAAACTGATTGTCGAACCAACCGCTCCGTCCAACTAGCCGGAACATGGCTTTTGCTTCCGACTCTCAGTAAACCTTTACTGGCAGAATCCTTGCCGCGATAATAGAAGCGCCTTCAGGCCACAGGTTATGACACTCACCCGGCGTTCCTTTGTGTTGTTTTCTCTCTGCGCTTCCGCTCAGCAGATGTTGGGCCAAGGGCAGGGAATTGCTTCACGCGATGTAAAGGCGCAGGCGAAGCCGGCCGCTTCCGGCCGGCCGTTCAATGCGCACTTCACAGATGTCGCAACAGCGGCAGGCTTGCACACCCCTGTCATCTATGGAGGCGTCGACAGCAAGAAATACATCATGGAAGCGAACGGGTGTGGTTGTGCCTTCCTCGATTACGACAATGACGGTTGGATGGACATCTTCCTCCTCTCCGGCTCACGATTGGAAGGCGCTCCGCCCGAAGCGACCAACCGGCTCTATAAGAACAATCGCGATGGGACCTTTACCGACGTTACCGACAAGGCTGGACTGCGAGCGGTGGGCTGGGCCAACGGCGTTTGTGTCGCGGACTACAACAACGACGGCTTCGACGACATATTTTGCACCTACTTCGGGCAAAACCGCCTCTACCGCAACAATGGCGATGGGACATTTACTGATGTCACTAAGCAAGCCGGACTTTGGGACGACTCGGAAGCGCGCTGGGGTGCCGGATGCGCCTTCGTGGACTACAACCGCGACGGCTATCTGGATCTTTTTGTTTCCAACTACATCCGGTTCTCTTTCAAACATGCGCCAGTCCCGGGGGAGAGTTCCACTTGCAACTGGAAGGGCATCCCTGTCAATTGCGGGCCACGTGGTCTTCCGACGGGAAGGCATTCGCTTTACCGTAACAACGGAGACGCGACTTTCACCGAGGTCACGAAGCAGGCCGGCATCGCCGGCGCAACGGAGAGCTACGGGATGACGGTGGTCGCCGCCGACTTCGATGAGGACGGGTGGCCAGATATCTTCGTGGCCTGCGATTCCACGCCCAGCCTGCTCTTTATGAACAATCATGACGGCACCTTTCGCGAGGAAGGAGTGATGCGCGGAGTAGCGTTGAGTGATGACGGCATGGAACAGGCGGGAATGGGGGTCGGAATTGGTGACTACAATCTCGACGGTCACCTCGATCTGTTCAAGACCCACTTCATGGGGGACACCAGCGGCTTTTACCGCAACGACGGCAAGGGAAACTTTGACGAGGTTACACGGTTGGCAAAGGTCGGTGTCGAAACTCGATTTACGAGTTGGGGGGCGGGGATCGTCGATCTGGACAACGACGGCTACCCGGACGTGTTCTTCGTTACGGGCAGTGTTTATCCGGAGGTCGAGCGCAAGTTGCCGCAATATCCGTACAAGACTCCGCGAGTCTTGTTTCGCAATCTGGGCAACGGCACCTTCGAAGAACTGGAGTCGCAGGCGGGCGACGGAATCACTGCGCCTCACAGCAGTCGCGGCTGTGCCTTCGGAGACTTTGACAATGACGGCGACATGGATGTTCTCATCGTCAACATGAATGAACCACCCTCCCTTTTGCGAAACGACATGAAGGTCACGGGGAATTGGCTCAAGGTCAAGCTTGAGGGTATGAAATCAAATCGCAGCGCGATCGGAGCCCGAGTATTGGTGCACTACGGGGGAAAAGTGCAGGCGCAGGCGGTCCTCAGTCAGTCGAGCTATTATTCGTGCAACGATCCGCGCCTGCATTTTGGTCTTGGCGCATCCAGTGTGGCCGACATTGACGTGTACTGGCCGAATGGCCTGCACGAACAGCACAAGAAGATTTCAGCAAACCAACTCATAACGCTGCGGGAAGGGTCGGGAATTGTGAGCAACAAGGGCTGGAGCCGGAGCTAGAGTTTTACCTGGAATTTCGCGGTGCGTCCGCGTCACGGAGCTGGATTACCGAGGCACGCCAATCGGCTTCGTACCCGCAATAGCCAATCGATGAAAGGGTAGGCCCAAGAAAGTTCTTGACACTCACCGACAATAGTATTTATACATTAACCGTTCTGAGCAAACGTTTACTTTAACATTGGCGGGGGAGAGTGCGTTCGCCCCCGTTTTTAAGCGCCACTCCTGGTGGAGGAACCATGCCCCGAAGCATGATGTCTCGCCGTTCGATCTTCTTACTCTCACTAATCCTACTCATCGCCAGTGCAGCCCTCGCACAGTTCACTGCCAGCATCCAAGGCGTGGTACAAGACCCGGGCGGCGCGGGAATCACGAAAGCCACGGTCCAGTTGGTAAACGTCGCGACTGCGGTCACGGCAACCACGACAAGTGACGGCTCTGGCAACTACCGTTTCATAAGTCTCGCGCCGGGCAGCTACAAGGTAATCTCGGAAGCGGCCGGCTTCTCTAAGGCCGAGGTCGACGTCACCTTGCTCACCGAGCAGAATCTGAACGTGCCGATCACGCTCAAGGTCGGCTCAGTATCCGAGTCGATTGTCGTTACCACTGAGGCTCTGGTCATTGACCCTGCGGATAGCCGCACGCAACTGACCATCGAGAATCAGGATGTGGCACAGTTGCCGGTCGCCGGGCGCAATCTGGTCACGCTCGTGACACTCGCGCCAGGGGTCTCCGGATTGGGAACGGGCGCACTCGCCGGCACTCCCGGAAGCGGCGCGGACAACTTCTCCACGGAAGAGGCGGTCGACGCCAGCGCCAACGGTCAAGGCTCGGATAACAATCAGTACGTGATCGATGGCCTCGATGTGACCAGCGGAATTCGCCAGGGCGTCTTGAATCTGACCCCCACTCCGGACTCTATCCAGGAAACCAGTATTCAGGTCAACACGTTTTCGACTGAGCACAGCCGCGCCGCCGGCCTGGTCACAGCGTTTACCACAAGATCCGGCACGAGCCAATTCCATGGTTCGGCGGCGGATTACTTTAACTATCAAAATATGTACGCCAGGCAGTACTACAACGTCCAAAAGTACGCACCCTTTCATGGCAACGACTTTTCGTTTGCGGTTGGTGGTCCGGTCATTCCGCACCATAAGCTTTTCTTCTACTTTGCAGTTGAACCGAAGCGCGCCTCGAGTAGCGCAGGCGCACAGATTACCTTCGCGGCCCCTGAGTTCCTGTCCTTCATTCAAGGGACTCCGGCGTTAGCGGGCACAGTGGGAACGCACGTCCTCACTACTTACCGGCCGGCGGGTTTGTCGGGCGTAATTGTCAACCAAACCGCGCAACAGTTTTTTGGCACCGGCGCGAGCGGCTGCAATACTGCGGCGACCGACTTCATTCCTTGCGCTACGCCATTGCTTGACAGCGGCGCTTATGGCGCCGTGGCGATTCGGAACGGGACACAATACTTTGCTCGCCTCGACAAGGATTTCAAGAACGACCGAGTCTACGTGAGCCTTTACCGGACTTTGCTAACCAGCGGAGCGCCGTCGTCCTCGCCGCAATTCTCAAGCCTCAACCCCACCTGGCAAGTCGCGGGGCAGGTAACCTGGACGCACACCTTCTCATCCACCACGCTGAATGACGCCAGTGCCGGTCAGAGCAGGGTGGAGGGCCAGTTAGCCACCGGAGCCAGCGATTACACTGTCCCCAATATTACGGTCGGGGGAGGCTTCAACCAACAATTGGGCGCGGGCTTCGCGCAAGGAGACTTCATTCAGCACAACTATCACTGGCGCGACGTCCTTACGCACGTTAAGGGCACCCATACCCTGAAGTTCGGTTATGAAGGCTGGTATGGAGACGATGTCGAGAACTTCCAGGGGCCTTGGGCAACGCCAGCATTTGGTTTCGACAACATTCTGAAGTTGGCGCAGGATTCTCCCAACGGCGAGGGGGGAGTTTTTTACAACCCTGCAACCGGCACGCAGCAATTGGCCGGTTGGGATGCAGCGTCAAGAACCTTTGGAGTTTTTGTAGAAGACACATGGAAGGCCAGGAAGAATCTGACCCTAACCCTGGGTCTGCGCTATGACGACAGCGGCAACCCGTGGTCAAAGAATGCGACCACGGTCTTCGGGAACTTTTATCTGGGCACTGGGGCAACCACACAGGAGCAAGTGGCGAATGGCTACGCCAAGGCTACGCACAACGCGTTGCTGCATGCGGTCGACAACCTGTACAGCCCGCGCGTCGGTTTTGCCTGGGACCCCACTTCAAAGGGCGACTGGGTAGTGCGTGGCGGAGCGGGCGTCTATAACAATTGGCTGACCTCGGCGAACGTGCAGGAAGAATTTCGCGGCAGTCCGCCAGGATTGGTTTCACCAGGCTTTGTTCCCGGTGGGACAGCGACTGCGGAAGGCCCTATTTTCGTTTTGGGAAACTCCAGCAAGCCGCCGTTTGGATTTTCGTTTCCGACTTTTCAGGGAGGCCTTAACGCGCAAGGAGGAGTTGTGGGCGCCAATTTCAACATTGGCGGCGTTAACCCGCTCTTGAAGTCCCCCAAATCCGATGTCTGGTCTTTGTCGGTGGAGCGGAAGATTGGGAGCAAATTTGCGGCTAGTGTTGGCTATTCGGGGTCGCACTCCTACAACATCGTCGACGCCGGCAACAACACTGGTGGTGTCTCCTATGGAGTCAACATCAATGTTTTGAACAACGATTACATCATCAACAACACGAGCAACGGCGCGCTCCAACGCCTCAATCCTAGCTTCGGTGCGATCACCTACGCCGACAACACCCGCCACGGCAATTACGAAGGCGTGTTCTTTGATTTTAAGGGACGCTTTTCGCGTGGATACATCGATGCTTCATACACCCGTTCCCGTTCCCAGGATGACGCGGGAGCTTATCCCACGCCGTTTAATCCTCAGGCGTACTATGGGCCATCGGCTTGGGATGTGCCCAACCGCATCTCTCTCAGCTTCAACTATTCGCTGAAGGGTTTGAATGGTGGCCAGGGGGTTGTCGGCCATTTGACCGGCGGGTGGGGCATCAGCGGTACGAGTATCTTTCAGTCCGGTGAGCCTCTGACCGTCCAGGCTTTAAATTCCTATCAGCCGGTTTGCGCGAGCACCACCTCGCCTTGCCCATCGGCCGAGAACCCGGCGATCGGCTATGGTCCCCAAAGCGGTGATTACAACGCCGACGGGGTCAATCTGGACTATCCGGATGCAACGGCTTACGCCGAATCAACCTCTCGCCACGCTTTTCTTACTGGGGCCATTCCTAAGGCGAACTTCGCGGTTCCCACTTTCGGCTCGGAAGGAAATCAGAAGGTGGGTCAGTTCCGCGAACCGAACTTTGCCGAGACAGACCTAAACTTCTACAAGGAAACGCGCATTACCGAAAGAGTCAACTTTCAGGTCAGGTTTGAGTTCTTTAATATCTTCAACAGGGCAAACCTGCTAAACGTCGATACCAATTGGACGGATGGGAATTTCGGTCAAGCTACGGCGTCGCACCTGCCCAGATGGTGGCAGCTGGGAGGCAAGATTTCGTTCTAGGCCCCGGTAAGCAGTCCACAAGATCCGGCACGCTTCACTCGAAGCGTGCCGCCTTCCTCCAAGGAGGGAGTTTCAACGTACTGACGGCTCTGTAGTAGGCCGTGTGCTACAACGAGTTCGGCCACCAGTCCGCGAAGCAAGAGGATCTCTTGCTCTCACTTTGCCAATTACAGACGATATTCCCCGACCGCAATACTCGCGCGGGGGGACTTTGTGCCGGAGAGAAGAGCGTTTGTGAAGGGTGCGAATGTGGAGACCGGGCGGAAGCGCTGAAGTCTTACGTGCAGTGAGAGAGGACAGAATGATTGATCTCACCCATCTGGAAGCTTGGTTCGTTACCGGAAGCCAGCATCTCTACGGGCCGGAGACGCTCAAGAAGGTGGAGGAGCACGCCACTGCGATCGCGCGAGCGTTTGCAGCATCGGCGCAGATACCGGTAAAGATCGTGGCCAAACCGGTGATGACCGGCCGCGATGCGATTCACCAATTATGCCTGGACGCGAATAACTCAAAGAGTTGCATTGGTCTGATTACCTGGATGCATACCTTCTCGCCGGCGCGCATGTGGATCGCCGGTCTCCGGTCGCTGGACAAACCATTGCTGCATCTGCACACGCAATTCAATCAGGAATTGCCGTGGTCAACCATCGACATGGATTTTATGAATCTAAACCAGTCGGCCCATGGTGACCGCGAGTTCGGATTCATCGGAGCCAGGATGCGCCTCAAGCGCAAGGTCATCGTTGGTTTCTGGCAGGATACGGTCGTTCACGCGGAATTGGGAGTCTGGATACGTGCGGCCTGCGCCTGGCACGATGCCCAGCAACTGAGGGTCGCCCGCTTCGGCGACAACATGCGGAACGTTGCCGTGACCGATGGCAACAAGGTCGATGCAGAGGTGAAGTTGGGCTATTCCGTGAATGGCTACGGTGTGGGAGATCTCGTAAAGTACGTCCAACAGGTGACAGACGCAGAGATCAAGAAGCTAGCGGCCGAGTACGACGAGGCGTATACCGTCGTGGAGGCCCTGCGTCCCGGCGGAAGCCGACGTCAATCGATGAACGACGCGGCCAGAATTGAGTCGGGACTGCGCGCCTTTCTGAAAGAGACCGGCTCGCATGCCTTTACCGATACCTTTGAAGACTTACACGGGCTTAAGCAACTCCCCGGCATCGCGGTGCAACGACTGATGGCCGAGGGGTACGGCTTCGGCGCTGAGGGGGATTGGAAAACGTCCGCTCTGGTGCGGGCCGTGAAGGTCATGAGCCATGGCCTGGAGGGTGGGGCCTCGTTCATGGAGGACTATACTTATCACCTGAAAAACCACGGCCAGGTACTGGGTGCACACATGCTGGAAGTTTGTCCGTCGATTGCGGAAGGCAAGCCTTCGGTTGAAGTTCATCCGCTTAGCATTGGCGGCAAAGAGGACCCTGTCCGGCTGGTATTCACCGCGGCTCCGGGGAATGCCGTGAATGCTTCGCTGGTTGTCATGGGAAACCGTTTCCGGCTGATCGTCAACCAGGTGAACATAGTGCGCCCCGAGCATCCGCTCCCCAAGCTTCCGGTTGCCCGCGCAGTCTGGATACCCGAGCCGAACCTGAAAGTCTCCGCGACCGCGTGGATATTGGCTGGTGGAGCGCACCACACTGCGCTTAGCCGCGCCCTCACCTCCGAACACCTGGAGAATTTCGCAGAGATGGCAGGCATGGAATACTTGCTGATCAATCGCGACACGACGTTTGGTGGTTTCAAGAAAGAGCTACAGTGGAATGATCTGTACTACCATCTTGCGCATGGACTTTGAGCGCCATTTGGGGCCAGCGAGCCTTGCCTGCTTGGACTTTTCGTTTTGTTCCAGAACGAGGGTCTTGTGAACCGGTTCTCGTGAAGTAGACAGGTCACGGTGAACAACAAGGACGACGATGGGTCTCACTGCCGAGCACTTCCCTAATTCTCCGAATCACCTGTCGTTCCCTTCCACGGAGCTCAAACCCAGCCAGAAACTTCACAGCGTGACGGCGTACCGATTCTCTGTGCGCTAGGAATTCCGGCGCACGCGTGGGCTGCTCGCGTCAGTGTATTGCTGACGGCTAAGGGCCCGCTTTCGATTACCATGTCCCTTGCCGTGCTATGAGTATGAAGGCAGCATTTGGCAGAGACCCGGGCCGCCAATGAGAGCAAAGCATCCACTTCGAGAAGCGTGCATCATTCTGGTTCCGGTCCTCTTCTTTTCGTGCACGTTTGCTCAGACTGCTGAGGACCGGGCCGGTCCAATCGCCTCGGCATTGCGCGATCAGGACTTTGGCCACGCGCTCGAACTACTTCGTCCCGAGCTGCAAGAGTCGCCGGAGAATGCCCAGCTGTGGACGATGCAGGGCGTGGCCTATTCGGGGCGAGGGCAGAAGAAAGAAGCGCTGGCGTCATTCCGCAGCGCGCTGAAAATCTCTCCCGACTATATCCCGGCGCTGCAGGGGGCTGCCCAAATCGAGTACGAAGCCAGCAGCGCGGCGGGAGTGCCGATTCTGCAGCATCTCTTGCGACTGCGGCCCGATGATTCAACTAGCCATGGCATGTTGGCTGTGCTTGAGTACCAGCAGGGAAACTGTACTGCTGCGGTCGTGCATTTCGAAAAAGCTTCTTCGCTGTTTGAGTCTCAGGTTCCGGCGCTGCACGCCTACGCTACGTGTCTGGTGAGGCTCAAGCGGCTAGATAAAGCTGCGGGAGTCTTCCAGCGCGCACTGGCGCTTGATCCGAATGATCGACGGGAGCGCCAACTGCTGGCATCCATCCAACTGATGACTCACGAGCCTGAAGATGCCATTTCTACTCTGGATCCGCTGCTTGGGGTCAACAGCGCAGACGCTGCAACTCTGGAACTAGCGTCCGCAGCCTATGAAGACGCTCATGACACGACAAAGGCGGTCGACACACTTCGCCAAGCCATTTTGCTGGACCCGCAAAACGTCAATCTCTACTTGGATTTCGCGGCCATCTCGTCGACCCACCAGTCATTTCAGGTTGGCATCAACGTGGTTAATGAAGGGATCAGCCAGCAACCCAGGGCGGCAGCTCTCTATTTCGCGCGCGGCGTTCTCTCTGTCCAGTTGGCCGAATACGACAAGGCGCAGACTGACTTTGAGACTGCATACGAACTGGATCCAAGCCAGTCCTTGAGTTCCGCCGCCCAGGCTTTGGCGTCGGTGCAGCAAAACGATCTTGACCACGCACTGGCAACCGTTCAGGAAAAACTGGCACGGAAACCTGCCGACGCAGTATTGCTTTATTTGCAGGCGGAAATTCTTACTCAAAAAGGTGCGCAACCTGGCACCCCGGAATTTCAAATGGCGATGCGTTCAGCCAGGAAGGCGGTCGCGCTGCGTCCGACGCTCGCTCCGGCTCGGGACGTGCTGGGGAAGCTCTACCTGCAAGCCGGGGAATATCCGGAGGCTGCCGCCCAGTGCCGGAAAGTGCTCGACAGCGATCCCAAGGATCAGGCGGCGCTGTATCACCTGATTCAGGCGTTGCGAAAAGGTGGGGAAAAGAGTGAGATCCCGGAGTTGCTCAAGCGGCTTGTCATCCTCCGCCAACAAGCAACGAAAGAAGAGCGGGAACAGTATCGCTACAGGCTGGTGGAAGATGACACACAGTCCAAGTAGCTGGTCTGTCTCCCGAATCGACCGGTTGTTCTTCTCAAGCCTTCAGCAACACGTACGTACTATACCTTTCCTTGTCGATGTTCATGAAAGGGCGCATGGTCACGCTGGGTCCGCCAATCGAACTTGCCAGCCAATCTCCGGTGGCGTTGTTCGCCGGCTTGGCTTGTAGCAATGCGTTCGCGTCGAACGTGGGCTGCGAATCGGCCACCGCAAACAGCGCAAGTGGGCCCTGCAATAACGCCGCCGTTTTCTGATGATTTGCGTCCACCGGTTCCATGCGCAGCGGCATAGGGAGTTCGAGTTCGACGCGATCGCCGTCTTTCCATGTGCGCCGGATACCAGCGAAGGTGCCGGGCTCCACTGGATCGGAAATATGCTGGCCGTTGACGGAGAGCGCAGGGTTGGGCACGGCCCAACCGGGAATGCGGAGATAGAGTGTGTAATCCCTGGACTGCGAACCTGACACCACAACTTGGATTTTATTGTCGAACGGGTACTTGGTTTCCTGCTTCAACCCGCAGCGCGCGCCACCATCATTCCAATGCACGCTGGAGGGCGTGAAGAGATTCACATACACGCCATCTCCTGAACGCAGATACGTGCTTATGTGGTAATCGGCAGAGAGCTGAGGAAACGTTCCGGAGCAGCACGGCCATTTGTCTTTGTAATAGACCTTGTTCCCCGTCGTGGCATAGTCTGAGTAATAGAACGACGTTCCATCGGCTTGGATTGGCCAAGCACCGAGGATGGTGTTGTAGAGTACGCGTTCCATGCTGTCGCCGTACCGCGAATCCTTTGTGACGCGCAGCAGGTAGCGCGCGATTTTGAAGTGGCCGTAGGCTCCGCACGGCGTTTCAAAGCTGGCGTGGGTGAGCCTCAGACTGTCGCCCAACTGGCCCGTCCCCGGCTCTCCAAATCCTTCATTGGGCCCCCAGCCTCCGGTCGCGAAACTTTGAGTCCTCACCAGCATTTCGAAGCCGTTCTTGGCAGCTCGCAGATGCTTTTCGCTTCCCAGCGTGATGTACGCCTGCATGGCGGAACTGAACGCATTGACATGACTGTAGGCATGTTCGAAGGGAAGCACATTATGGCCTTCCGATAGCGGACCGAAATAAGTATCGTCTTCCAGGAACTGTTTGGCCATGTCCCGGTAAAAAGTCTTGCCACTGCGCTGATAGGCCAGGAAGAGATTCTCGGGTAGAGTGTACGTCTCGTCCCATGTGTAGGTGGTGTCTTTGTGCGGACGCGAGCGTTGTTCCGCGCGCGACAGAGCCTTCTCCGGTAAATAGGCCACGATCGCCCGGGTGATCTTCTCATGAATGTTCATGGCCATCGGATCATGTGCGAACTCGTGAGCGTCGATTAAACCGCAAGATAATTTGTCGTAGGTATACGCGGGAAGGCGATAGTCGACGAAGAACTTCGCTTTTGGGTCTAGCGTTTCTCCGTAACCTTTCACCAGGCGATTGATCTTGGTCCGCGTCGCTTCTGATCCGGTCACGGCATACGCTCGAGCCAGACCGGAAACGTACTGCCCGAAAGAATGGCCAGCAATAAAACCATGAAAGTCGTTTCCTTCCAGACTGAATCCTGTGAGATCGTACCAGCCGCCCATGTCTTCGCCCGGGGCCGGCAACCCGGCAACTTGGCGGTAGACCTTCAGCATGCGATCGTCGTCGAGATTCAGGAAGCGAGCATGATTCTCTTCGAATTGTCGCTTCATCGGGCCGTCAAGCAACTGGACATCGGCGTAAGGGAATGTGTTTAGCGGGGTAGTTACGGCTACCAAGCTCTTGTCGGAGGTTGCCCAGGCTGGAATGGCACGCGCGGCATAGGCGCCAGCGGTGGCAGCAGTTGTCGTCTTGAGGAAAGTTCTGCGGTTAATTCGAGATGCCATACGACCCTCCCCTTTCATTTGAGCAATCGTTTACTAGAAACGACCCTATGAGTCCTGGACCCTTTTGTCAATCGTCTTACTGTGACTTCTGCCGTCAGTGCCAGAACTGCAGCATCGTTATTACGTCACTCCGCAGTCTCCTGTTTCAGCGCCTCTTCGATTTGGCTGATCTCATTCTGGTTCAGCCGGAAGTCCGCCGCTCCGGCGATTCCCGCAACTTGTTGCGGGTTACGAAAGCCAACAATTGCGCCGGTGACCGCAGGATGATTCAGGGTCCAGGTGATGGCCACCTCGCCGGGAGTTCGGCCGGCCCGCTTTCCTATCGCGCGCAGGTGTTCCACTACCCGGAGATTTCGAGACAATGCAGGTTCTTTAAAACCCGGAAGATTGCGCCGCCAGTCCTCGGGAAGAAAATTCGCGACACGTTCCCGGGTCATGGCTCCTGTAAGTAGTCCGGCATACATCGGCGAATAGACAATCACGCCGATATTCTGGCTCAGGCAGAACGGCAAAATCTCCTGCTCGCTCTCACGCCTCACAATTGCATAAGGTGGTTGCAGCGACGTGATGGGAGCAATCGCCTGTGCCCTTTTCATCTGACCCACGCTGAAATTGGAGACTCCGATGTAGCGCACCTTGCCCTCTTCTTTCAGGCGTGCTAACTCTGTCCAGCCCTCCTCGATATCTTGATCCGGTTCGGGCCAGTGAATCTGGTACAGGTCGATGACATCAGTCTTCAATCTACGCAGGCTGTCCTCGCACCCGCGGCGGATGGACTCCGCTTTCAGGCACGCGCCGATGTTACCGTCCTCGTCCCATACTCGTTCGCACTTAGTGAAGACATATGGTTTCGGCGTGCGCCGTTGGATCGCCCGCGCGACCATCTCCTCAGAATGACCCAGGCCATAAAGGGCCGCTGTGTCGATCCAGTTCAGCCCATAGTCGAGTGCAGCATGAATGGCAGGGATCGAGTCGCTGTCATTCTGCGGACCCATGCTCCCGTTCCAACCGCCACCGCCGATCGCCCACGCGCCAATTCCGATCGGTGTGATGCGAAGATCGCTATTTCCCAAGCAGGAAATTTCCATGTATCTCCTTTGGAGCGCGGAATCGCTAACCAAAGTGCAAAAAACTGAGTCTGCGCCGGACGAACTTGCTGCAGCGGCTACCAGGAAACTCGCAGGAGCCGAAGTCCCTGCCGGGGTGAAGCGAACTGCACATGCAGTGTTCCGTTCTCGATCGATACCCATTCGGTAGAACTCAAAAGCTGCAGCTGTCCGGCTCTCTCCAGTTCTTCGTGCTGGCTCGCAGAAAGAGACTTTGGCGATCCCATTTCCTTCCACGCGGTGAATGCATTGCTGTGGTTGGAGTCGACCAAGAAATGCTCGAGCAACCCCCGGCTCGACTGTGCCGGCAGGCCACTGACTGTGAGATCAATGGGGGCCGCAGCCGCGGGAAGATCATCGTCGTGATAATTCCAGACCAGCACCTCAATCTCGTGATCCCTCCGAGTGGCGATCACGTCTATGTCGGGCTGTCCTCGCACTCCGGCACCAACGGCATCTTCCGTTGACAAGGCTCCCGAACTGGTTGCCTTCACCCGCTCGCCGCTCAACAACCCAAACATGCGGAAGGCATTCAACACCGGTTTGTCGATTCCGGCAGTAGCCAACTCGCGGAAACCTTCAAATGTCGGCTGATCCTCGAACTCAAAGGCCCAGGTCACGGCGCCGAGAAGATTGATGTGCTCTCGACTTGCCAGCGCCATTGTGCGGCTGAGAACTTCGGCCGTATAGGCGGCATATAACGGCCCATTGCGGTAGGAATTCTGCGGGTTGTCCTTGGCGGAGCATGCTGCACACCCTTCCGGATCCGACTCTCCCAGAACGATCAATGTGCGGCGCCACTCGGGAAACGACGTCACGATCTTGAAACCCTGTTCGATGGAGGCCAGTTGGCGGGCAATTCCCATCTCCACATGATCCCCCTGCCACTTGGGCGATCCTTTGGGATGGTAGGAGATGAAATCCAGAGGCGAGCCGGTCTTTCCAGTCACGTAGTTTCTTTGGCGAGCGCAGTGTTCCAGGAACAGCCGCAGAAATTCCGCCGCTTTCGGATACGCAGGCCCGGTGCTGTCGGGACCGCCCACTTTCGCTCCCGGAAGAGCCCGCAAGATCGCGTCGGTGGAGAGGTCGTAAAGTTTGAAATACTCCTCCAGTGTCCCCTGCCAATAGCCGATGTCGGGTTCGTTCCACACTTCCCATAGCCAGGTGTGCACTTCGGCATCGCCATAACGTTCGCGCAGGTGACGAACGAACTGAAATACCAGCTCAGACCATTTCTGATAATCCTTCGGCGGATAGGCCCATCCGGTGTAGATGGTCCCAGCGGAGTTCTGCGGGAAGCTGTGGCGGTAAGGCTTGGGATGTGTGGAAAGTGCTTCCGGCATAAAGCCAACCTCTACCAGCGGCTTGATTCCGGCGGCGTGAAACGTGTCAAAGATGCGATCCAGGATCGTCCAGTTATAGACGGGGTTTCCGGCGGCGTCCTCGGTGTAGACGTTGGTAGAACCCCACTTCAATGAGGCGGATCCATCTCCACTAGTGAGAAGGTTATGGACACGCACATAGACTGGAACCGGGCTTAGAGCAGCCAGTTCGCCGAGCAACTTCTTCCCGTTCGGAGCGTAAGTGTAATTTGGCTCGTCGTAGCCAAAGAAATTCCAGATGGGGGCGATTTTCCCCGCTGATTGATCGGCATGCACTTGAATGTTCACGGCCTCAGGAACCTGCTGAGACCAGGACAACGAGGCCGCCAGAAACCAGAAAGCCAAGGCCTGCAATAAGCGCATCCAGATCGAAATAAACCGAGACGGCATTTTATGTGAGCTAAGTGAGCCGGCCGCCATTGTAGGCCTTAGCTGGGCTGATTGACAAAAGGAACGTAAATCTCTAGTATTTTCGAGTAAACGATTACCCCGAAGAGGCGCGTTTTGATGGTCGGACTTGTGTTTTTTTCGCAGGGGGCTGCCAGTGGCCGGAAACCAGACGTGTCGACTCGCGAAGCACCAGGTGTGTTTTCAGGATGTACTCCGTTCCGGTGGGCGAGGGGGTTTCCTGCTGTAATTCGGTGAGGAGCGCGTTGAAAGCTAGACGGGCGAGATCGGCTTGAGACATCTGCACCGTCGTGAGCGCAGGCAAAACAAATTGCGCAAGACGGATGTCGTCGAAGCCAATCACCGACAGATCCATTGGAATCCGGATGCCTTCTTCATAGGCCTTTCTCATCACGCCCATGGCCGTCATATCGTTAGAGCAAAGGACGGCAGTCGGCGGGGTTGGGCCCGCAAGAAGTTTGCCGAACGCAGCTATGCCGCCCACCTGCAAAAGCACCGGACCGTTTTCAAGATTATCGATCCCGAACAGGTTCATGCCCCAGCAAGCGATCAGAGCCAGTGACGATACTCTTTGTCTTATTTGCCAGCGGAGTTGCCGCCCTCCAGCGCAACCTTGGGCCAGCCATCGACCCAAGCGATGGTAGAAATCTGGAGGTAGGCGTGACCGGTCGTGCTGTCGTACGCGTGAAAGACGATGATGTCTCCGTCTTTCTGTTGCAACACGGATTCTCCGCCGGGCCCAAACCAGCGGCTATTTCCCAGCAATAAAGCGGTACCGCCTCCGTCCAGCATGGGCGTGCCATCGGCATCCACGTAGGGCCCGGTAACCGAACGCGAGCGGCCGATCATCGTCTTGTAGGTGCTCTTGGTTCCGCGGCAGCAGAGATCGAATGAAACAAACAGGTAGTAATAATCGCCATGGTGGACAATGAACGGCGCCTCAACCGCCTGCCAATCGCCAGGGAGTCCGGGCGGGTTGGGCGGAGGGTTCTGCGGACGCTTTCGACGGGCGAGAGAATACAACTTGGTATCTTCGGAGGATAATAGACCCGTTTTCGCATCAACGCGCCGCATCTTGATCCCGTCCCAGAAACTGCCAAACGTGAGCCATTCCTGACCTTTTTCGTCGAGGATCAGGTTGGGATCGATGGCGTTGAAATCGTCTTCCAGCCGAGATCGCAGAACCAGCCCGCGATCGACCCAACGAAAATCAGCTCGAGATGGATCCAGCGTTCTATTAGTAAGCAAGGCAATTCCCGACGTATTCTTGCCGAACACCGAAAACGCGTAGTAAAGATGATACTCACCGTTGAAGAAGGAGACATCCGGCGCCCACAGTTCATTGGTTTCCGGGCTCTCCTTCTTGATCCAGTCCGGAATTTGAGCGAAGACGTACCCGCACTTCTGCCATTGATGCAAGTCTTGTGAGCAACGGATGGGAATCTCCCCTTTTCGTTCGGGGCCGTTGCCGGTGCTAAACAGATAAAATGTCGCGCCTTCTCGAATGAGGGCAGGATCGTGGACGAATTGAATGTCCCCGTGCGTCTCCAAGGCCTGCGGCGAAGCAGGGGGCTGCTGAGCGTGCGCAACCTGTAATGAAAGGCCGGCCACCACCAGGCAGGCCAGGAGAAATCGGACGTTCATAGGCAGGGAACCTTTCGCAGCGCACCGGGTGCACTCTAAGGGTACAATTGTAGCAAACGTTTACTCACCTATCACGGGTACAAGCCGTGGTCTTCATTGGGGCTCAACACTTACCATAGCGTACGGGGAGACCTAGGGCCTCAGTTGCGGCAACTTAGCAAACGTTTTCCAAGTTTTGCTGGCACCACCACAGAGCCACCAACTCTTTGCCGCGAAATCAACGGCCAGCGTTTAGTGCGAGCCAAGTCGTTTCTTTCTGGAGCGGTACAACGTAGGCTCCGCGCTGAGACTGCAAAGGTGCCGCTGGGCGATAGCTGCCGACACCGCTCACCTTGGCCGGCTGCTCGATTCGCAACAGTCCTTTCGGAGTGGCCTCCGTGGCTCCAGCCAGTCCCACTCGCACCACGCCAGTGACGGGATTCACCTCGATACTTTCAAATTTACCCGCATCCAGCGTCAGCCATAGTCCCAGTGAGGCTATGTAGACCCGTGCGCGGAACGAGTCGTGCGGAGTGACGGCGACCACTTTGCCTTTCCTTTTGACGTTCCCGCCAAACGCTATCCAGCCAAATTCAGGGTGATTCACGATATAAGTGGCAGTGTTCCAGGCGTGTCCAAAGAAGTTGGGACCGTAGTCGCCGCTGAAGGGATCGGACTTAAGCATGTCAGGGAATCCGTGGAAAGCTGCTGAGGCAAATCCCTCCTGGTCAATGTCAGTAAGCCCGCCCATTGTTCCGCCGTAGCCAACCCGCAATAGATGGAAGTCCTCCGGGTGTTCACGGTATTCGGCTAGCAACGGGATGGCGTTCAGTCCAGAACCGTAATGGTGCAGTTGTCGCTCCAGTCGCCGGTCTTTAGCGGCAAAAATGAAATCCCAGTATCGGCGTGCGCTGCCGTTATAGCCCCAGTGGGGAATTGCCGGATCGTACCCGAGAATTGCGTCAAGCGTGACCTCGGCTTTGTCGAGATAACCAAAATACTTCGTCCACGCGTAGACCTCTTCTTGTCCGGTGGAATCCCACGGCATTTCGCTGCCGAACGGGTAGGCTTCCTTCCTCCATCGGTCGGCGCGTTCTCGCATCTTGCTTTCCAGAGCCTCGGCTTGCGTATTCATGCCTTCGCGCTTGAGATCGGCCAGTATCTCCACAAAGATGGAACCCTCCATCTGACCAAACACCGCCAGGTCCTTGGCATAACTGGTCATCGCTATCGAAGTCTCGTAGGCATGATTCAGGTACCAATCCCAGGGATGGTTGGTGACCAACCCTTGGCGATCGCGAGCCAGGCGATAGAGTACCCAATACGCCGCCGCCACGTGTGGATAGTCATAAGAACGATCAACCGCCTCCGAGGCTTGCTTATTCCAGCTTGTCCAGGATTTCCAGTCAAAGTTGCTGTCGTAGTAGTTGGCGGGCATCTCGTCAGGTTGGTAATAGAAGAGACTCTTACGAACTCCGTATGGGTGAGGTCCATCCTTGGATTGCAGCCCGCCCCACAAAACGCCGTCGACGAACTGTTGAAGTTTCTCGAGTTCTTCCTTGTCTGGCTGGACGAGTTCCTTCATGACGGCCGCCAGCCAGGAACTGGCGCCGCCTTCGTCGCTCAGACCCGCGATCCATACGCGGCTGTCCTGCAGCACCATCCGATTGGTCTCGCGGTCATACGTGATTGCTGCGGGAGCGCGGTGGAAGGGATCGCTGGAGTCGGTGAACCACTGGCGAGTGGTGAGGAAGTGTCCCATGTCCGCAACCGCCTGTGAGCTTGGCTTGATCACGAAGTAGTGGATGGTTTGCACCGTTCCATCGCCGTAAGTGACGCTTAAGCGCGAGCGCCCCCATGTCTTGCCTTGCAGGGTGTAGGCTCGCCAGTTCCCGCGATCCGGCGAATCTTCACGAATCTCAATTGCAGACGCGGGCTCAACCTTCAACGATGTGACGGGCCTGCCATACCTGAGAAACAGTCGACCTTCAATGTCTTGGGGCAACACGTAGCCCGGCACGCCCACGGCGACCGGTCGGCGATTGTCGGCAAGAGTCTTCTCGATGTGCCGAATCGAATCGGAAACCAGGAACTTGAGCCCGTAGGTCTTCGATTCGCCCGGCCCAATCGTGAGGCCGGTGGGAGTGTTCCACGGTTGTACGTCCTTCCATTCGTTTTCAGCGTACGCCTGACTATGGACCATCCACTCATAAAAGCCCTCGAACGTGATTCCTCGCGGTGTGGGATCGGTGAATACAGGCGCCGCGCCCCAGCGCCCCTGCCTGTCCAGAATGGGGTTGTAAGCCTCGAAGGGTGTTTTACCATCGGGAACGACCAACAGTGCCGGACCGTGGCCGTTCAGCCGGGTTACTTGCAGGTACCCAGCATCCTCGCCAACGTATGGATCGTAAAACGAACAGGTCGTGTGCGCCTGTTCCAGCGAGCGGTCGTTGAGCACGTTATTAAAGATCATGGGGATGCCCAGCGCTCCAATCTCGACCGCCTTTGTCGAACTATTGCTCAACGTGAAACGTAGGACCAGTCTGCCCTCGTCCACTACCCAAGTTCTTGTGATCCGGAGCGGGAATTCAGCAGGCAGGGTGGGAGCAAGGTCGGCGGCGGCCAGCACGTTCACCGATGCGGGTAACGGGTTCACCGGCGTGCGTGCAGCGGCCGTCGAATAGTTTTTCCAATCCGCCGTGCCCGTGGTGCGCAGGCGCAGAGTAATGTCTCCCAGATGAAAATATCCGTCTTGTGAACGCTCCGTCAGCAGGTCTCCAGGTGTGAAGTCGAAGCCGTCAGCTCGCTTTGGCTTGAGGGCAGCGACGGTCTGAGAGGAACGGACGAGGCTTAGTGTGAAGTCGGGTGTGTCGTAGTTTACTGTTCCCTGATTCAGCATCGGCCCTGGAATCGGAGTTTTCTTGTCGCCATCGCGCTGTGCCACGGCGATGGTTGCCATCCCACACACAATCGAGACGACTAGCGGGAAGAAGGCTCCACGGGCAAGTCGAGTGAATTTCATAATTTCGTTCGTCGCTTCGTCACAGCTTATGAGTCGAGCGTCTTGCCGACGACTTGGAAACGGCGGAAAAATCCTCGTCCCCATGGCCTTCCGCAATCGCCTGCTGGAAAACCGAAAGCGCGGCAGCCGCAATTTGCAGACGAATCCCTTTGTCCGCGGCATTCCGTAGAGCATAGGACAGATCCTTCGCCATCCAGTGCAGGGCGAAGTTGGGGGTGAAGTCGTTGGTTGCCATGCGGTCGGCCATTCTCTTTACGATTCCGCTTCCAGGAGCGCCGCCGGCGAGAATCGAGACGGCCGTGGCACGATCAAGTCCCCCGGCATCGATCATGGTCAGTGCTTCGGCAAACGACGCGGCTTGCACCCCGCAGACGAAGTTGTTGATGAGCTTCATCAAAGCTCCGCTGCCAACCGGGCCCAGGTGCAACACATCGCGACCGAGCACAGAAAGCACTGGACGGGCGGCATCGAGGGCCTCTGGCGAACCTCCCACGAGAAAAACCAGTTCTCCAGATGCAGCATGAGGCTTGGTGCCGGTAACGGGCGCATCCAGGAATCGGCAGCCACGCTCGGACGCTTTGGACGCAAGCTCAGCAATCCAATCCCCGCTTAATGTGCTGGATTCGATCAAGATTGAATCCTGGGACGCTCCCTGCAATGCTCCGTTCTCTCCCAGCCAAATCTCTCGGGAAGCTGCGTCATCGCCCACCATGCTGAAAACGATCTGGGAATGCGATGCGGCCTCGCGTGGAGAGGAGGCGATGAACGCTCCAGCATCGGCGAAGGGAATGCATTTTTCGCGATTGCGGTTGTAGACCGCCAGCGGAAAGTTCGCGGAGAGCAGACGATTGGCCATACCTGATCCCATAATGCCCAATCCCAGAATTGCAACGTTTGTTCTCGACATGATTTCACTCATCCCAATGGAATCACTTTGACTAAGTCGGGTTCCGACTTCGCTGCTCGCACCGGGTTGCGTAAAGGGCGCCCATAGCCCTCCGCGGCGACTTGCATGACATCTCCATCTTGAAGGCGAATGTGGTCGCTAAAACTGAGACAGTCAGTTCCAAAGAAGTGGATATGAACCTGTCGAGGCCGGCGGTGCCCTTCAAACTTGAAATGATGGTGCTCAATGTTTTGCAGGCTGTGACACATTTCGGATTCTCCGGTGCGAAAGGCCTTGCTCCAGAGCACGCTCCCATCCCTTTCGATCGTCGCGGCCACCGGTACCGATTCGAATTCCGCATCGACCACAAGTTCCGGTCCGAGGGCACAAGTGCGGAGCTTCGAGCCCGCGAGGTTCAGATAGTTCTTCTTTTCAAACTGATGATCCGAAAACTCATTACCCACCGCAAAGCCGATTCGATACGGCCGGCCATCCGGAGTGACGAGATAAACGCCCGCGATCTCGGCCTCCTCGCCACCGTCCTCGGCATACCAAGGAATGTCGAGCGACTCTCCGTGGGCACGTAATGCGCAACCTGTGCCCTTGTGGAACCATTCTGGAGGGACCCCGATGGCTCCTTCAGCCGGGCGGCCGCCTTCGACTCCCCAGCGGAACATCTTCATACTGTCCGTCAAATCTTCGTTAGCTGCGGCGTGCATGGACTGGCGTCCTCTTGCGCTGCCGAGATGGGTCAATCCGGTGCCGGAAATCAGGCAGCGCGCAGGTTCGTCAGGATGGTCAATGGCCGGAAGCAGTCGCCACTCGGAGCGGCCGCCATAGATCGAGTCATAATCGAGTGTCTCGTGTCTGGCCCTCTGGCTCGCAAGGTCGCTGAGCTTCATGCCTGCGCCAATGGCGATAAGAGCCAGTTCGTATATCGAGGAGCAGGTATCCAGCAAGCGGATGTTCGGTTCATCGACCAGCGCCACCCGGCGAACATTGCCTCTCTTGATTTGGATGAGTCGTGTCATCGGATTACTTCGATATGCGAACCATTACTCGATTACCTCGAACTGTTCAAGCCCAGATTCGTTGACGGTCAATCCGAGACCCGGAGTGTTGTCATCGAGATCGACGTAGCCGTTTTGTGCCCTGGGTTCACCCTGGAAGAGGTACCAGAACAGCTCATTACCTACTTCGACATCGACAATCGGAAAATACTCCGCCATCGGCGAGTTGAGGCTGGCCATGACGACGTGATAGTTGTGCATCTGGCCGGCGTGAGGAATTACGGGCACAGAATACGCTTCGGCGAGGGCGGCAATTTTACGGGCTTGCGTGATGCCGCCGACACGATTGGTATCGAACTGGATGTAATCGAGCGCGTGAGCCTCCAGCAGCTCACGAAATCCGTAAAGCGTGAACTCGTGTTCACCGCCAGCGATCGGAATTCGCCCGTAGGACTTCAGCTCCGCGTAACCGAGGATGTCATCGGGAATCACGGGCTCCTCCAACCATCGAAGCTGAAATGGTTCCAGCGACGGCAGCATTCGCTTGGCATAGTCGAGGGTCCAACCCATATAAGCATCCGCCATCACGTCGATTTCATCGCCGACGGCCTCACGAACGGTTCGGACCAGTTGAATATTGCGTTGCATGCCAGCAGCGCCATCCGTGGGTCCCCACCCGAAGCGAAGTTTCATGGCCCGATACCCCTCCTCTTTGTAGCGCTTCGCCTCTGCTCCTAGTTCGCCCAGTTCCACACTGTAGAGGCGGGACGCATACACCGGAATGCGTGCCTTCGTCCTGCCGCCGAGTAAGCGATACACCGGTTGTTTGGCGGACTTGCCGAGAAGATCCCATAGTGCGATATCCACGGCGCTGATCGCCACCATGCCGATTCCTTTGCGGCCGAACGCCATCGTTTTCCGATACATGTGTTGCCAGAGGCGCTCGATGTCCCAGGGGTCTTGGCCGATCAGCAATGGCTTGAGATAGAGATCAATAACTTGTTTCGTGATCTGAGGTGCGAGCGCCGCGTTGCCCACCCCTACATGGCCGTCATCCGTGAATACTTCGACAATCAGCCAGCCATGAAATGTAAAGGTTCGCATCGAGGCTTCTGGCAGTTCCAGAAGATCCATCGGATTGGTGCAGAAATGCGGAGGCAGTGGGACGGTCTTGCCGCGCCAGCGCACGACGCGGGTGCGAATCTCGGTGATCTTCATGAAGCTCCCTCGTAGTTCAGTTGCGGCGCCAATTTCAGTGGCGAGAGAACGGGGATTGCGATAAGAATGATCAGAAACGCGATGATGTGCAGCGTACCCGCGGCGCAAAAAACCGCGCTGTAACCTACGCCGTGATCCAGAAGGTAGCCGACGACTTCGCCAAACGCGATGCCACCCATGGCTCCCCCAAAACCAACCAAACCAGCGACTGAACCAACTACTTCTTGCGGGAAGAGATCCGTGGGGAGAACCATCACCAGAGTTGACCAGGACTGCTGTCCGAAGTACGCGACGCAGAAGAGCGCGATCGCCCACGAAACAGCAACATGAGGGATGAGAATCACGAAGGGCATAAGGGCAGCGCTGATCCCGAGAGTCACCTTCCGCGCTACCCCGAGCGAGAACCGGCGGCGCAACAGATAGCTGGAAAATCCTCCACCCAAAAGACACCCTACTCCAGCGGCTGCGCTGGGCATCCAAGCGAAGGTTCCGACTGCTTTGATATCAAAGCCGCGAGCATCGTAGAGATACTTTGGAAGCCAGAACAGGTAGAAAAACCAAGCCGCATCGCTCAAAAACTTTGCAACTACCAATCCCCACGTTTCGCGGATGCGAAACAGCTGGATCCAGGGCAAGTGGGTCGCAGAGCCTGAAGCCGCATCGGGAGGCGGGTTGCCAAAGGGTTCATCAAGAGTGACGCTCGGTGGACGGTACGACCATCGCCACCATGCTACCCAGAGAAGGCCCATCCCACCAGTAATGACGAAAATCCAACGCCAACTGGAGAAAGCGAGGATAGTCGCGATGAGAGGAGGGGCCACGACCGCTCCAACCGCCGTGCCGGCATTGATGATACCCATCGCGGTTGCACGGTCCTTTGTGGGGAACCATTCCGCGACCGCGCGGGTAGCTGCGGGAAAGCCTCCTCCTTCGCCCATGCCAAGCAGGAATCGGCTTGCCACCAGCATGGCGAAGCCTGTGGCCAGCCCGTGGCTGGCGCAAGCGAGCGACCAGAAGAGCATGATCGCCGTAAAGCCCCGGCGCGTCCCCAACGAGTCCACCAACTTGCCGCCGCCCGCGTACATCAGAGCGTAAGCCAATAAGAATGCAGACTGGAGGGCAGAGAATTGCGCGTTGGTCAGCGGGATGTCTTTGCTGATCGCCAGCACCGCGACCGGCAGCGTCTGCCGGTCCAGATAGCTGATTGCGATCGCAGCACTGACGAGGACGGCAATTCGCCACCGCAAATTGGCTTCCGTCTTCCCCAAACCGTTCCGCCTCCGATGAGTGTGGATTATACCTAAGATGGTAAACGTTTACTCCGTTTGCCCGTTTCCGCTACAATCAGCCGGTTCTGGAGTTGCGATGGGAGATTCCCAGAAAGCCGACAGAGGATGCGAGTTATGAGTCCACGGTGGAATCGTCGCGACGTCTTAAAGGGGCTCCTTGCCGCCTCCAGCGCCATGTTTGCCTCCAAGGAGGCCAAGTCTGGCGCACAGCTCCCGGAACCGCAAGTTGAGATTCAAATTACTCCCGTCAGCACTTGTACGTTCCGATTGAGCATCCTTCCCCTGAACAACGGATCGGTGGGCGATATCGCCATGGACGGATCGCTCGTTAAGAAGTCCTGGGGCAGTCCGATTGCCAAGCTGCGGGCGGCGCCGACACGCACGATTTCTGCAGGCAATCTCCGGCTGAAAATTTCCTTCGAGCCTGTGAGCATCGAGGTTGCTAACCTGCAGGGTGACGTCATCCAGCACTTGGCCTGGGACGAGAATGCGGGTATTTTTTCCTTTCTTAATGGGAGTTCGCCATTATTCGGTTTAGGCGAGGGCGGCCCACAGTTTGACCGCCGTGGATCGACGGACTCCATGCGCAGTGGGCAAGGCGGCTACAAACTCGCTACCCACGGCGGTCGGTTGCCCATTCCCTGGGTGATCGGGACATCCGGGTGGGCGATTTTTTTTCATCAGCCCTACGGTGCCTTCGACATCACCGGGCAGCAAGGAAAATTTCAATCTGCCACTCCTGGCGCCGCCCTCGATCTTTTCTTCGTCGGCTCGGCAGATCCAACCGCGATCATGGCCGAATACGCGGGCCTCACAGGTTTTGCCGAGATGCCGCCGCTGTGGAGTTTCGGGTATCAACAGTCCCATCGCACGCTTGCCAGTCGAGAGGAAGTACTCGCCGAAGCGAAAACCTTTCGCGAAAAGGGACTGCCCTGCGACGCCTTGATCTATTTAGGTACGGGTTTCTGTCCCTCAGGCTGGAACACCGAGAATGGTTCGTTTGTGTGGAATTCGCGAGCTTTCCCCGATCCCAAGGAAATGCTCGATGAGCTTCACCGGCAACACTTTCATGCTGTGATGCACGTGGTCATTCTCTCGGACAGACTCCGTGGGACCGTTCACGATCCGTGCGACGTATCGCGCTTTGATGAGGAGTCGGCAAGCTGCTACTGGGACACACATCGCAAAGACTTTGCCATGGGCGTCGACGGGTGGTGGCCGGACGAAGGCGATCCGCTCGACATCCCGTCGCGCTTGGTTCGCAACCGCATGTACTGGGAAGGGCCGCAGCTGGACCGGCCGAATGAGCGTCCGTATGCGTTGCACCGCAACGGTTACGCCGGCATGCAGCGGTATGCCTCGTTCCTGTGGTCGGGGGATGTGTATTCCACATGGGAAACACTGAAGACTCACATTCCCATTGCTCTCAACACCGCGCTCAGCGGCATTCCGTACTGGGGTACCGACATCGGGGGATTTGTTCCCACGCAGGAATTCACCGCCGAGTTATACGTGCGTTGGTTTCAGTTCGGAGCGTTCTGTCCACTTTTCCGCTGTCATGGCCGTACCTGGAAATTGCGCCTTCCCTGGGGATGGAATACCGGAGATCCCGGTCCCGTAGAAATCAACAATTACAATGGCGCTGCCATTCTTGATTCCAGCCAACTGCACGACGTTCGTGTGGAACCGATCTGCCGAAAGTATCTTGAATTGCGCTACCGCCTGTTGCCTTATCTCTACAGTGCCGTACATGAATGTGCGACCACCGGCATGCCGATCATGCGCGCTCTGTGGCTGCATTTTCCCGACGATCCGAAAGCTGTCGAGTGTGGCGACCAGTATTTGTGGGGCAGGAATGTTCTCGTTGCTCCAGTTATCGAGAAGGGAGCGACGACTCGCCGGGTGTATCTTCCACGCGGTACCTGGTATGACTTTTGGACGCACGAGCGTGTTGAAGGAGGCCGCGAATTCAGCCGCCCGGTGGACCTGGAAACGATGCCGCTCTACGTGCGCGAGGGATCGATCCTGCCGCTCGGTCCGGTGAAGCAGTTTACCGGCGAGATAGTCGAGGAGCCACTTTCTGTTTCGATTTATCCCGGTGCTGACGCTTCGTTCTTGCTCTACGAGGATGATGGCTCCTCCTTCAACTATCGCAAAGGTGAATGGATGGGAATCCAGATGGAGTGGAACGATGCTCGTAGAATACTCAGTTTGCACTTGGCGCCAGGCTCACGTCTGCTGCCGCCTGAATCGCGGGCCATCGCAGTGAAGGTAGCTGGAACCACGCACAGCGTGACCTTTGACGGAAAACCGGTCCAGGTCTCCTTCTAACGCAGGCCGCTGTACTACCGGACTGGAAGGTTCAGGAGATGACACAATCATGAAGTATCGCCCCCTGGGTAGGACCGGCTGGATGGTTTCCGAGATCAGCTTCGGCGCTTGGGCGATTGGCGGCAATTGGGGACACGTTTCCGAAGAAGAGGCTCTTACCACCCTGGACCGAGCGGTCCACTCCGGAGTCAATTTCATTGACACGGCCGATGTTTATGGCGACGGCCGCAGCGAGCGCTTGATCGCCGACCTGAAGAAGTGGCGCAAGGAGGAGATCGTTGTCGCCACAAAAGCCGGTCGTCGTCTGCCGCGCCAGACGGTTGAAGGTTACACCCGCGAGAACCTGAGCGCATGGATATAACATAGCCTGCGAAACCTTGCGGCCGAGACCCTCGACCTGCTCCAACTCCATTGCCCACCTACCGAACTTTATGACCGCCCAGAGATTTTCGCGATTCTCGATGGCTTCGTGCAAGCCGGCAAGATTCGCTACTACGGCGTCAGCGTGGAGAAGGTGGCGGCAGCACTCCGCGCCATCGAGTATCCCAACGTGCAGACCGTACAGATCATCTTTAACTGTTTCCGGCAACGGCCGGCCGATCTTTTCTTTGCGCGGGCAAAGGAGAGGAAGGTTGGCATTCTGCGCGTGTTCCCCTGGCTAGTGGTTTGCTCACGGGCAAGCTTCGACAAGATTCCACTTTCGCTGCCGATGATCATCGTAATTTCAACCGGCATGGGGAAGCTTTTGACGTAGGTGAGACGTTCTCGGGAGTTGACTTTGATCTCGGCCTGGAGGCTGTTGAAGAGATTCGTCAGCTCTTGGCAGCGGGTACGTCAATGAGCCAATTCGCACTGCGCTGGATCCTAATGTTCGATGCAGTCAGTTGTGCGATTCCCGGCGGGAAGCGTCCGCAGCAAGTTGCTGAAAATTGTCGTGCGTCCAATTTGCCACCGCTCACGCCCGAAGCCATGGCAGAGGTCGAGCGCATCTACAAACAGAAGATTAGTCCTCAAGTCCACGACCGCTGGTGAGTGCACGTACCGCCTTGAAAATCCGACAGAACGCAAGTGCTGGAGAGACGGACTAGTCCTCGGCAACTTCCGATATCTCATGTGCGATTGCCTCACCGACGTCGCGAGTGTTGGCGTTGCCACCGAGATCAGGCGTGCGAACTTCCGAGCGTGCCAAGATGGCTTCAAGAGCCCGTTCCACGGCTTGCGCCGCGGCGGGTTCCCCGAGATGTTGCAACATCATTGCCCCCGACCAGATTTGTGCGATGGGATTGGCGATTCCTTTTCCCGCGATGTCGGGAGCAGAACCGTGCACGGGCTCGAACATGGAAGGGTACTGCCGTTCCGGATTGAGATTGGCCGAGGGGGCCAATCCAATGGAGCCAACCACCGCGGCGCCGAGATCGGACAAAATATCTCCGAACAGGTTCGACGCAACAACGACGTCAAACCACTCGGGATGTTGCACAAAGTGAGCGCTCAGGATATCAATGTGGTATTGGTCGGTTCGGACTTCGGGAAAATGCTTCGCCATGACAGAAAAACGTTCGTCCCAGAACGGCATGGTATGAATGATTCCATTTGACTTGGTAGCCGATGTCACGTGGCCTTTGCGAGTCTGCGCCAGATCGAAAGCGTACCGCATAATGCGGTCGCACCCGAGCCGGGTAAAAACTGTCTCCTGCATCGCCAGTTCAGCCTCGGTCTGGCGGTAGAGACGGCCTCCCACTTCGGAGTATTCCCCTTCGTTGTTTTCGCGCACAATACAGAAGTCGATCTGTCCGGGTGGGTAGCCCTTGACCGGTGACTCGATCCCGCGGAGCAAGCGTACTGGTCTGAGGTTGACGTACTGCTGAAAGGCGCGCCGGATAGGGATCAACAATCCCCAAAGCGAAACATGGTCGGGGACACCTGGATATCCGACTGCACCAAGGTAGATGGCATCGAAGCCGCGTAACTGGTCGAGCCCGTCCTCGGGCATCATCCGGCCCGTGTTGAGATAAGTCTGGCAACTCCAATCGAAATGATGCCAGTCAAAAGTTATTTGATAGCGGCGTCCGACAGCTTCCAGAACACGAAGAGCTTCGGGCACGACTTCGCGTCCAATGCCGTCCCCCTCAATGACTGCGATCTTGTAACGACCCACAACGCCTCACTGTTGCTGGATTGCGAATGCGTTCGAACCATCGCGCATCCCACGGATCGCAGGTTGTCCTGGATCTAGGGAGCCGGATAGCGCTTGGTGTTTTGGGTTCGGGAATTGAAGACTTCAAAGCTTCCATCCGGCCAGGCGGTCAATTCCAGATAGTTACCTGCGTCCGGACCCTCCGGGTTAGCGATGAATTCGGGAGCGACATTGTGCGCGGCGCCTCCTTCTTCAGAAAAATGCAGCTGCCAAAGATTCTCCAGACGAGGCGACTTCTCAACAGTGTCCCACGCGGAGGGCGTGCCACCCTTCTCGGCTCCATTGTCCATGATCGCAACCCGAGGAGCGATCGCATTCAGGAACGCGGGGCTGTTGCTCTGGTACCAGCCGTGATGAGAGACGGTGTAGATATCGACGGAACCAAGCTTGTTGGTCGGACACACCAACTCCATTTCCTTGTCTCGAGTCAGATCGCCCAGGTCCAAAATCTTTAGCTTGCCGAATGTGATGAGCGTCCCCAGCGAGCGCCGATTCTCGGTTTGATCAGCAGGGAACTGCTCGGCATTTTTGCAACTGGCGTTCTCTTGTCCGGCACCTGTCAGGGGATGGTCGATCAACGTACCGTCGGAGCTAATGACCGTAGCTTGTATGTCCCCGATCGGAAGACTCTCTCCCGGCTTAACCGTCAGCCGGTTGAACTTCTTGGTGGCTAACAGTTCCTGGTAAGCCTGCCAAACCTGCACGGTCGGGGCGTCTGTACTCTCGCGGTTGTCACCGTGGTCGATGACCGTTCCTACTGGAATTCGAGCGACCAACTGGGGAAGACCGCCCACGTGATCGTTGTGAAAGTGGGTAATCAACACGTCATCAATCTTGCTGATCCCGGCTTTCTTGGCTACGACAACAATCCGGTCGGCATCCCGTCCGTTGTTGCCAGGCCATCCTGTATCGATCAGCAGCGCGTGTTGCTCCGGCGTCACGAACAGGGTTGCCTGTCCTCCCTCGACGTCCACAAAAAATATGCGCAAGACCTTCTGTGGGGCGCGTGAGGACCAAGCCCAAGTGGAGGAAAGTAACGCAAGAGCCAGGACTGCCCTGGACGCATGGCCGCGTCCACGTCGGGCTGGTCGCATTCGCAAGAACGATGGCACATGAGACATCTTCAGATCCTTTGGAGGAGATGCGAAGCATCGAGATCATCTTCTACTCAGTTCTTATCGTCAAGAAAAACCTTATCGTGAGATTACGTTTACCTCACGAGTTTGCGCTATTATCCCTGCAGTCGGGGCACAGGTTGACCGAGCGCCACCAGTCGAAGCTTTAAAGACGGAGCGATGAAGAAAATGCGCAGCCAGGCATGGTTCGGACGAGACAACCGCGATGGCTTTCTTTACCGCAGCTGGATGAAGAACCAAGGCTGGCCACATGACCTGTTGATGGGCGTCCGGTCATTGGGATTTGCAACACCTGGTCGGAGCTGAGACCCTGCAACGCTCACTTTCGCGAACTCGCCGAATTTGTGAAACGCGGAGTGTGGGAAGCGGGCGGCTTTCCGCTGGAGTTTCCTGTCATGTCGCTGGGTGAGACGCTACTGCGGCCAACCGCCATGTTGTTTCGGAACCTGGCTAGCATGGACGTGGAAGAGTCGATTCGTGGCAACCCCATCGATGGAGTTGTTTTGCTCATGGGTTGCGACAAGACGACTCCGTCTCTATTGATGGGAGTTCCTGCGATCTGCCTACCATTGGCCTTTCCGGCGGCCCCATGCTTTCTGGCAAGTTTCGCCGCCGCGATTTGGGATCGGGAACAGGACTGTGGCAGATGACCGATCAGGTCCGCACGGGAGAAATGAAAGTCGAAGAGTTCTTTGAAGCGGAGAGTTGCATGCATCGCTCCAACGGACATTGCATGACTATGGGCACCGCCTCAACCATGGCCAGCATGGTGGAAGCGCTCGGTATGAGCTTGGCAATGCGGCGATCCCTGCGGTCGATGCGCGCCGCAATACTCTGGCGCAGATGACGGGGCGTCGTATTGTTCAAATGGTACGCGAGGATCTCTGCATGTCGCGGATACTGACACGCGAGGCTTTCCAGAACGCGATCTGCACTAACACAGCTATCTGCGGATCCACGAATGCGGTGATCCATCTCATCGCAATTGCGGGCCGTGTCGGCGTGCCATTGTGTCTCGACGACTTCGATCGGCTGGGATCATCTCTGCCATGTTTGGTTGACATTCAGCCTTCGGGCAAACATCTGATGGAGGATTTGTTCTACGCGGGCGGACTACCGGTCGTACTCCGCGAGCTGACCGAGGCCGACGTCCTGAATCCAGAAGCTTTGACGGTAAATGGGCAGCCGATGGGGAAGAATGTGGCCGCCGCGTCCTGTTGGAATCGCGAGGTGATTCGCCCCTTCACAGAACCGTTCAAGGCGAACGCTGGAATCGCGGTGCTGCGCGGCAATCTCGCGCCCGACGGCGCAGTGATCAAGCCCTCAGCCGCCAGTCCGCACCTGTTGCAGCACCGCGGCAGAGCCGTTGTGTTCGAAACCATTGAGGAATTTCACGCTCGGATTAATGAGGAGAAGTTGGACATCGATGAAAACTGTGTAATGGTCCTGAAGAATTGTGGCCCGCGGGGTTACCCCGGAATGGCGAAGGTCGGCAACATGATGCTGCCTCCTAAAATCCTCCGCAAAGGTGTCAGCGATATGGTCCGTATTTCCGACGCCCGCATGAGCGGCACGGCCTATGGAACCGTAGTTCTGCACGCCTGCCCAGAAGCCGCGTCCGGCGGACCGCTCGCTTTGGTTCAATCCGGGGATACGATCACTCTCGACGTACCCGAGCGTCTGCTTCGTTTGGACGTGGACGACCAGACTCTCGCCGCCCGGCGCGCAAAGTGGACTCCTCCTCCCCTTCCGGATCGCGGCTGGCTGAAGTTGTACGTCGAACATGTCCAGCAAGCGGATAAAGGGGCGGATCCGGATTTCCTCGTGGGTAGCAGCGGCGCGAGCGTGGCCCGCGACTCGCATTGAATGGAACGCAGTGTGCTCGCTTTTGTAGGGCCGGCCCGAGAAGTTATTTTCTTTGGCGGTCAATCCAGCCGCTTACTTCCGAGTCCAACACGTCGAGCGGCAGCGCGCCGTTCCCCAGCACCTCATCGTGAAAGGCGCGGAGGTCGAATTTGTCGCCGAGCTTCTGTCGGGCCTCTTCTCGCAACTTCAGAATCTCAAGCTGTCCTAGTTTATATGCCAAGGCCTGCCCCGGCCACGCGATGTAGCGGTCGACTTCGCTCTGGATGTTGGGCTCGTCCATTGCGGTGTAGCGATGGAAGTACACCACCATCTGCTCACGGGACCAATGCTTTTCGTGCACACCGGTGTCGATCACCAGCCGAATCGCCCGCCACATCTCGTTTTCGAGACGTCCGTAATCGCTGTACGGATCCTGGTAGTGACCGACTTCCTTTCCGAGTCGCTCTGCATATAGGGCCCAGCCTTCCACAAACGCGGTGTATCCGGCGTGGCGCCGAAACTTGGGCAGGTTCTCCATCTCCTGCGCCAGGGAGAGTTGCAGGTGATGACCCGGAATGCCTTCATGGTAGGCGATGGCCTCGATGTTCAGGACCAGGCGGTGCTCGGGATCCCACTCATTGACATTGATGTGTCCGGGACGCGAACCGTCCGCTGCACCGTCGCTGTAGTCGGCGGGCACGGCGTTCTTGGACCGCGAGGCTTCCATGGGTATCACGGTGAGCTTGCTCTTGGGCAGGTGGCCGAAGAGCTTGGGTAATTCGGGTTCCATGCCGCGCGCGTAGTTCGTATATAAATCGAGCACTTGTTGGCCGGAGGTTGCGTAAAAGCTCCGTTGGTTTTTGATGTGATCGTTCAGGCTCGCCAGATCCTTGAATCCCAGTTTGTGCGCGACCGCGAGCATCTCGGCTTCGATATGGTCGATCTGCTTTAAGCCCAGGGCGTGGATCTCCTCTGGCGTCATTTCGGTAGTGGTGATGCGGCGGATCGCGAAGCGATAGCGGGCTGCTCCGTCCGGAAGCGACCAGATTCCGGGGTCGGTGCGACCGTGCGGAGCGTATTCGGTGCGAACGAAACCGGCGAAGCGTTGGTAGGTGGGCACGACTTGGTCCGCAATCGCCATGAGAACAGCCTCGCGTAACCGCTTCTGCTCGGGTCCGGGCACACCAGAGGGGAACTCTTTTACTGGTTTGGCAAACGGGCTGCTTTCGCCAGCCTTGCTTGCGATGTCGTCTGCTTCGGTGGCGACTTTCTCCAGAAGATAGCACGGAGGCATTAAGCCATCATGTAATCCCTGCCGCATGTTCGCGATTACCTGATCGAACGCGTGCGGGATCTGATGCAGGCGCGCCAGATAGTTGTCGAAGTCGCTGACCGTCTTGAAAGGCGTCAGTACGATCAGGTCCGGCAGTTCGAGATGCAGGCCGCCCATCTGATTCACCGGCATCTCCCAGTGCCTGAACTTTGCCCCTTCAATGTCTTGGCGCAATTCGCGAATCATTAGTTCGCGGCTGAGCGTGTCCTGGGTTGAAAAGCCGGCAGGATCAACCGCCTCGAAACGTGTTAGAAATTTATGTTTTTGCTCGAGATCGATTTGGAAAAACTCTGGAGAGTAATCCCCGAGGCGATCATTGTAACGACTGTCACCCAACATTGTTGCCCACTCGGGATTGGTGCGCAGAGTGTATTGCCACTTTTCGTCGAAAAGAGAAAAAAGCTGCTGGCGTCGAGTCTCGACATCAGCGGGTGTTGATGTGGCGCTTTGAGCGGACGAATGGAGTGGGAATGAGAGCGCCACGACGCAAAGCAGAACGACGCAGCCAGGGACAAGCCGAGCGCAGAGAGTCATGAATTGTCCTTCCCGACGAAGCTCTCTACCGCCGCTTCGGAGACGCAAACAACACGTTTGACGACGCGGCGTTCAAAGGAGAAATCGGAATTCTATGTAGTCTTGTTGTCGACCTTACGGTAGACCGCGTAACGCTCGTGGATCACTTTGTTGAGCGGTATCAGCGTCAACGGTTGCGATTGTCCTACTGTGTTGAACGTGAGGGGCTGCTTTGGGTCAGGCTCAATCCACGCTGTAGGCTTGCTCGCGTCAGCGACGATGTTCGACACTTTTTTCTGGTTACCCGGTTTCGGCTCGTAATCTCCATAGGTCATCTCCTTGGTTACAGCGTCGAAGCGTCCGGCGAGCACCAATGGTCCGTACATCGCAGCTTGAATGGTTTGGTTATCCGGCATGCTGTCGATATGAAGGGCCATCGGCAAGCTGAGCTGAATCCTGTCTCCGGTCTTCCAGACGCGGTTGAGTGTGAGATAGCTGCTCGGGCTGGCGAATGCGGGCAATGAAACGCCGTTGATCTTTACGCTGCCGCCTTGTACCCAGTATGGAATGCGAAGGTTGATTGAAAGTTGCGTCGAGCTCTTGGCCACGACTGCAATCGTGGTACCTTGCTCCTCAGGAAAGCGTGTCTCCTGCTTCACCTGCAGACCCTTTTCCGGCCATTCCAGTTGCGAGTCGATGTAGAGATTTACGTAAAGAGAATCGTCGTCGTGGAAATAGATAGTATCGGTCAGCTTGGCGTACTCTTCCGAGCCGGTTCCCGTGCAGCACCAAAAGGCGTCAAAAGGTTTGCCGAAAGTCTTCCAGTAACCCGCCGCCAGAGGAAGGTAGTACATCATGGCGCCGTCTTCTGGGTTGATGGTGCCGAGGCGATGGTTGAACAGCGTTCGTTCGTAGTAGTCCATGAGACGGGCATCGGGCGACCAGCCGAATAAGTGCCGGGTCAACTTCATCATGTTGTAGGCGCAGCAGCACTCTGTGGTGTTGGTGCTGAGTTCGGTCGAAAGTTTTCCCGGGTCTGTATTCCACGACTCACCGTTGCTGGTGCCTCCGGTGCAATAGGAGCGCTCGCTGACCACTTCGTCCCAGAAGTACTCGGCGATGTCGCGGTAGCGCCGCTCGCCGGTCAATTCGTAAAGTCGTGCCGCGGCAATGACCTGGGGGATGTGCGTGTTGACGTGCAGACCTTTTAACTCATCCCGGTGGGCGGCGAGCGGATCGAAGAATTGCTTCTTGTCGAAGCGTTGCGCGACTTCAAGGTAGTAGCCCTTGCCTGTGACGGCGTATAGATTTGAGAGCACTTCTCCCATGCCACCATATTCCGTGCCGAGCACGCGCTGCATGTGTTCGTAACTGAGCGGGCCGGTGTAGCCAGCGGTCCAACCTGCCATTTTCTGAACCATGTCGAGCGCCTGCTCGTTGCCGCAATAGGTGTACATATCGAGCAGGCCGGCCATGATCTTGTGAATTGTGTAGAAGGGAGCCCACACTCGTTGACGCTCGCGCAACCGGTCGAAAAACTCAATCGGGAAGGCGCTCAGGTAGCCGCTCTTCAGCGTGCTCTGGCACTTGCCGAGTTCATCTACGACGGTATTGGCGTTGTTCTTCAGTTCTTCATCTCCTACGCTGGCATACATCAGGGCGCAGGCAGAAAGGTAATGGCCGCCGGCGTAGTGACCGCGAAGTTCGCAGTCCGGCTTTTCCCATCCCCCGAGCGGCTCCGCGGACGAGGGAATGGCAGCATTGATTCGAAACGTGTGCAAGAGCCGGTCGGGTGGAAGCGAACGCAGATATTGACGGTCGGCCTCCATTGCGACTTTGCACGGCCCGTCTCCCAATCGCACTTGCTTCAGGGGGAATGGGCGCACGTTCCAGGGGACTTTCTCGTGGCTGACGGATTCGCCTGCCTTCTGAGTCGTGTTCACCACGGGATCTTGCGGAGGAGTTGCCATCAGCGCTCTGGGTATCAGAGTCGAACCGGCAGCGGCCGCAACCGATGTCATGAAATGCCTGCGAGAGAATTCCACGAATCGCGTCATTGTCGTTTCCTCCCTCATTTCGGGCCCATGCTTGACGATGGATATTGTATACACTACGCTTGACTTTGGTGCGCAAGCAAATTTCGTTTTCGAATCCAGGAGTTCTCTCCCGATCAGCCCGCATGCGCGGAAGCGCAGGATATACTTCGCGGGAGCGGCGACTTCAGCTTCCCCATTTCTACATGACTAGGTTCTCCACCGCAAGATTCTCTCGGGATGTCTTCGTCTTTTGTGTTTGCGGACTTCTCGCAGCATCGTCCACCGCGCAAGTGTCGCAGAAAGATTCGGGGGCCGACGCGTCATCCTCAGCCCAACGTGGCGTCAGCATGGCGGCACAGGGCCGCTGCCAGGAGGCGTTACCGATCCTGAAGAAGGCGGCGCCGCATCTGGCCGACAAGCAACTCAAATATCGCGCAGTCATGTCGACGGCTCGATGCGCCATGAGTCTTGACCAGACGGAAACGGCGGTCGAGGCGCTGCTTGTGCTCAACCGCGAGTTTCCTCACGATCTTGACGTGCTCTACAGCACAACCCATTTCTACTCGGAACTTGCTTCGCGGGCAGCGCAGGAACTGGCGGCCACGGCGCCGACCTCGCATCAGGCAGAACAGCTAGAGGCCGAAGCCTTCGAGTCGCAGGAAAATTGGGACAGGGCCATCGCCGAGTACAAGAAGATACTCGACCAAGAGCCTAAGTTGGAGGGCATTCACTATCGCATTGGGCGCATCTTTCTTTCCAAATCCCCTGCGGACGCTGAGGCGGCCAAGGCGGAGTTCAACGAAGAAGTGAAGATCGATCCCGATAACGCATCGGCGGAATTCATGCTGGGAGAGATCGCCCGTCAGGCTGGGCAATGGGACGAGGCTATCGGACATTTTTCGCGAGCATCGAAGCTCGATGAGGGTTTCCAGGAGGCGTATCTGGCACTAGGAATGTCGCTCAACTCGGCCGGGAAGTTCTCGGACGCGATCACGCCGCTGCGCAGCTACGTGAAGATGCAGCCCGGAGATCCGGCCGGGCACTATCAGCTTGCTACGGCTTATGCCCGCACCGGACAGAAGGATGAAGCGGAGCGAGAGATGGCGTTGCAGCGTGAAGCAGCGGCGAAGAGTCCGCGGGGGGCGCAGACACCCAAGTGATACGACCAGGGGTTCAGTGAATGGCGAAAAGCCCGAGCGATGGGTGGAATCCGGCTTCCCGACGCCGCTTCCTTCAGGCGCTGGGCTGGACTGGAATGGCCAGCATGCTGGCCGGCCCGGGTTTGTTCCGCGCCTCGGCTCTTCCCCGCCTTGAACAGTCCTCACCTGCTTTCGAAGAAATTCCTGCTTCCGTCAGTGGCATCTCTTGGGCTCACGTGAACGGGCGTTCCCCTATGGCTCACTTACCAGAGACGGTCGGCGCCGGCTGCGCGTTCCTCGACTACGACAACGACGGCTGGATGGACATCTATTTGGTGAACAGCGGCCGCTGCGATTTTTATGAGCCGCCTCAGCCGCTGCGAAACGCGCTCTACCGCAACAACCGCGACGGCACGTTCACTGATGTGACACAGAAGGCCGGTGTACCAGGTGACGCCTATGGAATGGGGGTCGCGGTCGGCGATTATGATGGTGACGGTTTCCCCGACCTTTATGTCACGCAGTATCCTCACAGCATTCTCTACCACAACAACGGAGACGGTACCTTCACGGATGTGACAGCGAAGGCAGGCGTGGCCGCGCCCGGCTGGGCGACCAGCGCCGTCTGGTTTGACTACGACAATGACGGACGACTCGATCTATTCGTCTGCCACTTCGTGGACTACAGCAAGGCCAAGCTGAAGTTCTGCGGTGATCGCCTGAGCGGCGAGCGTTTCTACTGCATTCCCAGTATCTACGATCCCATGCCGTGCTGGCTCTTCCACAACAACGGCGACGGAACATTCACTGATGTCAGCAAGGAGTCCGGCATTTCGCAGTCTCTCGCCAAGGCGTGGGGAGTGGTTGCCGCGGACTTGAACAATGAAGGACGGATGGATCTCTATGTAACCAACGACACCGTTCCCAACTTCCTGTTTGCTAATCGGGGTAAAGGACGGTTTGAAGAAATAGGATTGCTGGCAGGGGTGGGAGTGAATGTTTTTGGCAAACCACGCTCCGGGATGGGAGTGGATGCGGCTGATTACGATCAGGACGGTTGGATTGATTTGTTCGAGGCCAACGTGGATCACGAGATGTACTCGCTCTATCACAACGACAAGAACGAGGCATTCAGCGACCTGTCTCTTCCGACCGGAATTGGTGCGGCTACGCGCATGATGAGCGGATGGGGACTCAAATTCTTCGATTACGACAATGACGGCGATCTGGATCTCCTTCTTTGCAACGGTCATCCCGATGACTCAGTCGACAAAAGGGTCGAAGGAGTAAAGTTTCTGGAACCCATGCTGCTCTTTCACAATACTGGGAGAGGTTTTGAAAACGTCAACCAGCAGAGCGGGACCATTTTTTCCAAGCCGCTTTCGGGGCGAGGCTTGGCGTTAGGCGACTTCGACAATGACGGTTCGGTGGACGTGCTTGTTGCCCAGAATAACGCGGCACCTGTCCTGTTGAGTAATAACCTCGGCCGGCAGAACCATTGGCTGGGCGTACGGTTGGTGGGCACGAAGGCCAACATCGATGCCGTCGGCGCCAAGATTACTTATCAATCTGGCGATCTCAAGCGCCATCAATTCAAAGTCGGCGGAGGCAGCTATCTTTCTTCCCACGATCCGCGCATGGTCTTGGGACTGGGAAAGCGGACGAAAATCGACTGGATGGAAATAGAATGGCCGCAGCCGAGCGGCAAGACGGAACGGTATACGGAACCGCCAATTGATCGTTACATAACTATTATCGAAGGTCGGGGCAAATGGAAGTAAGCAGTGTAGCCCGCGGAAAACGGCGTGCGCCCTGGAATCCACGCTGCGTCGCAGTATTCGTTGCGGTAATACTCGGCCTATGTCAGTGTGCCGCGATTCACGCTCAGGTTGCGCCCGGGAGGCAGCAGGTCTCGGGCAATCAGGATCAGTCCAGTCCGTCGGGGGAGAGCGAGTCCGGCCTTGGGTCTCAGAGGGAGGCTGAAGCTGAACTTCAAACCGGGACTGCTCTCACTCGCAAGGGTTATTTCCGCGAGGCTATTCCGCGCCTGCTGGCAGCGCGCAAGCAAGTCGCCAATGAATACCCGGCGAATTTCAATCTCGCACTCTGCTATGTGGCGACAAGCCAGTTCAGACTGGCAATTGAGGTTCTGAACGAACTACGTGGAACTGGACAGGACGGCGTCGACGTTGAGAATCTAATTGCTCAGGCGTACATCGGAAACGCGCAATCGCAGGAAGCATTGGCAGCGGTGCGGAAAGGCGCCACCCGGTCGCCACAAAACGAGAAGCTCTATGTGTTCGTGGCGGACGCCTGCATGGACCACAAAGATTACCGGCTCGGGCTTGAAGTCATAGACATCGGACTAAGTAATCTGCCAGGATCCGCACGACTCCATTACGAACGAGCTATGTTTCTCACTCAACTCGACCAGCCTGATCAGGCCAGGCCTCATTTTGAGTTGGTGGGCAAGCTTGCGCCGGGAAGCGAGATCGCCTACATGGCCGCTGCGCAGAGGAAATTATTCGAGGGAGACATCCTGGGGGCAATCGGCTCGGCGCGCGACGGTGTGAAGCAGGGTTATGAAAATCCCGCTCTATTAACGGTTCTTGGGGAAGCCCTGATTCGCTCCGGAGTTACTCCCGGTCAGTCTGAATTCGCAGAAGCACAAACAGCGCTGGAGAAGGCCGTCACGCAACGGCCCAACGATCCGGCGTCGCAGATCGCTCTGGGCAGCCTTTATCTCACAGCCGGCCGACTTGACGATGCGATTACGCATCTGGAAATGGCACGGCAGCTTGAGCCCGGCAAATCGTCGGTGTACGCCGGGCTCGCGAGGGCTTATCAGCGGCAAGGAGACCAGCAGCAGGCGCAGGAAGCCCTCGCCATTCTTGAGGGGTTAAATCGAGAACAGGCCGACCGCATCCGTTCCGCGCCCGGCGATCGCAAGTTGGGTTACGCAGGTCGAGCAGCCACGGAAGAAGAAACAGTACAGCCGCATCCATAGCGAGCGGCTTATTGATAACTCCGCTCGCGTTCATTTCCAGGGATTCGCGGGAACGGCCGCTCTACGATGCCTGCACCTTCTTTGACGGCAAGGATCCGGTCGCTCGCGAGGCTGGCCAGGTTGGTCACGCTTCCGCTCGGCCAACGGATTTCGATTGCGTCGATTTTGGAATGCGTTCCCAATCCAAAATGGAGGCGCGGATCTTGTGCGGACTGATAGCTCATGCCACCCTTCCGCTGGTCATAGAAGACGAGGTTTCCAGCCGACACCCTGATCCGGGCCCCCACGCCGTCTCGATTGGACTTTGTGCCGATCAGCAAGATCTCCAGCCAGTGATTGGCATTCCCTCCATCGTTGCGCAGCAGTTGCGGCGCCTGGCCGTTGTTGTTCACGAGGATATCGAGATCGCCATCGTTATCGAAGTCACCGATGGCGGCGCCGCGGCTCACGCGTGGCAGCAGAAAATCCGCTCCCAACCGGTCACTTACATTTTCGAAAAGTCCGTGCCCGTTGTTGTGAAACATCAACTTTGGTTCGGCGTACCGACTGTCGGCGTGGTAACGTTCGATGTTATCCAGGACGTGTCCGTTGGCCATGAAAAGGTCGCGCGCGCCATCGTTGTCGTAATCCATGAAACGCGCGCCGAACTCACTCATGTGGTAGGTCGCATAGCCAATCTTCGAGCGCAGGGTCGCGTCATCGAAACTCTGGTCTCCGAGGTTCTGGTAGAACCGCGCCAGTTGCATGTCCAGGTGAGCCACGATCAGATCCATGCGGCCGCTACCTGTTACATCGGCGGCGTCCGTTCCCATTCCGGCTTCAAACTGACCGTCTGAACTGACCGCGACACCGGCCACGTATCCCACTTCACGGAAGGTTCCATCGCGGTTGTTGTGAAACAGAAAATTGGACATGTGGTCATTGGCGATGAAGATATCCTGCCAGCCGTCATCGTCGTAGTCGAAGGTGACTACGCCAAGGCCATTGCCTCCCTTCAACCCGACTCCGGAAGACTTGCTGGCATCGGTGAAGGTTCCGTCGCCGTTGTTGTGATAGAGCGTCGGTGGTTGGCCGTTGAAATCGTCCGGGTGACAGTAGCTCCGCATCCCCGGCCCCTGATCGCCACAGTAGAAGTTGCGTTCGGGTGACCAGTCGACGTAGTTGGCAATCACCAGATCAAGCCGACCATCGTTGTCGTAGTCGAACCAGGCGGCGCTCGATGCCCAGCGCCCTGAATTCTCCACGCCTGCCCGGGCGCTCACGTCGGTGAAGGTGCCGTCTCCGTTGTTGTGGTAGAGAATGCATCGGCCGTAACCGAGGACGAACAGGTCCGGGAATCCGTCATTGTCGAAATCGCCGACAGCGACACCCATGCCGAACAGGCCTTCGGCGGCGACGCCAGCGACCGCCGTGACGTCGGTGAAAGTGCCATTTCCGTTATTACGATAGAGCGCGCTACGCAAGGGCCGCTTCGGGCTGTAAACGCGGGTGGCCGTGCCGTTCACCAGATAGAGATCGAGAAGACCATTCTGGTCGTAATCAATCCAACCGCATCCCGAACCCATTGTCTCGATCAGGAACTTTTCTGGGGAAGCGGCGTTGTCGTGTTGGAAAGTGATGCCGGCTGATCCCGCCACGTCAACGAAGGTCACCGGTTCGTTTGGTTGCGAGGGCCAGGTGAGAGGGCGAGCCGCGAACCCTACCCCGACGCCGCCCAAATACTTAAGCAAGTCTCGTCTTGAAATTTGAGAGCGAGCTTTCACAGCAAACGATTCCTTAGACAATCCCAAGAGTCGTAGCGTACAGCAAAACAGGCAAAATCCGCAGGGGAGATGAGCAACTCACCGATTTCGTGCACCGCCAGGATTCCCGCAACTCCGCCCAGAACACCGTTGGAACCACTCGAAAGAAGGTCTATCGGGACAAGTGGTTAGAAATATGGTTGACAAACGAATCGAATAAAGTATACAAAATCCGACTATGGGTAAACGTTTCCTGCATCGCGAGTCCAATTCCCGTTTTCCCACCGCTGGACCCGGCGGGGTTGGACCATCCCCGTGATGCCTTTTTGCCTTTTTGCCGCGTGAAAGTCGCGCGCAACGATCTCTTGGGTGTGCCGGAGGAGGAAATATGATTTCCGTATCTTCGCGTCTGGTGTTCGGCGGTCTGAGATCCGCCCTTCCGATTCTGCTGGGGCTCTGCGTCGTCCCATTTATCTGTGCCCAGCACGGTTCTGAAGGAACGGTGACCGTGACCGTCCTCGACTCTACCGGCAGTGTGGTCCAAGGTGCACAACTTGAACTTCGAGATCTAACTACGAACGACGGGAGCAAGGGTGAGACGCAGGAAAAGGGCACGCACACCTTCGTTAACCTTTCCCTTGGAAAGTACAAACTCACAGTCTCGAAGAGTGGCTTCCAGACACAGGTGTTCACCGATGTAGTCGTACAGGCGGCCCAGACGACAGACATTTCTGCCACGCTCCAAGTGGGTTCCATCAACCAAACCGTTGAGGTCAGCGGCGGGGCGGCTCCGTTGGTAGAAACGACCACCAATGCGATCGGAACAACCGTCGATCTAAAGCAGATTGAGGACTTGCCCCTCCAGAACCGCGATTTGACGGCCCTCTCCCAATTGGTCCCCGGATACAACGGAACCTGGGATGGTCTTCCGTCCATTGCTCAGGGAAACAACATTGACGGGGTGATCAGCAGCTCGAGCCGGATGAAGTTCACTGGCAATTCTCAGGCCGTCGTCTCGCCGCGGATCGAAGCTATTGAAGAGATGACGGTGCAAACCGAACAGCTTAACTTGGATCAGGGTTTTGGCCAGGCCAACATGCAGCTCAATTTCGTTACACGGCGCGGCAGCAACGCATTTCATGGGCGCGTTTACGACGATTTCCAGAATGACGGGCTGAACGCCAACAGTTGGTTGAACGACACCATTACCGCGTTGAACCCCGCCAATCCGGCGCGCAAGAATCTTCTCCACCGCAATGACTTTGGAGTGAGCGTTGGCGGCCCGATTATTAGGGACAAATTGTTCTTTTTTGGCAGCTACGCGGAATTGAAAATTCCGGGCTCTTACAGTACCTCGAACAATCTATTCACCCAGGCAGCACAAGCGGGGAACTTCACGTACAACAACCAAACCGTGAATCTTTTCACACTAGCGCAGAATTACAACGCCGCGAATCCCAGCGCGAACCTTCCCACCGCGGTGCTGGATTGCTCCAACGCCGCTGCGCCAGCCAATTGCCCCGGCGGCTCGGGTGGCGTATTGGCGGCAGCCAATGCGTCGACGTCTTCGGGACAGCTCACTCCGAGCGGCACAGGTGATCCCAATCTCAACCAGATCAATTGGCAAGTGAACAACGCGCAAGTTAGCTACTTTCCGGCCGTCCGTGTGGACTATATCGCGTCGGAGAAAATGCGCTTCAACTTGGCCTGGAATATGACTAAAGATAACTTCCCAGGCGCGAACCCTCCTGACTTTCCGGGGCCGTCTTGGGCCAAGACCGGAGCCGGCAACAGCGACAAGAGCTATACCGTAGGACTTGGATTTACTTGGACACTATCGCCGACCCTGGTCAACGAGCTCCGTGGCGGCTTCCTGTATAACGTCAATCTTGGCGCCTATAACGCCCCGCCTCTCAGCCTTGCTAACCCGCAGTTGGGCTGGAACTATCCGAGCGCCCCTTACCCGCAAGGCGCCCAGATGTCAGGGACAATTTTTTACTCAGGTATTAACACCGAATACCCTGTGTTTAATGCCTCCGACACCATGACGTGGCAGCACGGCGCGCATACCATGAACTATGGTTTCTCGTGGTGGCGCGAGCAGAACCATTATTACAATCCCGCGGCGGGGTATCCCGTCGTCAACTTCGGTCTCTCAAACGGAGACCCGGCCCAGGGTACTTTCACCATTGGCGCGGGCGGTACTCTTCCGGGCGCAAGTACCGGCCAGCAAGCTGAGGCCGAACAGCTGTATGCGATCCTCGTGGGGCGGATAGGCGGCATAGCGGGAGGTGGGGGAGGGTATCCGTTCGTCACGCAAGCCAATAATTACGTGCAAAAGGTTGGACGGTACAACCTCGATGAATTGGTAGGGGGCAAGGGTCTGTTCTTCCAGGACTCCTATCGCATAAGAACAAATTTGACGCTCAACTACGGGTTGCGTTGGGATTTCACCGCAGCCGACAAAGATCTCTCCAAGCTGTACCACTCGGCAAGTCCAGCGGCTATTTTCGGTCCCTCCGGAGTTGGTAATCTTTTCAATCCCGGTGCCCTCACGTCAGATACGAATGGTCTGAATCCAATGCTCACGCAGAACCCCAACCCTTACCATGCCTGGAACGTGGCTCCGCAGCCGGCGTTTGGCTTTGCGTGGAACCCCAAAGGTCGAGGCAGTTTGGTGGTACGCGGTGGCTTCTCGCTACGAAAATTTACTGAGCCTCAGCAATATGTTTGGAATCAGGCTTCTGACTACGGCTCTTTCTACTACCAGTCATTCTTTCTCAATGCGAACACGACTGGGGTGCCGGGCACCTTCACGCCCGGAAGCTTGTCGATCAGCGACTTCAATCCCACCGCCGCTCCGACTCAGGCGTTTTCACCATATGTTTACGGGCTTAAGCCGGCGATCTTCCAGAAGAGCGAAGCGGCCTCCGATTTCACGTTCTTCCCGGGTAGCCCGGGGCTCAATGGCATAAACTCCAACATTCAGCAGCCCTACACGGAATCGTGGAATCTTGGTGTTCAGCAGCAACTTGGGCAAAGCCGGGCGCTTGAAATACGGTATGTCGGCAGCCGCTCCGAGCGTCAGTGGCTTAACATAAACCCGAGTGAAATCAACATCTTTGGCACTACGGCCCAATTCCCGAACAGCTTCCTCTCTCAATTCAATAGTGCGCAGGCTAACCTGGCAATCAATCAGCTGAATGGAATAACATCATTCGCGAATAACGGCTATGCAGGGCAAACATCGACGCCGATTTTCGATGCCGCGTTTGCCGGAGAATCACCCGGAGGCTCTGGGGTGCCTCTAGCCGATTACGGCGCCTCCAATTTCATTACCCAGTTGCAGACGGGTCAGGCGGGGGCAATGGCTGGCATTTTGGCGGGTGTCGGCGGAACCGTGCCTTATTTCTGCAATCTGGTCGGTGTGTCTTTCAGCCCATGCGCAAACAATGTGACGGCGGGCACCTTCAACGCAGCCGGGGCGGGATACCCGATTAATTATTTCCAAGCCAATCCTTACTCTCAAGGCATCGGCTCGAGCTATACGGTGGCTGAAGGATACTCGAATTACAATGCTCTGCAGGTTGACTTCCGCCAACGAGCATGGCATGGTCTGCAGTTTGACGCCAACTACACATGGAGTCACACTCTTGGGGTCGCCACGCAAAACAACTGGCAAGGTCAAGGCGCCGTGTTTACCCTGCGGAACATGCGGCTAAGCTACGGACCAACTCTTTACGACCTACGTCACGTTGTACATATCAACGGCACTTACGACTTGCCATTCGGTAAGAGCAAGCAATTCGCGAATCGCGGCGGTGCGCTTGACCGCGTCGTCGGCGGTTGGACACTGGGAACCATCTTCAGCTTCCAGACCGGAGCGCCATTCCTGCTCTTAGGGGGAACTAACACTTTCAACGACTACGGCGATGGCGGAGTAACTTTGAATGGAGTCACAGAATCGCAACTACAGAGTTCTATTGGCAAATATCCTATTCCAGGAACGACTAACGTTGCGTTCATTAATCCCAAGTACCTATCCTCAACAGGTGGTCCTAACTTAACGTATATCTCTTCCAATACTACACCGGGTACCTTCGGCCAACGAGTATGGCTTCACGGCCCCCATAATACCTACGACGACGTCTCGATCGCTAAGCACTTCCCAATCACCGAGAGGCTTCGTTTCACCTTGCAAGCTGAGATGCTGAACGCCTTTAATCACCCAACCTTCGGGCCAGCGGCGACGAATGGAGCTGCGAATTTTGGCTATAACGCCCTTCAAAACTCCGGATTTGGACTCAGCAGTAATACGCTGAATCCTAACCCGAATTCTCCGAATGGTGGAGCGCGCGTAATTGAACTGCGAGCGAACTTCGAATTTTGAGGTGTTCGCCTTACCTAATCAATGCATTCGCTGAGTGCGACAGAAACCGTCGCTTCAGGCGAATGCATTTTTAGTTATTCGATCTCTATCGGAACCACAAAATGGTGAGTTCGATTCGTCGTTGCGGTTCTATCGCAGTCGCGCTGCTCCATCTTGCGCTTCCTGCGGCGCTCGCGCAGGGCAGCTTGCAAGACTATCAGCGCGCTCAACAGTTTCTTCCGGGGAATGTGCGGCATCTGGTTTCCGTCGCCGACGTGAATCCGCACTGGATCGAGAAGACCAACTGCTTCTGGTACCGCAGAGTCGGCTTAAGCGACACCAAGTTCATTCTGGTGGATGCGGAACAGAACACGAGCGGTCCGGCTTTCGACCACGAACGCTTAGCAAAGGCGCTGTCCCTCGCGGCCAGCCAAGAATATTCTGCTTCCGCCTTGCCCTTCTCTGAATTCGAGTATGTGGAGGGCGGGAAGGCAATTCGACTTCCGGTCGAGAGTGCGCAATGGACTTGTACCTTGGCCACGTACGAATGCCGAAAGGAGCCCGCGCACCCGGAGACGCCCAACGAAGTGCTCTCCCCGAACAAACGCTGGGCAGCGTTCGTCAAAGAACACAACTTGTACCTGAGAGATGTTTCTACGGGCACGCCGTTGCAGTTGACGCACGACGGCGTGGCGGGTTGGGACTATGCGACTCCGCTGACGTCGTTGCGCGTGATGGTCGATCAGGGAACCGAAGACGTGAAGCTTCCGGCGGCTGTGTTCTGGTCGCCCGATTCCTCCAAGCTTGTCACTTATCGCCTGGATTCCAGGAATTCCGGTCGGTTCACCAGCCTGCAATTCATTCCGCCGGACCAACTGCGGCCGCGTGCATTCACCTACGTATATCCGTTGCCAGGAGAAGTGCTGGCGAAAGCCGTTCCGATCATCTTCGGCATCCAGTCGGGTAAACGGATTGATGTGGATGCAGCGTCCATCGAGCTTCCTTTCCAGGATGGTCCCGGTTTCGATTGGTTCCCTGACAGCAAGAGTTTCTACTACGACTACGATGAGCGCGGATTCAAGGCGAAGGAATTGCGAGTGGTGGACGCTTCGACCGGAGAGCAAAAACTCCTGGTGCGCGAACAGTCCGATTCGTATGTCGATCCTGGCCAAACGTTCTATCGTTTTGTTGAGGCCACCGGCGAAATTCTTTGGGCGTCAGAGCGCGACGGCTGGAATCACCTCTATATCTATAACCAGAAGACTGCACAGTTGGAGAATCAGATAACTCAGGGCCCCTGGGTCGTCCGGCAAATCGAGCACGTCGATGAGAAGAACCGGCGGATCTACTTCCTGGGCAACGGACGCGAGAAAGGCGAGGATCCTTACCAGCAGCATTTGTATGGCGTCGGATTCGACGGAAAAGGACTGCAGTTGCTTTCTCCTGAGAATGCCGACCATTCTGTAAATGTTTCGCCGGACGGAAATTTCTTCGTGGACAACTATTCTCGCCCAGACTTGCCTGGGCAGGCAGTGTTACGCCGCACCCACGATGGCTCGGAAGTTCGTGTTCTAGAAAAAACAGATGCCAGCGAACTGTTGAAGGCCGGATGGAATTTCGCTGAGCCATTTGCGGGAAAAGCCGCAGACGGTACTACGGATATCTATGGGCTGATCTGGCGGCCTTCGAATTTTGATCCAGCCAAGAAATATCCGATCGTCGAGTTCGTCTACACCGGTCCGCAGGCATTCTTTGTCCCCAAGAGCTTTGGCCGCACGCTCTGGCTGCAGTCGGTGGCTGAACTGGGATTCGTGGTTGTGATGGTGGATGGTCGCGGCACCGCCGGACGGTCTCGGGCCTTTCGTCAGTTCTCCTACCGAAACTTGGGCGGAGCGTTCGAAGACCATGTGGCGTTGATCAAGCAAATGGCTGCGCGCTATCGGTATATGGACGCAACGCGAGTCGGAATTTTCGGTACGTCGGCGGGAGCGTATGGCGCAGCTCACGCCATGCTGGTCTTCCCCGAGTTCTATAAGGTTGGAGTCTCTACCTCGGGCGATCACGACGCGCGGCTGGATAAGGCCTGGTGGAATGAGGCTTACCAGGGATATCCGGTGCAGGATGACTATGCCACGCAGTCGAATGTGACCATGGCGGGACGGCTGCAGGGACATTTGCTGCTGGAGCATGGAGACATCGATGACAATGTGCATCCAGTTGAGACGATTCGTTTCGTGGATGCGCTGATGAAGGCGAATAAGAACTTCGATATGTTGTTCGTGCCCAACATGTTTCACGGCGAGAGTGGCGAGCATGCTTTGTATCTGGCTCGGCGACGGTGGAACTATCTCGTCCAATACCTGCTCGGCGTTACGCCACCAGCTAACTTCGAAATCAAGGAAGATCGGGAATCGATGGGAAATGCAAGGCGTCGCCGGCGCTGAATTGGCGCCCCCACGACTCATCAGCTGCTAACCGACTACGACGAGGAAACCATGCGCCGACGTGACTTTCTGCAGGGAATGGCAGCCACTGCTGCCGGGCTTGAGATTCTGACCCGCAGCGTGGGAGTATCTGCGCAAACCAGTGCCTCGGTTACGCGAAGGCACAGCGGGAAAGCGACCACGGTCGTCTCCCTTGAAGGCTACACGCTGGTCTCAGAATTCAAAACCAAAGCAGATTCGTGGAAGGCGTATGAGGACCTGAGGACTCGCGAGGGATCCGTCGTATTCGTTTCGTCGTCTGGCGAGATGCGTGTGCTGACTAAGAGCGCTGAGGCCTCTATGGCGGAAGGGAATCCGTATCTAGGTCTTGCTCTGAAGGATATCGGGTTGTCCTCTCCCGATCTTCTCGCAGATCGCCTTTTGCAGGATGGTGACCCTGACCCTGAAAAGGTGAAATCGGCTGCGCCGCCCGTTGCGTCGACGGAGAAGAATCCGCGCACGTGGACCACGTTTGTTGGTACCAAAGATGCCTACGACGTTACCCCGGTCTACCGCAGTGGTAATACACGCACCTATCATCCGATTCAGTATTCCCCCGAACTGCGTGTGGCTCTGAAGAACGGGCAGGTCTACGACGGCTTGGTCGGGGGATGGATGCCGGCCGTCCGCAAGGTAATCCCGGTCTCTGACCATGCCTGCTGGGAAGTGATCGTCTTCGGCGATGTCGGCGAGAACAAGAGTAAATACATCGTGCACACTTGGCACCGCACGGCATTGATTGAAGATGGCAAGATCGCCAAGGTCGTGTATGGCCACAGCTATCCCGCGTACCCGCCGGGCCGCGAAGATCCGCAACCTGAAGAGTTCTATCGAGCGCTGTTTGCATTTGCAGAATATTGGGACCAGCAACTTCACGATTTCACTCCCGCTTCGCTTCCGCACAGCGTATGGATCGACATGTCGAAACACTCGTTCGCGAAGGAGTTGATGACGCGTCCGGGCGGAGTGTATCCCAAGTACGGTGCGGTGGACCGCGACTACGCGGGCTCGGAGTACGACGGATTCCAGGACATCTTTACCAGTGCAATCTACACCAACATGGAATGGGGCCGCTTGGAGACAGCGCGGCTCTTTATTGACAACTACTTCGCCGAGTATGTGGATTCCAAGGGAATGGTTGACATGCGCGGTCCCGAGACGGCGCAGTTTGGTATGACCCTTTCGCTGTTGGCGCGATATTTCAACTACACGCGCGATAGCCCATTGATCTTGAAGCACCGGGGAAAGATCGAGGCGACAGCGAAATTGCTTAGCGACATGCACGACCAGAGTCTCAAGCTGCCGAAGGAGAATCCAGCCTACGGATTGATTAGTGGATGGAGTGAATCGGATTCATGTCTCAGCGAAAATCCGTCTCTGTACTGGCAGCCGTACTACGCCAACTCTGCGTTTGCGGCCCGAGGATTCAAAGACATTGCGGGAGCCTGGACCGAACTCGCGCGCATCCATTCGTCAGCGGGCATGAAGAATCTGGCACGGGGTTGGCTTAAGCGCAGCCAGACGCTCCAGACACAGACGGTCCAAAGCATCGAGAAGAATATCGCGAGCGATAAGACGCCTCCGTACATTGGACTGTTCCCCGGTACGCCCCTCACTTTTCGCGAGTCGCTGGAGAAAGAGCGGCCGAGCCCGCAGCAATGGCCGCACCGTCCTTATGCGGAATTGCTTCAGGCTGACGTGCTGCCACCGCGCCTCGCGAACCAGGTAATCGACTGCATGCGGGCCTACGGTGCGACCACGCTCGGAGTTGTAGCCAACGTTTGGCGCTTTCAGGAAGATGGACGTGAGATTTTGGGTTTCATCTCGTATGGGTACGCGCAGGCGCTGCTGCGATTGGATCGCATCGAGGAGTTTCTTTTGTTTCTCTACTCCCATCGGTATCATGCCCACACCCGGGGGAGCTGGACGGCGGGTGAGGTAACCGGGATCACGGGCGATTCTGCAACCTACTGTGTTCCAGCGCAGCAAATCGTGCCGCTCCTTGTCCGGTGGATGCTGGTGCTGGAGGATTCCGATGAAGAGAAGTTGTATTTGGCGAAGGGCGTACCGCGGGAATGGGTGGCATCCGGTAAGGGGATTCGGATTGAGCACGCTCCGACACGATGGGGGCGCGTCAGTTTCGGGTTGGTGGCGAGGCTGGGCACCAAGTCGATCGTCGGGCAAGTGGAATTGAGCGGAGCGAGAGTGCCCAAGGAAGTGCATTTCAAGCTGCGGCTTCCCTTACAATCGCAGCTTCACAGCGTGACCGTGAACGGGCAATCCGCGACTCTGGCAGGAGCTCACAGAGACACTGTCATCATCACTACGAGAAACGAAAATAAATTTGAGGTGGTCGGCCGGCTAGGCTGACCGCCGTTGGTTGTAATGGTCATAACGATTCAAAGGCTTATTAAACTATGAAAAAGCTCGTCTTCATTGTCTTAGCTCTCAGCTATGTCGCGCGAACTGCCGCGGCCGATTCCAGCGCGGCAGCGACCCCTCCGATGGGATGGAACAGTTGGAATCATTTTGCCTGTAAAGTTACGGCTGCCGATGTTCGATCCGCCGCCGATGCGATCGCCAGTAACGGGATGAAGGACGCGGGCTACATTTATGTGAACATCGACGATTGTTGGGAAGGCGGCCGCGACGAGAAGGGAAGAATCCAGGCGAACCAAAAATTCGGCGATATGAAGGCGCTGGTGGACTACGTTCACGGAAAAGGACTGAAGATCGGCATTTATTCTTCTCCCGGACCCAAGACTTGTGCGGGCCACGAGGGCAGCTACGGACACGAGGAACAGGACGCACAACAGTACGCGGACTGGGGATTCGACTACCTGAAGTATGACTGGTGCAGCGCTGAAAAAATCTATCCGCGCAGCCAGATGGTCGATGTGTACAAGAAGATGCACGATGCGTTGGTTCGAACCAGAAGGCCGATTGTCTTCAGTTTGTGCCAGTATGGCTATGGTCGGGTGTGGCGATGGGGACCGTCCGTGGGCGGAAATCTCTGGCGCACTACAGAGGACATCACCGATAAGTACGATCGCATGTCGGTGATCGGCTTTGATCAGGATGGGCTGGAGCCTTTCGCAGGACCCGGGCATTGGAACGATCCGGACATGCTGGAGGTGGGCAACGGGGGCATGAATCATGACGAGTACGTGACCCACATGACTTTGTGGGTACTTCTCGCTGCTCCGTTGCTTGCCGGCAACGACCTATCGAAGATGACTCCAGAAACTCTGAGCATCATCACAAACAGAGATGTTGTCGCCGTCGATCAAGACATAAAGGGAGTGCAAGGGCGTCGGATTGCCCAGGAGGGTCCGCTCGAAGTCTGGGCCAAGCCGCTGGCGGACGGTAGCGTAGCGGTGGGTCTCTTTAACCGCGGAGAATCTGTTAGTCCAATAACCCTAAGCCTTAAAGATATCGGCGTGCAGGGCTCCGCGAAAGTCCGCGATCTGTGGCAGCGCCAGGATCTGGGTTCTTTCAGCGGCAGCTACACCGCAGACGTCCCGCGACACGGCGCAATCCTCATAAGGGTCCAATGAGCATGGTCCATCCCGTATCCAGACGGCAGTTTGTCGCAGGCACGGCTGCAATTGCTGCGTCGGCGCTCGTTCCGAGGAGCCCGTTCGGATCGCCAACTTCGGCAACCCAGCGGGTCGTCATCCGCGCCGACTCCGAAATTGCGCTGGTGCGGCCAGAATTCCATGGCCATTTCATCGAGCATTTGGGCTCATGTGTTTATGGCGGACTGTGGGTGGGCAAGAATTCGCATATTCCAAACATCGACGGATATCGAAAACAAGCGGTGGAATATCTCAAAGAGTTGGGAGTTCCGGTTCTGCGCTGGCCGGGTGGCTGCTTTGCTGACGACTATCACTGGCGCGACGGCATCGGTCCTGCTGCCAAGCGCCCAAAACGCGTGAACATTCATTGGGGAAACTACATCGAGGATGGCAGCTTCGGAACGCATGAGTTTATCGGCCTATGCCGCCTGCTAAACGCTGTGCCTTACCTCGCAGGAAACGTCGGTAGCAGCACGCCGCATGAACTGCGCGACTGGATCGAATATTGCAACTATCCATCGGGGAGCACACTTTCCGATGAAAGGGCGTCCAACGGTTCTCCGGAACCTTTCCGGGTACGCTACTGGGGTGTTGGCAATGAAAGTTGGGGCTGCGGCGGCAACATGCGGCCCGAGGAATACGCGCGTCTTTACCGCGATTTCGCTGTCTATTGCCGCGACTTCGGAGGAACGGAGCTTTTCCTCGTGGCGAGCGGACCGTCTGGCAACGATACTCGCTGGTCTCGTGGACTGATGGATGGCTTGGGTTGGGAACGCCCCGGCGGAGTCTCGATGCACTATTACTCCGGAGGCGCCGATCGTTCCACCCGTTTCACGGTCGACCACATGAATGAGCAGTTAGCTTCTTACGCCAAGGTCGAGGAGTCCATCGTCCATCAGCGGGCCGTACTCGACAGTTACGAGAACGGCAAGAAGGTTGGTTTGATCCTCGACGAGTGGGGCGTTTGGGACAACATCCCGGAAGAAGACGAGAAGCGCTACGGAAAGCTCTGGCAGCAAAGCACCATGCGCAGCGCGGTCGCCGCCGGTCTGGGGCTGAACATCTTTAATCGCCAGGCCGACAAGTTATACATGTGCAACATCGCGCAAATGGTGAACGTCTTGCAGTCTCTGCTGCTCACAGAAGGGTCCGAGGGCGAACACTGCGTGCGGACCACTACCTATCACGCGTTTTCGCTTTTCAAGCCGCACCGCTCCAAGACTGCGTTGCGAGTCGAGACCGAAGATTCGTCGCCCCTGGGTCTTTCGGCCTCCGCTTCGAAGAGCGACAAGGAACTCGTAGTCACGTTGGTGAATCCTCGCCATGATTCCGACTTGCAGGTGGAGTGCACGCTGAAGGGCAGCGTCGCGGACGGAGGCACCAGCCAAGTTCTCCATGATGCCGACTGGAACGCCTATAACAGTTTTGACAATCCCGATCGTGTAGTTCCCAAGCAGCAGCCAATCAAAGTGAATGGATCGAAGATGCAGCTCGACTTGCCCCGCCTGTCAGTAACAACGGTAATCCTGCCAATTCACTAGCGCTTTCTAGGATTTCGAGCGCGGCCCACCATTGCCCGAGTTTGCCTGCGCATCGTTTCGCTTCTGCTCCAGAGCTTGCTTCAGTGACTCGCCGGCATATCGGATATGCTCGCGCAACAGTTTGCAGGCTTGAGTTACCTCGCGCTGACGGCAGAGCTCCAGAATCTGGTGATGCTCCTCATTGGCGCGCTTCATGCCGTGGGTGAGGTAGAGTTGCAGGCGGGTGTACCGTTCGCCGTTGTTGTTGACATTGCGGATAACCGCCATGAACCGCGGCTGGTTGGCGCGTGAGTAAAGGATGGAATGAAACTGCCAGTTCAGTCGCCCCCACGCCGAAACGTGGTCGTCCCGCCGCAGTTCACTTACATATTTGCGCAGCACAGCTGCGGCTTCCGAAAAGTCGTCTTCTGTAAGGCGTGGAATCGAAAGTTTCAAAACCTCGGGCTCGAGCAAGGCGCGAATCGAAAAGAGCTCTTCGATATCATCGGGGGACAAGGCGGGTACAATTGCGCCCCGGTTAGGAACAATGGCAATCAGACCTTCTGCGTCCAGTTGCCGCAAGGCTTCGCGAACCGGAATTCGGCTGACCTGGTATTGAGTCGCGATTGCGTCCTGCCGGAGCTGGGCGCCCTCCGGGAGCTCTCCCCGAATAATCTGGTCGCGCAATTTATCGGCAACCGCCGAAGTGAGCGACTGTCGCGGGATGGCTGAATCTGATGTGGTTTCCAAGTCCATATTGAGAGCGTCGAGAGGCAAAGCTTGACGCCTACTGCACATCGTTTCACGTCTACTATATCGCATGTTGTATCCAAACGCATCCCTTGCTGCTCCGTGGTTTCTCCGCTTTGTACCGCACCCATAGCTGGGAGAATGTCAAATGTCTGAGGTTTTGAGGTCTTTGCTTTATGGCAAAGTTCATCATCCTTCGAGTCCGTCCGGAATACTTAGTTCTTGCAACTCACTTTGCATCCAGGAGATCCACGGCTTGAGATTGAGAAGTCTGCGCATCCCGCCCTCGGTCCGCCCAGCCGATCAATAGGTAAATTGGAGCTCCCAACAGAACAATCAGCAGTCCCGGCCACGTCGTTGCCGGGCGATAGGCGAACAGTACGGCCAGGATTGCGCTAGCCGCAAGAATATAAAAGGCGGGGACCACGGGATATCCGATCGCGCGGTACGGGCGCGGCGCGTCAGGACGCTTGATGCGCAGGCGGAACACCCCAGCTACCGTCAACACATAAAAGATCAGCGCCGCGGAAATGACGTACTCGAGCAGGTTGCTGTATAGATTTCCCCATGCCTTTGTCGCAGTGTCGTACGTGCGGGGAAGCACAAGGAATGCAGCCCAGAGGCCCTGGAGAATTAAAGAAGACGCAGGTACGTTCGCCGAGTTGAGTCTGCCGGCGAAAGGGAAGAAGAGCCGCTGGCGAGCCATCGCATAGTAGACGCGGGCTCCCGTCAAGGTGAGGGCGTTGATCGTGCCGAAGGTCGAGACCATGATGGCCGCCGCCATGACCGAAGTCCCAACACCCGGAAAGATCGCCCGCAACGTCGCGGTCCCTACGCGATCTGCCGGCGCATGCTGGATTGCCTCCAAAGGGAGCGTCACCAGATACGCGATGTTTGCGAGAACATAAAGCACAATCACCACGGTTGCGCCGATCACCATGGCGAGCGTGACATTGCGCTCCGGTCGCTTAACCTCACCGGCGGCGAAGGCAATGTTGTGCCATGAATCGGCCGAGAACAGCGACCCGGTTTGGCTGAGGCAGATAGCGACGAGCAGGCCGGACATCGTCGCTGCGGTGAGCCCGCCTCCCAGGGAGTCGATCCCGCGGGCATGCCACGGGCTACTGAAATTTGCGTGGAGCGCGGAGGCGTTTTTTCCAAGAAGAATCCCCAGCACAATCAGACCGCCCAGTGCGCCCGTCTTGGCGATCGTAAATACATTCTGAATCAGTTTCCCGTAGCGGAGCCCAAGGGTATTGCTGAACGTCAGTAACGCGATGACGCCAATCGCAAGCAATTGAGCAGTTGAGAGTGACAGCGCATAGTGGCTTGAGAGGCGGATGGGAGCAATCAGATATTTGTCTTCCGAAATCAGCGGCGACAGCACGCCGGAAAATCGTGCAAAGGCCACCGCCACCGCGGCGATCGTCCCGGTCTCGATGACCGAGAATAATGTCCAACCATAGAGGAAGCCCCACAAAGGAGAATAAGCTTCGCGAAGATAGACATACATGCCGCCCGCCTGCGGCATCATTGCCGAGAGCTCTCCGTAGCACAAGGCTCCGGCGATCGTGAGAATGCCGGCCACGCCCCATGCCACGAGCAGCCAGCCTGCGCTTCCAATGTGACGGGCCATCTCCGCCGGAACAATGAAGATACCCGAACCAATCATGGCCCCGACCACCACCATAATGGAATCGAACAGGCCCAGGCCACGTGAGAATTCTCGTGGTTTAGGATCTGATGATTCTCGGGTTGCCTGTTCGAGTCTTGCCGTCAAGGAGTGGATAACCTTTTGGGAAGGATTGGGTTTGACGATTGCATATTGTATCCATAAAATAGGACGGTACCTAACTAATTCGCCCTCCTTAATTGACAAAGAGCAACCTCCCTTTCGGGAACATTCTGATCAAAAGGGTTTCGGAGCGATTCGAAAAATGCGCGAATGCCACAGAATCCGGGTCATCGATTCGCATACCGGGGGGGAGCCGACACGCTTGGTAGTGAGTGGTGGTCCTGACGTGGGGGATGGGTTGCTTGCCGAGCGTCTGGAGTGCTTTCGCACCACCCATGACCATTTCCGCTCAGCCATCGTGAATGAGCCGCGGGGTTCCGACGTGATGGTAGGAGCCTTGCTTTGTGATCCCCTCGATTCCGCGTGCGCCGCCGGTGTCATCTTTTTTAATAACGTGGGATACCTGGGCATGTGCGGCCACGGAACGATTGGTCTGGTTGCGACGTTGGCTTACATGAAGCGCATCCGCCCGGGAGAACACAAGATCGAAACGCCAGTAGGCACAGTGAGCGCTGTTTTGCACGAAGGAGGCGAGGTTACGGTCAACAACGTAGTAAGTTATCGCAGCCAGGCAAATGTCGCAGTCGACGTTCCCGGGTACGGCGAGGTGTGTGGGGATGTAGCCTGGGGCGGGAACTGGTTCTTCCTCGTGCGCAATCACTCCATGGACCTAACCCTCCAGAATCTCGACCAACTAAGGACTTTCACTTGGGCAATCCGCCAGGCTCTTCGTGACCATGGCGTTGCCGGTGCCGACGGCAAAGAGATTGACCACGTCGAGCTGTTTGGTCCATCTCAACGTCCGGGCGTGGACAGCCGGAATTTCGTGCTGTGTCCAGGCAAAGCCTACGATCGTTCTCCCTGCGGTACCGGAACTAGCGCGAAGCTGGCTTGCCTTTATGCGGATGGCAAAATCCGCGAGGGGCAAACGTGGAATCAGGAAAGCATTGTCGGGAGCCGGTTTGAAGGCAGTGTGAAGGTGCACGATGGCAAGGTGTATCCCAGCATCAAGGGATCGGCATTCGTGAACGCGGAGGCCGAGTTGGTGCTTGATCCACGCGACCCACTGTGTATGGGCATTCGCGCATGAGTAAGGCAGCCTATGACGTTGCCGTTGTCGGTGCCGGCATTGTGGGTGCGGCGTGTACGAACGAATTCGCACGTCGAGGCCTGCGTGTCGTGGTCATAGGCGAGGACATCGTTGGGAGCGGCGCAACCGCTGCGGGAATGGGCCACATCGTTGTCATGGATGACAGCGACGCGCAGTTTGCGTTGACTCGCTACTCGCAGCAATTGTGGCAAGGATTGAGGTCCGAATTGCCCGATGATGTCGAGTACGAACAGTGTGGCACGATCTGGGTCGCGGCTGACGAAGAGGAAATGATCGAGGTCCACCGCAAGCGATCCTACTTCGGCGAGCGTGGAGTTCCAACGGAAGTGCTCGATACTAAAGCATTGCAGAGCCTTGAGCCCAACCTTCGCCCAGGGATGGCTGGAGGTCTTCTCGTCCCGCAGGACGGTGTGATGTATCCACCCTGCGCAGCGCTTTTCTTGATGGAGCGGGCGCAGGCACGCGGAGCAAAGCTGATCCTCGGGGTTAGGGTTGCGCAAACTGGCGACGGCAGGCTTCGTCTGGCGGACGGTACCGAGATCTCCGCTGAAATCATCGTCAATGCGGCCGGAGCTTCCGCCGCCGATCTTACGCCCGGACTTGAGATCAAGAAAAGGAAGGGCCATCTGGTTATCACCGACCGCTATCCTGGATTCGTGCGCCATCAGTTGGTGGAACTTGGCTATCTAAAAAGCGCCCATTCCATGAGCGGTGATTCCGTGGCCTTCAACGTTCAACCTCGCCGCACGGGTCAAGTTCTTATCGGATCTTCGCGGCAGTACGGTGCAGAGCACAAAGAAGTGGATAATTCCATGCTCGTGCGTATGCTGCAACGAGCGCAAGAATACTTGCCGGGCTTGTCCCAGATGTCGACCGTTCGCACCTGGACCGGATTTCGTGCTGCCACTCCCGATAAGCTTCCGCTGATTGGGCAGTGGACCGGGGACAAATCCGTATTCCTGGCGACCGGGCATGAGGGATTGGGAATTACAACATCCTTGGGAACGGCACGCCTTCTTGCCGATCAGATCAGCGGCACGAAACCAGAAATCCCAGTCGAACCTTACCTGCCGTCGCGGACGGCGAAGGAGTATGTGCATGCATAGCCAGGTCACAGTGACGGTCGACGGAGCGCCGGTCGTCGTACCCTCGGGTACGACCGTCGCGGTTGCCATAGTCATGGCCGGACAAGCCTGCCGAATATCAGTGAGCGGTGAGCCGCGCGGCCCGCTGTGTGGGATGGAAATCTGCTTTGAGTGTTGCGTGGCGATCGACGGGAATCCGCATGTTCGGAGTTGTCAGGTGTTGTGCGAGCAGGGCATGGAAGTAGCGACCGAGAAGTGAATCGATGAATAGGGAAGCGCGGCACCATTTCGATGTCTTGGTGATTGGTGGAGGCCCGGCAGGCATGGCGGCCGCGGCTTGCGCGGCTGAGTGTGGAGTCCGCGTCGGAATGGTCGACGACAATCCCAGTATCGGCGGTCAGATTTGGCGGGGCGAGTCGGATGGTCAACACAACACGGATGCGTCGAAATGGGTTCAGCGGGTGCGCAGGTCAGGTACTGCCGTGCTCTGTGGGTGGCGTGTGGTGCATCAGCCGGAAGAAGGTGTCCTCCTGGCGGAGAACCTCAGCGGCTTTTGCGAACTCAAATACGGGAAGCTTGTGCTGGCACCTGGAGCGAGAGAGCGATTCCTGCCCTTTCCCGGTTGGACGTTGCCTAATGTGATGGGCGCGGGTGGTCTGCAGGCAATGGTCAAGGGCGGCCTGCCAATTCGCGGCAAGCGTGTGATTGTTGCTGGCACGGGTCCCCTATTGTTGGCTGTGGCGGATTACCTCCGCAAACATGGCGCCGAGATTCCGGTGATTTGCGAGCAGGCATCCTGGAGGAGCCTGGCGAAATTCGGTTTGGCCCTAGTTAGCTGGCCAGCAAAGATTGTCCAGGGGATCCGGCTAAAACTCGATCTCGCTGGTGTTCCACTTGCCGCGAACAGTTGGCCGCTCGCCGCTCACGGTCAGAAGACTCTCGATCGCGTCACCGTTTCGCGAGCCGGAAGAGTCGAAGACATCCCATGCGATTACCTTGCCTGTGGTTTTCATTTGGTTCCGAACATTGAGTTGCCGTTGCTGCTGGGTTGCACGGTCGGCAACGGCTGTGTGCAAGTCGACGAACTTCAGGAAACGACCATCTCATCGGTCTTCTGTGCGGGTGAACCGACAAGCATCGGAGGCGTAGAGTTGGCGCTCATCGAAGGCCAGATTGCTGGCTTTGCTGCAGCGGGACGCACAACGGAAGCGAGAGCATGGTTGGGCAAGCGTAAGAAGGCGAGCCGTTTTGCACAGTTGCTGGATAGCACGTTCCGCCTGCGTGCGGAATTGAGGAGTCTGCCTCTCCCTGAAACTATGGTCTGCCGTTGCGAGGATGTTTCGTACTCGCGTCTTCGGCAACACACGTCATGGCGATCCGCCAAACTGCACACGCGTTGCGGTATGGGAGCCTGTCAGGGACGAGTTTGCGGTCCCACGACGCAATTCCTTTTCAAGTGGAAGCCGGACTCGGTTCGGCCGCCGGTTTTCCCCGCTCGCCTCGAAACCTTGGCGGCCCTGGCGAGGCAGTTGGAAGTGCAACACAGCAAAGTAACTGGAGGACACTGATGAACTGGAAGGGCGTGATGCCCGCAATCACCACCAGTTTTACCGAAGATCTTCACGTCGATCACAGTGCCGTGAGGAAACATTGCGGCTGGCTCCTAGACAACGGGTGCGCGGGGATCGTTGCCCTCGGCTCATTAGGGGAGGGCGCGACGCTGTCTTTTGACGAGAAAGTGGAGATTCTACGTACGTGCGTCGACGCCGTTCGCGGGCGCGGACCAGTCGTAGCTTCCATCTCAGCGCTGACAACGTCGGAAGCGGTGGCGATAGCGAAGGCGGCTGCCGATCTCGGCTGCGATGCCCTCATGGTGTTACCACCCTATGTCTATCAGGGGAATTGGCGGGAAATGAAGACCCACGTTGCAACTGTGTTCCGAGCCACTCCCCTTTCCTGCATGCTGTACAACAATCCCGTCGCGTACGGAACAGATTTCGTTCCTGAACAGATACGCGAATTGGCGGTGGAGCACGAAAACTTCGAAGCAGTGAAGGAATCAAGCACGGATGCCAGGCGTGTATCTGCTATTCGTGCGCTGCTCGACCGTCGCCTGGAGATCTCGGTCGGCGTTGATGACGCTGTGCTGGAGGCGATCGGAGTGGGAGCCACCGGTTGGATCGCCGGCCTAGCCAACGCGTTGCCGCGAGAGTCGGTCGAATTGTTTAATTGTGGCCTCAATGGAGAGAGCGACAAGGCGTTTGAGTTGTATCGCTGGTTTTTGCCGCTCTTGCGCATGGATACTGTGCCGAACTTCGTTCAGCTCATCAAGCTTGTGCAGGCTGAAGTTGGAATGGGAAATCCTCGCGTGCGTCCGCCGCGCCTGGAGTTGGTGGGCGACGAGTTGGGGCGGAACAGCAGGATCATTCGTGACGCCTTGCATTCCCGGCCGCAGCCGGTCGCCAGTTTCGTCCCACCAAACAGCAAGTAATTCTTTAGAAAATGGCAAAACTCACAGGTCGGTCTCTCATCGGTTTTCGGCAGGGCAACGGTTCAGGTGAACCGCTTTGCGCCACGGATCCTACCACCGGCCATTCTTTGCAGCCGGGTTTTATCGCCGCAACTAAAGAAGAGGTAGACCTCGCGGCCTGCTTTGCCTCAGAGGCATTTGTCGCCTATAGCCGCACCCCGGGACGTGTACGGGGGGCATTCTTACGCACGATTGCGACAAAGATTGAATCCATTGCCGGTGAGATCATCGATCGCGCGGGCCAGGAGACTGCTCTGCCGCAGGCGCGTTTGCAAGGTGAAACCGCTCGCACTTGCGCTCAGCTTCGTCTGTTTGCGCAGGTTGCGGAGGAAGGGTCGTGGGTGGCCGCGCGAATCGACCGCGCCGACTCTGGCCGTAAGCCTGCTCCCAAACCAGACATCCGCTCCCTGTTGCGTCCCCTGGGCCCTGTCGTAGTTTTCGGTGCCAGCAACTTCCCGTTGGCTTTTTCCGTGGCCGGAGGAGATACCGCCTCAGCGCTCGCCTCCGGAAATACCGTGATTGTAAAGGCGCATGCGGCGCATCCCGGTACCAGCGAACTAGTGGGGCAGATGGTTCGAGAGAGTGTTCGGGAATGCAGTCTGCCAGAAGGAGTTTTCTCGCTTTTGTTTGGCAGTGGTGCTGAGATCGGCACTTCCTTGATGAAGCATCCGCTGGTGAAAGCCGGAGGTTTTACCGGCTCCCGCACCGCTGGAAAAATATTGATGGACGTTGCAGCCTCGCGACCCGAGCCGATTCCGTTCTATGCGGAAATGAGCAGCACCAATCCCGTTTTCATCCTGCCAGGCGCCTTGCGAGAACGTAGTGACAGTATTGCGGCAGGGCTGCACACTTCGTTTACCATGGGGGCCGGCCAGTTCTGCACGAAGCCGGGAATGGTCTTTCTCCCGCAAGGCAACGAAGCTGCCACGTTTGCGGATAAACTGCGCCAGTTGGTTGCTGGATCGGCTCCATTTCACCTGCTGACTAGGAGTATCTACTCTTCGTATGATTCAGCGCTTGCCGGGCGGAAGACCAATACTGCCGTGAGGCTTGTTGCCGAAGCTCCGAAAGCCGCGCCGGCCTGTGGATTTGCCGTGGGGGCCGCACTTTTTGAAACGGATGCAGATACGTTTCTAAGTTCAGACCTCGATGCGGAGATCTTTGGTCCAACCACGCTCCTAGTACGCCATTCGAAGCGGGATCAGATCCTTGAGATTGCCAGTTCTCTCGAAGGGCACCTCACTGCGACAATTCATGGTACGGCGCAGGATCTTCACGATTTTGCTGATCTGATTTCGATTCTCGAGGGCAAGGTTGGGAGGCTCGTGTTTAATGGCTTTCCGACCGGAGTAGAGGTATGCCACGCTATGGTCCACGGTGGGCCTTATCCGTCGACCTCGGACGGCCGCTCCACATCGGTGGGAACCCGTGCAATTTTCAGGTTTACGCGGCCGGTCTGCTATCAGGGATTTCCCGATGATGCATTGCCGGAAGAACTGAAAGATGCGAATCCGTTAGAAATCTGGCGGATGGTCGACGGACAGATGACCCGCGAGGCTACTGTGCCTGCACCCTTGGCTCAGAGATAGTGATCGTTCACCGCTAGGCGGACAGCGTGGCGGCGGATCACGCCGAATCGAAGTAGCGGACCTCGATCAGAAGTGGGCTAGCCACGGGGTTCCCGGTTCATAAGAAACTTCCTTGGCCGCAGGTGCTCGCCGCCCAACCTCGGAAGCGGACTGGATACCAGACCCGCGCGAGCCAGTTCCGTGTTGACCGAATTAGCAGCAACTGAATATTTGTCTCGCCACAATCCAAGTCGCACCAAGATTTATTTCTTTTAACTTGAATCGAGGCTCAACTCGGTGGGTGAGGAACAGTGTGCTGTTGGTGTGTGCGATTCCGGCGCAAGGTCGACACTTTCCCCGAAGATCGAAAAGCCGCGAAAATCGGTTTTCGGAGATATTGTCTTATGCGGCCTGATCGTAGCGGTGGTGCAGGCCACCGACCCGCGCGTGAGAAACAACGCGACCCCGAGCTGCTGAACGAACTCTGCCGCCGGGTGTTTGCTTTCTCAGGCCCAGGTGAGTGCGGTCGTCGTGGTAATAGCGAAGGTAGTCAGCAAGAAGTCGCTTCAGATGGCGTTCGTTGAGAGCGATGATGTGATCGAGCAGATCGCGGCGGCAGCTTCCCACCCAGCGCTCGGCAACCCCGTTCTGCCAGGGACTCTGGATCGAGGTTTGCATGTCAGTAATTTGCAGAGCGCGAATGGCAGCGGGAACATCCAATCCATACTTCTGATCGTGGTCGAAGAGAAGGAAGCGGGGAGAGGATTGGTAGGGAAATGCTTCGCGCAGCTGCTGGACGATCCAACTGCTGGTTGGATGCGGGGTGACGTTGAAGTGCAGGATGCGACGCCGGTCATGGCTAATGATGAAAAAGCAGTTGAGCAGGTTGAAAGTAACGGTGGGGACAGTAAAGAAGTCCATGGCGGCAATGGCTTCGCTGTGATTGTGAAGAAACGAAAGCCAACGCTTCGCAGGTTCAGGATTTCTGGGTGCACGTCGCATCCAGCGGGAGATCGTACGCTCCGACACATCGAAGCCGAGCATGAGGAGTTCGCCATGGATGCGAGGCGCACCCCAGGTGGGATTTTCAACCACCATTTGAAAGATCAGGTCACGGATTTCTTTGGAAATTCTCTTGCCGCCGCCCACTGCCTTTCTGGCT
>CZKR01000027.1_pt2 | contig 25310 bp, 23 predicted proteins | sample 1122371 | NCBI WGS metagenome assembly CZKR01 (sample SAMEA3539301, study PRJEB10725) | soil metagenome | biome: tundra; feature: field; material: soil | place: USA | collected 2010-05 | depth 0.15 m
GGAACTGGTTTCCGATATGTCCATCACCCACTGGCGTGCGCCGTGGCTTTCCCGTTTTCCGTCCTTTAGTTTCGAGCAACGCATATCCGGGCAGCGGCAGACCCATCGCAAGCGCGAGCTCAATCGGCGGATTGAGCAAGTATTTCTGAAGGGTGTGGACAATCCGATGCTTCATTTTGTAGTTGCACTCCGTTCGGTTAAAGATAACTTATGCTCCCGGACGCTCCACCACGAACGCACCGCGCAGAATTCTCGGAAAGCGACCGCATCAAGACGCTCGACCTTCCGCGAAATGGAGCATTGAGAGAGATTGCCCAGCGCCTCGAATCCGCCATGAAGGACAAGATTCGATATGTTCGGAGCGCCAGCACCGAGTTTCTGGCAACCGCCTCAGATTTCTATGAAGTCCCAACCTGCGGTGTCCGGGTACTAGCCGCCAGACCTCTACGCACCCGTGAACATGGGTCGTTCGAACTTTTCGGCGACTACACCCCCGACTCCATGCTGATTCGCGTGTGGATGCGGACGGCGGTTCGCAAGGAAGTCACGTCCTTTGGCACCTTCCTGAGCACGCTCTGCCACGAGTTCTGTCATCATCTCGATTTCAAGAAGTTCGGCTTTGCTGACTCATGGCACACGCGGGGTTTCTACGAAAGGGCAGGCGTGCTCTATCGTTATGCGAAGGGAACGCCGTTGAAAACACTTTTCTGGGTGCGCATGGCAGGCGGACGTTGGCGAATCGACTGGCAGCGCACGAATCGAGGGGCGTGATCGGGGAGTGCGTAATCCAATGTCCGATGCCCTTGCCGCTACACATCCTTCAGTTGCTCCTCGGTCATCCCAAAATAGTGTCCCAGTTCATGTATGAGAGTCTGGCGAATTTGATGACGCACTTCGGCCTCGCTTGAGCAGACCGCCTCAATATTCTTCTGATAAAGCACGATGTAATCGGGTCCTGTGGGCAGGTTGAAGACGCTCCTCTTCGTCGCAGGCACGCCGTGAAAGATGCCTAGAAGCAGTCGCCTGCGCTGCCCCAGCTTGGGTGGTCGCTGGTTCGCCGGAAAATCTTCAACGAGGATCGCGACGTTCTGAATGCGGATGCGGAACTCTTCCGGCAGCGAATCCAAAGTCTCTTCTGCAACCTTGACGAAATCTTCGCGCTTCATCCTTCACCACTGACACAAACGGCACACCTGCACCGAGTAGCCTCCGTCATCCTCTTCATCGTCGTCACCCTCATCGTCCGTGACGTTTCCTTCATCTTCCTCATCGTCCTCTTCCTCGTCTGGCTCTTCCCGAAGAAGGACATCGGTTTGCGCCGAGCGATCCGAAGGGTTCGCGTCGAGGCATTGTGGGCGTATTCTGCTCATGTCCCACATGGTACTCTGTGCCCGTTGGCCAAGAGCAGCAGGGTGTTCCTTGCAGGCGCTGCGGGATCAACTGGCCGAGGACGAATCGCTTGGTACATCCAGCAGGGAGGCCACCATGTCGTCGCGCACAATCTTTCTAAGCAGGCTGATCGGTCTGTACTGCATTGTCATCGCGCTCTCGATGATGACTCGCAGGCAAGATACCGTGGAGACGGTGACCGCCCTTCTTCAGAATTCGTCGATGATGTTGATCGTCGGCATAATCACGCTGGCCGCTGGGCTGGCGGTGGTTCTCGCGCACAATATCTGGTCGGGGGGTGCGCTCGGGGTTGTGGTCACCCTCGTCGGTTGGATAACGCTCATCAAGAGCCTCTTCTTTTTATTCCTGCCGCCTGAGATGGAAGCGGGACTTTTCCTCGGGCAGCTTCACTACCGACAACTCTTCTACCTGTACACAGCTATTTCGCTCGTCCTCGGCGTCTACCTGACCTATGGCGGATTCAGGTCAAGATCAAATTAGCCAGTATCCAGCGAGGCTCCTAAGCGGGCTATCTCGCCTGTTCGAGTAAGCATTTGTCCCGATTCACTACGCATACCAGAGTGAGTGTGGTGAAGGTAGTCAGCAAGAAGTCGCTTCAGATGGCGTCGTTGAGAGCGATGATGTGATCGAGCAGATCGCGGCGGCAGCTTCCCACCCGGCGCTCGGCAACCCCGTTCTGCCAGGGACTCTGGATCGAGGTTTGCATGTCAGTAATTTGCAGAGCGCGAAAGGCCGCGGGCACATCCAATCCATACTTCTGATCGTGGTCGAAGAGAAGGAACCGGGGAGAGGATTGGTAGGGAAATGCTTCGCGCAGCTGCTGGACGATCCAACTGCTGGTTGGATGCGGGGTGACGTTGAAGTGCAGGATGCGACGCCGGTCATGGCTAATGATGAAAAAGCAGTTGAGCAGGTTGAAAGTAACGGTGGGGACAGTAACCGCCGGTGGTCCAATCACGGCCGGACTTTTTCCGTTTGACACCGGAAATGGCAGACTGGTTAACTGCGTGGGGTAAATCCACGCTGAACGCAACCCATGTCTTCTCGTCGGAAGTTTATCACCGGCTCCGTCGGAGCAGTCGCTGGCGCACTCGCAACCTCTCCGTCCTGGGCAGCTGAGACAACCGGTCAGCCGTGCGTCACCGAAGTCACCAGCCTATGTGGGGAGTGGCTATTTCGTACTGACCCGGACAATCTTGGCGCTAAGAACAACTGGTGGTGCGCAAATGTTCCTGGTGAAGGTTGGCGAACAGTCACAGTGCCTCATACCTGGCAGGTGGAGACCGCGCTGGCCGATTATCGCGGAGTTGCCTGGTATTGGCGGCCCTTTGATCTGCCGGCAAGTGCTGCACCCGCAAGTTGGGGAGAGTGCACCGTGCGCATGGAGTTTGAGGCGGTTTTCCACACCGCCACGGTTTGGGTCAACGGCCACCCCGCAGGAGAACACGCGCGCAAGGGGTACACCGCCTTCACTCTTGACATCACGAACCTGCTGCAGTCGGGCCAAACCAATGCCATCGCGGTTCGCGTGGATAATGCTTTCAACCAGCACATGGTGCCTCGCGGCCGATCGAGCGACTGGGCGAATGACGGAGGCATTTTCCGCCCTGCGCAACTTCTGGTTACGCCTAAGACATTTGTAGAACGCGTCGATGTCGATGCCGTGCCCGACCTATCCAGCGGGGATGGGAAACTGACGATTACCGCATACATCCGAAACCCAAGAGCGGTGCCCTGGAGTGGCAAAGCCTCCTTCCGCATCGCGGAAGAAGAGGAATCCCTGACCGTTTTGACGGACTCGCGGACTCACTCATCCGGTGAGGCTTTTTCCGTCAAGACGAGGGCAGTCGAAAAGCTCACCCTTCAGGCGACATTGCCCAAGGCCAAGCTTTGGCACTTTGATCATCCCCATTTGTACCGCCTCGAGTTTTCAATCTCGGGAGAACGCAATATACACCGCTTCACGACCTTTTTCGGCGTGCGAAAGTTTGAGATTCGAGATGGCGCGTTTCACCTTAATGGCGAACGCGTGCGACTGATGGGCGTGGAACGCATGGCCGGGAGCAATCCAGAGTTCGGGATGGCAGAACCGACCGAGTGGATCACGCACGACCATGCGGATATGAAGCATTTGAACTGCGCCTTCACCCGTGTCCATTGGCCCCAGGACAAACGCGTTCTGGATTATTGCGATCGCCACGGTATCCTCATGCAAAGCGAGATCCCCGCGTGGGGACCGGATACGTTCGATGGTATGGGCGCTCAGCCTGATGCGGACATCATGGAAAATGGACTCGAGCAACTCCGCGAGATGATTGCTCGTGACTTCAATCATCCATCGGTCGTGGTTTGGGGACTGTGCAATGAAATCGGAGGACAGAATCCTCCCGCGTATCAGTTCGCCAAGCGCATGCTGGAGGAAGCCAAGCGACTGGATCCGGGCCGTCTCTGTTCTTACGCTTCGGAGTCGCTGCGCAACACTCCGCAGCGCGACGTCGCCGCACTGATGGATTTCATCGAGACTAACGAATACTACGGAAGCTGGTACCCAGGACGTGCGGAGGATGTGGCACGTCATCTCGATGAAATTCACTTGGCATTTCCCGGCAAGCCCATTGTGGTCTCCGAATACGGATATTGTGCTTGCACGGCCGAACGTCCGGAAGGCGATGAGCAGAGGATGCAGATTCTGCGCTCGCATGACGACGCCATCCGCTCGAAGGATTTCGTCGGCGCGGCCATTTTCTTCTGTTACAACGATTACCGTACTCATGTGGGCGATCGTGGTTTAGGTTCGTTGCAGCAGCGGGTCCACGGAGTAGTGGATCTCTACGGCGCCAGCAAGCCGTCCTCTGAACTTCTCCGTCGCGAGTCCAGCCCGATTGAATCGCTCACGGTGGAATATCAGCGGAACAAATTCTACGTTCTGATAAGAACCCGGCGCGACCTTCCGACGTACACACTCAGAGGCTACAAGCTGCGAGGATTGTTCTTCGGCGAGGGCAACATTCCGGTCGAACAACAGGAGGCAGACTTGCCAGACACTACACCGGGAAGCGAGACGAAGTTGCAACTGACATTCACCCACTCGGAAGCACCAGTTCATGTCCAGATTGACCTGCTGCGCCCTACACGGTTCTCGGTATATTTATTGGATTGGAAACCTTAGCCAGGCCCGCCGGCAACGAAAGAGATGTAACTTTGAACTCCCACGCGCCGCCATCCACACGCTTATGAAATTGGACTGTACCCGCGATACATCCGACGGGGCCGCTCTTCTACTTCGGGAGAAGAGAGAATCCGCCCTCTGATGGGAAGTACTGCTTCTAGAACGAAAGCGGCGTCACACCGGTCAATATTGCCCGCACTGACGCACCGCGTCGAGCGGGTCAGGCACTTGCTGGCTCTAGTCCGATCGGGCCCATCTTCGTCGCAACCAGCACCTCCAACAACGTTGCAGTATTACGAACGCTTCCCGAGATAGTAATGAGTGCCTCTGAGACAAGCGGATGTTCCTCCGCCAGCAAGTCAAGACGGTCACTCACGCTGTAGAGTTGCTGGACTTCCTGCAGGATCGCAATCGAATGCATGGGATACGCGGCTTTCTGGAAAGCCTAAGGAGAGATAACTTCAGATGGGCTGACTTAGCTCAGGGAACCTGAAAGAGGAGAAGGTGGTAACCACCTCAATTTCATCATATCACGTGGGAAGTCTCGGGAGCCTGCGACCCCACCACATGTCCCCGTTGACGCACACACGATCAAAATTGAGAGTCAGATTCTGATAAATGCACAGCACACTCCGCTCGACGCTATAACGGTCATTAAGAAGGCAGTCAATTCATACGCGGGCCTGCAAAGGCGCAAGGATTGGCCGATTCAGGAAAGTCTTTGGGTTACTGTTGCAAGCACAGCCACGGCGCAACCAGATTTAAGGTACGCGCGTCCTACGCAGACAACGAAGCTCCGCAACTACGTTTTCGACGCGTTCGGCTAGCGCTACGATTCCCAAGATCCGTTTGACGGTCGGGTTATGCTAGTGAGCAATTCTGAACAGTCTGCCGTCTTCTTGAGGCCTATGCTTCAACCGAAACCTTAACGCGGCGGTCCGCTGACACATTTGTAGAGAGACGGGCGCAAGCGGAACGCCGGATCCCATGACACTTCGGAAATATATATCGGAGTTGTCGCGTTGGTTTCGTTCTTCCTGGCGGTGTGGCAAAAGCGTGAGGCACGAAAGCCGGGGACCGTGGTCCTCGACAGTCTGACGGAAGTACCCAATGGCATTGAGAATGAAATCCATCGGGTCTCCTCTGTAAGGGCGCATCCCTGCTCGGATGCATCATAGTTGGGCGCCATACTTCCGATAAGACTTGGGCACACGAATGCGGCCCAAGCTTGACCGTGAAACGATCGCGGGATCTCCAAGCGGGAGCCGGAGAGCCTCCGGTCTGAAAGGTGACATCACTTATGAACACAATCTCGAAGATACTACGTCGTACGATCACATTGTTGGCAGTGTCGCTGATGAGCACTGCCCTGGTGCAGCGAGTAGTGGCGCAGGATCAGAACGACCAAGATGATCCGCCGAGCCGCGTGGCGCGTCTCGGGTATATGCAGGGTTCCGTTTCATTTCAGCCCGCTGGAGAGTCGGAATGGGTGGAAGCCGCTCAGAACCGGCCAATGACCACGGGCGACCAGATCTGGGCCGACAAAGACTCTCGCGCCGAACTTGATCTGGGGTCAGCTGTTATCGACCTGAACAGCAGTACGGGGGTCTCCTTTCTCAATCTGGACGACCGCACCGCGCAAATCCAACTCAGTTCGGGATCGATCAGCGTCCGCGTCCGCCATCTAGACCGCGACGATGTGTTTGAGATCGACACCCCGAATCAGGCTTTCTCCATCTTCCAGCCTGGCCGGTACCGGGTGGAAGCCAGTGAAGATGGGAGTTACACCGTCGTCAGCATTCGCGAAGGAGAAGGCGAATCAACCGGGAACGGGCAAACCTACACGCTTCGTGCTGGGCAGCGCGCGACCTTCGATGGGACAGATACGCTGAACGCCCAGGTGGAGGATCTCGGTGGTCCCGACGATTTCGACAACTGGAGCGAAGGCCGGTATCACCGTTATGAAAATTCGCAGTCGGCGAGATATGTTTCTCACGATGTCGTCGGGTACGAGGATCTGGATGATAACGGCGACTGGCGCCCCAATCCCACCTACGGCAACGTCTGGTATCCCCACGTGTCAGAAGGATGGGCTCCTTATCGTGACGGTCACTGGGCCTGGGTTGATCCCTGGGGCTGGACTTGGGTGGATGAAGAACCCTGGGGCTACGCTCCCTTTCACTACGGCCGTTGGATGTCGGTTGAAGGCCGTTGGGGCTGGGTTCCGGGACCGATGGCAGTAGCGCCGGTTTACGCACCCGCTCTAGTCGTATTCATTGGCGGAGGGGGAGGATTCGGCGGCAATATGGGCTGGTTTCCTTTAGGCCCGCGAGAAGTGTATGTGCCGTCGTATCGAGTGAGCCGAGGGTATGTCGATCGCGTCAACGTCAGTAACACTACTGTCAGCACCACGACCGTTACCAACGTCTATAACACCACCATCGTCAACAAAACTACCACCATCAATAATGTCACGTATGTGAACAGAGGCGTTTCCGGCGCCGTCACAGCTGTTCCCCAACGTTCCTTCGCGAGTGGACAGCCCGTTGCCCGGGCGGTAGTAAGGGTCAACGCAAGTGAGATTGCCTCGGCGCCGATGAACTCGAGGGCGACGGTCGCTCCTACCTCCAACAGCGTGCTTGGATCCCATGCCAATACAGCGAACCGAGTGACAGCACCCCCGGCTGCCGTGGCTAGGCGGGCGATTGTCGCAAAGGCGAAAGCGCCGCCTCCGCCGGTGCCCTTCGCGGCCAGGCAACAAGCGCTGGCAGCACATCCAGGACAGCCGATCGCACGGCAGGAGATGCAACAATTGCGGCCCGCGAATAATGCCGCAGCGCCTGCGCGTCCTCCGGTCAAGCAAGCCCCTCCGGGAAGGCCTGCCACGGCTATGGTGGCAAAGCCTGGTAGCCAGCCGGCGAACGCGCCCGCGAACCGACCGGGCAATCCGCCGCCGGCGAACGACCGTCCGGGTGCAAATCCCGCGCAACCCAACCGTCCCGCTCCGACTAATCAGCCGGCGCCGAACAATCGTCCGCTTGTAGCGCAGCCGAACAATCGGCCCGAACCGAATCAGCCTCAGCCGAACAACCGGCCGGAGCCGAATCGTGCGCAGCCGAATCAGCCGGCGCCAAATAATCGTCCGGCAGAGCCGCCTGCGCGGAATGATCGTCCGCCTGTGACGCAACCGAACAATCGTCCGGAACCGAATCGTGTGCAGCCGAATCAGCCGGCGCCGAATAATCGTCCGGCAGAGCCGCCGGCACGGAACGATCGTCCGCCTGTGACGCAACCGAACAATCGTCCGGAACCGAATCGTGTGCAGCCGAATCAACCGGCGCCGAATAATCGTCCGGCAGAACCACCGGCACGGAATGATCGTCCGCCTGTGGCTCAACCGAACAATCGTGCGGAACCGAATCGTCCGGCAGCGCCGCCACAACGCACCGCACCTGCTGCGCGTCCTTCGACTCCTCCCCCGAGCGAACGCCCGCCGCAGCATACTCCTCCCCCGGCGCAAGCGCGCCCGGCGCAGCCGCCGCAACATCCGGAAACGCCTGCGGAGAAGAAGAAGCAAGACGAGCAGAAGAAGCCCCAGGGTCAGTGAAGAGGGGGAGTGCTTCACTGGTTCGCTTGGCAGATAGGCGTCCGAGATTTCGGACGCCTTTTTCGTTGCTCAATGGCTCGTGATCCTGCCCAGCAGCACTATCTCTGGAAACTCCAAATAGAAAACTAGTGCACGCGGAATAGGTGATCGAGTAGGAAGAAGAATCCAGCACCCACGAAGACGAGTAGAGCCATCTTCATTGCAGGTTCCTTGTTGACCTCGGGAATCAGGTCAGAAGCCGCGACGTAAATCGTGACTCCCGCGGCCAGCGGCAGTCCCGCTCCCACATGATGGCGGAACAGCGCCATGGTCAGAACACCGGCGAGGGTTGACCCGCCCAGAACTACCGACGCGCCCCATGCCGTACCCCGGCTGCGACCGCTGGCCAGCATCACGGAACTCACGGTAAAGCCCTCGGGAATTTTGTGCAGAAAAATCGCCAGAAAAATCAGCCACCCTAGCCAGTTCGAGACCAGAAATCCAGAGGCGATGGCGATGCCGTCGAAGAACGTATGAATAATGAGTCCGAGCAGCACGGAGTATCCCTTGTGGGAGTGCATGAACTCGTCGTGATGCGTTTCCTCGCCAAAGTGGAAGTGCGGCGTGACCGTATGCTCGAAGAAGTGGATGATCAGATAGCCCAGCAGCACAAGAAATGCAGCGGACCTGCCGCGCAGCTCGAAGCTTTCTGGAACCATCTCAACGAGAGCTGTCGCCAGCATGAATCCCGCGCCCAGCGCGACAAAGTAGCGCAGATAGCGCCGCTCCCAGTGCCGCTGCACGATAATCGCCCCGCCGAAAACGTTGGCGGCGGCAGCGGTTAAGCCGAGAACGAGACTGGTGAATATTGGACTCATGGGAGACAGCCGGGATCATAACAGCTCCACGTGTCGATCTCAGCACGGAGTCACGGAGTCACGGAGAACGACAAATGGATGGAAACTGTCGTGCCTCAGTACCTGCGTGGTGAAAAAGGTTAGCCCGAATGCCGGATGTGCATTACGTCGCCGTCTTGCACGATGTAGTCCTTGCCCTCCAGACGCAGCGTGCCTTTTGCCCTCGCGTTGGCTTCTGAGCCGGCTTCGAGAAGTTGGTCCCAGCGGATGGTTTCGGCGCGGATGAAATGCTTTTCCAGATCCGAGTGGATAGCTCCAGCACCCTCTTGGGCGCGCGTGTTGGCGGGAATCTGCCAGGCGCGGCACTCATCTTCACCCGCGGTGAAGAATGAGATCAAGCCAAGCAACTTGTAAGTAGTGCGGATGAGGCGGACTAGGCCGCTTTCCTTTAGGCCATAACTGGAGAGAAATTCCGCGGCATCGGCGTCGCTCATTTCGGCAAGCTCGGCTTCGACCTTCCCGCAGATGGCCGTAGCCGCCGCGTTGGGGCGGGCGGCAATCTCCGTGAGCTTGTACTTGCTCACGGCTTCTTCGAGCTCTTTGCCCAGTTCGGTCGACTCGCCAATGTTCAGCACATAGAAGATCGGCTTCTCGCTCAGGAACATGAAACCGCGGAGCCGCTTCTTGTCCTCCGGAGTCATCTCCATTTCGCGCAGCGGTTTCTCGGATCCGAGATGTGCGTTGGCGCGCTTCAGCAGTTCGAATTCTTTTTCGAGTTCCGGCGTCTTCATCTTCTTGAGATCTCTTTCCAGGCGCTCGAGACGTTTCTCGATCTGGCCCAGATCGCTGACCATCAGGTCGAACTCGACATTCTTTATGTCTCGCAGGGGATCAATTTCCGCCACGAGCGGAACTGCCGGGTCCTCAAACACGCGCACCACGTGGGCCAGCGCGTCCACCTGGCGCAGATGGCCGATGTAGGCGGTTTCCTTCAGCGCGTCTTGGCCAATGGCGCCGACGTCGACGTATTCAACCGACGTGTGAGTCAGCTTCTTGGGGTTGTAGAGCGTGGCCAGGCGGTCGAGGCGGTCGTCGGGAACCTTCGCGACGCCGATGTGGGCCTCGCGCGGGTTCGCATGCGCTTGCGCGGAGAGATGCGCCTTGGTGAGTATGCGGAACAGGGATGTCTTGCCTACCTGAGGCAGGCCTATAATGCCAGTTTTCATAAAGGCTCTTAGCTATTAGCTCTTGGCTTTTAGCAGGTGCTTCGTTGAATTAAGGACAGGGTTGACGGTGCGCGCAGCAAGCGCCAGACAACCTTTTAGGATAAACGATTGAGCAGAGATTGCCCAAACCGGGTCCGCCGCGATCTCACGGTTTTTCTTGCGGAAAATTCAGGCGGAGTCCGATGCGGTACAAAAGGGGCGGCCCGATGTTGAAGAGCGATCCGTTGGCGGTAGGAGTATTTGCCACGTTGTAACGCTGGTCGAGAATGTTCTCCGCGGCGACAAAGACTTCCAGGTTGCGCGTGACGTTGCGCCCGACTTGAAGATCCATCGTGTAAAAGCGGCCCAGCGGGTACTGGTTCTGATCGTCATCGAACTGGTTGCCCACGAAGCGCCCTTGCAGGCTGAGCATGATGCGCGATGGGTTCCAGCAGCGGGCTTCCCAGGTGAAGACATTTCGCGGAACCTGCGCCACCTTGTTTCCCAACAGGGAAATCGCGCCCGGCGGCACCGTATAGTTGACGACGGTCGCTGCCGTGAACTCGTAGCCAGCGGAGATCTGAACAGCGCGGCCGACGTGCAGCACGCCATCAAGCTCCACGCCACGGGCGCGGATGCGTCCCAGATTCTCTTTTTGGCGGAGGACCGGAGAAGACATCGGATTGATAGTGACATTCTCGACGGGATCCACAATGTCGCTCCAGAAAAATGTTCCGCGGAGATCGAGCTTGCGTTCAAGCGTGGTTATGTTCACGCCCGCCTCGGCGCCGGTGAGGCGTTCGGCACTGAGATGAGGATTGTTCAGGGTGAGAACGTTCGCGAGCCGAAAGCTGCGGTACAGTTCGTTCAGAGTCGGCGCGCGAAAAGCGCGGTACATCGATCCCGTGACGGACACATTGCGCCCCAGAGCACGCAGCACCGAGAGCCGAGGACTGAAAGCAAAATCGCTCCGCGAGGGATACAGCACGCTGGGAGACGTGCATGCGCCGGAGACGGGTGTACAGATCGAACTGGCGTTGAAATTGTTCCAGTCGTCGAAGCGTCCGGCAAAAATGATGGTCCAATTGTTGAACCGGACGAGATCTTCCCCAAACCATCCAAGAATGCGTTGCCGTCCTCCAGAGGCGTTGTTTCGGGTGTGGGTGCCCGCGGAGAAGAGTTGTTCGTCACTCGCGCCCATAACTTCCATCACGTCCATCCCAGCGATCAGCGTCTGGTGCGTGCCGAGAAAATGCGTCCACTGCGCCGCGCCCCCGCCCACCTGTTCGGGAACGTATTGGAGATCGGTAAGTGATTCGCTGTTTCGGTCGGCCGCGACAGAGGAGAATCGCTGATCGTATCCCTGCACCTTGCCATAGGCGCGGAAGGTGAGGGAATCGCTGCTGCCGAATTGCTGATCCAGGCCGAATGCGCCCTCGCCCATGAGCGTATCGTTGGTTTGGATCGGCGTGCCATTGTTGCGGAATTCGGTGTAGAAGCTACCGCGGGCGAAGACTCGGCCCTTTTCTCCGAGGTGATGGCCGACGGTGAAGTCGACCGTTGCGTCCTCCGAATTGGCCGGTGTATCCACGCTTCCGCGCTGCCATGTAGGAACGATGATGTAGCCATCGGTGCGGAACATTTCAGATGAAAGCGACAGGTCCCACTGGCCGGCGCGCGTTCCGGTCCAGAAAGATAGATCGGGAGTGAGTTCGTTGCCGTAGGAAGTCTCTAGCGTGAAAGCTGGCCGCTCCGGTTGACGAGTGATGAATTGCACTACCCCGCCGAGCGCGTCGCTGCCGTATAGGTTGGAAGCGCCGCCGCGGAATACTTCCACATTGGCAAGAGACGCTCGCGGAACGCGATCCCAGTAGACCCACCCTCCAAAGGCATCAACCAGCGGGAGTCCATCTTCGAGCACCAGCGCGCGGCTGGCGGCAGTTCCGCCCAGACCGCGCAGCGATACGCCCTGATTGGAGGCGTTAGCCGTTCGGCTATCCGATCGACGAAAGAGCGAGAATCCGGGGACCTGTCGAAGCACGTCATCGACACGCAACGCGGGAGTTGCGGCTACATCGGCGTGGCTGAGCAGAATCGTGCTGCCCGGGGTTTCAGAAAGGCGCACCTCCGTACGGGCTGCCGAAACGGTGACCTGTTCGCTGGCCGTAGCTGGTTGCAGGACAATTTCGAGACTGACGGTGGTGGCCGGTACGGCGTTCCAGGATTGGCGAACTGGATTGAATCCTTTTCGGCTGATCTCCACGGTTCCTGAAGTGGCCGGAACAGCCGAAAAGAGGAAATGTCCACTGGCATCGGTCTTGACTTCGACCTTATAAGAGCCGGAGTTTAGAACGACTGATGCGTTCGCAATCACCGCGCCGCTTGCGTCGCGAACGGTGCCCGCGACAGGAGCGGTCTGCGCGGACGAGCAGGGAAGACCTACGGCCCAGAACAGAATAGCCATCAAGCGGATCGTTTGTCGATTCAGCATGGGCGCGAGGTGCAACGTTGATTTGAACTCCCAGCACGCCGTCCGGTCACGAGAATAACAACGCGCAGGAGAAACAGGACCCGCCGGACTGCCGCTCAAGTGTATGTGATTCTAATCACACTCAAGCGTGATACGCAAAATTGAGGGTGGGTTCCCGCCCGAATAGCTTTCAGTCAGAGGAAGTTCCGCCGAGCTGTCCGGCCGAGGCTACGGGGAATTTGTTGAAACTCAGGACCGGAGGTGCCGAATGTTCGCCAATCCCGCAGCCAGTTGGTATCACAGCAACCAGTACAACGCCCAATCTGCGTGTGAACACTGTGGCGGGATCGTCCGCCACGAGCACTGGTGCATTTCCTGCGATCCTATCGTCCAGTATGCTTATGGAACCGTGCTCGATCCCGGCAAGCTCACGCTTTGCGATCGATTGATCCTCCACGCGCTGGGAGTATCGTGGGTGACGAATCGATGTCAAGGGACTTGCCAGGGTTCCTAAGGATCTCGCGTCCGGCCGCCTGCGCGGCCGCTGCCGCTAGAACGGTAACCTTCACCGAGTACGGCTGCGTTCCGACTGCCTTGCCGCTGGATGCATCCAGACGGTTCATTGTAGCCTTCAATTGCTGCTGGTCAGCCCCAACCAGCAGGATAGTGGTAATTCACCTGCCTGTTCTGAAGCGGTTGTTGGAATTCAGGGAACTGATGAGCCGAAGTCCCAGAGTCGAGATATGACGCAGGGATGAATAGAAAGTTAATATTTTTTCAGCTTGCTTAGCAGAGCCCCGGCTTCGGCTCTAAACTGGGGGAGCCTCAGCCTAGGGATTTTCCGGCGACGAATCCGATGAAGCTGCTGATCGTGGAAGATGAAGCGCGCATGGCGGACCTTCTTCGCAAGGGACTGACCGAAGAGGGCCACGTGGCGACATGCGCGTCGGACGGCGTCGAAGGCTTAGCCTTGGCAAAGTCTTACGAGTTTGACGTGATTATCCTCGATGTGATGATGCCCAAGCTCAACGGCTATGAATTTGCCAAGCGTCTGCGCGCGGAAAAGGTTCGGACGCCCATCCTGATGCTGACGGCCCGCGACTCCGTGCCCGACATTGTCCGCGGACTCGATCTGGGTGCCGACGACTACATGACGAAGCCGTTTTCCTTTGACGAACTGGTGGCTCGACTGCGCGCGGTGAAGAGGCGCGCGCTGGTGACGCAGGACACGAATATGCGGGTTGCCGACCTGGTTCTCGATCCCGCCAGCCGGGAAGTTGTGCGCGGCGAAGAACGGGTTGCGCTTACGCGTACGGAATACAATTTGCTGGAGCGCCTCATGTACCGCGCGGGCAAGGTGGTTTCCCGCCGCTCCCTCATCGAATCGGTCTGGGGTTTTGACCGCGACATCGAAGAAAATACGCTCGACGCTTTCATGCGCCTGTTGCGGAACAAGATCGATCCACCAGGCCGCCCGAAACTGATCCACACCGTGCGCGGTGTGGGCTATATGATTCGTTCGGAAGGGCAGGCATGAGAAGACTCTCCATCGGAGTGCGCCTCACGCTCTGGTACCTGGCATTTTTTGCTGTCGCCCAGTTGGTCTTCGGCGCCGGCATGTGGTTGATCTTGCGGAATAATCTTTATGACCTGGTCGATGACGGCCTGGAAGAACAGATTGATGACCTGAAGAATTTTCTGCAATCTCAGCCCAAGGATCGCTCGATCGCAAAGCTTCAGCAGGAAGTGAATCAGACGTACGCCATTGAACACTCCGGCAATTATCTTGAGATCCACGCGGAAAACGGCGAGCTGATTTACCGTTCCGCGTTCTTGCAGGGGCACCAATCGGAGCTTTCACGACCGGATGAAGTCAAGACGCCCATCTTGCGAAGCCGCGAAATCGAAGGCCGGCCCTTCCGTTTTCTCCTCCAGCAGTTGGACGTCAACGGCCACGTTTATACCGTAGAGATGGGAGCGCCGGCCGACGATGCGGTCGAGACTCTCCATCTGTTCCGTTCTTATCTACTGATGTTCGCTCCTCTGCTGTTGCTGGCGGCTGCGGGCGGCGGCTACTGGCTGAGCCGGCGAGCCCTGTCTCCCGTGGATGCTCTGGTGCGCACCGCCCGCGAGGTCAGCGGAACGAACCTCAACAGCCGGCTTCAGAAATTAGAGACCGGGGACGAACTGCAGCGCCTGTCAGACACGCTGAATGAAATGCTCGACCGGATCGAATCCGCATTTCTGCGGATCACAGAATTTACCGCGGACGCGTCTCACGAACTGAGAACCCCGGTATCTCTCATCCGCACGGAAGCCGAGTTGGCCTTGCGCCGGTCTCGGGGAGAGGCGGAATACAAAGAGTCGCTGCGCCACATTCTGTTGGAGGCGGAACGCACCACCGTTCTCATTGAGCAACTTCTGTCTCTAGCCCGCACCGACTCAGGCCGCGAGACCATTCAGCTGCAGCCCGTCGATTTGAACCAGACGCTGCGCAGCGTCGTCGACGGCTGGCAGCGGGTGGCCACCATTCGCAACCTGCAATTTTCGGCGAGCCTTGACGTTACTGACTTTTTTGTCTTTGTCCTGGGCGATGAGACCTTGCTGCGAAGGCTGGCCGACATCCTGCTCGACAATGCATTCAAGTACACTTCCCCGCCCGGCTCTGTGCACTTGTCGCTTGAACCGAAAGGCGAGAGCGCTGTGATCACGGTTCAGGACTCCGGAGTGGGAATCGCCGAAGAAGAGCAGAGCAAGATCTTCGAACGCTTCTACCGAGTCGATAAAGCCCGAAGCCGCGCGCAGGGTGGCGCGGGTCTTGGGCTAGCCATTGCGCAGTGGATCGTCACGCAGCACCGTGGTTCAATCGGTGTAGAAAGCCGCTCTGGCGACGGCGCCACCTTCCGCGTAGAGTTGCCTATGATAGCGGCGCCCGTAAAAAATTCGCTGCCGGCGTGATCATATTCAAAATTCGCAACTGCTGCCGTACAATGGAAAAGCCTTCCTAACGCCGGGATGGCGGAACTGGCAGACGCAGCGGACTCAAAATCCATATTTGCGGTGTGCATGGGAGTGCAGGACGCTGCAAGTTGTAGCAAAATATGAGCGGCGTAACTTGCCTGCATTATCCTGCACAACCCTGCACCGACACAAAAACCGACACTAAACCGACACGAAAACCGACACTGAAATCGGGCAGCCGCCCACAACGTCTCGCCATCTGTCACCCTTCCGAAGTCACGAACATCGCAGCACAAATCGGCGCGGATTATCACGGTCGAAGTTCGAGGGTCTGGAAGTGATTGAGAAGGTTGGTTGCGGGGGTGGATTTGAACCACCGACCTTTGGGTTATGAGCTAAACGATCAACAGCTAAGTTGTTGTTGAGACTGCTGCTCTTACCGTGCTGCATCCTTCTAATTTCTACCAGATTACCCTCATCTTTGTGTCCAAGTTGTGTCCAACTTTTAAACCTTAACCGCGCCGGCGTTCGCCAATTTCGTTGGAGCGGTAACTACATGTGCAAGACGAGTCCACACCTGTTGGACAATCGAGGATCATGGGGATATCACCCACCATCGCTTTGGGTTCAACGCACCCCAGTCTAGGTGAATTGCGTCGGTTGGATGGGCGTGCTGTGTTGCGCCTTCCAGAAGAATTACGGATACACCCCGTAATGGAGGAGTTCGACTTTTTGTCTGCAGAAGAGCTAAGTAACTCGGCAGAATTGAAAAGACTCGCGATCCCCGAGCCGATCATCATCACACCGGATGGCACGATCGTTGCTGGCTTTGGGGCCTGGAGGGTAGCAAAATTTGAACGCATCGCCGTGGTGCACTGCATCGAGTATGCGCTGGCAGACGAAGAAATCCTACCGTTCATCCTTCGCTATCATCAGCCACGGCAGACGTGGAATGCATTTGTTCGCATTTCTATGGCACGTAGGCTGAAGTTTGGTCTTCAGCAAAGAGCGCTCGACAACATGCGGACCGGGGGTAAGTACAAGGGTTCGACAAAATTGCCAAACGCAGACCGCATCGATGTCCGCCATGAGATCGCCAAGATCGCAGGCACGGGGACCGGAAATGTAACTAAGGTAGAAACCATCCTGGACCGTGCTCACCCAAATATCATCATCGCGTTGCAAAACGGTCTGTTGAGCATCCATCAGGCTTGGAAGTGGTGCAAGCTAAGCAAAACGCAGCAGAAAGAGGAATTCGCCCGCTACGAAGAGAACCACACACGTCGCAAGATTCTTGGAGATTTTTCGGTTGGAAAATCAAAAATATCGCTCGATCCAGCCCAAGTGATCGAGGCTTTGAAGCATGGGGAAAATCGAGAGCCAGGCTCCATCACGATCCGGACGAGTCACCGCAGGAGCACAACTATCGTTGTCGGAGAAGACTTGCTTGCGGCAATGGAGAAAAAGGAGCTAAACCTGCTTGCATAAACGATCTGAAGTTTCGGTTTCTCGTCGTAGTCCGTTGCGGGAGATTCTTATCCTTGGGAGCGGCCATTGGGATAATGACGATTACGATCCTGACTCGCGTCGCGCGTTCTTGCGCGCAAAGAAATGTAAAACAGCCGCGATGGGCGGCCGGATTTTTGCTTCCGAGAGTGAGGAACGAGTGTTTTACAACACCTGCAAGTCGCCAGCCTGTCCCAGTTGTGGTCATTGGGCCACTATCCAATGGCAGCGCGAGCGCTTTTGTGCCCTTCCGGATGGACCCTACCTTGAGATTACCCTCACGATGCCTAATACACTCTGGGGCATATTTGCTCGAAACCCGCGGCTTCGGGGCAAGCTTCCCGAGATCGCTGCCCGAGTTATACGGAGTTATGCCAGAGTGCGCCACGGCGTTGAAGTTGGTGTGATGCCAGTCCTGCACACATTCAACGGTGAGTTGCTGTTTAAGCCGCACGTCCACTCTCTGGTCACAGCCGGAGGGCTTCAGGCTGCAGGATCACGTTGGAATCCTCGGATCTTCTTCGATCGAGGCGCCCTGGTGGGCAGTTGGCAGCGGCTAATAATTGCAATTCTTCGAGACGCTTTGGAGACGGGCCAACTTGAACTTGAAGGAACTCGCCATGAGATCGAAGGTTTGCTCAACTCTGAGGAGGCGCGAGAGTGGATAGCCCATGTGCGAAGCTTCAAGGGAAAAGAGCACTTTCTGCAATACTGCGGACGCTATGTCAGGCGGCCACCCATCGCGCAGTGGCGAATTATTGCGATCGAGAATGGGCTAGTGAAGTTCTGGCATAAGGATAAACGCCGGAAGCGATGGATCACGGTGGAGTGCACCATTGAAGTGTTCATCGACCGCTGGTCACAGCACATACCCAAACTCTATCGGCACACGGTACGGCATTTCGGATTGTTTGCTCCGCGCCGTTGGCCTCGAGTAGCGGCGGCAATTTTCACTATTCTCGGCACAAAACAGCGACCGCGACCAAAGCGGTTACCGTGGGCGGTTGCGGTTCAAAAGTTTCGTGGAAATCCGTTGCTGGATCGGTATAGTCAGCCCATGAAATTTGTGAGACATCTGGCCGCTTCTGCCGTGTAATTTCGATCCTCTCCGACAGTCGCAATCTTCTTTCGAGACAATGCCACTCATCTACTACCTTGGGAAGCTCTTCGTCCTTAGAACAGCGCAGCCATCTCTGACAATCTCGCAACAGAGCATTCGGGTGCAAATTCTCGCGTCGGAGAGGCACCCCTTCATGCCCCAAGGTTGTTAACATCGAGAATCGCGATCTTGATTTTCCTATTGATCGAGTTCCGCCAGTTTCGCCGCTCTTAGGCGACGTGCCCCAGCGACAACTTCATACTTGCTTTCCTCCAGTTCGCGCACGAGAAGAGGGGCAAGAATTCCTTGCGCTCTCATGCTGGCGGCAAGTTCTTCGAGGTTCTTTTCATCGAATCGCTTGCGCGGGTTGGTAGCTGATTCCACCAATATGTTGATGGGAACGCTTCGATATTCGTTACTGATTGCAGTGTTCTGCGCGTCTTGCATGGCTATTCTCCTTTTCATTGTTTTGTTCCTCGATAGTGGTTGGGGTGTGGCCATCACATGCCGCGCATGACGACCTGCACAGAGATTTGTGAGTTAGGGTTTTGTGTTGGGTTAAGCGACAACCGCCGCTGGCTCGGGGGCAATGCCCCATAAGCGCTAACTTAAGGAACAGGTTTTAGTGTTCGCGGACCTATTCTTGGTGGATGCGTATCCTCGAAGAAAACTGGAAGCTGCTCATGTCGTTCTTTCCCACAGGATGGCAGCAAATGGCGTGGCAGTCAGGTGCGGTCGAGCGATTGCGTGGTTTTCGATCGCCTGACGTGCTGTTGCGTGTGCTAATGCTGCATGTGGCGCGGGGTTACTCGTTGCGGGAGACGGTTGTGCACGCTAAGCTGGCGAACTGGACCGACATTTCGGATGTCGCCTTGCTCAAACGCCTGCGTAACAGCGAGGAGTGGCTACGTTGGTTGTGTATCGAATTGCTTCGGGAAAACGTCCCATACCGGCTCGAAGAAGCTACCACTCGCGTGATCCGGATTGTGGATGGCACGATCGTCAGAGAGCCAGGCAAGACGGGGAGCCAATGGAGGATTCTGTACAGCATCAGACTGCCGCGTTTGGTCTGTGACTTTTTCGAGGTAACGGCCACGATTGGCGAAGGCAGTGGCGAGTCATTGAACCGTCTGCCTGTGGGTCCGCACGAACTCATTCTCGCGGATGCCGGCTACTGCTCAGTCGGTGGCATTGAGTACGTTTGGCAACATGGTGCTGATGTGTTGGTTCGTGTCAACCCTCAGAGTTTCGTGGCGTACTCGCCATACGGCAGACGTTTCTCCCTGCTGCCGCGATTACGCACTTTGTCCAAAGTGGGGCAGTTCGGTGAATGGCGGGTTGTCCTTCATGGTCAAGGTTCGGCGTTTGCAGGCCGATTGTGTGCAGTACGAAAGAGCGACTGCGCGGTTCAACAGGCTCATCGGCGATTACTGCGCAAAGCGAGTAAGAAGCAAATGATCACTAGGCCGGGAACACTCGAATTTGCTAAGTACGTGATCGTGTTTACGACTTGCTCCGGTGGTTCGACGGCGGACGTTCTGAGACTTTACCGTATGCGTTGGCAAATTGAGCTGGTGTTTAAGCGACTGAAGAGCCTTGCCCAACTGGGGCACGTGCCCAAGCATGACGACCGCAGTTCCCGTGCTTGGCTTTATGGGAAATTGCTTGTCACGCTTCTGGCACAAAAATTGATTCGCATCGGACGCGATATTTCCCCCTCGGGCTACCCACTCTCGGCGCGGGGGGCCATGTAGTCCGTCGCGTGAATTCAGTTTCGCGCTTCACCAGATCCAGCAGGCCATCGAACCGCACCTCTCCTTCCAGCAAACGCTCTATTCGTGGAATCAGATTGCACAGGCTCTTGCGGAAAATTCGCGCTATCGACTACTCCAACTGGCGAAGTGGCGTTCCTCGTAAACATGGATCCAAGACTAACGGATCGGAACATGCTGGCTGTCGGAGACCGACTTCCATGCCGAATCGTGGGCCCGGTCCTCGCCCCCGTAACTTCAGAGTTGATCGTCCGCTCACGGTCTCACCGGCTAAGATCAATCCCGTCGGATCAATCCCTGATAGCGCGAAAAGGCGTCGCCTGACGAGATTGATGAGAGCGCACGTTCGCCCGGAAGGAATTTGAAGAAAGATGATGGCAGCGAGCAAGCAGATGGCGCGGTGACTGCTTCGCATAATTTGGAACAGTGTCTTATTCGTAACGGTAGACCGTCACTCGTAGTGGCGCATTCGGGCGCACGGTGAGAATCTCGCCCTGTCCGGTGTCATCGCCGCCCAATTGCCGGACTACGCGCCATTCGCCCTGCACAAACTTGCCCTGCTGCACGTCGCCCAGACCGACAATCTTCGGTCCGGGAGTGGTCGGAGCAAAAGCGATTCGTATGCCGCCGCCGACCGATCCGAAATAGAACTCGTCCGGCCCTGCGGCGATGAGAATGGCCACTGCTTCCGGCGCTTTAGGATCGCGAGCCGCCGGCGTCGCCGACGGATCCGGAGCGATTGGAACGCGGCCCGTGCCAACACAGGTAAGAGTGAGTGTGTAGTTCCCCAACTTGAGATCGAGCGGTGCGTCGCCCTGATTCAGGCGCACGGCGGTGATGGTCTCCTTTCCTTGCTGCGCAGCGATGGCTGGAGCCAACTGCGAAACCAAAGCATAGGCTCCGGCAAGCTCCGTGTCCGGAGCGGCTGAATGTTCGATGAAGAACGGCGAAAACCCAATGGCGTTGAACTTGCCGAAGGCCGATAGCACGTTGGTCGCGTTGGTGCTGGTTTCCGGGATGAACAGCGGGTTCCCATTGCGCGTGAACCGCGCGGAGACTTCGTCGAAGTATTCCAAATAGAGATCGGGCTCGAGCAATTCGATCGCAGGCGCTCCGGCTCTCCAAATGTCATGAACCTGTGGCACCGGGCCACCGCTCGGATACGTTCCGGGCCAGGCATGATTCGGCTGTTGCAGCCAGGCGTTCACATACATCGGGAGGACGTATTCTTTCTTGCCCGCCTCAACCACGGTGTTCACGTAGCGCGCGTAGTTCCAAGCCATGAATATCTCATCTACGGGCCAGTGCAGCTTTCGCCAGCTTGTCTCGTGCTCTTCTGCACTCATCGGAGGGCTCTTCGTCTGAATGGGCACATCGAAACTGTCCGGCTTACCCGGGCCGAACACTTCTTCCCACGTTCCCGACGTCCTGAAGCCCTGCGCGGCCCACACTTCGCGCAACTCAGGAGCCAGCGTGTCCTTGTGCCGCTCAAGATAATCCATCAGCTCCTTCGGAACCGGTCCCGCGAAGGACTTGTTGGCAGGTGCGGATCTGTCGCGCGAATCGCGCAGAACGCCGACTTCGTTTTCCACCTGCATCATCAGGACGGTATGCGGCACGCTATCCACTTCCTTGATGTGTCGCATCAACGCCCGGTAGGCTCGAGCGTCCGCGTCCCTGGTGGCATCGCCGAAGGTGCTGAGTAACTCCAGCGTCTTCCCGCCCTTGATCTGAATACGCGGGTAGCGCTTATAGTCGGCCTTGACCCAGTAAGGAGCGTAACTCGACAAACCGTTCTTCCAACTTCCGAACCATAGAAAGACGAGTTTTAGATTATTGCGCCGTGCCTCCTGGATGAGACCGTCTACCAGACCGAACTCATACTTGCCCTCGGTTGGCTCCATCTGCGCCCACGATATGGCTACCAACACGCAGTTGAGATTGCCCGAAACCAGTTTGGGCCATATCGGCTGCATGTTCTCGAGACTGGTCGCGGTGTTGTTTCCCAGTTCTCCCGCCAGCGCCAGGAAAGGCCTCCCATCCACGATTAACTGCGTGGCAGTGCCCTGTTTCCGCAGTTGCGGAACGCCGGAGTCGGACTGGGTGTAACCCTGGATCACGACCAACGCCGCCCATGCAGCCATGATCGAAAACCGAACTACTGAGTTCATTTTTCCTTCACCTCAATCGTCTTTTCAAGACGCACGTCGGCGGACGACGCGCCCACTATGATGCTGAGGCGGCCGGGTTCCACCACGAAGGTCTGCTTGCCCGCGTCCCAGTAAGTCAGCTCGGTCCACTCTCTGCTCAAGTGGGAGGCTGGGATTGCGGAATAGTTCAACGGAGGTGGGCGTCTGCGCCATGGCGACACCCAGAATTAATGGAAGAACTACAGCACGTGGTCGGGGTCTCATGAGAATGTCTTCGAGATACGAATAAACATCAGAGATCGCTCGGCGCAGGTGGGCGCGGGCGAAGACCGACGTTAAGAAAGATGGAAGCAAGTGACTCCTGGGACACGTGGCGCGAACGGGGTCCGCCCGAGGCGCGTTACCGTGAAGCGAGTCCAGATTTGGACGCCAGCACGGAAGCGGCATAATATTCCGTCAAAGGACTCTTGTAAATGAAATTTACTTCTGCAGTTCTCGGCACTGTCATCGCCACCAGTTTGGCGATTGCTCTTCGCGCCCAAGTTCAGGAGCGCCCAATCCCTCGCATCGTGAAAAAGGACGGACGCTTCGCCCTGTTCGTGGACGACGCTCCTTATTTGATGTTGGGCGCGCAGGTACATAACTCCAGCACCTGGCCCAACATGCTTCCAAAGGTGTGGCCCGCCATGGAATACCTCAACGTCAATACGGTCGAGATGCCGATCTACTGGGAGCAGTTTGAACCGCGGCAAGGCCAGTACGACTACACGACAATTGATACCGTGCTGGAGCAGGCTCGCCAGCATCACCTGCGCCTGGTGTTGCTCTGGTTCGGAACCTGGAAGAACGGCAGCCAGCACTATATGCCGGAGTGGATGAAGCTGGCTACCGACCGTTACTCGCACATGGTGGACAAGAGCGGACAGGCGGTGGACTCGCCTTCGCCGTTTGCGGCCGCCTCGCTGGAAGCGGACAAGACCGCCTTCACCGCTTTCATGCGACACCTCAAGTCAGCCGATCCCGAGCGCACCGTAATCATGGTTCAAGTGGAAAATGAAGCAGGAACGTGGGGTACCCTTCGCGATTATTCCTCGACCGCACAGAAGCTCTTCGAAGCGTCGGTGCCGCCCGAGGTGCTCACTGCTATGCAGTTGAAGACCACTTCGCCATCCCCGAACTGGCAGGAAGCTTTTGGCCCCGAAGCCGAGGTTTGCTTCCACGCTTGGTCGGTAGCGAAATACGTAGGGCAAGTGGCCGCCGCGGGCAAGGCGGTATATCCGTTGCCCCTATATGCCAACGCAGCGCTGCGCGACCCGCTCAAGCCGGGCGCTCCCGGCAGCTACGAGAGCGGCGGCCCCACGGACAATGTGCTCGCCATCTGGAAAGTCGCTGCGCCCGCGCTGGATATTTTGGCGCCAGACATTTACCAGAACGATCCCGCCGCGTATTTGAGGGTGTTGGAGCTCTATCGCCGCGACGACAATCCCCTGTTCGTGCCCGAGACCGGAGGCGTCGTCAACGCCCGTTTCTTCTTCTCCGCGCTCGGTCTCCAGACCATAGGATTCTCACCCTTCGGGATGGATTACAGCAGGGGTCACGACACGAGCCCGGGATCCCGACAGCCGGACGAGTTCCTGGCCTGGGCGATGAACTACCGGTTGATCGGCCCGATGCAGCGCGAGGTTGCCGAGCTGAATTTTGAAGGCAAGCTCAAGGCCGTCGCCGAAGTGGCCCCGAAGGTCACCGAGACCCTGCCGTTTGGAGACTGGAACGCTGTGGTGTCGTATGGAGCCACACGGAGTGGTCAAGCGATAGGGGACGCGGAGCCGATGGGGCGTGCACTGGTGGCCCGGCTGTCAGACAATCAGTTTTTGGTGACGGGATTCTTTTGTCGCGTCGATTTCCGGCCGGCAGGCACCGACCAGCAACGAAAGTCCCAGCATGTCATCGATGGAACCGGACAGATCCCCTCCGCTCTGATTGATGGCAAATGGCAGCATCGCCAGTTCCTGCGCGTCGAAGAGGGAACATACGAGAACGGCGTCTTCAATTTCGTTCGCATTTGGAATGGTGATGAAACCGACTGGGGCCTCAACTTTGGTTCGGAGCCCGTGGTGCTGCGCGTCTCAGTCGCAACCTACTAATGACGCTGGTTCATCGGGCCAGGTGCACCACCGGGCTGGTGCCAACGTCGCGGGCGGTCGCTTTACTGCGGAGGCACAGGTTGTTGCTCTACCAGCTTGAATCGCTTCCTGTCGGTTTCCTGCTGACGTGAGGCCTGTTGCACGTCTGAGAGGCGCTTTACCAGGGTTTGGATTTCGTCGCGCTGCCCACTCTGCCCGGAGTGTCGCAACGCAACAATAAGATGGTAGAGCGCAGTCTGGTCGGAAGGGGAGTATCGCAGCGCAATCCGGCATTGTTCAATGGCGAGATTGTACTGGCCAGAACGTGTGTAGATACTCGCAAGGAGATCCCTTGCTTCGACTAAATCCGGTTTCAGCTTCACAGCGCGCAGTGCGGATCTTATTGCTTCACCGGAGATTTCTTTATCTGTATCGGACCCCTGATTAGTAAGCAACTTCGCAAACAGAAAATGAAGAAATGCATCGTCCGGGTGAGATTTCAATTGCGACCGTACCTCTAGCAATGCTTTGTCGGGGTGATTCCTTTGCAGTTCGGTAAGGTCGATGGCGTATGAACTTAAACTCTGCGCCGAATCAATGCGCTCGGCCTTATTGAAATCGGCCTCCGCCTCTTCGTACTGCGCAAGCTGCGCATAAAGTAAGCCCCGCGAGATATATAAGGACGGGTCATCAGAAATGCGCTGCAAGCCGGCATCGATCATATCAATCCCGACCTGATAGGACTCATGATCCAGAGAGAGCGCCGCAAACGCAACATAGTAGCTTGCATTCGTCGGGCTCAATACAATTGCATGGCGAAGAAGAGCCACCGCTTCAGGAGTGTTTCCTAAAGCTTCATAAACCTCAGAAGCCAGACTCAGGATATCTGGGTCGGATTGATTCGTCGCCAGTAAAGGTTTAAGTACCTTAAGGGCAGCTTGAGGCTGCTTCGCTCCAACCAACACAACCGCGAGGTCATATTTTGGATAAGTTTGCTCGGGA
>CZKR01000110.1_pt1 | contig 18899 bp, 14 predicted proteins | sample 1122371 | NCBI WGS metagenome assembly CZKR01 (sample SAMEA3539301, study PRJEB10725) | soil metagenome | biome: tundra; feature: field; material: soil | place: USA | collected 2010-05 | depth 0.15 m
AAATCGCCATTGCACTCATTGACCCCGGGCGAGGGGGTTTTGAGTGTAATCGCCTGTTTACGACAGTTACGCTTGCAAGAGCGTTCCCACGGGCCGCATCAGGTTGAACGAATCCAAAAACTCGGGTAGAATCTTCAACGCTTTTCGGCTTATGCGGGAAGGTGACGCGCGTCCATGGCCAGCGTTGAAAACAAGGCGCAAGCTGTCATTTTGGCTCTATTGGCCCGAAGAAAGCAACGCCAAAATGACGTGCCACAATTGCCAAGCAGTATAGGCCGAGACATCGGCCTAGTCCTTCTCATTGACCAGATCCCGACGGCTACCCAAGACCGCGCGCGGGAATTGCCGGGAAGTTTCCAAGGGGCAGGTTTCGCAGGATAAGGTGCCCTTCCGAGGGCATCGCCAGGGATTTTGCCCAGGTGGGCCAAGGTCGCTCCGAAGGCTGATAGAATACAGGCCAAGCGCAAGACAGTATGAGCAGGAAAATAATTGCGATAGCAGTTTTCTGTCTACTTTTAGCCGCTTTGGCTAGTTGGAACACTAGCTATTACCGGACCCCAAAGATCATCACAGCCGATGGAGACGAAACGACAGTCTGCACAGGAATTATGTCGGTCACTTCTGAGGGTTCTCCGCCAACTTACTCGATTACGTATACCGATCAAGGCGGGGCGCACGTCCATCTGTACGGCATTCACAAACTGAAGATAGTTGACACGCGACAGATTGGCCCTCCTGCTGCCTGTCATCAGTAGCTAATCACTCCCATCTGATAGAAATCGCATCGCCAACCCTCTCCGCGAGTGAGCCCTTATGGCCGCTCGGGGGAATTGGCGGGGAATTTCCAGGGTCAGGCTTCGCAGAAAAGGGGTGTGGCTTCCGTGGATTTCATCCAAGTTTGAATTTAATCGGCGGCGCAGATGGCCGGAGAATTATCATGTGCGCCTGTGAGGCGCTTGAAGTAACAGCCCGTGTGAACGGCCTTACCGTTTTCATCGGCAGACAAATCCGTCTCCAGGCATACGGGCTTGCTGCAAAGTTGGCAGCGTATTTCTTGGATGGGGCGGCTATCCATAAGCGCCTCCTTTCAGGGTCAACACCAGCGTAGACCCAAGCGGGGGAGCGCAATCTGAGCAGTACGGACCATTCTGGGAATTTCGCCCAAGACGCAGAACAAACTAACTGGCCCGCTTTACGCCAATACTTTCCAGGAACACACGTGTACGGAACCGGGTGTCCACATGTACCGAATACACGGTATCGACAATGGTAGCCAACGAGGTTAGCGTTTACTTATCCGCCGTTCAAGGTCCATTTCAAGGTCCATCATGGTCGAGGAAAAGCCTCAATTCGAATTGACACGACTACGCAAAGAACAAAACAAGGCTCGGCAAGATGAGGTCTTTGGAGGTCTGTCGCCAGCAGAACGGGCGGAATACAACGGGAAAGCAGAGCGGATTCATGAACTGGAAAGCGACTTTCAGGCAAGCGCGGTCGCTAAAAAGAGTTTACAGTCTGCAAAGGCAGAGCAGAACCGCCAGTGGAACTAAAGATTCCGAAACAGACACTCCCAGCTAGATCAAAAGTCTCAGGCGCAGGGGGCACCAGCTTGAATCCACCCACCAGCACAAGGCAGAACAGGACCACCGGGCCGCCGAGTTCAAGAAAATTGCCGAGATGCTTGTAAGTGAACCGAGCATAGCTCTTCATCGCGCCGAACAGAAAAGCGGCGCTGGAAAGGGCCCAGGGAATCAGCAGAAGATAGAAGAGCTGACCCTGAACGCCGCTTTCGACGAGATTAGGGACTCGATAGACATACAACAGCGTGAAACCTGCGGCGAAGATGAGCCCAAGCAGCGCGACGATGGCGTAGTTCTTTGCGGAAAGCGGCTGAGCAGAATTGACTTTGTGCATGACGGCCTGCTTTCTTTCTGGCTTGCCGGTCCTGGTCACGGCTTCCTGTTCGAATGGATCTTTGCGGCTTGCTCTTCATAGGCTTTGGCCTCGGTGTCGCGTCCCAGCTTGCGAAGAGTGCGAGCTAAGTTTTCAGTAACTTGTGCAACCGCTGGGTGGTCTGGACCCAAAGCCTTTTCTTCGATGGTCAAGGCGCGCTTGTACAGCGGCTCCGCTTCGCTGTATCTGCCCTGGTCATCGTAGTGCTTTGCCAAGTTGTTGAGATCTTTCGCAACGTTCGGGTCGGGCCTCGGTTTCTTGCAAAGGACGCTATCGACAAGCTTTGCTGCTGTGCTGTAGTCGTACCGGGTAGGGCACGAGTCGCTGCGACGCAGCGCCGCCATGCGGCAGCTTGGTGTAAGTGGTTGCCATCGAGTCAACCAGGTTGGCTTCGGCAGCAAGACACTCATTGCGTGAAGGGCAAACTTCTTACGTTCCCGGGGTTCGGGGGAGGATAGAGGCAGAAAGTTTACACCAAATTGTCGTAATTTGCGAATGCTCCTTCCCAAGTCTATTTTGCTTGCGATGTGTCTACTTCAAGTAGCAGAATTGCGACAAGTCTAGATCGCTGAGGAGGCTCTCCAATGAAAAGAATACTGACCGTTTTTTCCACCCTGGCGTTGCTCTTGATGATGGTCAGCACGCCGACATTCGGAGACCCGCAAGGCCCTCCTGTAAACCAGCAGCAAAACTCTCCGCAAGGGTCAAAGCAGCAAGCGACACAAGGTAAGCCGGACGTAAAGGTTTGGGTCAATACTCGATCCGGCGTTTACCACTGCCCAGGTACCAGATGGTACGGAAACACCAAGAGTGGCGAGTACATGACGCAAAAAGAGGCACAAGAGAAAGGTCATCGACCGGCCTATGGGAAGTTTTGTTTATAGCGTTATTGGGTTTGCTCTTCTCATCAATGTATTCGCTCAGGTGAAACTAGCCAGTGCGGGTATGATCGTTGGCCTGTCAAGATTTTGGGAGACAAAGACCGAGAGCATGTAGATTTTCGGCTCGTGGACGCCACCGTTGCAGGTTTGGGTGCAATACCGATTCACGAGATTCCCTACTCCTACGACCGTCGAATTGAGCCTGAAGAGTTGATTGTCTATCGAGTAAAGGCGCGGCTGCTGAAAGTAAGGCGCGAAAAAGATTCGGACCTACATTTACTACTTGGCGACTTAGAGGAGACCGACAAGCGAATGATCGCCGAGATTCCTGCTCCGGAATGTGCAATCGGAACCGGCCACGAACAAGAATATCGGTCAGCTCAAACCATGCTTTCGTCTATTCGGACCAACAGCATCGTTGAGATCGTTGGAGTTGGGTTCTTTGATTTCTTGCACGAGCAACGCGGCGCTGCGAAGAACGGATTTGAATTACATCCTGTATTGTCAATCCGACAAATCGACTGAAATTATAGGTTCAACCTTTAGAACCCGAAGAGCCTCAAAATAAACGCACCTAGCTTACGGCGTCGACAGTAGAACAATGCGCTTCATAAGAATCCTCTCTTGAAAGGTGTGGGGATCATGCCATGGCCGGAACTGACTGCAAATGGCTCGGTCGTGCTATGAGACGTTTTACGGAACGCTGAGAGTATCTGCTAAACTGCCGCGCGATGGCAAGATTATCCTTATTTCTGCTCGTCCTGCTGATGAGGCTAGCCGGATCCCGAATCTCTCAATAGTAAAAATGCGACATCTCAAAGATGTCATCGCGATGTGATTCGACGGCGGGTTCTTCGGGAGTGGTTGTCGACTGACGACAACAGCCCGAGTCGCTCATCCAAGGGCGCTACAATACAAAATCGCGAGTTCCGGTCGGTTGGTCGGCAACCCTTACCTTGGGATTACTTCACGTTTGCCCCTCATTCGTCCGTAGTGCGGACAAATCTGCCCTGCCTGACGGGCCTTTGCGAAATGTAGTCGGTTTCTGATCGGGCAAAGTCTGTCGGGACACAACTCTCGGCCTACGGCTGAATGTTGGTCACGCCTTCCTCACCTGGCTTCGGGAAATGCTTCTCGTACCAGGTGATAGATCGGTCGGTAGCGTCGATCTGATGTTTGACCTCGGACAGGCCGTGGCCTTCTCGGGGATAGCGAAGGAAAACCGTCTCAACGCCCACATCTTTAAGCGCAATGAAAAGCTGCTCTGCTTCCGCAATGGGAACATCGTTGTCGTTCTCGCCGTGAATGATAAGAGTCGGCGTATGCGCCGCAGCGATATGCTTCATTGCTGAGCGTTCCCATGCAACGTCCATCAGGTTCCCCTGATGCAGGAATTGTCCAAACTCCATCTCCTCGTATTGGTTGTAGTAGGTCATGTAGTTGTAGCTGACCAGATTCGCGATTCCTGCGGTGGGAATCGCCGCCTTGAACTCGTTGGTTTGAGTGATAAGCCAATCGGTAAGCTGGCCACCGTAGCTCACTCCCTCGATCCCCAGACGCTCGCGATCGATCCACAAGTAGCGCCGCACCGCCGCGCTTACTCCGTAGAGAATGTCCTGTCCTTCGTTACCGTCTTGGTCGCCGAACACGGCATCGGAAAACTTCTGGCCGTAACTCGTCGAACCACGATAGTTCACGTTGAGCACGGCGTAACCCTGCGCAGCGTAGATCTGGTTCTTGAAGTTGAAGCCAGGACCATTTGCTCCGTGCGGTCCTCCATGAATCACCACGATAAGCGGATGCTTGGACGTAGCGGTCATGCCGATGGGCTTGGTGAGAAACGCCTCGACGTCGAATCGATTGTCGTTACTGACAAAAGTGAACGGTTCAACCTCGGCGATAGACTTATCCGCGAGAAGTTCGTGGTTGAGCTCCGTGAGCTTGCGGGACGCCGCAGCGCCGGATTTGTAGTAGAGCTGTGCAGCATCGCGCGGCGTCGTGAAACTGTAAGCGACCGCTTTGTTCTTGCCGACCGACGATGCTCCAACGCCACCGGCGTCGTTTACGACGTATTCGGGCTGTCCCCCGGAGATGGGCAGCCGAATAAGGTGATTGCTGCCGCGTTCCTGCACGGTGAAATAGACGGAGCTGCCGTCGGGCGCCCATTGTGGCGCGCCTTGACGATTGTCAATCGCATTCCCGATTTCGCGGCGATTGCTGCCGTCGGCGTTCATGATCCAGACGTGGGTGTCTTCCATGGTCGTTTCCCGATCGGTGAGGCCACGGCGCGTGCCACGATAGACGATGGACTTGCCGTCCGGCGACCATAACGGATCGTATTCGCAGGACTCGGTAGCCGTTAATCGGTGAATGCTGTTGTCGGCGAGTTGCAGCGTGAAAAGGTCGTAGTTAAAGAACTCATCCTGATTGGGCTCGCGGTTGGAAGCGAAGACGAGTTGCTTTCCGTCGGGCGACCAGTCAATGGAGTGCTCGTCGAAATTTCCTCGAGTGAGCTGGCGCACTTGTTTTGAAGCGATGTCGACAACGAAGATATGCAGGCGTTGATTGTCGTTGAACCGCGTCATTCCTTCGCCCGCGTCGGGCTTGTAGAGATAGCGCGTAATGACCGTGGGATCGCCGCTAGCCTCGGCGGCTTCGCCGGCTGTGGACGAGACGAATGCAATCTGCTTTCCATCGGGCGACCACGTGAAGTCCTTGCCAGTTCCAGGCAACGGGGAATTGGTACCCGCCAGCGTCGCCAGGAAGGTTGTGTCGCTGCCGTCGGGATGCGCGATCAGGATGCCGTGCTGGTCGCCGTCAGCACCGCGGAATGCGATCCATTTACTGTCGCCAGACCACAGCGGACCGCTGGAGGGCTTGTCACCGCCGAGGCGGACGCTCTTCTCCGTGCTCAGATCCATCACCCAGAGTTGGCCGTAAGGCCGGCCGGGTCGATCGCGCATCGTTATTGTGTATGCAATGTAGTGGTTGTCGGGCGAGATCGCTACGCCGCCGATGGAACGCAGGCGAGAAAGGTCGCTGCTCGCCAGTAACTGAGCGCAGGCCGGCGTCGCGATAGCGGTTAGAAGCGCGGCACAGGATAGGCAGACAGAAACGCGGAACAACACGGCATTCGAGCGGTGACGCATGGAAATCTCCCACTTCCAAGTGTGTGCAAATGAGCAACGTCATCGTAGGTCCGAAGCTCCGGCCCGGTCAATCTGCAGGACCGCGCAGAAACGCTGAGTGGAGGGTCCGATTCTGGGCGAGTAGTCGGCAACCCTTACCTTAAGGATAAGGTTAGGTTTGCCCGTCATCCGGGAGCAATCGCCCAAGTTTCTACCGCAGGTATGATCGACGGATCGGTGGGCGTTCCCCGGAACACTGCCTTAGTCGTAATTGGTCAGACTTGGCTTTGCTCGGCTTGACATCGGTTGGGCTGTCCAGGTTGGATGTGACATATGTTCTCCGTGTGTGGAATGCTCCGGTCAACAGCCGGAGGACCCACATTTCGTGCTGGTGACAACCTGACAAATCTCGGCTCGTCGTTACGGGATCAGCGTTGGCGATCGAGTTGGACCGCGGCGGCCTGATAATCTCCGCGCAGGTCTAGCTGCAGACCGTGGCGCATCCACCACGCGCCGGAAGCACTGGCCGGCGTTCCTGGATGAAGCTTGCCTTCGATCGAACTGAGCTTATATTCGGCATCTTGATCGAGGCCCTCTAGTTGCAGCAGAGGAAACCCGCGGCCTTCCTTTGTGGCATTGGCAAAGGCAAAGACGACGGCCTGATTCTTGTCGCTCGAAACCGTCTCGGTTGCGGACATCCCGCTTCCGTCGCGCGGGCTAATAAGGCGGTAGAGGTCACCACGCACAATGGTTCGCTGCACAGAGTGATAGGCGGCAATCAGCCGCTTGGCCGTGGCAAAGTCCTCCGCGGTCCAATGATTCAAATTGGCGCCAATTCCCAACGATCCCTGCATCGAACTCAGCATGCGGTAGGTGAGAGAGGTGGAACGGCCGTTGAGCCAGTGGGGTGAATCGGTAACCCAAGCCATCATGATCTGGGGCGTGTAGGCATAGCTAAAACCATCCTGCATGGATAGTCGGTCAAAAGGATCGGTGTTGTCCGAGGGCCAAACCTCATCAGCGTAGTGCAGGATGCCTAGATCGACGCGTCCGCCGCCGCCAGAACAGGATTCAATCTCCACCTTGGGATGTTTCCTGCGCAGGTCGGCGAGGATCGAATAGAGATTGCGGATGAACTCCACGTAGACGCGACGCTGCTCGTCGACAGGCACCTGATCCCAACCCGGCTCCGACCAGTTGCGGTTGTAGTCCCACTTGAGAAAAGCAATATCGTTTTCCGTGAGCAGCTTATCGAGAGATCCCTCGACGTAGTCGCGTACGTCGGCGCGAGCCAGGTTGAGGACAAGCTGGTTGCGCGACTCCGAGCGAGGCCGACCCGGAAAATTCAAGACCCATTCGGGATGTTTGCGATAGAGATCGGAATCCGGGTTGACCATCTCTGGCTCAACCCATAGACCGAAGTCCATACCCAGCCCGTGAACCTTTTCGATCAGGGGCTTCAGACCGTGAGGAAATTTCTGGGGATTCACATACCAGTCGCCCAGTCCGGCGTGGTCGTCTTTGCGCTGGCCAAACCAGCCGTCGTCCATCACAAATCGATCCACGCCGATCGACGCCGCCTTTTCCGCTAAGGCTACCTGGCCGGCTTCATCGACCTTGAATTCCGTCGCCTCCCACGAGTTGTAAATGACGGGCCGCGGCTTGGGGTCGGGCGCTTGCGGTAGAATCCGAGCGATTTCAAAACGGTGCAGTAGGCGCGAGGCGCCACCCAGACCGTGATCGGAATAACCGCCATAGAACACGGGCGTCTCCAGATGTTCACCGGGCTTCAGTTTGTAGCCAAAATCAAAAGGATTGAAGCCGCCCGTCACGCGCACTGCATCAAGTTGAGTGCGTTCCACTGTAATTCGCCAGGAACCGGACCACGCCAGCGCGCCAAACCAGACTTCGCCGTGCTCTTCATCGGCGACGACGGGCGCAGCGGTGTCCCGGCCGCCCTGCCGGGAAATCGCAAACCACGGATTCGCCTGATGGCCGGTGGTGCCGCGGCGGCTTTCGATGACGCGCGCTCCACCCTGAATCAGTTCCTGATTTAGGGTCCACTCTCCGGCCCAGCGACCCGTCAAATAAGTCAGTGCGTAACTGGCGGGAGGAAGGGTCCATTGCGCGGCAGCGGCCTGTTCGATCAGAACCGGTTGTTTTTCAAGGTTTTCAATGCTTACGGAACGCGCCAGAATGCCGCTCTCGGGGTCCATGGAGTAGCGCAACGTCACATAAATCTCGCGGGAAATATCCTTGAGGAGCACGTCCAAAGACTGGGAGCCGCTCGGCGTGGCCCGGACAAAGTGCAACACCAAATCGCGACTGCCATCGACAAAACTGACTTTGAGTGCGGGTTCGGTGAACAATCCCGCACCCCAACCTGCGTATTCCTGCGGCGTGGTAGTGTACGACGAATCGAAGGAGGCCCACTCCGGAAGCGAATGAGCCGGAGGAATGCTGTCATGCGAACCAAGGCGTCCGCCCCAGTACAGAGTCTGCAACTCGCCGCGCTCGTTCACACCGAAGGCATAGGTGCAGTTGCCGCCATCGAGGCGCACGACCTGCTCGGTCTGTGCGCTGCTTGAGCCGACCGCGAACAGAGCGAGCAAGAGAAACGCAAATAGAATCGAAGAGGCAGGTATTTTCCAAGAGCTTGTCATCTCGCCGTATCCTAGCATTCGCTAAAACCGTCTGTCTCCCCGCGGTGATGTGGAACAGACGCACTGCTTGGCATCTCCGGGGTCCCTAAACCGCTTTGTGGGAATCGCCGAGACTGCTTCCGGATGCATTGTCGGCAAACCTTCCCTCCGGATTATGTCAGGGTAGCCCGTCATCCGGCCAGAATAGTGGGCAAGCATTCATGGAACTACCTGTTTGCGCCAATAATCGGTGAACAGTGAGCGACGTGGAAGAACTGTTTCCTGCCACTAGCGCGCTATTGCAACTTAGCGTACTCCGCCCTGGCTTCCTTCAGGAGTGGGATGTCGGGGTCGGCGTCTTTCCAGAGAGTGAGGAAATCTTTGTAGGCGGCGAGCGCCCGGAGGCGGGCCACGTCGGCATCCGCGCCCTGAGAGGTGTGCGCTTGCAGAGCATTGGCACGAGCCACTCCCAGATGCGCCAAAGCGCCAGTCCAGCAGTTCCACACGATGCCGCTGTGGTCGAGAATCTTCTGAAACTCGGCGGCAGCCGCGCTGCCCTGTCCGGCTGCCAAATATGCTCGTCCGCGTACATACACCGGGTAGAGGCAAGAAATATTGTTGAATGCAATTTGGCCTAACTCGATGGAGGAACCAGCTTGCGGGATGTTCAACGCAGAGGCTGGGTTCCTCTCATTCAGCGCCAATTGCTCCTGAATCGCGGGAAGCCAAAGCAACTGCATCTGCGTGTCCAGCGGAAAGCGTCTGCCTAAATCCTGGGCTAGGGACTTCGCTCGCGCCGTATCGCCGGCCAGGGCAAACGCAAGGGCGGCTTCACTCTCGACCCTCTGACTCGCGGGAGCGAGTTTCAAAGCCTCTGCCGCTGACTGGCGAGCTTCCGCAGGATGTCCGTAAGCCGCTTGTTGCTGGGCCGCAATCGCCAGATACCCCGCTCCATTTTCTTTGCTGTCTGCTCGTACAGCAGAGTCCAAAGCCCGCTTGGTCAGATCACGCGCCTTGCCAAGGTGACCGACATACGCCTCAGTGTCAGATGCGAGAGCGAGTCCATAGTTCTCATCGGCCGCCTTGCCCGCAAACCAGAGCTGCTGGTCAGCCATCGCCGCGGTGTCCGCTCCGAGAAAGGCAAGAGCATAGAGAGCGTTGTGGAGTCTGTGACCATCCAGGTTTCGCGCCTGCGCTTCGTGAATAATCTGTCGGGCCTCGTCAAAGCGTTGTAAAGCAAGAGCGTCGTCAGCGAGGCTCTCGTACCAAGTGTTGCGACCCTGTACAACGCGCAGCCGTTGGCGGATGAGCTCCATGGCCTTCTCATATCGTCCTTGTTCGGCGTAAGTGATGCTCAAACCGATATACCCTACAACTTCCCGGGGGTAGCTCTCGATCTCCTCTTGAAATGTCTGGGCCGCTTTATCCAGCTCTCCGGTTACATGCCGATAGTAAGCTGCCATGATCTCCAGCTTTTCCCGCTCGCTGGTATGTTCCCTCAACTGAAATGCTTTGCTGAAATATTCGCTGGCTCGCTCTACTTCGCCTAGACTGGAGTAGTCTAAGCCCACCGCCCTGTAGCCCATGGCAAAATTAGGATCAAGCTCGATGGCACGCTGATCATAAAGCAAGGCTGCGGCGAAGCCTTTTTCTTGGTAGGTCTTTTGTCCGAGGCTGAATGCTTTCAGTGCTTCGAGCGATGACGTCGTAGCCTGCACCAGCGGAACGTCAAATTTCTGCACCGAAGCCAGCGATTCGCCCATCTCGGCACGCAGCTTGGATGCCGCCTCGCCCAGCGCGTCCAGCACCTTTTCCTTGGTCGCAGCCGTGACTTGCTCCTGCGCCAGCGTCTCTCCGTTCTGGCAATTGACAGCCTTCACTCCCAGTACATACTCGTTGCCCAGAGTGCCAATCGCTCCAGCAATATAGGCCTTGCTCATCGCCCGCACGCAGACTTCGCGGGTTACCTCTGGGGTCAGCTTCGTGCTCGCGGGACGTGTCATCAGTTGCAGGGTCTCCGCGACTCCCTGATCTGAGAGCACATTGAGGAAGGGCGATTGCCGCAGGGAAACATTGAGCGCCGTCTTCAGCGTGTCATCGAACACCGCATCGCCGGTGCTGTTGGTGAGATCAGCGAGAACGATCGTGTCTTTCTCTGTCAGGCGATTGCTTTGCTGATGCGACCGATAGTAAAGACCGCCTGCGATAAGCCCAGCGAAGAGGAAGGCGAGCACCGCAGTCTTCCAGAGCTTCGCAACCCGAGTCGCTGGCACGGGCACCATCCCAGAACTCGCGACCGCAACTCCCCCCGTTTCTGTATCCCGCTTCAGCCGTTGCAAATCCGTTCGTATATCGGCTGCGTGTTGGTAGCGAAGATTGCGGTCCTTCTCCAGTGCCTTGTTGATGATGTCCTCTGCCTTGGGCGGTAGGTCGGGGTTCAACCGGGTCGCGGGAGCGGGCGCCCGATTCAGAATCGATTCGAAGATTACCCCGCTGGTCTCGCCCCGAAACGGCAAGGTGCCAGTACACATCTCGTACAGAACCGCACCGAAGGAGAACAGGTCGGTTCGGCCGTCCAGTTCCTTGCCGCGGACTTGTTCCGGCGACATGTATGCGATTGTGCCGACGGCTGCTCCGGGGCTGGTCAGGGGCTCTTCCAGGGTGAGAGTCGATTGCTGTGTCGCCGCACCTACTCCGACATTTCCAGCTACAGGCGTCACTTTAGCCAGACCGAAGTCGAGAATCTTCGCGTGCCCGCGCTTCGTGATGAAGATGTTGGCGGGTTTGATGTCGCGATGGACAATGCCAGCAGTGTGAGCAGCGTCGAGTCCGTCGGCGATGTCAACAGCGACGGGGAGCAGGATGTCCATCTCTAGAGGACGCCCCGCAATACAGTGCTTCAGCGTCACTCCGTCAAGAAACTCCATAGCGATGAAGGACTGCCCATCCTGTTTGCCGATTTCGTAGATTGTGCAAATATTGGGATGATTGAGAGCGGAAGCCGCCCGCGCCTCTCGACGGAAGCGTTCCAGAGCTTGCGGGTCTTGCGACAGTCCATCAGGCAGGAATTTCAGGGCAACGAAGCGTCCAAGCTCGCTATCCTCGGCCTTGTAAACGACGCCCATCCCCCCGCCGCCCAGCTTTCCAACGATGCGGTAATGGGATATGATCCGGCCGATCGGGAAATCGCTGCTTTCTTGCGTGTCTCTGCTCTGCTGGCGAGCTATCGCCCGCGCGGCATCCTCTATGGCCGGACTCTCCAGAAAGCTTCCTGCCTGTTGCTGTGCTGTCAGCAGAGAGCGGACTTCGCGCTCCAGCGCTTGGTCGGCCGCGCACGCATTCCGCAGGAACGCATCGCGCTCCTCAGGCGGACGCTCCAGTACCGACTGCAGCAGGCTATCGACTTGTTTCCACCGATCAGAGTCCATCGCTCGTTCGGCCCCCGAGTTCGCGGTAGAGCCAGGCCTTGGCGGTGCTCCAGTCGCGCATCACCGTGATGGGCGATACTTTGAGCACATCAGCCGTCTCTTCCACGCTGAGTCCGCCAAAGTAGCGCATTTCGACGACCTGCACTTTGCGGGGATCGACCCGCGCCAGCGCGTCCAGCGCATCATCGAGAGCCAGCAAGTCCGCAGCCCGATCACTGCCCACTTCGGCCGTGTCTTCAAAGGAAACATGCTGCACGCCGCCCCCACGTTTCAAGTTATGGCGCCGCGCATGGTCCACCAGAATGCGCCGCATCAACTGGGCCGAAACGGCGAAGAAATGGGCGCGATCCTGCCACCGCATGCCCCTGTAATCCACCAGGCGTATGTAGGCTTCATTGACCAAGGCCGTTGTTTGCAGGCTGTGACCGGGGCGCTCGCCTCTCATGTAGCGGCTTGCGAGGCGGCGGAGTTCGTCGTAGACGATTGGAGTCAGCCGGTCGAGCGCCCTTCGATCACCGTCACCCCAGGCTCGGAGCAACCCGCTCACTTCCCCGCAAGGTGGCTTCCCAGCCTCGTCGTCGCCCGATAGTGTTGATTTCTCCATCGCCCTACACCTCGGGAATCTTAACTCATAATGCGCGTCTCTCTGAGAAAAGTAATCCTCGCATGATAGTTCTGCCCCGCCGTTGCCGCCTATCTAGATGAAAGCGACAAAAGTCGAGCAGCAGAACATTTTGCAGCACAAACTTAAGGAGGAGACAACATGAAATCCAAAATATTTTCGTGGATAGCAGCAATGAGCCTATTCACTCTAACCGTAGCGCCGTTTCAGCTTGCCGCGCAGCAGGAGCAGCAACAGCACATGCAATCAATGCATTACACCGTGAGGGATCTCGGCACTTTAGGCGGAACGTACAGCTATGGGTATGGCATCAACAATGCTGGCGTGGCATCCGGAGGAGCTGCCACTTCGAGCCAGACGAATTACCTGTTCCAAACCGCCTTCCTCTGGGACAAAGACCTCCACATGATCAACCTCGGCACGCTGGGAGGAGACGCGTGCCCCGATTGCAGCAGTTCAGCTGGCGGCCCGAATGCGTGGGGCGAATCCCCCATTACTTCCGAGACCGCCAGTTCTGCTTACGGTGGTGAGGATTTCTGCGGTTTCGGTACTCACCGCCAATGCCTCGGAGCCGTTTGGAAAGACGGTGAAATGACGGCACTAGCTCCTCTCAAGGGTGGCTATAACGGACAGGCTTACTGGATGAACGATGAAGGGCAGGTGGTTGGATTCGCCGAGAATGGGATTGCCGATTCGACTTGCTCGACCGCAACGCCTGCTCAAGTGCTCCGTTTCGAAGCCGTGATATGGGAGCGGGACGGCAAGGCTCGGGAACTTCGTCCGCTCAGTGGGAACACGGTCGGGTACGCCTTTGACATCAACGACCGCGGTCAAGCCGTCGGCGTATCGGGTTTGTGCGAGAACACCCATGTGCCTCCGATAATCCCCGGTAGTGACGCTCCGCACGCTGTGCTGTGGGACAAGGACGGAACGCCTACCGACCTCGGCTCGCTGGGAGGCGGATTTAACGTTCCCGCTGGCATCAATAACCGGGGTGAAGTAGCCGGAGCGTCGTTGTCGACAGATGGCACTGTTCATCCTTTCCTGTGGACCAAGGAAACGGGTATGCAAGACCTCGGCGCATTTCCTGGTGCTGTGGTGACCGGAATCCCCTGCTGCAACACCCTGAACAACAGAGGTGAAGCAGTGGGGCTGACAGCGGACAGTAACTTTAACTTGCGCGCCTGGATATGGCGACGCCATACCAAGACGGATCTCAACACCCTCATTCCGAAAGACTCACCGTTGTATCTCCAGGATAGTAGCTCGATCAACGATTCGGGACAGATCGTGGGCCAGGCCATCGTGAAGAGCTCTTGCCCGGTGCAGAGTCCGCCGGCGTGGGAGGTCAATCAGTTCGCCTGCACGGAAATTCACGCATTCCTGGCAACTCCATGTGACCTCAATCAGACTGACTCGGACTGCAACAAAGATACGGACGAGTCCTCCGTCGAAACCAAGACGTCCGCTGAACGCCAAAGAGTTGTGCCGTCGGAAAGTGACCGCCAGTTGATTCAGCAGCGACCGACGTTCGGCCGATTCAAAATTCAGCTTGCGGAGCCTCAATGATCGTTCGACGCCTGCATGAGCCCCAGGAACGTAACACCAAGTGAGACTGAAGAGAGCAGAGATGTTTCTCTGCTCTCTCTCTTTCTTTTAGTCTCTTCGTGCCGAAGCGGAAACTGATCGTGGGAAGCGACGGACGAGGCTTTGGGCGGATTGTCAGCAAACCTTACCTTACAAGATTAGGGGAGAGTTGTCCGTGACTCGGGCACGATCGCCAACGGTAGGGATCGCCTGAACTAAGTCAGCCTACCTGATCCGATCAGCGCCGCCTCCAAAACCTCCCACCTCCTCGTGGCGGCCCATGAATTGTCAGCAAGTGGCTAAAACTGGACAGTTTGGACGGAGATAGTTCTGCCACACTGGGGCCATGACAACTAAAACGATTCCGACATACCTTGAGGACGAGCGCCGAAAACGTAGAGACGATCAGCTGCGGATGGCCAAAGAAGCTCCGCGCATCCAGCCGCTGCACCATGGCCACCATCGCACTGCGAAACAGCCCAAGCTGGAATTGCCATCTCCGGTTGGAGCCGCAGCCAAAGGGAGAAAAACTGCCGCAACAGCTTGGAAAAAGCCACACGCCGCGCGAAAGACGGCAACGAAAGCCCGCAAGATGGCCTGACTCCCACGGCTGCGCTCGCAGGCAGGACGTGGCAGGCGGCAATGTAATGTATCGATTAGTAGCGGAGGCTGGTAAATGAGTATCTCTGCGCTGAAGACATCATTTATCGTGAGTCTCGTATTTTTCATGGGAATAGCCACGGCTTTGCATGCGCAGGCCACCAAACCAGCCCCGCCGACCCCTATCGATGAGAAGAAGGTCGAACTCGGTGGGACGCCCTGGAATCCACAATGGGACCAGATCATCGAGAAGGCGATGCCGCCCGAAATGCTTTCTTCGCAGGTTCCCCAGGGCGTCCGTCGATTTTGCCCGCGATTTTACGAGATGGGCGAAACAGACAAGCGCACATTTTGGGCTTACTTCTTCCAGGCACTTGCGGGTGCTGAAGCTGGCCTGAATCCGAACACCAGCGTCCGTCACACCGAGCCGGACGTCACGAAACGCGATGAAGTGAGGGGGACGGCCATACGCACTGAAGGATTGCTGCAGCTTGCATACGCAGACCAGAGGCGTTACGGCTGCGATTTCAATTGGCAAGCGGATCGGGCGCTAAAGGCGAAAGATCCGGCCAAAACCATTCTCCTGCCGAAGAACAATCTCGAATGTGGAGTGAAGATTCTGGTTAACCAGATCATCGTCCAGCACAAACCCTTGCTGACCCAGTCGGGATACTGGTCGACGTTGCAGCCGGACGGGCCGAGCTACCGTGCATTCGCCAAGCAGATGACAAATCCCCCAGCTGCATGTGGTCTGTCCACCAAGTCGACGATCGACAAGTCGGCTACGACGAAGTCCGTGCAGGACGACGCGAACCGGAGTGAAACTCCCAAATAGTTTGGCCCCGACCGTCGAGTGAGTTATCCACGATGCTCACTCCGAGCGGGCGAATCAGCGAGCCCGCCCCTCTTCACTTTGTGTATTACAGGCCCAAATCCAGTCCATAAGACGGGTGGTTAAGTTTCCGCCGATCTTGATGGACACGAGCTCTCAGTCAAGATTCTGCCACCCTCCTTGCCGATCGTGCGGAACTGCGATAACTCCCGCATCGTCGGCCAACCGGAAGTTATCTCAGCATCTTGTGGTCGCGATTAAAACACCCCACGTTCATACGCGGACTTCTGGCCTTGAAAACCCAGATCTTCAGAGTCGATACAGAGCGGCTAACAAACTGATATTTTCCGTACGCTGCGTTGTGCTGGATGGATGGTCGTCCAATTTGAAAATTCGGCCGCTCGCGGCCAACTTCTGTGTTGCCCGTTATCCGACCAGAGCGGCTCACTTTCCGCAAGCGGACTTGGGGCCAAATCGTCTTGAGACGAAGGATGGCGAGGTGAGGCCTTTCCATCCTGCATTCGGCCACCGATCACGACGGTCCAGCGTCGCGTCAGAGTCTGTTATTGGGGGGCGATTGCGTCGGAGCCGAATCGCCCTCAGCTTCGTATAAGGCCCCTCTCGCTGCACGCACGCTACATATTTGATCCATTTTCTTCCAGAGGTTTGATCGTAGCAACGAGTTGGCGGGTTTAGAAACGAGCCTTACGTAATCATTCAGACTGGCTTGTAGACCAGCGTGAAACCGTTCTACATCGATAATATATCCTTCGCCATGCGCAACTTTTTGTAGCAACGCTGCCTGCTTTCTCCGGATCAGCCACATCCTCTTTGCCTCGGCTTGATGAAGGAGACCGCATCGGATGTCGACGTAGAAAGCTTCACGGGCATTAACATCGAAGTCCGGCTGAAATCGCATTCCCTCGAGGAACCGCATGACCCTCTGCTTGGATCGCCCATGCCCGTCCGTGACCCCGTCCACAAATTGCTGAATGGTTTCGGCCAAGAGGCTATCGATTGCCAGAACGACAAATCCCGAATACTTGTCACTCAGCCAGTTGCTCGCAAAGCGGAGGAACCGTCCGTCCAGTCTATCTCTGACTACGTCCGCCGCCTTCAGCCAATCTTTCGGGTTATGCGCATTCAAGCCTTGCCAATCCAGGGACGTGTATTGGGGAGAAATCCGTAAAGCGTCCATACAGCAATCGACCCTTTGTCTCTGACCTTTTCGTACTTGTGATTCCGGCGCCCTTGTCGGATCATAACACCGGTTTGATTTCACAGTTGCACCGATAGGACTGTGAAGCCAAAGGCTGGCGGCTCAGGATAAAACGTTGTTCCGCTTCTAATGACCGTCCAGTAGGCGAATGGTCGGCACTCCGGAAAGTACCATCTCGGCGCTGAGCGATGGCGAGCTGAAACTCCTCCCCGAATTTGTAGCGAACGCGCCACGAATACCAAGGGTTTACGCCAGGCTGAGTTGTGCGAGCGGAAAATAGTAGTTTTCCGCTCATCCCTCGGACAGAAACGACTTTTCCCCTTTTCAGAGATCGGTATACTCGAACTCATGCGCGCAGGCTGGATTGGCACCATTCGCGATTTTCTCATTGGCGATCGCGAAGCTTGGGTAGAGAGCCTTGAAAATCATATCCAATCGAGCCTGGGTGAGACAGCTTCCCAAGCAAATCGGGCTGCTTGGCTGAACTCCTACCGCGTCCTGAAAGATCAATTGGGCCAGGTCGCAACCAGACGCCCGGACGTCCAGGACTGGGGCATAGCCTTTGAATACGAACTTCCCCGCGAACGTGGCCGGCGAGTGGACGTCGGCATTCTCGCTGGTGAATCTGTGGTCATTCTGGAGTTCAAAGATTTCGTTGATACGCTACAGGCCCACGTCGACCAGGTCGCGGCGTATGCGAGGGATTTATCGAGCTATCAAGCCGCTTCCCACAATCGGAGTGTGATTCCCGTTCTGGTGAAAACGCTGTCTGACGCGGAACCGGTCGCGTGCGGTCAGGTCTGGATTACTGGGGCCACCGGCTTGGGTAGGTGCATAGAGCGGATTGGGGTTGCGGGTAAGCCATGGACCTCAATAGCTGATTGGATCAACTCTCCGTATGCTCCTCTGTCTTCGCTCGTCCGTGCGGCTCGCATGATATTCCAGCACGAACCCCTTCCACGAATAAAGCAAGCCGAAAGCACGGGCGTGGCGGATGCAGTGGCCGCGGTAGCCGCAATCATTGAAGAGGCCCGCTCGAAATCGGAACGACACATTGTCTTCGTTACGGGAGTGCCCGGCGCAGGGAAGACCCTGACTGGTCTCCAACTCGTATACACCCTCACACTAGAAGACGACAGTGACCGCGCAATTGGTGTGTTCTTGTCAGGCAATGGTCCACTCGTGGCAGTGCTCCAGTACGCGCTGAGGGGGAAGCAGCCAGCATTGCGGATGCAATCCGACCCTTCACGAGTTTTCGTCAGAGATGTTCTTGCATTCGTCCGAGACCACATTGCGCCGGAGGCACCTCTGCCGCCTGAACACGTCTGGGTTTACGACGAAGCGCAACGAGCATGGGACGCAGACATGGTCGCGGAAAAGCACTGTTACCAGATGTCCGAACCCGAGATGTTTTTCCGGCTCGGTGAACGCATGCCCGGATGGTCCGTAATGGTGGGTCTGATCGGTACCGGGCAGGAGATCTTTAGGGGCGAAGAACGAGGTATGGAGCAATGGAATGAGGCTCTCAAGAAGATGCCCAGTTCGTGGACCGTACACTGTCCGGAGTTGGATGCTCAAAGCAAACCCCTTGCACTGCTTTTAACAGCGGCCGCATCGATCAAGGTCGACGAGAGGCTTAGTCTCAACCGATCGCTGCGTTCTCATCTCGCTCTCGATTTACCCGAGTGGGTCAACTCCTTACTGGCGGGAGATATTGCCCGCGCGACTGCTGTTGCACCGAGGATTAAATCCGCAGGATTCAATCTGTACGCCACCGCTGACGTGGAAGTGGCAAAGGACTACGCAAGGTCCCGGTATGAGGGCAACGAGGACGCCCGGTATGGTTTGCTCGCCTCGAACAAGGATCGGTGTTTGCCGAGATTCAATGTGCGGAACGACTATCCTGTGCAGAAGAACCTGAAGAACTGACGTGACCGGCGATTTTTGTACCAGGTGGAATGAGAGAGAATCCACTTGGAGGAAAAGCTGGCCATGCCGATCAAGAGG
>CZKR01000071.1_pt2 | contig 16519 bp, 14 predicted proteins | sample 1122371 | NCBI WGS metagenome assembly CZKR01 (sample SAMEA3539301, study PRJEB10725) | soil metagenome | biome: tundra; feature: field; material: soil | place: USA | collected 2010-05 | depth 0.15 m
CAGTTCGAGGGCAGAGTATCGGCCTGCAGGTTTTTCGCCGGGTTAGCTGCAGGGGTTGTGTCGGAAAAGCCGTAAGGCATCGTTCCCTGGGTCGTGACGTGAGTCAAGTCGTTGGTCCAGTTTGTGAGGAATTGGTGATTGGGCTTGTCCCACGTCAACGTCAGGGTAACGGGCGTACCGAGCGAAACGTTACCGAGAAAAAAGTTGGTATAGACACCGTTTTGGAAGAACTGACCCAATACCGTGAGCTGTGCTGGCGGATCGGAAAATGCACGCCCGAGAAGCAACTGGGCTCCCACGTCGTCGCTCGGATCGCCGGAACCTGCGTTGAAGAATGTGGCCACGATTCCCGCGTTCCCACCGTAGGACGGATTCGCGGTGCAAGGCGATTCCCGAATGTCCCGGACGACCAAGTCGGTGGTGATACTTTTGATCGATGCAGGGTTAGAAAAGGATGCGGTCGTGACGCCAACCTGGAAGCCAGCGTTACTGTTTTTTTGTCCGGGAATTCGACGGGCCAGCCGGAGTTGGCCGTCTTGTATCTCAACCGCGCATTCCAGCGAAACGTTGCTGGCGTAACAAGATGTATTCCATAGCGCGGGGCTGAGAAATTCGTGGTTGAAGTCGTCGTAGTGCTTCGTGGTGAACGGCGGCACAGTGTAGGCTTTTCCGCTGCCGGTGACGTCCTGGGCACTCGCCATGCCAAACATGCAGACACAAGTAATCAAGATTAGGCTGTTCCGTTTCATAAATCTCCTCTCGTAGTGCAAACAAGTTATGGATGTTGTTGTTGCTGGCCGGTTGGCTGCGTGAAGCCAGTCCCGAGCGCAGTCTGCCTACTCGCTTCCGACAAGCACACCGGCGACGACGGCGGCGTGATCGGAGGGCCAGAGTCCGTCGGGCAGGCGGCTTGCGGGTTTGGTGCCGATCAACTCAGTTCCCCACGGAGTTACTTTGCCGTGGGTCAAGACTAGGTCGACGCGCTGATAGAGTTGCGATACGGGATTGTTGTCCGATTCAGCCTGACAGCAGGTCAATCCGGCGCGCTTGGGAAATATCTCAGACCAAACGTCGTTGTAGCCGGCAGAGATGAAATCGGTATACGTCGGGTCTTGTGGGAGTGGGAACGCCTGCGCGTTTGAATCCATCGCGATAATCAGCGGCAGAGGCGTGTTGGCCGGCCCGGCACGCAATTCACCGCCCTGCAATTCGCGAATATTCGCGTCAAAGGACTCAAGATGGGTGTTGATGTAATGGAATGTGTGTCCGAAGAAGTCTGCATCGACGGAGGCCCACACTCTCGGCAGCGGCATCGGGCCGACCGGAGTGGGCAGAACGACTTCATTCACGAATTGTCCGGATTGCGGGTTACCCCAATGGAAGACCCACGACGGGAGATCGGTGCGGGCCAGGATCACGTTGTAGTCATTCACGCTCACGCAAATGTAATCCGCGGGCGGGATCAGTCCCGGCGTGGGCGGAAATGCATATTGCGTGACTTGCACGGCGATTTCATAGTGGCCGCCCTGCACGGCCAGGTCATTGAGAAGATCCTGCAGCATGTCGTACTGCAGGGTCATGGTTCCGCAGGTCCCAGAAATGGGATCGAAGGTTCCGGTGTACCACTGGTCGACTTCCTGGATGCTAATCAATTCGGGCCGCGGGCCGAGAATTTGCCGTGCAACCGCCTGCATACGTTCCGGAGGATTGGTGCCCTGCACTTGCGTAATGATCTGGCCGACACCTAGGAGAAACTGTGTGAGAGTTTGTGCGCCGACGACCTGCTGGAAATCGGTTCCTTCATTTACGTTGTAGGTCATCACCGTGCCGACGCCAGGAAATGACTGGGCTACGGCGGGGACGGCGATGGCTGAGAAAATCGCCGCGATGGAAATCGTGATAAGCGAGGCCCGTGTCATGTTGCGTTTCATGGAGTTCTCCTGAATTAAGTTTTGAAGCCGAGAATCGGATTGCCAAAACGAGTTAAGAAATGTGCGGAGTAGAACCGCTCCTCTTCGGGGTCATTTGCTGAAAAGCCTTGCCGGGAGTGGATCAGAGGGGTCCAACCCATCCCGAAGCAAGGCGCGTGGGACTTCCCCCGAATGCCCACGACATCAAGGTCCTGATAACAACGTGTTTCACGACATGCCACCGAACTCGGCAACCGTTCACATCACAAAGAACGGGAGGACCACACTTCTTGGCGCTCTGTTGAAACAGCGTGACGCTCACAGAGAACCCGTCCGGCGGGGTGCTGGATAGAAGATCGAGATCATCACGCCCTTCCCCAAGTTGTCGAGCTGGCGGGGCGCGCAGAAAACGACCGTCCCGTTAACGACGAAGGTTGTGTCCCCCCGGGGTTCGAGACGATTCGGATCCAGGGTGACGGTCCTAACGAAATGCCCGGATGACCTGGTAAGTTCTCGTTGGGATCGAGTAGCCAGTTGCTCAGAAAGATCTGAGCAGCAGGAGCGGGTCTGAAGGGCAAGCGCCCAAGCGGCGATTGCGATCGCGTTTGTCATGGGCCAGAAACTAGCCGCGAGGTCGCGAGTGGGCAAGCGACAAGATGCGGCGTCAAGGAATGTCGCACTACGCCATTCGGGCGAGAAGGGTCGGCGGGAGATTTTTCGAAACCGCTGTCACGATTCCGGGGTTGCGCGAGCCTGGAATTTGTGGAGGAGACGACGCCTCAGCGGCGGGAAGTAAGCCCCAGCTTTTGAAGCAGTTGGGGGAAGCGAGGGTCGCTGCGCAGAGGATCCGCCATGGGTTCCGTGGACAAGTAGACCAGATATTCGCAGTCTTCGTCGTAGGCTTGATCCAGCCATTGGAAGGCTCGATCGCGATCGCCCAAGCCCGTCCATACGAGGGCGATGTAGAGCGCAGCGACGTAACGTTGGCTGCGCATGCTCTCCAACTGAGCCTCGATCTTGCGAGCCGCCGGCGCATCGCCGGAAACGGCGTACTCGTGCCCCGCCAGGGCCAGCAGGCCGGGATCGTCCGGCGCAAACCCCAGCAGCTTCTGGTAGATTTCGCGCGCCTGGGGATGCATACCGGCTTGTTCGTAGCCGCGGGCGAGATTGATCATGGTGACGGGGTAGGAGGGGTCGAGTTCGAGAGACTTCTGGTCCATCCGGATGGCTAAATCGAATTGCCGGTTTTGAAAATAGGCCTCGCCCAAGGCGGTGGTGAGCAACGGTGAAACGGGATCCAGGCGGCGTGCGGTTTCCCGCTCGGCGATGGCTTTATTCATTTCTCCCATGGCCGTCAGGTAGTACGCGTAATAGTCGTGGGCGGTGGCGTATCCGGGGCGCAATTGGATGGCCCGCTCAAACTCTCGCCGGGCATCTTCATAATTGCGCTCGTACACCAGCAACGAGTAGCCCAAGGAAAGGTGGGCCTCGGCCAAGGATTCGTCGAGGGCGAGCGCCCGGCGGGATGCCGCTTCTGCTTTCGAATAGCTCTCTTTCGGAGGAAGCTGCGTGTAGGGAGCGGAACCGAGCAGAGAATAAGAGGTGGCCAAGCCGGCGTAGGCCGGGGCATAGTGCGGATCGACTTTCGCGGCTCTTTGAAAGTAGTCCAATCCCTTTAGCAGGTCGCGGGTGGTCCTCTTGTTGAGGAAGTAGTTTCCCCATTGATAGGCCTCATAGGCCTCAGTATTCAGTTGCTGGGTCGGCTGGGCGCCGGGGAACTCGTGGAGTACTGCCCGAGCGATCGCCGCCGATACGTCACTCTGAATTCGCTGGATGTCCTGGAGGTCGCCTTCGTACTGATCGTTCCAGAGAGGAGTGCTGCCGCGCGCGCCCGATCGGAGGAGGCGGGCGGTAATGGAGACCTTCTGGCCTACGATTCTGGCATCGCCCTGCAGAACATAGGCGGCGTTGAATTCGGCCGCAACCTTGTCGACGGGAAGATCCGCGTATCTCTTGGTGAGCAGCAGAACGCCCATTCGCTCCGGTTGGACCTGTTCCAGCCGGGTCTTGGTCTCGGCCGTGAAACCGTCAACCATAGCTTCGCGGTCGGATGCTCCGAGGTTCTTGAAGGGTAGAACGGCCAGAACCATGGGGTGCTGGGGCCAGAGCAGATGTGCCGCCAGCGCGCCAACGGCGGCTACCGCCAAGATCACCAAAGAACGTTTGACCACTGGCGTGAACAACCGGTGAACCGGCCCGGGCTCAGACTTCGTAGATTCCTGCTCCGGGTCCGTCCGAACTGCGTCAGTATCGGTCGCGACGTTTGACACACTGTCGTCGGCAGGTTCTTCGTCGTCGTCCTGGGGTTGACGGTCATGACTCCAGGCATTGATCTCCGATTTGAAGGCGTAGATCGTACCTTGTTTTTCGTGGAGATGGCGGCGGACCGGAAGTTTCTCAGTCTTTTCCCAGCGCTGTACGGTGCGGACGTCCCGCTTGAGATAGACGGCGATCTCTTTCCAGGAATCCAGACGGTCGGATGGAGCGATGTTTTCGTCCGAATAGGGTTGAGGAGTTCCGGACACAATCCAACTCCTTGTGAGCCGCGAGTCTACGCCGAGGGCGGCCTTTTGGCAAACCCTATGTCGGGTCCTATGTCGGGTCCGATTCCGTTGGCCCCTTCCTGTGCAACGTCGCGGCACCGCGGAATTCGTATTTCTAATCCAAGGATCTAAACGTTACGCGTCCCGGACCGGGCGGAACGTTCACTCCGGCGGCCCAATGCCAACCAAATTGGCCAGCGCCTGCCAGTGCCTCGGATGGGGGCGATAGCCTTCGCGGATTCGGCCTGCATACCATCGCGAGACACCAATTCGTGATCGAATTGCAGATGTGGGGGTATTCGCGAGAAGTGGCTGGATCTGTTGCGAGAATACTTCGCTCGTAAGCCACGCCGGTTGTTTCGACGTGTTCCATGCCGATTCCGCCTGTGCGTGCCGTTTATGCGAAGCAACATGTTTGGCCCGAGCCTCCGGTCGCTGTGCAGCGAGACGACCCAATTTGGCGGCGACCGCCAGCTGTTCGGTCGCTCCGTCAACAGCGCAATTTGCGCAGTTCAATCTTCCAGTCGCGATCTTCATTCCACAGCCCCGACAGGAATGTTCTGTCGTCGGCAATTCGGCAGTGGTCACCCAAATCTTCCCTTTGGCTTCCGTTCGTCGCGGCTGAGTGAGCCGGGTCGGGAGAATTGAATTGCGAGTGCGTCCAGAGGTGGATCCTGCCATAGGTTTTGCGCCACGTAACACATTTGAGACATGAGGCGGCAGTTACCAGTTGCGGTTTCGAAAAAGTCAGCCCGTCGCAGCGGCTCTTTAGAGACCCAGTCGAGTAGCCACGCCTCAACTCTTGGTCGTATGGGTTCGAGTAGTCGAAAACGAGGGAATTTCCCACAACGTGGCGGCGATCTTGCGACCCCGGTCCTGTCGGATTCTCCTCCGATACTCATTTGGTCGGCGTGTGCAGTTTTGATCAGATTCCGGAACCGGTAGATGGAATAATTCAGGAGTTCAAGAACTCAAGAACTCAAGAGCTTCAAGAACTCTGAACTGAACTCTAAACTGACATGAGAACTATGAGGACTAGACGATCGTTCGTGTCTTCCCCAACCGCTCCGAGGAGGATATATGTGGGCCCTTTCAAAGCACTCCAGGCAGATGGCACTCGAGCATTCCCAGATGCAATCGGTGATTCTACAACGCACCGCCGAACTGCAGAACCTTTCCTTGCGGCTTCTGAAAGTACAGGATGAGGAGAGACGCAAGTTGTCTCGTGACTTGCACGACAGCACTGGCCAAACCTTGGCGGCGCTAAAAATCAGTGTTTCGTTCCTGCAGGAAAACTGCAAACAAGACCCGTCCAAAATGGCCCTTGTTTCCGAAGTGGCGCAATTGGCTGATCAGGCCATCGAGGAAATACGGACCATGTCGTACCTGCTGCATCCACCGCTTTTGGATGAGGTAGGCTTTGCTTGCGCGGCGGAATGGTACATCGAGGGCTTTGCCAAGCGAAGCGGAGTGAATGTAAGCATGGACATAGCGACCGATCATGAACGGTTGCCGACGAGCATGGAGATTGCCCTTTTCCGGGTCTTACAAGAAAGCTTGACGAATGTGCATCGGCACTCTGGAGCTGCACAGGTTAGAGTCTACTTTCGGCACCAACTGGAAAAGATAATTCTAGAGATACGAGACGACGGATGCGGCATACCCGCGGAGCGTCTGCTTCGGCTTCGTGAGGCCAGCGCGGAAACGGGCGTCGGTTTGGCGGGAATGCGCGAGCGAATGAACGAACTGAATGGCAAACTCGAAATAGAATCGGATGGTCATGGAACGACCCTGCGGGCTATCGTTCCATTTTCTGCCATAGCTCCATCGGGTCGGATCGAAGATTGCGCGCTAGCGGCTGCGCAGCAACCTTGCGCATGATCTTCTCTTCTGCTATCAACCTAGAGTTATGAAACGGGTTCGGGGTGAGAGCTTCTTATTTCTTCTTCGCCATCTTGCGCGAGATCTCTTCGAAGATCTTCGGCCGCAAATCGGCTAGGACGCTGTCGACGATGCTGGCAATGGCTGCGGGATCGGACTCGGATTCTGCGGGCACTTCTTCGGGAGTTTTTTCCGCACCGGCGGCAACGGCCATGGCTGCTTCCTGACGCGTGGATGCTTCTTCAGATTCCTTCTCGGAGTGCTCTTCCGAAGCTGGCTTGGGATCGCTAGACTCGCGAATTCGCCTCCAACTGGCCCACGCGGCGGCAGTGTTCGCGGCCGCGTCGGATTCTTTTTTTGCCATCTCCCTGCTGCCTTCGGCAGTCGGGTCAACGGCGGCGGCGGCGGCCGCCTGCATGTCTGAAAGAACCTGGCTTGACGAAGTTCGTTCCGCAGGAACCTCATTGACGAAAGTGGGCGCTGTGACCTCACGCCTCTCCGAGTTCGTCCTATACCCTTCTTCGGGCGCTGCCGCAGCAGCCGCTACGAACGGCTCTTCATTTTTCCGATCTTCATTTTCCGGATATTGGTTTTTCCATTCCTGGTTTTTCGGCTCTTCGTGCCGGGAGTCCAGTTCGTCGTGTTTCGCCGTCTCCAGTTTTGCACCTTCTGGCTGCGGCGCCTCGGCCGCAGCAGTCGGACTTTCTTCGGCGACAGCCTCGACTGTTTGAGGTGCCTCGGGCGCAAGCTGGCTGAGCCCCGCCGGAGCCGGAGTTGCCGTTTCCCCAACATAGGATTCCGCTACCATTTCAAGCTCTTGCACCGCGGCACGGATGGCTTCGGTGGAAGCATTGGCCAACGCGCTCAATGTCTGCGCCGCTTCCGGGGCAGGCATCGCGGGAATCGAAACGACCGGCTCCGAGAGCCCAGCCTCTGGCGGCGTTGAAGATTCTGTCGCGGCAGCGAGTTCAACCGAGCCCAATCCGGTCTCCGGCGTCGCTGTGACCGACGCCGCATGACCGATTTCAGCCGCAGCGAAAGCTGCGTAGGCCTTCTGCATTTCGTGTTCGAGAGAAATCGCAGCCTCTTCCGGGCCGAGCGCAACCGAGACTGCTGTCCAATGTGGCGCCTCTCCAACCGATCCTGCCCTTGCCATGGTTACGGGCTCATTCGCAGTCTGGTCGGCGGCTCGGTGCGATGAGAATCCGTTCCCTAAACTTGCGCCTGGCGAAGCGACGGCATCCGGGTTCAGACCGGCAATCGCAGCGATCACATCCGAAGGACTGGCAGGGGCCATGCTGGCTTCCACCGCCGCCTCGTTGGACTTCTCGCGAGGCGCGTCGAGTTTTTCTTCGATCTTTTCTACGGACTTCTCTTCGAACCTCCGCTCGGCAAAAGTTGCCGGGATTGCGGCCGCAGGCTGGGTCTGTTCCGTCTCTTCAGTCCTGGCTTCGGCCGGAGCAGGCTCTGCAAACCTGCTTTCCGCGATCTTGCCCTTCACCTGGGCAGCGGCGGCCGCCAAGGCAGCAATCTCCTCCGGAGTTACATCCTTGGGCAAGCCTTCAGGCGCCAGCGCGCCCAGATCGACCCGAGCCTCTTCCGCCTTGGCCGCGCTCGGCTTGTCCGCCAGCTTATGCTGGATCACGGTGTGTAAGTTGTTCGGGGAGTCGTAAGCGGCTGGATCGTCGCTGTGCTTTTGCGCGGCCCTTTCTTTCTTCTTGGAGGGAAACGAGATCCGGTCCTTCCATCCCAAATCGTCTCCGATCGCGACGGTCTTGTCGTACCGCCCTTCCTCGATGGACGCGGTTACCCGAGCAAACCGGCCCGGCTTCGAGGCCTCCGGACGGGGCACAATCTTATCTTCCAGTTTGCTAAGGGCGCTCAGTAATTCGCTGGCTTCAAAAGGCTTGACGATGAAGCCATCGGCGCGCACGCGCTTGGCTTCTTCCGGCTTGAAGGGCTCCAGTTTGCCGACGGTCAACAGAACCGGAACCCGCGAGGTCTCCTGGGTTTCTTTTAGGCGCTGGCATACCTCCAGCCCGCTGTAGCCGGGCATGTAAACATCCAGAACGATCAGATCGGGTTTTTGCTCGGCAATCTTCTTCAGCGCAGCCGAACCGTTGTTGACGGTAATGACCTCGTACCCCGCATCCGCGAGGATCTTCCGCCCCATATTTTGGGCGGTCACGCTGTCATCGGCGAGCAGTATCTTCCTGGCCAAAGGGTCCTCTGATGAGGGGAGATAACGCGAAGGTAACCCGAGCCACACCCTAAGTCAATGATGCAGAAGGGAAGTAACCGGTTACCAGTGGTCAGCACCTAGTGCGTAGCCTAGATGGGAAAGGCGAAAGGCAGACCCTAAAGCACTATTCGATGCTTGCCAGATTCCTCGAGTTTCCTAACGATATCTTCGCATTCCGGTCCGCAAAATCCATAGTGCACGCGTAGGTCACGCTCTAGCCACCTCTTCGGGGGGTTCCGTCGGAAACCAGCTGATCGCGGTGCAAAAACCGAATACGCTCCATCTGTCTGGCGTGCGAATTCCCAGGTGTTCGGCTTCGCACTCATCTATTTCACACTCATCTATAAGCGGAGCCACTTTGGCCGACAGCTGACGGCTGGCAGCCGATTTTCAGAACGGAACGATCTTCTTCAGCCCTTTCTTTTTCTTCTTCTTGCTGCTGGAGAGATCTGCATCACTGGCGGGCGTCGAATCGTCGGCCTTTGCTGTCGCGGAGGACGACTGCCCCGATTGAATTTCATTCACCTGCGGTGGCGGCGGTAACGCCTGATCTCCGCCGCTGTCGGTCGGCTTCAATTCGTTGGGATCCGCAGGCGCAGTGGGTTTCAACTCATTGGGATCAGCCGCGCCTGGCGGCGTGATCGCGGTTGTCGTGCGCCCAAACGGCGAACTGCCCCCCGGAGTCGCATCCCCAGGCGGAGTCGCCGTGTCAGCGGCAGGCTGGTCGGGTGGTTTCACGACCTCCACCGTCGCTCCCTTCTCGGGCATGCCTATCGCGGCGAACGTCTCTTTATGGACGACCGCCGTCGCAGCCACCGGCTCCGGGTCGGCCAGCGATGGCTCACCCACTTTGGCCGCGTTGGCCAAATCCGGTCCCTTCTTTACGATGCCCATTAGCTTTTGCGCGGTAGTGGATTCGCTCCGGCTGGCCATCTCGGCTCTATTCTGCGCGACGGCTCCCTTGGTTGGCCGCGGAATCGGCTGGTGCAAAGCTGCCAGCCGCTTTTTGGCTTCATCGGAACGGTCCATCAGCGGATACCGCGTAAGAATCTTTGAGTATTCCTCCGCGGCGTTCTTGGTTAACTCCCCAATGTAGCGGGCCTTCAGCGCCTCAGTCGCGCAACCCCGCGGCAGACCCTGCGCGTCGCAAGTGGGCGCAGTTCGCATACGCGCTATCTGCCCTTCGTAATCCTGGCCCAGCAGGTAGAGCGCTTCATCAGCGCGGCTGTACAGCGGATATTTTTCTACTAGAGATTGTAAGCGCGCGATCGAGGCGGGATAGGACTGGCGCAAATAATAGAACCGTCCAATCTCAAACTCACGTTCGCCCAGCACCTCCTGCACTTCCAGCAGACGCTGCTTGGCTTCGGGCACCAGTTTGCTCTCGGGGTATTGCAGAATCATCTTCCGGTATTCGTCCTCGGCCCGCTTGGCGTGAGTATAGTCGCGGTCCGCCTTTTCCATCTGCTGGTAATGGATATTGGCGATCTTCAATTGCGCTTCAGCCGCTTCCGGCATGTTGGGGAAGAAGATTTCGAAATCGCTATACTCCTGCTCAGCCTGCGCCAGGGCAGCCGTTCCGCCCTCCGCATACCAGGAGTCGCCCACCGCCAGTTTGGCCCGCGCGATGTATTCCGAATCCGGGTAGGTGTTGATCAGGGTTTGCAGCGTCAGGCGTGCCACGTCGAAGCGGTTGTGCCGCATCGCGTCCATGGCCTTGTCGAACAGGACCTTATCGGGCTGCTTCGACCCGATATTGGCCAGCGGGTTCACCGACTTCTTGTTACTGCAGGCAACCGTGATCACGAGCAGCATGCCAAACACGGCAATCAATGGAATTCGACGTGACATAAGACCTCGGACTTACTGATGTGGGGACAGCCACCTTCGGCTGTCCGGCCGAGCGAAGCTCGACTCTTTCACTTGTGCAACTGGCTAGTCTTACGCCGTTCCAGGATCTGGCCTCCCGCACCGCCGGGCTTTGCCCGATCCGAGACCCGGTCCCACAAAAACTAGACCTTCTGCATCGCAGCTTCTGTCGCTACCTTCAGCAACGCCTGCGCATTCTGTTTTGGATCACCATTCCCGAACACAGCGTTGCCCGCCACCAGAATTTCTGCGCCCGCCCGTACCACATCCGCGACGGTATCGAGCGCCACACCGCCATCCACCTCGATGCGGTATTGCAGCCTGCGCTGGCCACGAACTTCCGCTAACCGCCGCATTTTGTGCAGCGTGGACGGGATAAACTTCTGCGCTCCGAAACCCGGATTCACCGACATCACCAGCACATAATCAACCATGTCGAGCACTTCCGACAACGTATCCACCGGCGTCGCCGGATTGATCACCACACCGGCTAGGCAGTCGTGACTCTTGATCAGATGCAGCGTGCGATTCAAATGCCGGCAAGCTTCCTGGTGTACTGAAATCCAGTCAACGCCCGCGTCGGCAAACGCGGGAATGAATTCGTCCGGATTTTCGATCATCAGGTGGCAGTCGAGCGGCAACTTCGTCGCCTTGCGCAGTGACTTCACCACGGGCGGCCCAATCGTGAGGTTTGGGACGAAGTGTCCATCCATGATGTCCACGTGGATGACACTCGCGCCACCTTCCCCTGCGGCGCGCACCTGCTCACCCAGTCGGACAAAATCAGCCGAAAGAATCGACGGTGCCAGTTCGATCAAACGTGAACTCTCAGAACCTGAGGATCGGGATATGACGTGCAGAAATTCTATCACGCGGCCAAGCGTGGCGCGGGCGCCCATCTACAACAAAAGCGGGCGCGATTGTGCCAGTTCAAGGATTCAGCGAGGCCGTGTACGCGGCGATCGCCGCCATGTCGTCGATGGTCAGTTTTGTGACGACGGGTTTCATCGGAAGAACTGCCGCTCCAGCGCGCGCACCGTTTTGAATATCGTAGAGTTGACGCACGACATAACTTGGCGAACGGCCTGCAAGTGCCGGCACCTTGCCATGGCCTTTCAGATCGCGGCCATGACAGGTTGCGCAGCGAAGAGTTTTGCTGGAGTCTCCGGTCACGAGCGCCTCGCCTTTCTTGATGCTACCCGCCGGGACGTAGGCGATGAACGCGGAGTGGTCGTCACGCAGTTCGGTGCGCTCCAGGCTTTCCGGCGTCTCAACAATGCGCTGGCCGATCGGCTCCATCTCGCCACTATACGACGGAACCAACATCCAGCCCGCCACGTGTGTCTTGGGCACGGAGTTGGTTTCAACCACGCGCATCCATGGTCTCGGTTTCAGAGCGGAGAAATAGTCGGCGGCGGCCCGTATTTCCTTTCCGTTTGCCTTGGTTTCATACGCAATCATTGCGCTGGTCGGCGCGTGTCTAGGTTCAGAGCTCTTGCGCAGACCGCTCTTGAAATCGGCCAGTTGTTGAACGATGTAGGCCACAGGTAAGCCCGCCAGGCTGGCATTCTCAGGGCGGCCTTGCCCGTTTGGCAGGTGGCAGTAGCCGCAGGCGAAAACGTCCGGCGCCCTGCCGCGCGACACGATGTCAGGCATAGCCGGATGATCGCCGGGATGCCAGTCGGGTGGGTTGAAAAAATCTCCAACCTGCGCGAGGGTGAAGGACGCCGCGCTGTCCGGCACGTGTCGGGGAGCTGTGTCCGGCGTTTTGGCTGAGGCGTCCGATCCTTCAGTTGCCGGGTTGACGGCAAAGGCCCAATACGGAGGGGGTTCGTGCACTGACGGCGCTTTTGTTCGCGCGATTTGGTTCTGCGCATCTGGATTCTGTGCCCCGACTGGGACAAGAAACCCACATAGCGCTGTTATCACAAGAACTTTGATCGTCATCGTTCGATTCACCGCGACAGCCTATCCCATCGACCACGTTTAAGCCATTGGTTAGTCCTTTGCTGTCCCGTTCTTCTGCCCGACTCGGCAGCGTGTTACGCTCGTCGGACGTGTCCGCGACCATTCAATTCGTCCCAGCTGCCTACAGCGTGACCGCAGTATTTCTCTGGGGCGCAGCCGACTTTGCGGGCGGATATGGATCACGCCGAGCCAACGCCTTCGTGCTCACCGCGTTCTCGCACGTCTGCGCATTCGTGCTGATGTTCGCAATTGCGCTCGGACAGCACGGGCAATTTCCTTCACGCGCGAGCATCGTCTGGGCGCTGGTCGCAGGAGCGTCCGGAGGATTCTCGCTGGCCATTTTCTATCGTGCCCTTGCCTCCGGACAAATGGGAGTGACCGCACCTATCGCGGCGTTGGTGGGCGCAGCCATCCCTACGCTGGTCGATATCGCCCTGGAAGGCGCACCAAGCCGTTGGACGATTAGCGGTTTCGTGATCGCCATCGTGGCCATCTGGCTCATCACCCGTCCCGAACCGTCCGACGAAAAGGATTCCTCCGGCCGCCCCGCAGGCGTCGGCATAGCCGCCCTTGCCGGCGTTGGATTCGCGGGCTTCTATCTCTGCATCCACCAGGCAAGCGGTTCGCCGCTGTGGATCGCCGCCATTTCCCGCATCGCATCGTTCACGGCCACTGCCATCGCAGTGGTTGCAACTCGCGCGCCCCTCAACCTTGATCGCCCCCGCCTTGCGCTTGGCATGTTGGCTGGATTCCTGGACATCACCGCCAGCGCCCTGTTCGTCTTTGCCAGCCAGAGCGGACGCCTAGACGAAGCCGTCGTCCTCACGTCCCTCTACCCTGCCGTCACCGTACTGCTGGCGCGCCTCGTCTTGAAAGAACATTTCAGCCGCTGGAAGTTCATCGGGCTGCTGGCCGCCTTGGCTGCGGTGCCGATGATCGCCGCGGGCTAGCCGTCATTCCATATTCAGAATATGGAACAGAATCCTGGATCTCAAAGTCGGAGGAATTGCTGGCCCTCACCCGAATTCTCACTCGGCGCTCGCGGCTCGGCCCTCGTGCTGCTAGCATCGCAATGTGCCGCTGATTGAAATCCGCAACCTCACGAAGGTCTTCCCGCATGGCGAATCGCCGTTTGGCGGGAAGTCTCGTGGAGAACTTCGCGCGGTGGATGACGTTTCGCTCGACATCCACGCCAGGGAGACGCTCGGCCTCGTGGGGGAATCCGGCTCGGGCAAGAGCACTCTGGGACGGCTCATCCTTCGTCTGATCGAGCCCACAGCGGGTACCGTGCGCCTGGAAGGCCGCGACCTGCTCTCTGCCAGCCGTGGCGACATGCGCCGCTTGCGCCGCGATCTGCAGATTATTTTTCAGGACCCGTTCGCCTCGCTTGACCCGCGCTTCCGCGTGGAAGACATCATCGCCGAACCACTGATCATTCACGGGAGCGCTGATCAACTTGTAGGCAGCGCCCCAAACTTAGGTGGGACCGACTCATGTGGGGATAGCCGCCCCCGGTTGTCCAATCGAGCGAAGCTCGACATTCGCCAGCGCGTCGGCGAACTGCTGCGCGCGGTCGGCCTCGACGAGTCCGCGCGTACGCGCTACCCGCACGAATTTTCCGGGGGACAGCGCCAGCGCATCGGAATCGCCCGCGCTCTTGCCCTCCGGCCAAAGTTCATGGTGTGCGATGAACCGGTGTCGGCGCTCGACGTCAGCGTGGGCGCGCAGATCGTCAACCTGCTGGCGCAATTGCAGCGCGACTTCGGCCTGACCTACCTGTTCATCTCGCATTCGATGCCGGTGGTGCGCTATCTCTCGACCCGAATCGCCGTAATGTACCGGGGAAAAATCGTCGAGGTCGGCGACACCGAGCAGATCACCGAGCGCCCGGCTCACTCCTACACCCGCACCTTGCTCGAGGCCACCCCAGAACTGCTCGTGTAGCGCGGAAGTCTGAGGGGCTCATGTAGCGACAGCCGCCTCGGCTGTCCGACGAGCCCAGCGGGGCGCCTCCATGCCATACTTTCCCAATGTCCCGCCCCGAGCCCGGTGCCGCTCGCGATCTGATCGAGCTGATTCTCGGTTACGGCCTGATCCTGTTCATCCTCTGGATGCCCGAGTCCCCGCAGCGTATCCTCTCTCCGGTCGCGCTGGTGGTGACTTTGGCAATCGTGCTCGGACGCAGGCCAAGTCTGGACGATCTCGGCCTCAGACGTCGCGGCCTGGCGCCGTCGTTCTGGATTCTCCCTGCCGCCATCGTTCTCGCCACCGCAAGTGTGCTGTTCGCGAAACAAATCGGCACTCTTCACGCGCTGTACAAAAGCGACTTCAAGCACGTAACTGGTTATGTTCTCTGGACGCTCTATCAGCAGTTTCTTCTGAACGACTACTTCATGCCACGCCTCACGCGTCTTCTCGCCAGCGAGAGCGCCGCCGTCGGCCTGGCCGCATTGCTGTTCGCGGCGGCGCACATGCCGAATCTCCCGCTCGCTGCCGCAACACTAGTCTGGGGAGCGATTTCGTGCGCCCTGTTCCGCCGCTACCGCAACCTCTACACCCTCGGCCTGGCCCAGGGACTGCTCGGGCTGTGCTTCGCCGTCTGCGTCCCAGACGCGCTGCATCACCATTTGCGCGTGGGCTTGGGATATTTGCGCTATCACGGGACGCCGATTCCGTGAAGGAGGTCAGAGACTACCGGCCCCAAGGTCAGTGAGTGAAATCGCTGATTACATCAGCCAACCGGGAAATGTCTGATGTTCAAACACCGGCTGCGTCAGTAAATTCGATAGAGAGGAAAATGAACGTAGACGCGCTTCGACCAAATTCTGAGCGGTTCGTCCCCTCTTTTTCTGAATGTGACGTTGTAGGTCCGCAGAACGTCATCAACGAAACAATCGGTCGCATCGCAGACGCACTCGACGCCGTGTCGTCTCTGCAACTGCTGCCACTCGTCCCAGGTCATGCCAATACGTACTTCGCGATAGCCCGAAGCAAATGACAAGATCCCCCACCCGCGCAGTGGCAGGAGGAGCATGGGCCAGGCGATCAATAGCGCTGCTAAAACCAGCAGAACCAAGTCAGAAGGTTTTGGCAGGAACTTTTTCATAGAGCAGGCCAATCGCCCTGTTGTATCGGCCCAATGGACGTGGAATTCGCACGATGCGTGCTGGGGTCTATGGTCACCCTGCAAACCGGGGATTTGTCGCCGTAAGAGTGAGAGGAGACTACCATCACCCCATCGTCTCGGAGAACCTGCCATCCCTCAAACGTCCTTGTTGCACTGTCGATCTGCTCGACGGTCATGCCGGGTCGAACACGGTCGCAGAGTTCCTTTGTAGACGGCAGACCTGCCTCGGAAGCCTTCAGAGTTGCCATACAGACGAGATAAACCACACCGGCCAGAACGGCCACCTTTACCGCTCCGATGAGAACGGATAAGACGAACTTGCGCGTGCCCATGGTCTTTCCGCGCCAATGTAACATCTTGGAATGATCCGTGAGTGCCTAACCCCTACAACTATTGCAACACCGCCATTTCACCAGCATGCCCTTTGCCCCTAGAACCACCACGACCACAACCAATCCACGCAGGTGTGCGTGATCGTCGACGCTGGCACGCGACGACGTTCGCGCCAGGCGCGCCCGTAGAAAATCCCCGCAACCGTGGCCAGCAGAACATAGCGCCAGTTGAAGTGCTCCGATCTTTTGTTGAAATGCGACAGGCCGAACAGCACTGATGCAATGACCAGAGCGGGCCACCGTCCGACGCGCCGTTCCAGCAGGTTCTGCACCCAGGCGCGGAAGAAAAGCTCTTCCGGAACGGCTACAAAAACAAAAATGCCCACCCAGGTAAGAGCCGCCCTGCCTGCTGCGGATAGGTTGGCATGCGGATGAATGAAGCCGAGTGCGAGTCCGAGCACGAGCACCGCGGGAGCAAAAAACAGAAGCTCGCGCAAGCCCGTCCTCCAGTCGCTCCAGTGCAGGCGGAAATCAAATCCCGTGCCGCTCAAGCGGCGGATTGCCAGGAACGCGTACAAGCCCGCATC
>CZKR01000147.1_pt6 | contig 15109 bp, 8 predicted proteins | sample 1122371 | NCBI WGS metagenome assembly CZKR01 (sample SAMEA3539301, study PRJEB10725) | soil metagenome | biome: tundra; feature: field; material: soil | place: USA | collected 2010-05 | depth 0.15 m
CAAGTATTTCGTTGGAATTCTAATCGTGGTCACGCTGGCTCTGGCCATGTCGGGCGGCGGCCAAGTCGCTTATGTGGCGCATCTCGGCGGCCTGCTGTTTGGCTGGCTGTATGTGCGACGCGGGCTCAAGCCAGCGCTCGTCAACGTCGGACTCGCGGAGCGCTATTACGGTGCGCGTAATTCCTACTACCGCTGGAAGCGGCGGCGAGCGGCGAAGAAGTTCGAGGTCTACATGTCGAAGCACGACCGCCAGGTCCACTTCGACGAGCACGGGAACTACATTCCGCCGGATGACGATACGCACAAAGGGGATGGCGGGTCTAAGTCGGGTTGGGTGAACTAGAACCGGGCCGTAGAGAGGCAGATTGCTGCGTCTCCACTGGCGGCGTTTCGAACGATGGTGAGAGAGAGACGTTGCAAGCAACGTCTCTAAGATAAGAGCTCTGTTAGTTCCGAGAATACCTGTTTCGGCAGTGTTTCCCGAGTTGCCTTGCCTTTGAATCCCAGATCGTGACCGGCTCCTTCCACCACCAACAACTTCGTCTTCGCCGGAATCATCTTCAGAGCGCGCTCCATCTCGGCGATTGAGCCGAAAGGGTCGCGTGTGCCCTGCACAAACAGCGTAGGCGTGCGCAGGTCGGGCAGATGCTGGGTGCGCTGCTGCTCCGGTTTGCGTGGGGGGTGCAAAGGGTAGGAGAGCAAAAGGAGGGCGAGAACCAGGGCTGGCTCTTCGGCGCAGAGCATGCTGGACTGGCGTCCGCCATAGGAATGGCCTCCGAGGAAGAGGCCGCCAGAGATCATCTTTCTCATGGCGGCGAGGGCATTTCTCAAACCGGCACGGTCGCGGGCGGCATCGCCGGGACCCGGTGGACCGAATGACCTGGATTGGCGATAGGGCAGATCGCAGCGCAGCACGGTAAAGCCGTTCGCGCTGAAAGTTTCGGCCAGTGCCGCCAGAAGCGGGGCCGTGGCGCTCGAGCCGGCGCCATGGGTCAGGACGAGGGCGTCTCCGTTGGAAGTCTCCGGAACATGGAGAAAACCGCGAACGTGGGGGGCGACGGCTTCGTCGACAAACTCGCGGGTGGAAATCGCGGGCATGAGATTGCTCCAAGTGCATTCTAGAGTAGCTTTCTATTCTCTGCGGCCGGGCTTCGCCCCTTCGACTTCGCTCAGGGGAGGCTCAGGCCGGGCAGCCGAGGCGGCTGTCTCCACATGGGTCTCTTTCACTTCGGGCTGTCTAAAGGCACTTCGGTGAGCGTCTCGTAGACTTTCACGATCTGAATTTCGTTTCCCAGGCGAGCCCAGCAGCGCAGCATGTCGGGATCTTCCAGCGCGGCGCGGCGTGCATCTTCCGACTTCCAGTGGCGAAGCAGGACGTAGTGCAATTCGCGGTCACGGTAGAGCAGATCGCGTCCGTATCCCTTGGCCGTAAGAATGGAACTCAGTTCGCGAAGGGTAGCGAGCGACGCGGCTTCCATGTCAGGAACCGGTTCCCACACAGCCACCGAGAGTATCTCTTGCGGCATACCGGGGGATTATAGCTTGCGGCGGCGGGCGGAGCGCGGTTTCTCTGGGTGTGCGATGCGCTCGGCTTCTTCGTCGGTGACCACGTGCAGCCGCATGAGATTGGTGGAACCGGAGGACTGGCGCGTGCCGGCGACGACTCCCAGAACATCCCCGGGTTTCAGCAGGCCGCGGCCGACGAGCTCTTGTTCGGCCATGGTCACCATCTGTTCCGCGGAACGCGCCTGGCGGCAGCGCACGGGATGCACTCCCCAGTAAAGGTTCATGCGCTGCACCACTGGCTCCATGTGGGTGAAGGCGAAGATGGCGGCTTTTGGGCGGTATTTCGAAATCATGCGGGCAGTGTTGCCGGTCTCGGTGAAAACCGCGATGGCGCCCATGGGCAAATCTTCGGCGGAGTGGGCGATCGATTCGCAGATGGTTTCCGCCACGGAAAGTCCGCGGTGGTCGCGGCGGCGGCGGAACTGGACAAAGTCGCCCATGTTGCATTCGGCCTCCACCACGATCCGCGACATGATCGAGACTGATTCGCGAGGATACTGGCCACTGGCGGTCTCGGCCGAGAGCATGACGGCGTCAGTGCCGTCGAAAACAGCGTTGGCAACATCGCTGGCTTCGGCGCGCGTGGGGCGCGGGTTCTCGATCATCGATTCGAGCATCTGGGTTGCGGTAATGACGGGCTTGCGCCAGGCGGAGGCGCGGCGAATCACATTCTTCTGAATGACCGGGACTTTTTCCGGCGCCATTTCTACGCCCAGGTCGCCGCGGGCGACCATGACTCCGTCGGCAGCTTCGAGAATTTCTTCCAGATGATCGATGGCCTGCGGCTTTTCCAGCTTGGCGATGACGGGAACGTCGCTGTGGTGCGTGGCGATGATCTGCTTGACCATACTGACGTCGGCGGCGGTGCGGACGAATGAAAGCGCCACCGCGTCCACGCCGTGCCTAAGACCGAATTCGAGGTCTTTGCGATCTTTTTCGGTCAGCGCGGGAATGGAAAGAGCGATGCCGGGAAGATTGATGCCCTTGTGCTCTCCCAGCATGCCGCCGTTGAGAACGTCGCAGATCACGTCTTTGCCGCGGACTCCGCGTACGCGCAGTTCGACCAGACCGTCACTGAGCAGGATGCGGGCGCCAGGGGTAAGTTCGCGGGCTAGATCGGAGAACGTGGTGGAGATCCGCGCGGCTGTGCCCGGCACATCTTGAGGTGTGATGGTCACGACTGAGCCGGTCTTCAACAGGACAGGCTCGTGGCGCTCCAGTGGTCCCGTACGAATTTTTGGGCCTTGCAGGTCCTGCAGGATACAAAGGGTGCGTCCTTCGCGCTCTGCGGCGCGGCGCAGGCGTTGGATGTTATGGGCGTGATCGTCGTGTGTACCGTGAGAAAAGTTGAGGCGGGCGATGTCCATGCCCAGCCGCAGCAGGTCGCGCATGGCGGCTTCGGTATTGCAGGCCGGACCGATGGTGCAGATAATTTTCGCGCGACGCGGCGAAGCTTTGACGGTAGGGGGATCTGCGATCGACTCTGGCTTGCTGGCTCTCAACCTGTCTCCTCAATCGGGGCTTGCTGAATTCAGGATCGTCATCGTAGAGATGTAGCTTGCTCCGCCTAGGTGAGCGAGACGTTGCAAGCGAAGTCTCTCAGGCTAGTCGACCGCTTTAGGGCCGTTGATCGCAGTGAGCTCTTTTCCCAGCATGGCGCGAGGGAACAGCAAGGCATTGAATTCCGCGCCCACCAGGACTACCAGGGAAATCAAATACATCCATACCAGGAGCGCCATGGCGACTCCCAGCGATCCGTAAATCGTGGCGAAGTCGCCGAAATGCTGCAGGTAGGCGCGAAACCCAACCGTCGTTGAGAACCAGAGGATGGTCGCGAGCATGGCGCCCGGCATCACGCTGTGCCAGGGCTGGGTGCGGGGGACGGCGTGATGGTAGATCAGCGCAATCACCGCGATGCTGGTAAGAGTGGCAATGAGCCAACGGATTGAGCCCCAGAGTAATAGAACGTAGACGCTAAAATCGGGATCGAGGAAGGGCAGAAGGCGAGTCTCGAACTTGCTGCCCACAGCCACGAGCAGCGTGGCGAAGGTCATGGGAATGAGAGCGAACACGACCAACAGGAATGCGATCAGGCGTTCTTTCACCAGGCCCCAGGTTTTCGGCAATTCATAGCAGCGGCGGAAACCGTCCATCCAGGAGATCATGACTCCGGATGCCGTCCACAGCGTGATCACGGAAGTCGTGGCCAACGTGCTCACCGGATGTTGCGCTGCCCCCTTGAGATAGGTCAGCGTGGTGTTTCCGCCAGCGGGCAGGATGCTGCCCAAAGCGTAGGAGACTTCGCGCAAATACGGCGCGCCCTTACGCCAGTTTGCCAAGCCGGATCCGATAATCAGCAAGACGGGGAAGAAAGTGAGAATCGAAGAATAGGCCGACGCCTTGGCAGTGGCGAAGGCGTCGTGGACAAAGGCACGCCAGAAGGCCAGTCGCAAGAGTCGGAAGAAGTGCAGCATGGGCTGCTCTAGCTTAGGGCCGGGAGGTATCGGGCGCAAAGTAGGAAGTTGGCCGGGTTCCTCAAAGGGCAATCGCTGGGGGTTGGCGTGCATTCGTAGTTAGAACCGCTGAGAAGCAGGTTCGGGGGCGAAATAGCTCGCCCCCGAAGCTGACATCAGTTTTCGACTACTCGGCCGCGGGAACTTCCGCGGGCAGATCGTCGGTTTCGCCCTCGTGACGCATCATTTCGAGAGCGCGCTCGGCTTCTTCGTACGCAGCCGAAACTTCCGCCTGCACCTTGGCTGCGGCCTCTTCCATTTCTGGCGAGAGGCGTACGTTGCGGTAGTACTCCATGCCGGTGCCGGCAGGGATGAGGCGTCCGACAATGACGTTCTCTTTCAGGCCGCGCAGGTGATCGACCTTGCCGTTGATGCTGGCTTCGGTGAGCACGCGTGTGGTCTCCTGGAACGACGCCGCCGAGATGAACGAGTCGGTGGAGAGCGATGCCTTCGTGATGCCCAGGAGCAGCGGCCGGCCGGTAGCCGGCTTGCCGCCTTGCGCAATCACGCGCTCGTTCTCCTCGCGGAAGGCGAACTTGTCGGTCTGCTCTTCGAGCAGGAACCGCGTGTCGCCTACGTCTTCGACCTTCACCCAGCGCATCATCTGGCGGACAATCACTTCGATGTGCTTGTCGGAGATGTTGACGCCCTGCAGACGGTAGACTTCCTGGATTTCGTTCACCAGATAAGCCTGCAGTTCTTTTTCGCCAAGCACCGCCAGGATGTCGTGCGGGTTGAGCGGGCCGTCCATAAGCGGTTCGCCCGCTTTTACGCGCTCGCCTTCCTGCACGTTGATGTGAACGCCACGTGGAACCGAGTATTCCTTCTCGGTTCCGTTGTCGGCCACCACGTAGATCTTGCGCTGGCCTTTGGAAACCTCGCCGAATTTGACCGTGCCATCGATTTCGCTGATGACCGCGGTCTCATGCGGCTTGCGGGCTTCGAACAGTTCGACCACACGCGGCAGACCACCGGTGATGTCTTTGGTCTTGGTGGTTTCGCGCGGGATCTTCGCCAGCACGTCGCCCGGCGAAGCGGTGTCGCCGTCCTGCACCATAAGGTGGGCGCGGGAAGGCATGAGGTAGCGCTTGCTGGTCTTGCCCTTGACGACGATCGCGGGCTGGCGCTTCTCGTCCGGCGAATCGCCGACCACGTGACGCGACAGTCCGGTGACTTCGTCCACTTCCTCATGAAGAGTCACACCTTCTTGCAAGTCCTTGAACTGCACCGTGCCGCCGATTTCGGTCAGGATGGCGAAGGTGTAAGGATCCCACTCGACCATGACCTGGCCCTGCTTGATCGGATCGCCTTCGTTGACCTTCAGCTTGGCGCCGTATACGACCGAGTAACGTTCGCGCTCGCGATTCTTTTCGTCGACGACCGCGATCGAGCCCTGGCGGTTCATGACCACCAGATCGCCCGACTTGGACTTGACGGTCTGCAATCCGATAAAGCGCACGTTGCCGTTGTTCTTGGCATCGAGGCGCGACTGCTCGGAGACTCGCGACGCCGTACCACCGATGTGGAAGGTACGCATCGTGAGCTGGGTTCCAGGTTCGCCGATGGACTGCGCCGCAATGACGCCGGTGGCTTCGCCCAGTTCGACGAGGCGTCCGGAAGCCAGGTTGCGGCCATAGCACATAACGCAGACACCGCGTTTCGATTCGCAGGTCAGCACCGAACGGATCTTCACGCGTTCGATACCGGCAGCCTGAATCGCTCCGGCGAGGTCTTCGGTGATTTCCTGGTTGATGTCGACGATGACGTTGCCGTCATAGTCTTTGATCTTCTCGAGCGACACGCGGCCGACGATGCGGTCGCGCAGCGGTTCGATGATCTCGCCGGCCTCCACGATACCTTGCACGTAGATGCCGTCGACCGTGCCGCAGTCGTACTCGCTGATGATGACGTCCTGCGCCACGTCGACCAGACGCCGAGTCAGGTAGCCAGAGTCCGCCGTCTTGAGCGCCGTATCGGCCAAACCCTTGCGGGCGCCGTGGGTCGAGACGAAGTATTCCAACACCGTCAACCCTTCACGGAAATTGGCCGTGATGGGCGACTCGATGATTTCGCCGGAAGGCTTGGCCATCAATCCACGCATGCCGGAGAGCTGGCGGATCTGCTGTTTCGATCCGCGAGCGCCGGAGTCGGCCATAACGTAAATCGGATTGAGTTCGCCTTCCTTGTCGCGCCGCTGCATTTCACCGAACATTTCGTCGGCCACTTTTTCCGTGATCGCCGACCAGATTTCGATGACCTTGTTGTAGCGCTCGCCATTGGTAATGGCTCCGTCCAAATATTGCTGCTGAACGGCGACCACCTGCTTCTCGGCGTCTTTGACCAGGACCTTCTTGCTGTCCGGGATGACCATGTCGTCGATGCCGATGGACAAGCCTGCTTTGGTTGCGAACTTGAAACCCAGGGTCTTAACCTCGTCGAGCATCTTGACCGTGGTTTCGAGTCCGAAGCGCAAATATCCGTAATTGACCAGAGCGCCAATGCCCTTTTTCTTGAGCAGCCCGTTGATATAGGGCATGCCTTCCGGCAGTTGGTCGTTTAGAATCGCGCGGCCCACGGTCGTGTTGATAAAGGCACGCTCGACCTGTACCGGCTCGGTGTGAATGATGTCCTGATCGTCGTAGGCGGTGGTCAGGTCGATCAATTCGCCCGAGTAGCGGAGGCGGATCGGGCTTAGCGTTTCTACCGCGCCCGCGTCCAGCGCCATCAATACTTCTTCAATGTTGGCAAAGGCGCGGCCTTCACCCTTCGCGCCAGGCTTGGCTTTCGTCAGGTAGTAGAGGCCGAGCACCATGTCCTGTGTGGGCACGGTGATGGGCTGGCCCGAAGCGGGCGACAGAATGTTGTGCGACGCCAGCATCAGCACGCTGGCTTCGACCTGCGCTTCCGGAGACAGCGGAATGTGAACCGCCATCTGATCGCCGTCGAAGTCGGCGTTGAACGCGGTGCAGACCAACGGGTGAATCTTGATGGCCTTGCCTTCCACCAGCACCGGCTCAAAAGCCTGAATGCCCAGGCGGTGCAGCGTAGGAGCGCGGTTCAACAGCACCGGGTGGTCCTTGATGACTTCTTCCAGGATGTCCCAGACGATCGGTTCCTGCTGCTCCACCATCTCTTTGGCCTGCTTGATGGTGGTGACGTTGCCGGTCTGTTCGAGCCGGTGATAGATGAACGGCTTGAACAGCTCGAGCGCCATCTTCTTGGGAAGACCGCACTGGTGCAGCTTGAGTTCGGGACCGACTACGATGACGGAACGTCCGGAGTAGTCCACGCGCTTGCCGAGGAGGTTCTGGCGGAAGCGTCCCTGCTTGCCTTTCAGCGTGTCGGAGAGCGACTTCAGCGGACGATTGTTGGCGCCCCGCAGCACGCGGCCACGGCGTCCGTTGTCGAACAGGGCGTCCACCGCTTCCTGCAGCATGCGCTTTTCGTTGCGCACGATGACTTCGGGAGCGTGCAGGTCCATCAGCTTCTTCAGCCGGTTGTTCCGGTTGATGACGCGGCGATACAGATCGTTCAAGTCCGACGTAGCGAAGCGGCCGCCATCGAGTGGAACCAGCGGGCGCAGCTCCGGCGGAATGACCGGGATCACGTCGAGGATCATCCAGCTAGGCTTGTTGCCGCTCTTTCGGAAGGCCTCAACCACTTTCAGGCGCTTTGTATACTTGAGCCGCTTCTGCAGCGAGCTCTCGTTCTTCATCTTCTCGCGCAGTTCGACGGATAGGCCGTCGGTGTCGACGCGCTTGAGCAGTTCCTTGATCGCCTCAGCGCCCATCATGGCCTTGAATCCGGCCGGACGGTACTGCTGGTCGAGTTCGCGGAACTTGGCTTCGTCCTTGATGACCTCGCGCTCTTTCACCGGAGCGTCGCCGGGTTCGACCACGACGTAAGCTTCGAAATAGAGCACGGACTCAAGATCACGCAGCGAGATATCGAGCAGGTGACCGATGCGGCTGGGCAGTCCCTTGAAGAACCACACGTGCGAGCAGGGCGATGCCAGCTCAATGTGGCCAAGGCGTTCACGGCGGACTTTGGACAGCGTGACTTCCACGCCGCACTTGTCGCAGATCACGCCGCGGTGCTTCATGCGCTTGTACTTGCCGCACAAGCACTCCCAGTCGGTGACTGGGCCAAAGATGCGGGCGCAAAACAACCCGTCGCGCTCCGGCTTGAAGGTACGGTAGTTGATGGTCTCGGGCTTGGTGACTTCGCCGTGCGACCAGCTCCGGATTTTTTCCGGAGAGGCCAGACTAATACGAATGGCGTCGAAGTCCGCGATCACATTTGCCATTTCGAATGGGCTCGAACGAAACAAGGTGGTCCTCCGCTTCCTGCGGTTCTGACGCGTCCGCTGACGGCCCTCACGACCAGTTTTCAGTTCTCGGTTCCCAGTTCTCAGTTAAAACCGGGAGTGAACTTTTGCCTTTCACGCGGCATCGAGAGCGAATGCCGCGGTGGCGGATATTGAAAAAGTCTTTCTAAACCCGTGTCCCGGCTCTCGGCCCCGGCTCAGCGCTAACTGAAACCGGGAACTGAGAACCGAGAACTGTTTTCTTAATCTGCTGCCGCGCTGGCCGTCGGCTTTTTCTCGCCTGTCTTGATCAACTCCACATCCAGGCAGAGCGACTGCAACTCGCGGATCAGCACGTTGAACGATTCGGGTACGCCGGGCTCCATGGCGGCCTCGCCCTTGACGATGGCCTCGTAAATCTTGGTGCGGCCGTATACGTCGTCGGACTTCGCCGTCAGCAGCTCCTGCAGGATGAACGCCGCACCGTAAGCTTCCAGCGCCCAGACTTCCATTTCTCCGAAACGCTGTCCGCCGAACTGCGCCTTGCCGCCCAGCGGCTGCTGGGTGATCAGCGAGTACGGACCGATGGAGCGCGCGTGAATCTTGTCGTCCACCAGGTGCGACAGCTTCAGCATGTAGATGTAACCCACGGTGACCGGCTGTTCGAACTTCTCACCCGTCATGCCGTCATGGAGAGTCGTCTTCCCTGACGTCGGCAGGCCCGCGTGCTCGAGCAGCGCCTTGATCTCGCCTTCCTTCGCGCCATCGAACACGGGCGAGCCCATGAACACGCCCTTGGCGAGGGTTGGGGCCACGGACTCAAGTTCTTCCTCGCTCATGTCGGAGATGATGTCGGAAAGCTGCGAGCCTTTGAACAACACCTTCAACTCGCGCCGGATGGCTTCGCTCCGCGTGTTTTCCTTGAGCAATTGCGTGATCTTCTCGCCGAGCACGAAGCCAGCCCATCCCAGATGGGTTTCGAGAATCTGGCCCACGTTCATACGGCTAGGTACGCCGAGCGGATTGAGCACGATTTCCACCGGCTGACCATCCTCGAGGTAGGGCATGTCCTCTTCCGGCAGAATGCGGGCAATGACGCCCTTGTTGCCGTGACGGCCGGCCATTTTGTCGCCGACACTCAGCTTGCGCTTCATGGCGATGTAGACTTTGACCAGCTTGATCACGCCCGGCGGCAGTTCGTCGCCCTTGGTGAGTTTTTCTTTCTTCTCGTTGACGATCTTTTTGAGCACGTCGATCTGGCGAGAAGTCATTTCTTCGATCTCGTCGATCTGCTCATTCACCCGCGGATCCTTGTCGGCATACTTAATGCGCTTCAAGTTGCGGGTAGAGATGCGCTCGATCTCGTCGCGAGTAAGCATGTTGCCCTTGGTCAGAAGGCGCTTATTGGTACGCTCGTCGTGCAGGTCGGCCTGCACTTCCTTGCCGCCCAGAATGTTCTCCAGGCGCTTCAGGCGCTCGTCGGTCAGAATTCGGATTTCGTCCGAAAGGTTCTTTTCCAACTTTGCGATCTGCGTGGCTTCGATCGACTTCGCGCGCTCGTCCTTTTCCTGGCCTTTGCGCGAGAAGATCTTCACATCGACGATCACGCCCTCAATGCCCGGCGGGCAGTAGAGGGACGCGTCGCGCACGTCGCCGGCCTTTTCGCCGAAGATCGCGCGCAGCAGTTTTTCTTCCGGCGTGAGCTGGGTTTCGCCCTTGGGCGTGACCTTGCCCACCAGGATGTCGCCCTGCTTGATGCTGGCGCCGATGCGAATCACGCCCGCTTCGTCCAGATTGCGCAGCATAGACTCGCTGACGTTTGGAATGTCGCGCGTGACTTCTTCCGGCCCCAGTTTGGTGTCGCGGGCTTCGATCTCATACTCCTCGATGTGAAGCGAGGTGTAGTAATCCTCTTTCACCATCCTCTCGGAGACGAGGATCGCGTCTTCGAAGTTGTAACCGCGCCACGGCATGAAAGCGACCAGGACGTTGCGCCCCAGCGCCAGCTCGCCGTGATCGGTGCAGGGACCGTCGGCGATGATCTCGCCCTTCAGCACGCGCTGTCCCTTTTTCACCACCGGTTTCTGGTTGATGCAGGTGTTCTGGTTCGAACGCTTGAACTTCGTGAGCTGGTAGATGTCGCTGCCCACTTCCCGCGACAACTGCGTGGGATGATGTTCGCCTTCGACGCGAACGATGATGCGCTCGGAATCGACCGAATCGATGATGCCGTTGCGGCGGGCGAGAACGACTGCGCCCGAGTCGCGGGCAGTGACGCCTTCCATTCCCGTGCCCACGATCGGCGCTTGCGCGCGGAGCAAGGGCACCGACTGGCGTTGCATGTTCGCGCCCATCAGCGCGCGGTTCGCGTCGTCGTGCTCCAGGAACGGAACCAGCGACGCGGCGACGGAAACGAGCTGCTTGGGGCTGACGTCGACGTAGTCCACTTCCTCGCGGCTGACCAGCACGAAGTTGCCGGCCTTGCGGGCGTTGACCAGTTCGGCCACGATGCGGCCCTTGTCGTCCAACTCCACGTTGGCCTGCGCGATCGTGTGGCGATCTTCTTCCCAGGCCGAGAGATAGAAAGAGAAAGGCTCGATCGCCGCCGGCTTTTTGCGCTTCTCTTTCAAATCGGCGTTGATCTTCTCGATTTCGTGCTTCTCGAGGTGATCTCCGACTTTGAAGTCGCTGTCGCCAACGTTGACGATGGTGACGTAGTCGATCACGCGTCCGGCTTTGATCTTGCGATAGGGCGACTCGATGAAGCCGTAGTCGTTGATGCGGGCGTAGCAACTCAACGACGAGATCAGGCCGATGTTCGGACCTTCCGGCGTTTCAATCGGGCAGATGCGGCCGTAGTGCGTGGGGTGAACGTCGCGGACTTCGAATCCAGCGCGTTCCCGCGACAGACCGCCCGGCCCAAGGGCCGAGAGACGCCGCTTGTGCGTGATCTCGGAGAGCGGGTTGGTCTGATCCATGAACTGCGAAAGCTGCGATGATCCGAAGAATTCGCGGATCGCCGCCATCACCGGCTTGGCGTTGACCAGGTCGTGCGGCATCGCTGTCGACATTTCCTGGTACACGCTCATCTTTTCCTTGATGGCGCGTTCCATGCGGACCAGGCCGATGCGGAACTGGTTTTCCATCAACTCGCCCACCGCGCGAACGCGGCGGTTGCCAAGGTGATCGATATCGTCGACCGCGCCGATGCTCTTGCGCAGTTTCAGCAGGTACGCGATGGTCGCGTAGAAATCGTCGGGATCGAGCGTGCGCTTGTCGAGGCTGGTGGCTTCCTGGTTCTCGAACAGTTTGATGTTGAACTTCAAGCGGCCTACGCGCGAGAAGTCATACTTGCGCGGGTCGAAGAACATACCATGGAACAGCGCGGTGGCGGTATCGAGCGTCGGCGGATCGCCGGGACGCAGCTTGCGGTAGATTTCGATCAGCGCTTCCTGCGGCGTCTTCACCGAATCGCGCTTCAGGGTCTGGCTGATCACCGTGCCCACGTCGTCGCGCTCGGGAAAGAACAGGCTCATCTCGACCACACCGGAATCGAGAATCTTCGAAACCTTGTCGGCCGTGAGCTCGGAGTTGGCTTCGAGCATGACTTCGCCGGTAGTGGTGTCGACAATGTCGCCGGCTGTCCACGCACCTTCCAGATCGGTAATGTCGACTTCGATCTCGGTGACCTTCGCCTTCTGAATGTCCTTCAACACCTGGGCATTGATCTTGCGGCCGGAATGCGTGATCTCGTCGCCCGACTTGTTCTTGATGCTGTGGGCAAGCTTCATGCCCAGCAGGTTCGTGGGCTTCTCGCTGGCCGGGTCAAGCGTCCAATAAAGCTTCTTGTCGCGGACCACGAGCCGGTCCGTGGTATAGAACGCGCGCAGAATGTCTTCGCCGGAACGCAGGCCCAGGGCGCGCAGGAAAATCGTGCCCAGGAACTTGCGCTTGCGGTCGATGCGGACGTAGAGCACGTTCTTCTGGTCGTACTCAAACTCCACCCAGGAACCGCGATAGGGAATGATCTTTCCCAGGAAGTAGGTGCGGTTGTTGGCGGTCTCGAAGAACACGCCGGGCGAACGGTGCAACTGGCTGACAATCACACGCTCGGTCCCGTTGATGATGAACGTGCCGTTCTGCGTCATCAAAGGAACATCGCCGAAGAAGACTTCCTGCTCCTTAATGTCGCGGATGGAGCGATTGCCGGTCTCGGCGTCCTTATCGAAAATGGTCAGCCGCATCGTGACTTTGAGCGGCGCGGAATACGTCATGCCGCGCTCTTCGCACTCGGCCACGTCGTACTTCAGTTGCAGTCCCACCGGGTCGCCGCACTTGTTGCAGAAGTCGGGCGTGTTGGCGTTGTACGTGCCGCACTTGCCGCAAAGAACTTCGCCGGGATGGAACGGGTCGGTGATGACCGTGGATCCGCAATTCTTGCAAGTGGTCCGGAGGTGGTGCAGACCCTTGAGGTGGCCGCACTTGCACTCCCAGTTACCAATGGCATAATCCACAAACTCAAGTTGTGATACGTTGCGAAAGTCGGTGATGGGGAAGACAGACTGAAACACCGCCTGCAAGCCGCCGTCTTCGCGCTCGCTGGGGAGTTTGTCCATCTGCAGGAAGCGGTCGTAAGAACGCTTCTGAACCTCGATCAGGTTCGGGATCTGGATGGTGGCCGGAATTTTGGAAAAATCGAATCGTTTACGGAAGGCATTTTTCATCGTCAGAAACTCCCAATCTCATGCGCGACCGAAGGTCACGCTTAAACCGCGGAATGTGGGGCGCTTATCGCGCCGCGGGACCTACGTGTGCAGAACCGGAACAACCTGGAAATCTAAAAGACAGTGGGGCGCCCGCGGGGACAGTCGTTCCCGCAGACGCCAACCAAGGCGTTTCGCCCTTCTTGATTTGAATTCTTTCGCGCCAGTTCCTCGGCCCGTTTTCCGCCCCGCCTGCCCGCGGAGCAGCCTGCCCAAAAAACTTCCCTCGCGAGCTCCGCTCGCGCTTGAGTGAAGCCCAGGGAAGCGACGTTAATATAGATGCTAACATCGCCGCCCAAGGTTCACAAGTAGAGAACGTGCAACATTAACGATATTGCACCGCTTCCGGGGCGTTTCACAGACTGAAAGCCAGCCGCCAAGAGATCCCTCGCAAACAGCGCTCGGGATGCGGCTGCGGGCTCCCGCCCCGCTTAGGTCCGCAAAGCGCCGCTACTTTACTTCAACCGTAGCGCCAGCATCGGTGAATTTCTTCTTGATGGTCTCCGCCTCTTCCTTGGAAACACCCTCTTTCACGTTCTTCGGGGCTCCATCCACCAGTTCCTTGGCTTCTTTGAGGCCCAGGCTGGTGACTTCGCGGACGGCCTTGATCACATTGATCTTGTTGGCTCCCACTTCTTTCAGGACGACGGTGAACTCGGTTTTCTCTTCCGCCGGAGCCGCTGCCGCCGCGCCGCCGCCGCCAGCCATCATGACCGGGGCCGCTGCCGCCGCCGAAACGCCCAGACGCTCTTCCAGCTTCTTTACGAGCTGCGCCGCGTCAAGCAGCGACAGCCCTACGATTGACTCTTCCAACTGTTGCAGATCCGCCATTTTATTTCTCCACTTGTTATCGGTTTTTTGATTTCGTTATCCGTGGGTCAGGGTTCCAGTGCGACCAGGTTCGCTTCCTTGCGCCAGACAACGCTCAGAACGAACCGCGCAACCCCCGACTTGCTAATAACCAAATCTCTTAATTTGGTAATTGGGTAATCGGGAAACTTGGTAATTTCAGATATTCAATTACCAAATTACAAAATCACTCAATTACACAATTTCTATGCTTCCTTGAACTTCTTCTGCTGCACACCCTGATCGACCACCACGGCCAGGTTGCGGCCTACCGCGTTCATCACGGTGACCAAACGCTGCGCCGGAGCATTGATGAGGAACAGGAGCTTCGACATCAGCTCTTCCTTCGAAGGCATCGTCGACAGAGCTTCAATCTCTTTGATCGTGACCACGCGGCCTTCGACCACGCCGACCTTGAAAGTGAACTCCGGCGTGTCTTTGGCGTACTTGGTCAGCGCCTTGGCCATCGCTACCGGATCGCCCGTGGTATAGGCAATCGAGGTCACGCCCGCCAGATCCTTCAGAGCCCCTTCGACCTTGGTGCCCTTAGCCGCACGCTCGGCCAACGTGTTCTTGACCACCTGATACTTCGCGCCCGCGCCGCGCAGAGCCTTGCGCAGTTCGTAGTCCTGGGGCACAGTCATTTTCGTGTACGTCGCCACGACCACGTTCGAAACATTCTGCAGGTCTTTGCTCAGCTTCTCGACCTGCTCCGTCTTCTTCGCTTTAGTAACCGCCATTGTTCGGTCCTTCCAGTCTTATGTGGGGACAGCCGCCCTCGGCTGTCCGCCGGGTGCAGCCCGGCGCTTATGTTTATGCCTTCGCTGCGGCCTCGATGGGCGCAACATCCAGCAGAATCCCGGGCCCCATCGTCGAGCTCAAGGTGCAGCCCTTGATGTACTTGCCCTTGGCCACGGACGGCTTGGCCTTGATCACGCTGGTGATCAGCACGGTGGCGTTCTCAATCAACTTGTCAGGCGAGAACGAAATCTTGCCGACCGGGCAGTGGACGAGCGCCGTCTTGTCGGTGCGGAATTCGACCTTGCCGGCCTTCACTTCCTGAACTGCCTTGGCTACATCGAAGGTAACCGTTCCAGTCTTCGGATTCGGCA
>CZKR01000063.1_pt2 | contig 14033 bp, 18 predicted proteins | sample 1122371 | NCBI WGS metagenome assembly CZKR01 (sample SAMEA3539301, study PRJEB10725) | soil metagenome | biome: tundra; feature: field; material: soil | place: USA | collected 2010-05 | depth 0.15 m
CTGGCACACTGGCGCCAGTATCGACGTTGCAACGGCAATCACTTAGGGGAGGGGTTGGGTGAGGGGCAATCAGTCATCCCAACGCTTCCATGGGGGGTAGCAAACACAAAACTAGGCGCTGGTTAACTCGGGCATAAAATCTGCGAGAACTCTGCTTTGTGCCTTCCGCTTATCGGCGCTGACAGCGTGCGCGTAAATATCCAAGGTAATTCGGGCGCTGGAATGGCGAAGGAGCTCTTGCACCACTTTGATCCCTTCTCCGTTTCGATGTAACGAGCTAGCAAAGCTGTGGCGGAGCGTATGCCATCCGATCTCTTCCGAACAGATCCAGTAATCTTTGAATCCCGGAGAACGGCATGGCTGATCAGAACTCATCTATTACTGGAATGGAATAGACCTGCGGAAGCACTCGCTTGGACTTGCCTCGAATGCCAGCTATCAACCGAGTCGCGCGATGCCAGGGCGCTTCGCGATCGCCTGTTGCGGCAGCTCAACCTCGATTTCGATCCACCGGAGACTCCCGACAACATTGCGGTTGAAACCCAGTGGCCCGGGGTTGCAGGAATGTACGAGTTCAAGGCGAAGCTCGAACGGGATGTCATCTTGAGCTTGAGGTTCCCGGAAGAGGCTCGACGGTACGGAGTACCTTTGCCAAATGGAATTCTGCTTTATGGGCCTCCTGGCTGCGGGAAGACTTTTATCGCTCGTAAGATCGCCGAGAAGCTTGCCTTCAATTTCTTGGAAGTTAAGCCTGGGGACCTGGCTAGCATCTATGTTCATGGAACTCAGGAGAAGATTAAGGCGGTATTTGAGGACGCGGCGGCTAAGGCTCCGACAGTTCTCTTTTTTGACGAATTGGATGCTTTCACCCCCAATCGCCAGGAAGCTGGGCACCACTACTCCGCAGAGGTGAATGAGTTTTTGGTTCGCTTAAGGCCGCGGCGTCTTCAAAATTCGGAGCCACACCTCGGCCGTCTCAAGACGAATTACAAATTTCTTCAAGTCCGCTTCCCTGCGTACAATTTCCTTCACATGAGCAACATCGTTTCTGAGGCCTCTAACGCTTTCGAGATCTGCGTCGAAGTCACGCCCCGTCCCAAGCATTTGGCGAAATACTCTGGCCTTAGCAATCAAGTCGGCTAGCTCAATCGTTGGCAGCACGAGGTTCTCTTTCGTGAGTTTGCGACGCCTCCCGGTAATCTTCTGGATCGCCTCTTCATCGTCAACAAGTTCGAGCCACTTATCGCTGCTGCCGTATTGCTCCTTAATCCGCCGGTTCATCGCGAGCTCTAGTTCTGCGACCAGAGAGAACGCAAGCACAAGTACCGGCAGCTTCAAGAGATCGCTCCACGTCACGATGCCGGTGATGGCTGTCTTATCCACGATAAGCCGATACGGCTGTTCGTGAACCGTATGGATGAAATGAGAAAGAAGATCATCCGCAGAAACGAGCACGGAATCATCAAGTCGGCGCAGCTCCTTTGGGCCTGACCGCTCCAATACGCCGATGATCCTTGCTCCGTCCGTAATTGGAATCTGGTCGAAATCCCGGAACTCCGGTTTAGCCAGGATTGTGTCGGGATCACCGTGTGGGTATGTCATCAGGGGAAAGGCTGCGATATGCCGGACTCGGAGCCCCTCGTCAAGTCCAGCTAGGCTTTCCATCATCGCGTGATCATCCATTGCTTACCTGCGCTAATTCAACGTTTGCTCGTATGGAAATGCAATTCGGGCTTTCCGTCATGATCTGGGAAGTTGTGCTCGCAAAGTGTCCGTGCTGGTCGCTTTTTTATATCCCGCCGCAAAATACTACAGCCGAGTTGATAGATGGTCGCCCCGAAATCGGTCCCGGCTCTCCTGTATTCCGTAGGATGACGTGCCCGCTGCGGTTTACGAATCCGACTTACGTTGTCCCCTTTTAGGACTTCTTGATGCCTGCGGCTTCTCCTTTGAAGAAGCCAACCGCTTTCTTGGCGGCGTCGGCTGAGAACAGATTCGAACTCTTCGCCAGAGAGGCGTAGACACCCCGGTAGTTCGCGGGATCGTAGCGGACGGCGTTCGCCATCGGTACGCCAAGGTTGGCGCCTTGGGCGAAGGCGTCCAGGGTCGCTCCCAGAAAGACAAAGGTCCAGTTGCCGGCGGCTTCCTTGCTTTTGATCAGTTCACGGATGGCTTGCAGCGTCCATTCGCGCGAAGAGTTTTCTTCTCCGTCCGTCATGATGACGGTGATGGTCTTATCGAAGCCGTCGATGCTGACCGTTTGCACTGTGTTACCGATGGCGTCGAGCAACGCGGTGTTTCCACTGGGGCGGTAGGTCGCGCCGTCGAGCTTCGCGACTTTCGCGAGTGGCACGCCCTTGTACTTCATCTCCACGACGGTATCGAAAAGGGTCAGGGAGAATCCGTATTCGACAGCTTGCTCCTTTGCTAGTTCATCGAGGTAAAGATTAAAGCCGCCGATCACATCCTGAACCTTGGTATTCATGGAGCCCGACTTGTCGAGGATGACATTGACCAGGACGCGCTGCTGCCTGCCGCCCGATGGGGCAGACTGGGAACCGTTTGTGCTCATTTTTTCTTCTCCCGGCTGGCAGCAGTCGGCGACCGGACGTAGGCGGTTTGACGCGTGAAGCCCAGTTTTTCCAGGAGGCGCTCGCTGGGTTCCTTGTGACGGTTGTAGACGTTGCTGAGATATTGCTTGGACAGGTCCAGTTCGCCTGCGAACTGGGTCAGCGTCTTGTCACCCTGGACGCGCTTCATGATAGCGATCAGCTCTTCGATGGTCGTCGCTTTGTATGCCATACTCGGATACAGTGTATCCCGATAAGGGATACGGATCAATGGTAAATAACTAACTATGATCGTTCCGTGCGAATTCTCGATCAACTTGCGCCGTGAACGCCAGATTGTGTCTCTCGCATAAGATACAAAATGGAAACCCGCGTCCAGAGCCAGAACCAGGCTGTCGCGCCTCACCTCGTCCCTGCTATTATCTCCATTATCTCCACCGAGGGGAAACACAAAAATGGGAACCTTGTCAGGAGTAGTCCAGCAGTTAAAAAGAGAACGTGAATCAGCGCAGAAGCAAGTCCAACGGATAGACGAGGCACTAGCAGCTCTGGGAAGCGGCAGCTCGAATGGCACCTCCCACACTATGTCCGCCGCCGCTCGCCGGAGAATCAGTCTGGCGCAGAAGGCCCGATGGGCGAAGCAGAAGGCAGCCACACCAAAGCGCACGATCTCAACGGCGGGTCGCAGAAGGATCGCGGCTGCACAGAGAGCACGGTGGGCGAAGGTGAAGAGGGCAGCCTAAAAGAGAGTCGCTGCCTTTCGCATTAGCAGAGCATGAGGTATTGCACTCACGCGCGAAGATCCAATTCTATTGCATCGATTAGCGGCATCAACCACGCAAGCAGCGCTTGATGAGCTGGATGTTGTACGTAAGCCTCAAGTGATGCTTTGTCCTTGAATTGCATTATGCCGCCAAATGTATAGCCTTTTCCGCGCGGCGAAATATTTGGGCCCACATGGGTCTGAATTAGTCCAGGGACTAACCCCTTGAAAGCGGCGATCTCTTTCGTGGCTCTGTCCTTTTGAGCTTCAGATGTCCCTTCTTTCCACTGAAATGCGAATACGTGAAAAACGTTCGCTGACTCGCTGCCCGCTCCCGCCACTTCCGGCAACTTGAGAGTGATGAGGGCGGCAGCTCCGACGGCAATACCACCACCTGTTAGCAGGGCACGGCGTGTTGAGTTTGCCATTTTGATGTTCCTTTCCAACGACAGATGTCCTACCCACTCCAATAGATCGAGGATCAGGTTTCAACGGTGTGTAGTCCATCAGGTAGTCATCAGACGTTCATTTTTCTCTTTCTAAGTCGGTAGGGCACTGTGTTCGGCGAACTTTTTGCGCTTCATCGACGTTTGGCCTTCTTCAACCAATCTGTCTGTTTCTTCGTGGCATTCGGTTCCTTGTCGCGACGGACGAATGCAAGACCTCGCTTCAGCTCTGCCGCAAGATCTGTATCCTCGGTGGCAACATGCACCGACTTGCCCGATTCTCTGCCAAGCCACGCATTCAATTCATCCGGCGTAGTGGTCACGAACCGACCTTGGCGACGAACCGGCATCCCCTCCGAGGCCCAACGCTGGACCACCGCAGCGGGATGGCCCAAGAAGGCAGAGATCTGCTTCCAGCCAGTCAGGGCCTCCGCTTCTACCTTTGACGCTGCGTGTTTCTTCGCTCGTTTCGACATGGCGATCAAGTAAACAACTGCCCTTGCGGATGCGTTTCAATCTCCACCGGCTTCGCACACTCCTCATCATCGTTCGCTGCCTGATTGACCCGCGTGCTGACCGGATATCCTCGACAATAAAACTGTCGATATCGCCGTAGATTAGATCCCCAAGGTGCGCGTCGCGAACGGCAGTGATGACCACTCTTGGAACACTAGGCCAGGCGCGTGTAGGCGCAGCTTCAAAAATGGCATCAAACGAATTCACCACTGTTTCGAATAGCGGTTGAAGAGGCTTGTGCGGGCTTAGCCTGGTGTTTCTGATCTTTCCGGCGAGATCGGTTCTCATCATTAGACTCGCTGACTCTGGCGGGGGAAGTGTCATTGTATCCTGATTCATTCGCATCACCGCCACTTCCACAATTGCTTCCACACCTGGACGAGGGTCTGTATCTGTTTCGGAGTGGGGAGCCGGTTGTAAATCAAGCGGCAATCGCGGTACGCCTGTTCGTAGAACTCACGCACGGCAGGAAGGCTCAGATGTGCGAGGTTGTAGCGAAGTTCCTTGAGATTTTCCTCGCTCAACAGCTCTTTCTCTCGCTCATCTGGACGCCGAGCCATGCCGCGAGCATTCTACAACTTTCGCTTTTGTTTCGCCACAAGACAACGATTTGGAGACGTCGGTGTCCGGCCCCTGACAAGGCTGCGCTCTACGTGGGCGGATAAAGCAGCGCGGTTGGTGCACATTCCTCGCGGTCCGATCTTCGTTATCTGGGTCCGTCGACGGGCACCACACTGCAGAACAGGTATCTGGTAAGGCTGGAAATCGACACGGCAAGGTGTCCCAAAATCCCCGCATAGCGTTCGGACACTCAGACACACCCTGAACCCCTCGGCGAGCCAAATCCCCGCTAAATCGGGGTCCTCATGGGGTATGAGAATCCATGGGTCGGAAGATGAAGACCCACATCGTGGCGACGCCGGTCCTTCGCATCGCTTTCCCCTCCATCTCATCCAATCCAACATGGACAATGGATTAGTGGTTTCGGTTTTAGATCTTGTGGGCATGCGACCAGGGGAGACCGCCGGCAGCGCAATCGCCCGGTCGGTCGATTTGGCGCAACACGTGGAGCAGTGGGGATACAAGCGCTACTGGCTGGCGGAACATCACTCCATTTCTGGATTGGCTTGCTCCGCAACGCCGGTGCTGATCGGCCATGTGGCAGGTGCGACTAAGACAATTCGGGTCGGCAGTGGTGGAGTGATGCTGCCGAACCATGCACCTCTCGTGGTGGCGGAGCAGTTTGGGACCCTGGAAGCTCTGTATCCGGGACGCATCGATCTGGGACTGGGTCGCGCTCCGGGCGGCGACTTTCAAACGATGCGGGCGCTGCGGAGGGACACGCAGCAGCGCGGGGACGATTTCCCGTTGTTGTTGGAGGAACTACGGGCATACTTGGGACCGGAGAAGGCGGGACAAGCGGTCAAGGCGATTCCCGGACAAGGGAGCAATGTGCCGATCACGTTGTTGGGATCGAGCGGCTTCAGCGCGCAACTGGCTGGGATGCTTGGGTTGCCCTTTGCATTTGCGGCTCACTTTGCCCCTGAGTATCTGTTCGCAGCGGCGCAGCTCTATCGGGAGGGGTTTCAGCCAAGCGGGGCACTGCCGAAGCCCTACCTGATGGTGGCGGTGCAGGTGATTGCGGCGGAGACGGATGCGGCTGCTCGGCGGTTGTTCACCACGCCACAACAGCGCTTCCTCAGACTGATAAGAAACCAGCCAGTGGAGTTGTTGCCACCAGTGGATTCCATGGAGGGGCTGTGGCAGGACGACGGGGAGCGGGCAGCCGTTGAGAGCAGACTGCGTGCGGCGATTGTGGGATCGAATGCGACGGTGAAAGCGGGTCTCGAAAAATTAGTGGAGGACACGGGAGCCGACGAGGTGATCGTCGTGACTGATACCTCTGAGCATGAAGACAGGCTGCAATCGTTCCGGCGGGTCGCCGATGTTGCGACGCTGATCGAAGCGGAGCCACGCCTGGCTGTTGGAGACTGAGAGCTGGCTGGAATTCCAGCATTTTCCCGGCGTACCTGATTCACGCGATGAGGGGGCTAATCATGCGAACTTCTGAAAAAAAGAAAAACTTAGAGCGAGCATTCGAGCACGCGAACGAATATGTGCTGGAGGAAACGAGCTGCCCGGGGTTGGGAAACATTTCCAACGGTTGGTGCGATGTTTGGGCCAAATCGGTCAAGAGGAACGCAGAGTTTGTCGAAGTACGCCAGTCACAAGGACACTGGTTCGTCGTGTATGACGGGGTCGCCTATGACTCCGACACCGAAGAAGGGTTTGACCCGCCCGAGTGAGACTTACCCGCGTTATGGAAGCAGAGGTTTACCGCTGACGGTGCATTTGCACCAGCGCAAACGCAACTTATACGGATCCTCGGCCGGCGAGAACCTACCGTGCCGGAACAGTGGGGGCGGTCGCCATGCGCTCCTGCATGTGGCGTGTCAGGTGCGGCACGATGCCCAGCATCCGCTCGATCAGCATCAGCTGGCCGCGGTGATGCATCTCGTGTTCCTTGGCGCCCAGCAGCATCTCGAAGCGGGTTTTGGTCGGCGGCGTCATGCCGGACGGGAATTTGACACGCTCGGCGAGAAAATCGTCGGATTGGCCCTCCAGCCACTTTGCCCACCGCTCCCCTTCGTCGCGCAGAAGAGCGATGATCTGTGCCTTGCTGCGAGGCCTCTGCTCCTCGGCCACGATGCTCCGCATAAACTCCGGAAAGTCGAATCCTTCTAGAGTGGTGCGCCGCTCGATGGAATGGATCTGTTCCGGCATCCTTTGCACAACGGCGATGTGAGTGAGTAATTGGGCTACGGTTCGGGTTTCCGGCGCCGCTCGGAAGCCATAGCGCTCCTCGGGGATTTCCTCGGCGATGATGAGCGTGTTCTTTCGCACAGTACGAAGGCTGTCAGCCAACTCTTTGGCTCCGTAATAATTCATGTGGAACACTCCTTGTGATCCGTAAGTGTAAAGCTCCAGTCTATACGCTACGGACAGTCAGGACACGTTGGGAGAGGCGAGGCGACGGCGCTCGGAGCGATCGGCCGGGGACTGGGCGGGTGCTATCGTCGGCTCTCGCCAAAACGACAGTTGGGAAATGAAGGTCCTGGGGCCGAACGGATTTGAGGGATCATACACATTGGCAGGAAGTGCGGGGGAGCACCAGCCTTAGGGGATTGGAAACGCGCTCCTGAAATTGCTACCGGTGACAATGACGCCGGGATGAATCATCGCGGCGGAGAAGCCAAGGATCAGCGCATGGTCCTTGGGATTATTGTCTGGCAGTTTAGAGAAGCACACGGCACACCCGCCAAAGGTTCATATTGACGCTTGCTGGCAAGTACGACAAAATTACGACAAAAGCCAACAACGGTTGATGAAGGGCACAGAAAACAATAGTGTTAGAGGCACTACCTCAAGGTCTGCAAAACCTTTCCGACTATTTTCTTGAGCAGCTTTCGCAGCGCAGCAGCACTCGCGCTAACTCCGATGCAGGCCCATCTCTCAAAGAAACGCGCTTTGAGCGCCCCGTGTTTCATCGCCGTCGCCTTGGTGTAAGGGTCGAGCGGCGTCTGGATGCGGCTGGGGCGAAGGGGAAACTGGACCGACTTAAGCTCGGCCTTGCTTTTATTCAAGCTAGCTGGTAAGCGAGTGGCTAAACTTTTCGCTTGGCGGAGATGACCGTCCTATTGAGCCACCTTTATAGTGGGAGAATGACGCCGCGCGCCAGTGAGGACCTTTCCGAGACGAAGCCACCTGTCAGAATCGCGGTGGACATGGACGAGGTGATTGCCGACTACTTCGGCGAACAGGTTGCCCGCTATGAATCATGGAGCGGCGCAGCAGTCGATATCTCGGCGACTGAAGGAAGGAGGTTGCGGGAGTGCGTGCCGCCTGAGCACCGGGAGTTTGTTAGCAGGCTTCCGAGAACGCCGGGGTTCTTCGCCAATCTCAAGATGATCGAGGGAAGCCGCGATGCACTTGAGGTACTGTCGCAATATAGCCGAATTTATATCGTCAGTGCGGCGACAGAGTATCCCAACTCGTTGTGCGAGAAATTCGACTGGCTGGCCGCGAACTTTCCGTTTATCGATTGGCGGCAGATCGTACTTTGCGGCGACAAGTCCATAATTCGCGCCGAATACATGATCGACGACAACATCTACCACCTGCGCCGATTTGAAGGCAAGAAGATCCTCTTCGACTCACCTCACAATCGCAAGGTGCCGGACGCGGTGCACCGCGCGCATAATTGGGACGAGGTGCTGTCCTTCTTCCGTGCTCAGGGCGTGCTCCCCTCCAGCTAGAATTGATTCAAGAATCGGCTCTCCAAGGCCACTGTCTAGGTCATACAGGCAGGAGCACCAGGCGTTGGTGATCGCTAAAGTGCTGCTGAGATTGCTCGCGGCGAAGATGCCGTAGGCGCTGCTGGCTCCGGTTGCGCATGACACGGCGGTGCCCATCCTTCATTGAGGCTTTCCAATCGCTTGAATGCTCAGTTCGCGAATGCCACCTCAGTGTGGTGTTGGGTTACAGCGCCGAAGCCGGAGGCTCAAATCCGCCGGTGGGATCAGGAAGCAATGGAATTCGAGGGATACGGCGGGCGACGGGCAACCTGTAGCGAAATGGCAGGTCGGGCGGGTTCGGTGCACTGCAAGCCCCCGCAACCATTCGCACCTGAGGCGCTAGGGGAAGCCCGTCCCGGCGCTGAGTTCGGTACAACTGAGGTACACCTGAGGGAGAGAAAGACTGGTTTTTCGGTTCCTAAGCGACACCAGATGAAGCACTTGGATTTTTACCTTCTCTTCTTCGGGACTAGGGGGTCGGAGGTCCAAATTCACTTTGGGCGCGAGGTTGGCGACCCGTTATGTGAGTGTCTTTTTCAGAAACTTGAGCGTTCGGTCCCACGCCGTCTTGGCGCATGCCGGGTCGTACACCTCGGGGCGGGCTTCGTTCATGAACGCGTGATGCGCCTCATAGCGATAGATCTCGAACTGTGATTTCGATTGCTTGAGCGCGGCCTCGAGGTCATTCACCTTGGCGGGCGTGCACCAGTCGTCCTTGTTCGCGAAGTGGCAAATCAGGGGGATTCTGATTTTCTTCAAATCGGCGGCGTCGAGTGGCGGAATGCCATAGAAGCAGGCACCGGCGTCCATTTCCGGTACCCGCACGGCCGCCAGGATGGTCAGTGCACCGCCCATGCAGAAGCCGCCCACGACCACCTTCTTCGAGGATTGTTTTAGGTACTGCACGGCGCCGCGGATGTCTTGACCGGCGGCATCGGGAAAGTTGAGGTTCGTCATCAGGTGGTTTGCTTCGTCGGCGGCCGTGGTGACCTTGCCCCGGTAGAAGTCCGGCACGAGCGCACGGTAGCCAGCTTCGGCGAGCCGATCAGCGGTCTTCTTAATCTGATCGTTGAGCCCCCACCATTCCTGAATGACGACAAAGCCGGGCGCGGTTGATCCTGCCTTGGGATGTGCCAGATAGCCAGGGCAGGTCTTTCCGTCCGGTCGTTTGAACTGAATCATTTCGCCCAACGGATCCCTCCACTGGATGCGGACTGCCACCTCATAGTATAAGTTTGTGGCTTTTTTCGCCGAGCGACGACCGTAACGCGCCAGCTGGGCTTCCTTACATGGTCGCTATGGTGGTACAAAAGGCTGCCTGCACCTCTGAAACGTCTCAGCCGACCTGAACCCCCTCCAGCAGCCGAATCCCAGCAGAGTAGCTTTGCCGAATGGGTCACCCAAGGCAGACCGTCCATGGGAAAATGAATCCCCGATGAAGGCCGCAATCCCAGAGCGCAGACCGGCAACCGAGGAAATCTCTGGGCTGATCGAGCGCGTCACCTTCCACAACGATGAAAGCGGCTTCTGCGTCCTGCGAGTGAAAGCACGCGGGCAGCGAGATGAAACGACCGTCGTCGGGTCGCTGCCTTCGGTGACTGCCGGGGAATGGCTGAGCGCGGAGGGCTGGTGGGTCAGGGACAAGGAACACGGGCTGCAATTCAAGGCGACGACCATGAAGACAGTGCCGCCCACCACCGCCGAGGGGATCGAGCGATACCTCGGCAGCGGCTTGGTCAAGGGCGTCGGGCCGATTCTCGCGAAGAAGCTAGTCGGGCGGTTCGGAGCCGAGGTTCTAGCCGTGATCGAGAACCGAGCCGCCGATTTGCAAACGGTCGATGGCATCGGCCCCAAGCGCCGGGAGCGGATCGCGCATGCGTGGCAGGAGGCAAAGCTAGTTCGCGAAATCATGCTGTTCCTGCACAGCCACGGCGTGAGCACCAGCCGGGCGGTGCGCGTCTTCAAGACCTATGGCGAGCAGGCAATCGAGAAGGTGCGAAGCAATCCCTACATGCTGGCGAAAGACATTTACGGGATCGGCTTCGCGACCGCCGACCAGATCGCGCAGAAGATCGGGATTCCAAGAGACTCGATCAACAGGGCAAGGGCGGGCATCGACCACGTCCTGCTGGAAGCGACCTCCGATGGTCACTGTGCGTTGCCTCTGGAGAAACTCAAGCTGGCGGCAGTGAAGCTGCTGGAGGTGCCGGAAGGGACTGTCGAGCAGGCGTTGTCGCAGATGCTAACGGGCGGCTCCCTGCTGCTGGAGGAGATCGACGGCGAGCCCCTGATCTTCTTGCCGCATCTCAGGAGAGCGGAAGAGGGCATCGCGGCAAGGATCAAGAGCCTAGCTGAAGCGGAGCTGATCTATCCACCGATTGATTTCGAGAAGGCGGTCGCGTGGTGCGAGGGGCGGACGGGCAAGACGCTCGCCCCCAGCCAGCGCGAGGCACTGAAGACGGTTCTCGCCAACCGGGTCGTGGTCATCACCGGCGGACCAGGCGTTGGCAAGACGACGCTGGTGAACTCGATCCTGATGATCCTGCGTGCGAAGGGCGTGAAGTGCCTGCTGTGCGCCCCGACTGGAAGAGCGGCAAAGCGACTCACCGAGACCACGGGCATGGAGGCGAAGACGATCCATCGCCTGCTGGAAATTGATCCCGCAACTGGGCGGTTCAGCAGAAACGAGTCGAACACGCTCGCCTGCGGCCTTCTGGTCGTGGACGAGACCTCGATGGTGGACGTGCCACTGATGCACTCGCTCGTGCAGGCTCTTCCCAACCGCGCCGGGTTGGTTCTGGTCGGGGACGTGGATCAGCTTCCTTCGGTCGGTCCGGGCACGGTGCTCCATGACTTGATCGAGAGCGGCGGCGTCCCGGTCGTACGACTGACCGAGGTGTTCAGGCAGGCGGCGGACAGCCAAATCATCACCAACGCGCACCGGATTCGCCGCGGCCAGATGCCGAACGTGCGCGGAGCCGACCCGAGTTCCGATTTCCATTTCGTCGAACGGGATGACCCGGAAAAGATCGCAGCAACGCTGGTCAAGCTGGTGCAGGAGAGGATTCCAGAACGGTTTCGTCTCGACCCAATCCGCGACGTGCAGGTTCTCTGCCCAATGAACCGGGGATCGCTCGGAGTGCGCGAACTGAACACAGCCTTGCAGAAGGTATTGAACCCAACCCGACCCGGCCAGCCCGCCGTGGAGCGGTTCGGATGGCGATTCCAGACAGGCGACAAGGTCATCCAGACGGAGAACGACTACGACAAGGACGTGTTCAACGGCGACGTGGGGATCGTCGAGCGAATCGATGCCGTAGAGCAGCAGGTCGCCGTGCGTTTCGACGAGCGGCTGGTCAAGTACGACTTCGGGGAATTGGACGAGATTTCGCTGGCTTACGCGATCACGATCCACAAGTCGCAGGGATCGGAGTTCCCGGCGGTCGTGATCCCGGTCGCCACCCAGCACTACATGCTGCTGCAACGGAACCTGATCTACACGGGGATCACGCGGGGCAAGCGGCTGCTCGTGCTGATCGGACAGAAGAAGGCACTGGGCATCGCGGTCCGCAACGACCGACCGCAAAGGCGATACTCAGGGCTGCTGGCTAGTCTGAAGGGCAAGAGGGGCACAGAGGGAAGTGCCGTCGAATCGAAAACCGCCAGCCAATCGTGGGTGGTATCGTAAACGGCTGACGAGAACTTCCCAAGATGCCGATGAGAACCTTCACCCAGAACGAGCCGCTGACTGACGCCGAACTTGACCGCCTCGGCGACTTCCTCAAAAGCTGCAAGGGTGGCAAGGCAATGAACGTCGAGGCGCTCGATGGGTTCTTCGCCGCGCTCATCGCGGGACCAGAGACCGTGATGCCGAGCGAATACTACTCGGAGGTCTTCGGCGGCGAGATGTCAAACGCCTGCGAGTTCGGCAGCCTCGACGAGGCGAACGAAATCTTGGAGCTCATGATGCGGCACTGGAACACCATCGCCGGGACGCTGTTCAAACATGAGGTCTACGTGCCGCTCCTGCTGGAGGACGAGGACGGCACGGTTCACGGCAACAACTGGGCTCGCGGCTTCATGCGGGGCATGGGCATGCGCCACGACGGCTGGGCTGAGCTTGTCAACGACGAGGAGCACGGTGGATGCATGATCCCGATAATGACGCTCTACCACGAGCACGACGAAGACCCGGAGATGCGCCCCAAGCCGATCAACCCAGAGAAGCGCGAAGAAGTCATCGTGCACATGGCGGCTGGGCTCGTGGCAGCTTATCGGTATTTCCGGTCGCATCGGCAGGTCAGTCCCGGTGCCCACACGAGTGAACCACGGCGCAATGCTCCCAAGGTCGGGCGCAACGAACCGTGCCCGTGCGGCTCCGGGAAGAAGTACAAGCGGTGTTGCGGCGGGGCGACCGTGAACTGACTCGTTCTCCTGATTCCTCGAATGGAAGCGCCCCAACCCCGCAGTGCGATAATTGCAGCGCACGAGGTTTCGCCATGAAGAGCAGGCAGGGGTACTAAGGGTTATGTCATCGAAGCCCGGTCATACGACCTACGGGACGGCGGATTCTCGGCGGAGTTTTCCGTCGAGGAGCATGATGCGTCCGGCGTGACCGAAACCCAGTTCCACGTACCGGATACCTTTTCGACGCGGGAGTTCGCCATCGAAGCAGCGATTAAGGCTGGGCGGCAGAAGATTGATGTGGGGTTTGAGCGGGGACGTGCCGTCGTGAACGGGTGAGCCCGCTCTTCCAGAAAATGGCTCCTCAGCCCGAGAACACGTTGTCAACCTTCTTCAGGATCGCCGCGGACGAGAGCAGAAAACGGATTCAAGTCAGCGGAGATGCGGGCCACCCGCCACTAGAATCCCCGGGGCGCACAAAACCTACCAACTTCGCCACACGGCACCGCTTGGTTATTTCCAGCCTAACTCTTCTTCGGGGTCACGGCATAAAAAGCAGTCGCTTCTTGCTCAACGTTCTTGCTGCCGCACTTGGGGCATTTCGCCTCTACTTCGTGTTCCTTCAGGGTAAGAATCAGTTCGAAGGTTTTATGACAATCGTGGCAAACATAGTCGTACACGGGCATAGTCGCCTCCCGCTCGATTGCGATCACGAGCTACGGTTGGAATTGTAGCGCTAACACCCGCCGCTCGTCCGTGAGCCCGAGGCGAGTGAGGGTAGAGGTCTGGGGTTCGAGTCCCCACGTGCTTACCATTCTTTTCTATGGGTTAGCCGGAAACTCTCCGAAACAATCTACCTACAATTTTATCCACATCAAACTCCCACGGCGTCACCATAAACGGGTATTGCGAAAACCGGGGCACTGGTCCTGTGGGTTTCCTCGCCATGCATCTAGCTCGGTTTCACGGGCACGCATGT
>CZKR01000124.1_pt3 | contig 13560 bp, 8 predicted proteins | sample 1122371 | NCBI WGS metagenome assembly CZKR01 (sample SAMEA3539301, study PRJEB10725) | soil metagenome | biome: tundra; feature: field; material: soil | place: USA | collected 2010-05 | depth 0.15 m
TCCGCGAGCCAGGATCGGAATCCATGCCCAGGAGGAAATCCGGCGCGGAGAGATAAAAGAAGCTCAGGGCGTGCGATTGCACGATCTGGGCGAAGTGCACCAGCTCGCGCAACTTTTTCGCGACCGGAGGGATTCGCACCGCCATGATGGAGTCGCAGGCCTTGGACGCGGCCAGCAGATGGCTGATGGGGCAAATCCCGCAGATGCGCGCGGTGATGCCGGGCATCTCGTAGAAGGGACGTCCCTCAGTGAATTTCTCGAAGCCGCGCACCTGCGTGACGTGAAATTCCGTTCCCGCAACGTGTCCCTGATCATCGAGTTGGATCGTAATTTTGGCGTGTCCCTCGATGCGGCTCACGGGTTCGATGGTGATGCGCTTCATGGAACGCTCCTTAACCGAATTTCACCTTGAGAGTAGCGTCGGGTTTCTTGCCCTCCAGCAGGTCGTTGATCACGTTGAAAATTGCCTTCGAGGGCGGAGGACAGCCGGGCAAACAGAAATCAACCTTGACGAATTCGCGCAGCGGCCGCGCCTGCTTCAGCAGAGCGGGGACGCGATCCGAAGGGATGACTTTCCCTTCCTGCGCACCATCGACATATATGCGCTGCAGCAATTTCTGCACCGGAATGGAATTCCGCATCGCGGGGACGTTCCCTGTGACAGCGCAGTCTCCGAGGGAGATCAGCACATGGGTTCGCTGACGGATCTTCTGAATCTTATTGAGATCGTCCTGGGAACTGACTGCGCCCTCGACAAGCGTAACGTCCACGTCTTCGGGAAACTCCTGCGTATCGACCAGGGGGCCATAGACCAGGTCGATCTTGCGGGCCAGAGAAATGATGCCAGCGTCCATGTCGAGCAGAGACATGTGGCAGCCGGAGCATCCGTCGAGCCAGACCGTGGCTACTTTCACCTTCTTCATACCTGCACTCCTCTGCGGTGCACCAGGGAGGTGACGGCATCGATCTTTTTCACCATCTCTCCAACCGCCCAACCCTTTTCAGAGAGCGCGCCAGTGGGGCATGCATTCACGCACTTGCCGCAACTGGTACAGGTGGTGGCCTGCCCCCAGTTCTCATTCATCTCGCTGACAATGCGGGCGTGGATGCCGCGAGAGGTGAGATCCCAAACATGCGCGCCTTCGAGCTCGGCGCAAACTCGGACGCACCGCGTGCAAAGAATGCAGCGATTGTGATCGAGCACAAAACGCGGGTGCGACATGTCAATGGACAATTTGGGGAAGTTGTACGCGAGGCCTACCGTGCTGACGCCCAGGGCCGTGGCCATCGACTGAAGCTCGCAATGTCCGTTCGACACGCACACCGCGCAAGGGTGGTTTCGCTCGATGAGCAGCAGTTCCACGGAGATCCGGCGATAGCGCGTCAATTTCGGTGAGGTCGTCGTCACAGACATACCTTCCTGGATCGGGGTGGTGCATGCCGGGAACAGGCGCTCGGTGCCGGAGACCTCTACCAGGCAAATGCGGCATGCGCCGACGGCAGTCAGGCCGTCCAAGTCGCACAGCGTGGGAATGTACTTGCCGTTGGCCTTGGCCGCCTGCAGGATGGTCTGGCCCTCCAGCGCGCTGATCAGCTCTCCGTCGATTCGGATCGATAGCTTCTTTTGTGGCAAGGTCTTGCTCCTTTCAGCGCGCGTTTTCCTGGCTCACCCCGGGCCTAGCTCGCGTTGACGGCTGTCACGTCGCAACGCAGGCAACGGCAGGTTTCATCCAGAGCCTCTTCGTGGCTCAAGCCCTTCACCACCTCGTCTTGCGAACGGACGCGGGCACTGGCGGTGAGCGCGTGGCCCGTGTGCCGCCGGTTCGGACTTGGCTCCTCCGGAGGCGTCTGTTCGTATTCCATCGCGGGGTAGAGGGTGTTCCAGCGGTCAGTTTCCATCAACTGAAGATCTATACTTCGAGCCGCCTGCTTGCCATAAGCCATGGCGTTCGAAACGTTGGAAGCGCCGGTCACCAGGTCGCCTCCGGCATAGAACCGCGGACGGCTGGTCTCAAGCGTGAAGCGGTTCACTTCAATGGTTCCGTTCTCTTTGAGGACGAGGCCGGATGCCCTGGCGAAATCCAAGTCGACGGTTTCGCCAACGGCAAAGATGACAGAGTCGCAATCGAAGCGTTGGATTTCGTCGGTTGCGACCGGCTTCCTGCGGCCCGAGGAGTCGTACTCTCCCAAGCGGGTTTTCACGATTTCGATCGCTTTGACGGCGCCCTTGGTATCCCCGATCACGCGGTGAGGAGCGGCCAGGAACACAAACTTTGCTCCCTCGTCTTTGGCAGCCCTGGTTTCTTCGTCAATGGCGGGCATGTCCTTGCGTTCGCGCCGGTAGAAGACGGTCACATCGCAGCCTTTGCGCAGAGAGGTTCGGGCGGAATCGATGGCGGCATTGCCACCGCCGATGATGGCCACCCGCCGGCCAAGGTTCAGTTCCTGCCCAGCGGCGACCGCCTCCAGGAAATTGAGCGCCGGATATACGCCTTTCAACTCCGTGCCCGATTGATAGACCCAGGATTCTTTCCACGTGCCAATGGAGAGAAAGATCATGTCGAAGCGATCGTCAAGGTCATTCAGCGCCAGATCGACGCCAACCCTTGTATTGAAGCTGAACTTCACTCCCAGGCGCTCGATGAGTTCGATCTCGCGCCGCAGGATACCTTTCGGCAACCGATATTCAGGCAGAGCAAAGCGAAGCATCCCACCGGCCTCGGACTTGCTGTCATACACCGTGACGTCATGGCCGAGCATGGCCAGATAAAACGCTGCGGTGAGTCCAGCCGGCCCGGCGCCGACTATGGCGATCTTGCGCCCGGTGGCTTCGAACTTGCGCGAGGCGATGGACTGCACCATCGGCTCATATTTGTCGGACTCGAAAATGGAATCCGCAATGAAGCGGTGCACTTCCCGCATGTTGACCGCCTGGTCGACCGTCTGCCGCCGGCACCGGCTGTCGCATGGGTGCTGGCACACTCGTCCGGTCGAAGAAGGGAGCGGATTGTCCAAAATTACCGACAGGAATGCATCCTCCAGCCGATTTTCCTTGTAAAGCTGCAGGAAGCGGGGGATGTTCATGTGCATCGGGCAACTGTTCTCGCAGGGGGAGAGCGCCAATTCTTCGCACACTCCAGCGGTGCAGCGCCGGGCGAGGATGTGATCCTCGAACTCGTTGCGGAAATGCCGCAGGGTTGTGAGCACCGGATTGGGAGCGGTTTGTCCGAGGCCGCAGAGCGAACAGTCGCGAATATAGCGGCTCAGTTCGTCCAGGATTTCGAGATGATGGGCCGTCCCCGCGCCTTCGGTGACGCGATTCAGAATGCGCAGGCACTTATTCAGGCCCACCCGGCAAGGGATGCATTTCCCGCATGACTCCGAGTGCGTGAATTCGACGAAGTAGCGGGCGACGTCGACCATGCAATTGTCTTCGTCCATCACGACCATGCCGCCCGATCCCATGATCGACCCAAGCTGCTGCAGATTCTCGTAGTCCACTGCCGTGTCGAACATCTCGTGAGGTATGCAGCCTCCGGAGGGCCCGCCCGTCTGGACGGCCTTCACCTGACCTTCTCCAACGGCGCCTTCTCCAATGTCGTAGATGAAGGTTTTGAGTGGGGTGCCCAGGGGCATCTCCACTAATCCAGTGTTTTTCACTTTGCCCACGAGCGAGAAGACTTTGGTGCCTGAACTTTTCGGGCTTCCAGTTTCAGTAAACCAGGCGGGCCCGCGGGTCACGATGGGTGCGATGTTGTACCAGGTTTCGACGTTGTTGATGTTGGTGGGTTGTCCCCATAGTCCCTTCTGGGCGGGGAATGGCGGACGTGGGCGCGGTCTTCCGGCTTCGCCTTCCAGGGAAGCGATGAGCGCAGTCTCTTCTCCGCAGACGAACGCTCCCGCTCCTTCCACCAGTTCGATATCGAACTTGAATCCACGGCCGAGGATATTCTCCCCCAGCAGTCCGTATTCGCGCGCCTGTTCGATGGCCCGATTCAGACGATGTACGGCCAGTGGATACTCGGCACGTACATAGACGATTCCTTCAGTCGCGCCCATGACGTAGCCGCCGATGATCATTCCCTCGAGCAGCGAGTGCGGGTCACTTTCAATTTCGTTGCGATTCATGTAGGCGCCGGGGTCGCCCTCGTCTGCGTTGCAGATGATGTACTTCGGCTCCGACTTGGCCTTGGCCAGGAACTCCCATTTGTTGCCAGTGGAATATCCAGCTCCGCCCCGGCCCCGCAGCTTCGAGGCCTTGATTTGCTCGATCACGCCCGCTGGGTTCGCATCGATCAGAACTTTGTAGAGTGCCTGATATCCGCCGATGGCAATGTATTCTTCAATGTCATCGGGATTGATGATTCCGCAATTTCGCAGCACGATCTTCTTCTGGCCTTTGAAGAAGGACACGTCGCTCCATGACTGGACTTCGGGATATCCCTGACCGTATCGGACGTGGCCGGTAATGTGATCCCACTCTTCGATCTTGCAGTAGATGAGATCCGGGCTGAGATTGCCGTTGGCAAGGTCGTGCAGCAGGCGAGTGGCGTCGTTGGCCTGCACGCGGCGCAGAATTACCAGAGGATTCCCCGGCAGACGCACGTTGACCAGCGGCTCCTGAAAGCAGGCTCCGAAGCACCCCACCGGCGCCAGCACCAGATCGGCGCCGCTATCCTCGATGGCCTGGAGGAATGCGTGATATAAACCTTCCGCGCCGTTCCCGCGACCACAGGTTCCCATTCCGACGGCCACGCGCGGAACCGGCGGAACGAGCTTGGCCAGGCCCGCCTCGCGCACGGCGTTGAACGCTCCAATGTCCAGAATTCGAGGCATCGCTTACTCTCCTGCTCGAATGGTTGCGATCTCCCGCTGTAAAGTACGCTCGGTGGCATGCCCGCAGATGCGATGGTTCACCTCGACGACGGGCGCCATCGCACATTGACCGAAGCAAGCCACAGTACGCACGGTGAACTGGCGGTCCGGCGTGGTCAGCAACAGTTTGTCGGCTTCGTTTCCGTTGCCGTCACCGTCCTCGACACCCAGTCCCAAGTCGAGGCGAGCGCCCTGCAGCAGGTTGCGCGAACCACGGGTATGACACGCCGTCCCGCGGCAAATGCAGATGGTATTCTCGCCCTGGGGTTGGAGATTAAACAGCGCGTAGAAGGTGGCAACGCTGTAGATGCGAGAAAGCGGCATTTCCGTCTTGGCGGCGATGTAGCGCAGCGTCTCCATGGGAAGATATTTGTAGCGGTTTTTTTCCTGCGCGGCTTCCAGGATGCCAAGCAGGGCTCCAGGGCGTCCCCGACGACTGCCGATTACTTTATCGATGAATACTTGTTCTTCAGTGGGAAGACTTCCAGGCGAGAGTGTTTGCATAGACACTCCTCCAAACGATTCGCTCGCACTTAGATCAATGTATCGATCTTCAACAGGAGCGCACCGTCTCTGAGAGCACAGCAGGAAGTGACAAGAATCACAGGGGTGCCGGAATGGTATGTTGGGAGCCAACCTCCAGCGTTGCAACGGTTTATGGGACCCCGAGCAGAATGTCGATCGTTAGCTGGTCGAGCATTTCGTAGGGCATCCGAACGAGAATTTATCTTCTGGACTTGGCTCGCAGAGGCTTGTTGGGGCCCGTCGACTTCCCCTTCGCCTTTGCAGTCACGTTATCTGGCCTCCGATGGATTCAGCGCAGGCGGAGAAGATGAGATCTTTCCCACCAGGCTGTCCTCTGCCTTCTTATGCAGTTCCTGTACCTTGTGAAGTTCTTTCTCCGCATCCGCCGTTTTCCCTTGTGCCTGATACAAACGTCCTAACTGGTAATGGGCATCAGGCAGGGTGGGGTCGAGCGCTACCGCGCGGAGCAGAGCTGCCTGGGCATCTTTATAGTTTTTTTGCTGCCAGTAGATGGCGCCCAGATCGATATAGACAATGCGCAGGTTCTTCTGGACGCTTGCCGCCCGCTTGAACAAGGAAAGCGCTGCGTCCGGATGGTTGCTCTTCCATTCGATGTCCCCGAGATACGCCAATGCCTGGGCATGGTTGGAGTCGAGAGCTAACTCACGCTCGAACTCCTGCCTGGCTTCGTCATACTGTTGCGTCTTCCAGTGGAGATAACCCAGGCCGAAATGAACGTTGGGCTCGCCGGGCAAAATCTTCGCGGCGGTCTCGAACTCGGCGATGGCTTCAGGGGTCCTGCCCACGCCGTCAAGCGCTTCGCCGAAGAGGACATGAGCTGGGGCCGAATCCGGATTCTGTTCCAGGATTCGGCGGAACTCCTCCTGTGCGCAGGAAAACTTCCGGGCCCACAGGCAGCTTTGCGCCAACACCTGGTGAAGCTCCGCATTGGCAGGATCCGCCTTGGCCGCTGGTTCAAGATATTGAGATGCCAGATCAAATTTTCGTGCACCGTAGTAGCTCAGGCCCAGCAGGGTCCGGGCTTGCGAGTTGGACGGATTCCCTGCCAGCGCCGTGCGAAGTGCAGCGGCCGCCGCGGGAAAATGGCCCTGCTTGAACTCCGCCAGCCCCAGGTTGAGTTCGACTCCGGGCAACTTAGGATTGAGTTTGAGAGCTTTCCGGTAAGCGGAGGTCGCCTCCGAATACTTCTGTTCCTTGGAGAGAACGACACCCAAACTGGCGAAGGCCGCGGCGTCGTGCGGACTGCGCTCGGTGACCGCTTGCCATGCCTGGGCAGCCTCCGAAAGCTTTCCCTGTTGTTCGAGAGCGATCGCGTCGGCAGGAGTCGGCACTTGGGCCGCCGCCAAGATTGAATAGATGGCCGGTGAGAGCAGCGCCCTGAGAACGAGTTCGCCCTTCCAGTTCTTCATGCCCCGGCCTGCTGCGTCAGCGGACTCCCGACCACCCGAGAACGGACCGAGGCCTGATTTTCACGAGGGGTCACGACCGCGCCTGCATGATGTGTCCTGGGCGCCCGGCTGAGACGGCGGGAGAAGTCGGCCACAAGTATATTCCGCAGAAAACAGAAGCCCCGCTCACGGGTGCTTACCGCGAGCGGGGCCGAGTTGCTTACCATCGTGGATTAGAAGTACAGCTTCAACCCAAGCTGAATTTCCCGCGGGTCATGGGCGGATGTAACTGCCCCGAAATTTCCCGACGAGAAAGTTGTGCTGACGCTGTTGAACTCCGAGTGGTTCCAGATATTGAAGAACTCTCCCCGGAATTCAAGTCTGCTGCCGCGCTCCTCGCTGAAAACGAAGCTTTTGAAGACCGACATGTTCCAGTTTTGGCGGCTAGGTCCGCGCAGCGCGTTGAAGGGCTCATTGCCCCATTCTGTCGCTACGGTTGGAGAGAAAGCCGACCCACTAAACCAATTGGCCACCGTGTGAGGCGTGCTGACGCTGCCACTGACGTTGGGCCGGTTGTTCGAGTTCGGGATGACGTTGCTGATGTTGCCGGTTCCAATGAGGGAGCCGGTGCACGAGGATGGCAGAGTTGTCTGGGCGCAGTTGGTGATGCCACCCTCGTTGATATTGAGCGGTTCGCCCGACGTCAAGGTAACGATCCCCGATACTGTCCAACCTCCAACAGTCGATCTCAGCAAGCGGTTCGAACTGCTTCTCAGGAAGGGAATATCGTAGACGAAGTTGACGAAAGCGATGCTGGAGCGATCCAAACCCGACGGCCCGTTATCATACGCGTGGCTGTAGGGGTTGGAAGTGTTATTCAAATCGCTCACGCCGTTACCGCTGGTGGCTGGGTCAACCGCCTTGGAGTAGGTATAAGCAGCCTGCAGCGTGAGGTCACGCCTCAGCTGGGTGTGAATCTCTGCCTGGAGCCCGTTGTAGTGGGAATTCTGCACATCCTCCGACATCTTGATCGAGTTGAACCCCAGATAGGGAACGAATTTGTTATAGCCGGTGCCATTGGCCGCCATTAGGGCGGGCAACAGACTAGGATCCGGGAGATTGGTTTCGCGATAGTCATTCTGATGCCGATTCTGATTTCCCACGTAGGCGACGGACAACACTGATTTGGCTGACAGCGCGTGCTGCACTCCGAAGCTGTACTGGTAGCTTACCGGCAACTTGTTCTGTACCGCGTCAAGGCCGGTGATGCTAGCCACGGTGATCGGTGCGGCCAGTGTAGTGCCAGTGCCGAGGTCAGTCGAAGGATTGACCAGTGTGACGTTGTTGAACGAGACATTCGTACTGAACGGAACGTTGGGGCCGGCGTTGTACATATCGTTGCCCTGAATGCGTTCGTACATGGTGCCAAAGCCGCCGCGAAGAATCGTCTTGCCTGACCCGGATAGATCATAGGCGAAGCCGATGCGTGGACCGAACGCGGCCCAGTGGTTGTTGACCAGACTCTTGGGAACCCCTGGGGTCTTACCGGGGATGCCGATACCGTTCAGATAGAACTGGTATCCCGCCAGGATGGGGTTAGGACTCACGCCCAAGCCCGGGCTGTTCGTGGCTATGGAATTACCGTTCGAAGTGGCAACAAAGATCGGTGCATCCGCCGGATTGTACAGGTTGGGGTAGAAGTTTCCCATGCGGTTGTTGGCTTCGTAAGTGTGCGGAACACCATCCCAACGCAGCCCAAGGTTCAAGGTCAGGCGGTGGTTGACGCGCCAGTTATCCTGCGCATATGCAGCCCAGGAAACGTTGTTCCAGAAACCGTGGTCCTGCACCGCCAGTTCCCCATAAGACGAGGCATCGCCTAACAAGAAATCAGCAAAATCGTTTCCGGTGAAGTTGTTGTTGAAGGTAAATCCGCCCTGGGTCTGGCCAAACAGATCCTGGACCTTCTTGTATAGCGCCCAACTGGCGCCCATCTTGATCTGATGCGCCCCCTTGGTCCAAGAGATGTCGTCTCGAATCTGGTAGTCGTCCGCCTTATTGCGCCATGGCCAACTGGAAGTGGTGTAATCGGTGCCGTTGTAACCGTTCAGGTGGATTTCCGGGATGCGGTCATCATTGTTGGGGCCGCTGAAGATTCGCGTTGAGGTGAACCCGCTCGGCCGGGCGATGTTGCCGGTGGGCAAAATCGCGATCCGGTTGCCGTTGTAGTTGAAGGCGACTTCGTTGAGCAGCGTTGGGCTGATGACGTAGGTGGTATGGATCACGCCGCTGTAAGAGGGATTCCCGAAGGTGTTGGCGGCTGTGGGTACGTTGTCGCCGCTCCACATCGCCGTCCCGAAGTTTTGCGCGATCTGTTCGTCAACCCAGTGTCCGAAGATGGAAAACTTGCTGTTGAAATTGTGGTCGATGCGGACGATTTCTTCCCGCACATGGGTGGGCACGTTATTGCCGCCCTGGAAGGTAGGTTGTCCGCTGCCATTGACGGAATTATTTGCCGGGAAAATACCGGCCGTCAGCAGGGCCTGGGCATTCGGATCAAGCATGCAAGCCGGAATCGCGTTGCCGGGGAAGGGTTTGCCTGGCACGATTGTTGCAGGACTGGGATTCGCGCCACCGGGGCAATTCGCGAAAAGGATTGACGGCGCGACTGCGCTGGGGACGCTGATCGCGATGCTGCTGGGGAAAGCGCCGCCATACCAAGCTGTGCTCGGAACCGTTTGATTGAGAGTTTGCCCCTGAATCAAGGCGCGCCACTCCATGTTGTAGAAGAAGAAAGTCTGGTGATCCTTCTTCCAGAAGTCGACAGGACCGCCCGCGTTGAAGCCGTAAGTATTGAACCGTAACTCGGCGACTTTCTGCGGCGCCGGGTTGAAATAGTTGCGGGCGTCGAGCTTGTCGTTGCGCAGGAACTCCCACGCCGAAGCGTGGATTCTCTTCGTTCCCGATTTGATGACTGCGGTCATGGTCGCAGCGGAAGACAGGCCAAATTCGGCGCTGTAGTTCGACGTCATCTCGCGGAACTCGGCGATGGCGTCCATGGAAGGCATGACGTCAGATCCGCCGGCACCGCCGCGGTCGCTACTCTCGCTGCCGTCTAGCAGATAAAGGTTGTGGCTTTCGCGCATACCGTTAAAGCTCACATTGGCGTCGCCGCCCACCGGTGTAGGAATCTGAAAATCGGCCTGACCGCTGGAGGCTCCTGGCGTCAGGGAGATCAGCGAATACATGCTGCGCCCGTTAGTGGAGAGTTGCGTAAGCTGCTGGCCAGTAATCACGTCACTGACTTCGCCATTGTCCGCTTGTACGGCGATGGCCGCCGCTTCTACCGTGACCTGCTCGGTGGTGCTGCCAACTTGCAGCTTGAAATCGACACGTGCGCGGTCACTGACGCTGAGGACGATATCCGTTTGCTCGACTACCTTGAATCCCGCTCCCTGGGCCCGGACCGTGTAGCGGCCGATGTGAAGGTCGGGAGCCACGAACTGTCCGTCGCTGCTGCTGGTCAGGTTCCGAACCTGGCCGGTCTCGACATTGGTAACCGTGATCGTGGCGTTGGGAACTGCCGCGCCGGATGGGTCGGTCACGGTGCCGACGATGGTGGCTTCCTGTGCCAATGCATGTGCGGCGAACATGACGAAGAAGGCCGCGAGGAGAACAGCAAGGCGAGAGCCGCAGCGTTTCATAGCTGGGCCAAAACTCCCGGCGATCGTGGGCGAGAGGGATTTCATGTGAAGCCTCCAAATTTAGTTGGTCGCGACTAATTGGTCCCGGATGTCTGGGTATAGCACAGCCCCGTAAATCGTAAGCGTTTACGGTGTTACATCCATCCGGTCAGCGTTGTCAAGTAGAAAATCGATATCGTAGACGGAACTCTAAGGTCTCTCCGAGCTAGATATGGGCTCAGGTCACAGGTAGGTTACGCTGCGGAGGTATAAACCTCCACCGCCCGGCCAAAAACATAAGCTGCGCTTGTCCAAAATGGCGAAGGGGTGCTTCGATTTCACCTGGGCGATCATAGTACTAAACTTGGTCCTCCCTATTCTTTCGCAGCGTGGCCCAAGCGTCACCGGTTCCACTTTGCGGTCGGGTTGGAATTTCTTGTGGTCATCGTCCGGGACATGCCCTCCTCCGGACATACTCTAAGGACGCTGCGTCGCCCGTGTCCTTGACCGCCCGATTTCCGTTGTGCTACAAGCGACGGTCGACCGTAATCGTTAACGCAGCAAACATCTATCAATCAGCCAGCGCTCTCGCCAGCCTGTTGACCGTACCGGCTGCGGAGGAGGTCCTTCTATGGAAACGCGCATTCGAACCATCCTGCAGGTGAGTTTTGTTCTAGTCCTCATTCTTGTTCACGCGGATGCACAGACCGCCGGCGGCCCCGTCTATCTGGATCCTTCCCAGCCCATTCAGGTGCGCGTCGATGATCTGGTAGGGAAGATGACTCTCGAGGAGAAAGCTTCGCAACTCGTGAACCAGGCGCGGGCGATTCCGAGACTTCAGGTCCCTGCCTATGACTGGTGGAGTGAAGCCTTGCATGGGGTTGCAAACGCCGGAACGGCGACGGTCTTTCCAGAGCCGATCGGACTGGCGGCCACGTTTGACGACCCTTTGATCCACGAGATGGCGATCGTCATCGGAACGGAAGCCCGCGCCAAGCATAACCAGGCCGTGAAAGCAGGACGGCGGGACATTATGGAGGGGCTGGACTTCTGGTCGCCGAATATCAACATCTTCCGCGATCCGCGCTGGGGCCGCGGCCAGGAAACGTACGGAGAGGATCCATTTCTTACCGGACGCATGGGGGTGGCATTCGTAACGGGACTGCAGGGGGATGATCCGAAGTATTTCCGGGTCATCTCGACGCCGAAGCATTTTGCGGTGCACAGCGGGCCGGAGCCGTCGCGGCACACGATCGATATACAGGTATCGAAGCACGATATGGAGGACACGTACTTGCCCGCGTTCCGCGCCGCCGTTACCAAGGGCAAAGCGGAATCGGTGATGTGCGCCTACAACCGCGTCAATGGCGAGCCGGCCTGTGCGAATACTTTCCTGTTGCAAGATCAGTTGCGCGGCGCATGGAAGTTTAGCGGCTATGTGGTATCGGACTGCGACGCGGTCGTTGATGTTTATGAGGGGCACCACTTCGCGAAGAGTCAGGCCGAAGCCGCCGCGGTTTCGTTGAAGAAGGGAATGGACAATGAGTGCGCGGACTTCTTTACCGTGGCCAAAGACAGCCACGATTATCAGCCGTACGTGGATGCCGTGAAGCAGGGGTTGCTCACGGAGGCCGATCTCAATGTTTCCTTGAAACGGCTGTTCACGGCGCGCATGCGGCTGGGAATGTTCGATCCTCCAGAGAAAGTTCCGTACGCGCAGACGCCGGAGTCCGAGATCGACAGCGCCGCGCATCGGGAGCTCGCACTCAAGACGGCGCGCGAATCGATGGTGCTGCTGAAGAACGATGGAGTGCTTCCTTTCGCGGCAAGCGTAAAGAAGATTTTAGTCGTAGGTCCGCTGGCCGAGTCTGCCGAGGTGTTGCATGGCAACTACAGTGGCACGGCTTCGCATGCGGTCACGGCGCTGGAGGGCATTCGCAAGCAGTTTACAGCAGCCCAGGTGACATACGTTGCCGGGACCAATTTCTTGCGCCCGGAAACCGTGATTCCAGCTTCCGCACTTTCGACCGACGATGGGAAGCCCGGGTTGAAGGGCGAATATTTCGCGGGCAGCGATTTCACCGGCACACCGCAGGTGGTGCGTATCGACGCGGTGCTTGATCTCCAGCTCTTCCATCCCAATCCGCACGCAATCACTCCGCCGCCGGGCATGAAGGATTTTTCTGCGCGGTGGACGGGCTTTCTGACTCCGGCTGAATCCGGCAGCTATCAAGTTGGTCTGGTTGGTTCGATGAACCGCATGTGGCTGGATGGAAAGTTGATCGTGGACGATGCGGTCTTGCACGATCCCAACCCGCAGGAAGTCACCCTCGCTTTGACGAAAGGACATCGCTACGCGGTGAAAATCGAGTATCTGCGAGGAGGATTTGGAACCAAGCTGGTATGGCTGCCGGTGAGCGCCGATCCGAGTTTCGAAGCTGCTTCCGCGGCGCGTCAGGCCGATATAGTCGTGGCGGTGGTCGGCATCACCTCGAAGCTTGAGGGCGAAGAGATGAAAGTCGACGTGCCCGGATTCAAAGGTGGGGATCGCACCAGTCTCAACCTGCCGGCAGAGGAGGAAGCGCTGCTCGGAGCTTTGAAAGGGGCGGGCAAGCCGCTGGTGGTTGTCCTGATGAATGGCAGCGCGTTGGCGGTGAATTGGGCCAACGACCACGCCGATGCGATTCTCGAAGCCTGGTATTCGGGAGAAGAAGGTGGAACGGCAATCGCGCAGACTCTCGCGGGAATCAACAATCCCGGCGGACGGTTGCCCGTAACGTTCTATAAAGGCGTGGAGCAGTTGCCGGAGTTCGAAGATTATGCGATGAAGAACCGCACCTATCGCTACTTTGGCGGGCAGCCTCTGTATCCTTTCGGCTACGGGCTGACTTACTCGAAATTCGAATACAGCAATCTGAAATTGTCGAGCCCCGAACTCGAGGCCGGCAATCCTCTCGCGGTCGACGTCGATGTGAAAAACGCCAGCCAGCGAGCGGGCGATGAGGTCGTGGAACTCTATGTGAATTTTCCCAAGCTGCCGGGCGCCCCTCTGCGTGCGCTGCGCGGCTTTA
>CZKR01000124.1_pt4 | contig 12719 bp, 9 predicted proteins | sample 1122371 | NCBI WGS metagenome assembly CZKR01 (sample SAMEA3539301, study PRJEB10725) | soil metagenome | biome: tundra; feature: field; material: soil | place: USA | collected 2010-05 | depth 0.15 m
CGCGGCTTTCCATTCGCGGGGAACAAAAATTGCCGGAGTAAAATGACAGCAGGCACGTTGGTGCCACTCCGCACATGAAGAGCTGTAAGTTTCCCTGCTCGCTGGCTGCAATATTTTTGTTGATGCTCTGGGGCGCGCCCATGCCGGCGCGTTCCCAAGCCCCCGCAATCCAAGCTCCCTCGAAAGGCGCTGAAGCGGTGAGCCCCGCCGCTGGCGACGGCCCGATCCAGTTCACTTTCGAGCCCATTGATTTCAAGCTCGACAGCGACGAGACGCCCGAACGCCATGCTCCCGAAACCATGGCCGGCGGCGTGGCGGTCTTCGACTACAACAACGACGGCAAGCTCGACATCTTCTTTACCAACGGAGCGGACATCAAAACGCTCCATAAAACTTCCGCCAAATACTCCAATCGCCTCTTCGAGAACGACGGCCACGGACACTTTACCGACGTAACCGAGAAGGCCGGGCTAGCGGGAACTGGCTACGATGTCGGAGTCGCAATTGGCGACTACGATAACGACGGATACGAAGACATTTTTGTCGCGGGCGTGTATCGCAATACGCTTTATCACAACAATGGGAACGGGACCTTCACGGACGTGACCGCCAAAGCGGGGCTGAATAAGCCCGATCCCGAGTACGGGCCGCTCTGGGCAGTCGCGGGCGCCTGGGTTGATGTGAACAATGATGGACTGCTCGACCTCGTCGTCCTCAACTATCTGAAGTGGGACTTTGATCATGAGCCCGTATGCCAGGGCTACGGCCATCGCGAGTATTGCCATCCCAAAATGTACAAGCCCACGCCCAATCAATTGTTCATCAATAACGGGGATGGGACCTTCCGGGACGCCTCTGTCGAAGCGGGGTTTCGATCGCATCCGGGCAAAGGAATGGGCATCGCGGCCGCCGACTCCGATCTTTCCGGCAAGATGGATCTCTTCGTCTCCAACGACAAGCTGATGAACTGGTTCTTTCGCAACAAAGGAGCCGGACGGTTTGAGGAGATTGGTTTCGATGTGAACGTCGCGCTGCGCGAAGACGGAACGTTTATTTCCGGCATGGGCGTTGATTTCCGTGATCTCGATAATGACGGCTATCCCGACATTATTCTGGTTGCTCTCGATGGGGAAACGTTTCCGCTTTACCGCAACACCGGGAAAGGCACCTTCGTGGAAGTAACCCGGGAGAGCAACATGACGAAGCTGAGCCTGCCCATGGCCGGGTATTCTCCGACGATCGCGGATTTCGATAACGATGGATGGAAAGACATCTTCGTTTCGCGCGGACATGTTCAGTCTTTGCTGGCACAACCGAATCTGACGGTGGAACAGCCCAACACCGTGTTTCGCAATCTCGGGGGCATGAAGTTCTCGGCATTAACAGCTGAGGCGGGACTGACGTCGCAACCTCCGTCGCGACACAGGGGGTCGGCCATCGGGGACTTGAATGGAGACGGTCGCCTGGACGTGGTGGTGACCGCGATCAACGCACCGACTGAGATCTGGATCAACCAGAGTCCGGGCAACCATCATTGGCTGGAGTTCAAGCTGCAGGGAACCAAGAGCAACCGTGACGGCATCGGAGCGAGAATCAAGGTCGTCACAAAATCGGGAGCACAGTACAACCACATGACTACGAGCGCGGGGTATGCGTCGTCCAGCGCGGGGCCCGTTCATTTCGGACTTGGGGCCGATCCGTCCGCGGATCTGGTCGAGATCCGTTGGCCTTCGGGCATCGTTCAGCAGATGCGGGATGTCGCTAGCGACCGAGTCGTAACCGTGAAAGAGCCGGCGAAATAGTGACGCAAGTTGGCGCTACGGTCGCAAGCTACTCGAATGCCTGATGCAGAGCGGGGTAGATCTTGCGGTAGGTGCGATAGGAACGCTGCATCGTGTTCGAAGCTGCTTGATCCGGAGCGATGCGAGACGCCACGCGAACCACGCTGTCGCAAGCTTCATCGACGGACTTCCACGCACCCGCGCCGACGCCTCCGAGAATGGCTGCTCCATACGCGGCACCTTCCTCAGCTGCCACAATTTCTACTTGGTGCCCGTAGACGTCTGCTTGAATCTGCCGCCACAGCGGCGATCTCGCGCCGCCGCCACCCAGCCGAATCGAGGTCACGGGGATGTGCATCTCGTCGAAGATCGTAAAAGTGTCTTTCAGGCTGTAAGCGACGCCTTCCATGACGGCGCGAATCACGTGCCCGCGCGTGTGGGAGGCCGTCAGTCCTACCAGCGCCGCACGAGCGTTCGGATCGAGATGAGGCGTGCGCTCACCCATAAGATAGGGCAGCCAGAAGGCGCCTTCAGAACCGGCAGGGGCCAAACCGGCTTCGTCGGCGAGAACGTCATAAGGATCGCGGCTGTCGTTCGCTCGCCCTCCGGGCGGCAAGCCAAAGCGATCTCGAAACCAGCGCAAAGATAATCCTGCGGCCTGCGTAACGCCCATCACGTGCCAGCGTCCCGGGATGGCGTGGCAAAAGGTATGCAGCCGTCCCTGAGGGTCCAGTGCCGGACGATCGGTCGCGGCAAAGACGACGCCGGAAGTTCCAATGGTGGCGCTTACCGCACCTGCGCGCGCGATGCCCATGCCGACGGCGCCAGCGGCTTGATCTCCCGCTCCGGCGACCACTGGAGTTCCCATTCGTAGCCCCGTGGCTTCAGCGCCTCCAGCGGACACCTTTCCGCAAACTTGAGGCGATTCGTACAGTGCCGGAAGCAGCCGGGGATCGATGCTGGCTTTGCTCAAAACCTCCGCCGACCATTGCCGGCTGGTCACGTCCAGGAGAAGTGTGCCCGAGGCATCCGCTACGTCGACGGCTCGTTCTCCAGTGAGGCGGAATCTCACGTAATCTTTGGGCAACATCACGTGCGCGACCCGCGCCCAGTTTTTTGGCTCGGTCTCGCGCACCCACAGTAGTTTGGTCAGAGTGAAATTTGTGAGGGGAGGATTGCAGGTCAGCCGGATCAAGGCGTCCCGGCCGAACAACTTCTCAAGCTCGAGGCTTTGCGCTTCGCTCCGCTGATCGCACCAGATGATTGCACTGCGTACGACCTCGTCGCCGGAGTCGAGCAAGACTGCGCCGTGCATTTGGCCCGAGAACCCGACGCACGCAATCTCGTCGGCACGCAGATTGGAGGAATGAAGCGCCTTCCGGACGGCCGATCCGCAGGCCCGCCACCAATCACGCGGATCTTGCTCTGCCCAGCCCGGCCGCGGGCTGGCGAATGGCTCGTGCTCTTCCGATCCGGAGGCAACGACCTTTCCGGTTTCGTCCATCACGAGCGCCCGCGTGCCGCCTGTTCCTACGTCGATACCCAGGTAAGCGATTTTTCCTCCTCGATGAGCGCTCCCGAGATGTGCGGCCCCAGCGCGCCTGTGCTAGGCGAAATCTCCCGTCAGGTCGCCGGTTGTTTCCCGCTGTTGATCTAGTTTTTCTTTGGCCGACTCCCCAGACTCTCGGTGCAGAAAGAAATCCAGATTCCCCCGCATCACCAGGTGCGGCGCCAGCGCAACTTGATGCGATCGATTTGCTCCCTCCGCCAGGAACTCGTGCAACATGCGGAATGCCATCTGGCCCTGCGCGCGGGGACGCTGGTAGATGGTCGCTGCCACAGCGCCAGATCGAATATGAGGAACGAGGTCGGGAAACAGGTCGGTCGTAATGATGGTCAGACGTTCCAGCAAGTTTGCGTCACGGGCCGCGTTGAGCACCGGAATCGAGGCCTCCGTCGTCACGTAGACTCCCAACAGGTCCGAACATTTTTCAAATAGTTTGCGGCACTTGCTGTACGCTTCCGCCTCCACGTCGTGATCTTCGATGGGCTTCAACAGACGCAAATTGGGATAAAAGGACCGCAAAGTATTTTCAAATGCGGCGCATTTCTCGGCATGCTCGGTGATCGCCATATCAAACAGGGTGATCGCTATCGATCCCTCCCGCCCGCCGAGAAATCGCCCCATCAGATCCGCGGCGATCGATCCGCTGGCCAGAGTATCGACAGCCACAATGCCCAATCGGCCGCTCTGGGGTGCGTCGGTCGCCACACACACAACAGGAATTTGTGCGCGAAAGGCGCGGCGTATCCAGGACCGTAAGACTTGGGGACGGCTGGGGAAGGTGATGATCCCATCTACCTGGTCGCGGAGGGCCGCTTCAAAAGCCGCTTCTTCTCCCTCTCCGAGACGAGGGAAAGTTCGAAACTCGATCTCGACGTTTTCGAGCAGGATCGATGCGGCTTCTTCGCGAATACCGGCGCGCACCTCATCCCAAAACGATGTGGTCCCCTTCAGCGTGTTCACCGAGATCCGCAGAGTCTTTTTGGAAGACAGGTACCGGGCGGCGAGGTTGGGCCGGTACCCCAGGGTTCTCGCCATCTGCAGAACCCGGGTCTTGGTCGTTGGACTTACGCCTGGGTTGTCATGCAATGCACGATGCACGGAACCGATCGAAGTTCCCACTGCCTTCGCAATGTCACGGAGAGTAGTGGGAGGTTTGCCCATTTTGCTTGATCGGTTCTTGACAGCGACCTGCGCCCAAAATAGTTCGGGGAAGCCATTCCGGCCGCCAGAACCGTAAACGTTAACGAAACTAGCGCAAATGTGCAAGGCGGTGCCTAAAGAAAATCCCGACGGCCCGCTGATCTACTACCTTCTAAGAGCGGGAGGTGCAACTCGGCCCTTATCATCCGCAATGCCCGAGAGCCGATAAATCCAGTTGCAGATGGTATCGCGCCACACGACGGCTTCTCCAGCCTGGTATTGCAGTCGCTCCAGGATATCGCGGTAACGCTCTGCGCCGATGCGACCATCGATCGCCTTCCATTGCGAAACAAAGTCGCCGGCACGATCCGCGCCATCGTAGTGCGAATCGTAGATGTGTTGGATTACCGTTTTTCCCGAATGGAGAACGTAGGTATAGGGCACGTGGTGGAAGAACAAGAGAAGGTTGTCCGGACAGTGGGCCAAAGATTCGTACAGCGGTTGCACCTCGGGGGGATATTGGCCGACAAATCCGGTGCCGGTCGCCACGGTGCGGTCCATGCCGATTCCCATATGATCGGCGCGGTGCCATTGTCCCCAGCCATTTTCCTCCGAGGACTCAGGCCCTGGATCGTAGTGATTTCCGAGAATGTTGGTGAGCGTTCCTGCGCCGAGCGGGCCGGTATAACTCTCGTACACCTGCCAGGAGCTGAGCTGCATACGGGTGATGGTCTTGACCACGAGCGGGTCGCTGCCGAAGGTGAGCCGCGTCCATTCATCGACAATTTTATCGGCGCTAAGATTGGGGTCCCACGCCAGTCGTCCGAAGCCGTAGAGATTTGCCATGGCTAGCGGACTTCCTAACCAGTTTGCATCCATCCCAACGTTGGCAACGCCAACCAGTCCGCCGGTCGGCCGATGGAGAACATGGCCCGTGACAAGATCTTGGACTGGCGCAGCGTTCCCATCGATGTGCATATCGAAGTCCAGCGCTTGTTTCCACATAGGAACGAGAAAACAGAGATGCCGCTGCTGGCCGGTATATTCCTGCGTGATCTGCAGCTCGATGGCTTGGTTGGTGCGTTGCAGGCCGGCGAAAAGCGGGGAAACCGGTTCGCGCACCTGGAAATCGATCGGACCGTTCTTGATTTGAATGATGACGTTGTCGTCGAAGGCGCCGTCTAAGGGGTGGAAGTTATCATAGGCGGCTCTCGCCCGATCATTTTTCAGGTCGCGCCAATCCAGATGATGGTTGTAGACAAAGGCGCGATAGAAGACAACGCCGCCATGCGGCTTGAGGGCGCGCGCAATGACGTTAGCCGCATCCGCAGGCGTTCTGCCGTAAGTGGACGGCCCGAGGCGCCCTTCCGAGTCCGCTTTTACGACAAAGCCGCCGAAGTCCGGGATTTGCCGGTAGATCTCGTCGACCTTCTTGCGCCACCACTCGGTGACCCGCGGATCCAGCGGATCGAACGTCTCGAGACCGCCGATGACTTTGGGGCTGCTCAGATCGACGGATATGGAGAGCTGTATGCCCCAGGGACGGAACACTTCCGCGATCCGGCTGACTTGTGCGATGAAACTGTCTTCGAGAACGCCGGGAGCAGCATTGACATTATTAACCGTGCAGCCGTTGATCCCGATGGAAGCCAGCAGCCGAGCGTACTGACCGGCGCGAGTCAAGTCGCTGCGGACTTTTCCATCGGTGAAGAATATGGAAGGTCCGCCATATCCACGTTCGATGCGACCGTCGAGATTGTCCCACTGGTTCACCCAACGAATCGGAGCATACGGCTGCTGCACTTCGTCGATGGCGGCAAGACTTTCTGCGCGCGCGATCTTGCTGAGCAACGCGAACACTCCGTATAAGACACCGCGGTCCGTCGCAGCGGTCACGACTAGACATTCGGACCCGTTGATCTTCGCAATCTTCAGCCAGTACCCGTCGGCTCTCAGTTCCTGAGGCGGATGCAACGCCGGAGCCAGCTTGTGGAGTTCGGTCAGCGTTCCCAGGACAATGGCATTCTCGGAGGGCGAGTCGACACCCGCACGCAAAGTTTTACCTAACATTCGCCCAACGCCCCGAACTAATTCCTGCTGTGCGGTTTTGAGTACCAGCGAATCGCCGAGCACGACAGCCTCTGGCAAGCGCTGATAGCTCTTAGCCGCTTGTGGATCTAATGGAGAGTAACGTAGCCAGTCCTCGGCTCCCGTCTCGGCGTCGGCGGCCGGAGGTAGCGCGGTACCGCAGAGCAAAGCTGTCGCCAAAGCTGCGAACTGCAGCACCGCTCTCATGGACCGGGTTGGTTTCGTCATGCTTCCTCGGGTACTCGTATATAAGAGCAGATTAGCGGCGCATGTTCCAACTACACTCGTGCCGTGTCCCGAATATTCGCGACATAAGTATGGACTATCATCTTGAGCGAAGCGAAAGACCTGTGAACTCGCGCGGACAACTACATAGGTCCGTCGCTTCGCGCAGGGTGACGGTGTGGATTTATACAGCGCGGACGCTACGCCGGGTGGGCTCGAACTCACACCCGCGATTCACAATCAGATTGCTTTTCGCACGCTAGAGGCCTACCATTCGCGTCATGGAGGGCCTGCGATGAAAACGTCCGGCCCGTTTCACAACAATCTCCTGAAACTTGCGGCAATCGCGTTCCTCGCCACTTCTGCTTTTGCCCAGGCACCACCCAAATACGATCCCGCCACGGAAGGCAAGTTCAAGGGAGTCGTGGAAGAGTTGAAGTTTGTTCCTCCCACGGGGGGGAAGCCTATTGCTCACCTGGTAATGAAGAGCGGCACGGATGCAGTCGACGTCTTTCTTTGTCCCAAGAAATTTCTCGACGAAATGGGTGTGGAGTTCAAAGCCAACGACGAGATCGAGGTCACCGGCTCCAAGATCAAGCAGGACGGCACGGATCTGACCCTGGCCCGCGAAGTCGTCAGAGGTGGAGACACACTTACCTTGCGCTTCAAAGACGGTAAACCTGCCTGGTGAAGGCCGCGCTTCTCGGCGTTTTCGTGAAGGTTCGGACCCCCTCCCTGGTCACCTCGTTTCCACAAATCTCAATCAGTTGACGCCACAGGACGCTAGCGCGCCCCGTCCGCATCGTGCTTCCTGATAATCTCAAACTAGATCCTCAGGAGATCGCAGTCGTTGCCGCCACTGATTAATGTACGCAGCATCTCGAAAGCCTTTGGAGCCGATCCACTGTTCCAGAACGTCTCCTTCACTGTTTCCGAGGGAGATCGCATCGGGCTCATCGGTCCAAACGGGTCGGGCAAGTCTACGCTGCTGCGAATTCTCGCCGGCACCGAAGATACCGATGACGGAGAAATCGCCGTCCGCAAACGAATCCGCTTGAGTTACGTGGAGCAGGAGTCAGAATTCCGGCCAGAGGACACCGTTCGGTCTGTGACTGAGGCTGCGTTGAAAGCCTCCGCCGTGCCCGAGTCGGAGCGCGGAACGCGTTTTGCCGAGACGCTGGGACGCGCGGGCTTCGTGGACCTGGCGGCGCAAGCCACGGCTTTGTCCGGAGGCTGGCAGAAGCGCCTGGCGATCGTGCAGGCACTGGTGCAGGGCCCCGACATCCTGCTGCTGGATGAACCCACGAACCACCTGGATCTGGCGGGCATCGAGTGGCTCGAAGAGGTGCTGGAGCACGCCGGCTTCGCCTGCGTGGTCATCAGTCACGATCGCTACTTTCTGGAAAATGTTGCCACCGAGATGGCGGAACTCAGCCGGGTTTATCCGGACGGATTGCTGCGGGTAAAGGGACGCTACAGCACCTTCCTGGAGAAGAAAGAGGAATTCCTGCATGCACAATCGAAACGGCAGGAAGCCCTGGAAAACCTGGTTCATTCGGAGATCGAATGGCTGCGCCGCGGGGCGAAGGCGCGTACCAGAAAATCCAAGGCACGCATCGACAAAGCCGGCGAGTTGATGGAGGAACTGGCGGACCTGAACACGCGCAGCCGCAGCGGAACCGCGCAAATCGATTTCTCAGCTACCGATCGCAAAACCAAGCGCCTGATTGAACTGCAGAATGTCGCCTACGAAATTGGAGGGCGTCGACTATTTGAGGGATTGAACTTCATTATCTCTGCCGGGCTCAGGGTCGGTTTGGTAGGTCCGAACGGCAGCGGCAAGACGACGTTGCTGCGCCTGTTGCGCGGCGAAGTTGCCGCCACCACGGGAGAAATTCGTCGAGCCGAAAAGTTGCGCATCGTGTACTTTGACCAACGTCGCGAACTTGACCCGAATGTGACTTTGCGCCGGGCCCTGGCTCCGGAGGGCGACTCGGTCATCTATCAAGATCGGGTCATTCACGTGGCCTCGTGGGCGGCGAAATTTCTGTTCAAGAGCGAACAGCTCAACCAGCCAGTCGAGCGACTCTCCGGAGGCGAACGCGCCCGGGTTTTGATCGCTCAGCTGATGCTTCAACCCGCCGACGTGCTTTTGCTGGATGAACCCACCAATGATCTCGACATCCCGACGCTCGAAATCCTGGAGGAAAGCTTGCTCGAGTTTCGCGGCTCGCTGGTGCTGGTTACGCATGATCGTTACATGCTCGATCGGGTGTCGACCGTCGTGCTCGGCCTGGATGGTCAAGGCAGCGCCGAACGTTTTGCGGACTACTCGCAATGGGAAACGTGGCAGGCAGAACGCCAGCAAGCCGCGGACACAAGTGCCCGGGTCACCGCCCGCGCCACGGCCACCGCTGAACCAGCGACACTGTCGAAAAGGAAACTTTCATATCTGGAAGCTCGCGAATATTCGACCATTGAGCAGCGCGTCGCCGCCGCCGAACAGGTACTGGAGGCAAAGCGCCTGCAAGCCGAAGACCCCGCAATCGCCAGCGACAGCGCGCGCCTTGTGAGTGTCCACGCTGAATTGGAAGAAGTTCAAAAAGAAGTAGATGAACTCTACGCGCGCTGGGCAGAACTGGAGAAGAAGCAGGCCTGATTCGAATCCGCTCAGGATGCCAAGCAAAAGGCGATAATTGTATCTCCGCGCGTTCCTGTATTTCTTTCGAGTTCCTCAAGCAAGCGTGATTCCAGGTCGTCCGGGTCAGGCTTCATCTCGCAACCTGCAATCTCTTCGTCCGAAGCGCCTTGAAAGCAGAGTTCGCAAACACACAACCCATCTTCCGACTGCACGGGAGGACCAAATACGCGGCAGGTCATAGGACGCGATTCGTACAGTTCACAGTTCCCCGTCTCCGGATCGAGCACGGGACACGGCTCATCGTTGGCAAAGTCGGCAAACTGTTGCGCAGCCTCGTCTCCTTCATCTAAGACGCCGCTGACGGGATCTCCCGGAAACCCCGGCGACAGGCGGGCAACCGACTCGCGAGCACGCTGTCGTACCCGCGCCGCCCGCTCGGGAGCGCGCTTTGCAAGATCGGCGAGCCCTCGCCGCAAGCGCAAGGCATCGAGCTGATTGATGGAAAACGCGCCGATGCAGCATTGCGTGCATCCCGCGCGGCAGACCAGCCAGTCTCCGCTCCTTCGGGTCACATCGGCTAACGCGGAATCCACGATCTGGATCAGCTTCTGATCGCCGGAAGATGGAAAGCGCGTCCCCACAATGTGAGGATAACGCACCCTGCAATTTCTTGATTAGTGCTGATCGAACAGTTGATCGCGATCGACGCGTTCGCCTTTGAAAACGACTAGAGAGATTCGTTCGGTAGCGGTGATATCGTCGAGAGGATTTCCATCGACCACGAGCAGATCCGCGTCATTGCCGGGTTGGATGGAACCGATTCGCTTCTCACCCCGCAACAGACGGGCAGCATTGAAAGTGGCCCCCTGCAACGCCACGGCCGGCGGGATTCCCGCTTGTACCCAGAGTTCGAGCTCGTGTTGCACGGTGGGTCCGTGAATCACCAGAAAGTTTCCCGCATCACTGCCCGCGACCAGCAAGACTCCATGCTGGTGCGCGCGCTTCAGGTTATCAATGGCGACCCGCATATCGATGGGGTAGCGGGCGAGGGCGGCGCGAATCGGCTCGGTGTCCTTGGAGGCAAGAGCTTCTTCGGTTCCCTGCAGGAGTTCCGGCGGTCCGACTTGCTGCACGAGAGACCGCTTCAGGAGGCTAGTCTTTCCGGCTGCGAAATCTTTGATCGCCTCTCCCACACTCAAGGTGGGATCGTAGAACGTTCCCTGCTTGGCCATCTGGTCGAACAGCGCGTCTGAAATCGCCTCGCGAAACGACCCGTGTTCAATGGAGTTGGCCTGGGCCTGTACCGCATCCGCGACGTCGCGAGCGTCGCCCGTGTGAACCGCCAGCGGCAGATCATCCGTGTGGGCCGCACGAGCCACGGCAGCAAACAATCCCGTATCGAGACGGTTGAAAACCCGGCCAGCGGCGCCGGCTTCGAGAATCGCCTTAATGCAGTCGACGCCGCGCTTCTTCAACTCGTCGACCTGCTGCCGCGCTTGGTCGGCAGAAGAAGGCAGGCGAAGAAATTGCTTTTCAGCATTCTCGCGAATGTTGGCCGGAAGGTCATTGAAATACTCGGTACCGTGTCCTCCCGGAGCCGTGAACAGCGGGCCGCAGGTGGATAACTCGGCACCAAGCGCTTCCCCACCGTTGACGGTGGAGCGCACTTTGAGCACGCTGTCCAACCCGTCGCCCACGCTGCGGACGGTGGTCACGCCGCTGTAGAGATAGGCAGCTAGTTCGCGGCGCATGCTCTTCTCAGGGTCGAACTTGCTCATGTCCGGATAGAAGCCACCGGGCGCCCCGAGATGAACGTGCACATCAATCAGCCCAGGAAGAATTGTTTTGCCCTCAGCCTCGACGACTTCTGCCTTCACCGACTTGGGATCGGGGCCGGCGCCCTCATAGACTTCGGCAATTTTTCCGCTACGAACCAGCACGGTTCCACTTTCAATGACCTGGCCGTTTCCGACGAAGATGCGGGCTCCGCGAATCAGATAGGTATCGCCGCGCGCGAGTTGCCGGTTCAGGACTTTGGTCTTCGCGATGCCGCTGCGGGTATGTATCTGCCACGCACCCAGCAACAGGAATGGAGCCAGCACAGCCAGCAGCCACAGTTTCGCCGACGCGCGAATCTTTTCTTCTTTTTCCCATCGAAATAATTTGTAAGCGATGAAAAGGCCGACCATGGTCGTAAGCACCAGCGCCAGCATGGGCTGGAGGTTCGCCCCGATGCCTTCGTTCCGCAAGAGCATGCCCTGGATGCCGGTCACCATGTAGCTCGCAGGGACGAACTGCGTCACCACCAGCAGCCATGGCGGGAACATGGAAAGAGGAAACGTCGCCCCGCTCAGGAACAGCATGGGCAGGTAGATCAACTGCACGATCAGCTGGCTTTCCTGCATCGAGTTCACAACCGAGGCAAGAATCAAGCCGATGGCGCGAAAGCCAGTGATGGCAACCGTGATGAAAATCAGAATCGAGCCCATCGATTGGGGCCAGGGCATTCCGTACAGAAAGTGCGCCAGCGTGAGAATAAGAATCACGTTCGGCATATACAGGATCCAGCCAGTCACCACGGAAGCGACGAGCAAGGGGGCGGGTGTAATGGGCGTAACTTTGTAACGGCGCAGAATGTTCGCTTCGCGTTCCTGCACCGCTCGTATGCCGGCGCCCATCAGTCCATTGCCGAGGATGCCGATGATGAGGACCATGGCGATGACCATCGTGATGGCTGCGCCGCGCTCGGCGTGCATCGCCTGTCCGAAGATGAAAAAGAAAATAAGCGGGAAGAGATAGTTGAAGAAAATGACAGACCGGTTACGCAGAGCCAGCTTCAGGTCGAGCGCAATCAGAGCCTTGTAGCTTTTCATTGGCGAAGGCTCTTGCCGGTCATCTCGATAAACACATCTTCGAGACTCGGCTGCTTGAGACGAACGTCGGTAAGTTCGAGTCCTTGCTGGTCAATCCACTTCACCAGATCGACCAGCGTGGCCGCCGGCCGGCGCGAATGAACCGTCAGCGTATGGCCGGTGGAATCGACGATGCTCTCCGTGGCCTCTGCCCAGGCGGGGCGCGGCTCCGGGAACGGTGTGGCACAGGTCACGACGATGCTCGATGCATTGCGGCTCTGCTGTTGCAGGCGGCTGGGCGTATCCAGCGCGATGATGCGGCCTTCGTCAACGATCGCAACCCGGTCGCACAGCCGCTCGGCCTCTTCGATGTAATGGGTGGTGAGCAGAATTGTGCGCCGTTCCCGTTTCAATTCCTCCAGCAG
>CZKR01000097.1_pt3 | contig 12607 bp, 12 predicted proteins | sample 1122371 | NCBI WGS metagenome assembly CZKR01 (sample SAMEA3539301, study PRJEB10725) | soil metagenome | biome: tundra; feature: field; material: soil | place: USA | collected 2010-05 | depth 0.15 m
TCCAGACGCGATGGAGCCACGACACAGACTCCTACGGGACGCGACTCATGCTAGGGCTTCAGCTTACCTGCCAGTGGAACTGGCGGGCTATTCTCGGGGGGCACCTCCGGCGCTTGGACATCAGGAGGCCGATTGGCGCTCCGGCGGTTTGCCGCGTGAGGTCGTTTTCCGGCCGACGCTATTTGCTTGCGGTGAAAGTCAGGGCGTCGATCAGCTCTTCGACTTCATCTTCTGTGCCGGCGATCAGCGTGATGGAGACTGCGTAGCCGTGAGCGAGCATGGCCAGGGTGGACTGGTGCATAACGCGGGTGCCTACATCTTTGTGAAAGTCTCCGCGGACCAGCGTTTTCGTTCCGACGGCGATTTCGTAAGGGTCTTCGTCCACGGTGAAACCCTGGGCCTTGGCCACTTCGGTGAGCGGGCCGAAATATTGGGCGGCGTCCTTTAGTCCTGGGTATGCGGCTGCGCTCTCGGCGGCGATCAGGATGGAGGAATTCACATCCTCGGCGCGCGCCTCGGGTGGACGCGAGAAGGCTGCCAGAAGGACTTTGGCGCCGGTGCTTGAGGCTGCGGAGGCGGGCGGTTGGGCGGGATCCGGGGTGTTTTTGTCTTCTTCGCGTGCGTTCATTTCATCGGTTCGCAGTACCCAACCTTCGGGAATTTTCCATGAGAGTGCGAGCGTCTTGTTGCGATAGACACCGCTGGTCAGGGTCCCGGGGTCGAGGGTGGATGGAGTGGCCGCCTTCTGTGTGTGTTTGGGAGGAGTTGACGAGGAGCTCGAGTCCTGTGCCGTTGCGATTCGAGGGAGCAAGACGGTCACGAGGACGGCGGCGTAGAGGAGAATCCTGCGCAACTGCATAGGACGATGTTACCGGAATTTTTCAACGGCAGCACCGATGGCGCAGGCAGAGAGGTTGCGAGCAACGTCTCTACGACACGCAATTTGTTCAGGCGGCGCGGCCCATCACGGGTTGGGTGCAGTGGGCGCAGCGGCGCGCGTCGATGGGAATTTCGCTCAGGCACTCGGGACATTTCTTGGTGGTTGGATCAGGCGGCTTCTCGCCGCGATTCATGCGGGCGACGAGGGCATTTACCGGGAGAACCACAAAGAAGTAGACAACCGCGGCGATCAGAATGAACGAGACGCCGGCGTTGACGAAATCGCCGATCGGGAATTCGGTGCCACGGACAAGGAATTTCAGGCTCGAATAGTCCGGTTTGCCGACGATCACCGCAATCAGCGGGGTGATAAAGGCCTTGGTGAGGCCGGCGACCACGCCGCCGAAGGCCGCGCCGATCACGACACCGACGGCCATATCCACAACATTTCCGCGCAGGATGAATTTCTTGAAGCCGCTTAGCATGAAGTCCCCCCTCTAAAATGGATGCTCGCCAATGTAAGGCAGGGGCGGCGGGAGGTCAAGGGTGCATTGGTTGAAACGTGTGAACGGCATTGGCATTGATGAATAGCGCAGCAGACAGGGCCTCAATCCGTGCCGTCCCTGCGGGACTCAATCGCCGTCCCGACGCTTTCCCGGCACTTCCATGCCGGGCTTTCCCATGCCGCCGCTTCGCGGCTGGTGTCCGATTGCTTAGAACTCCAGCGATGTATCCGAGGACCGCTTTCACACACAGCAAAGCTCATGCGACGAAAATATCATCATTCTCAGATGCGCATGGGCATGACGATGTAGCGGTATTTGTAGTCGTCGCCTTCGGCGGGGCGGAATTGGCCGGCGGATTGGGGGTCTTTCAGTTCGAGGCGGACCTCGCTGGTGCCGGCGGCTTTGAGGAAGTCGACCAGGTATTGGGCATTGAAGCCGATCGTGAGCGGGTCGCCGGTGTAGGGAGCTTCGATGGAATCTTCGGACTCGCCGGCTTCGGTGGACGAAGCGGAAATCTTGAGTTCGCCTTTTTCCAGGCGCAGGCGGACGGCGCGCGAACGCTCGTCGGCGAACTGGGCTACGCGGAGGATTGCGGAATTTAATTCGTCGGAGTTCAGGGGAACGATCTTGCTGTTGTCCTTGGGGAGGACGGCTTCGAAGTTGGGAAATTGTCCGGTGAGTTGGCGCGAGGTCAACAAACGGCTGCCGATGCGGAAGAATAGCGTGGAGTCGTCTTTGGCGAATTCAATGGTCTCGGCGTCGGTGGAATCGAGCAGGGACTTGAGTTCGTCCATCGCTTTTTTCGGGACCAGGGTTTTCAGTTCGCCGGAGACGCCCTCGAATTTTTCGCCGGCGCGTTCACAGTGGGCCAGGCGATGTCCATCGGTCGCGACCATGGTGATGGACTCGGGCTTGAGCAGCATGAGGGCGCCGTTCAGCGTGTAGCGGGATTCTTCGTTCGAGATGGCGAAGCCGGTGCGGGCGATCAGGCCGCGCAGAACCTGGGCTGGAATGGTGACCGCGCCTGAAGTGGGAAACGCGGGCAGGCTGGGGAAGTTGGACTTGGCCATGCCGACCATCTTCGTATTGGAACGGCCGCAGCGAATGCTGACCCAGTGATTCTCAAGCAGCTTGATGGTGATGTCGGCATCGGGCAACAGCTTCACGTAGTCGTGAAGTTTGCGCGCGGGGATCGTGCAGGAACCTTCTTTTTTGACTTTGGCGTTGCACGAGGTGCGGAGGCTGAGATCGAGGTCGGTGGCAGTGAGCGACAGGCGGTCGCCGGCAGCCTCGAATAAATAGTTGGAAAGGATTGGAATTGTAGTCTTGCGCTCGACCACTCCTTGCGTGGCAGTCAATTCCCGCAGCAACTCGACCTTGCTGACCGTGATCTCCATGGTTCCTGCGGCAACGGCGGCTTCGACCGGCATAACGTCCGTCCCCCGATACTGCTACTTGCGCTGCTACTTTTATTACTACCTTATATCAAATACAAAACCTATAAAACCAGCAGTAACAGAAGGGGCTGCGGAGAAGTGGAAAACTGGGACAACTCGCCTGTTGTCACCGGGTTCCCGCCATACCCTTGATGTTAGAAATCGGTCCCGAACGCTGCGGAGACGCCAGTGTAATCTGGCGATACTCCCGATTTCTGCCCTGCCTTGCACAACCTCCACATCGCATTCACAGCCACCGTGAAGGAAGAGTGGACTGGTGAGTGGAAAACTCAATCGCGCACGCGAATCATCCGCCTAATTGCTCAGTCAATTTGTTGATCAACCTGTTTAAATCTTTGTCGTTCTTGCGCAGCTCTTCGATCTTCTCGACCGAGTGCAGCACGGTGGTGTGATGCTTACCGCCGAACTGGCGGCCGATTTCCGGCAGCGAGGCTTCGGTCATATGCTTAGCCAGGTACATGGCAACCTGGCGCGGATAGACGATGGCGCGGGAATTGTTCTTGGCCTTGATCTCGACCAGGCGCAAGCCGAATTGCTCAGCCACCATTTTCTGAATCGACTCGATCGTGACCTTGCGGGCCTGGGAGTCGATGAAATTCTTCAATACCTGCTGCGCGTAGGGCAGAGTGATTTCGGCGCCGATTAGCGATGAGTGAGCGACCAGGCGGATGAGAGCGCCTTCGAGTTCGCGCACGTTCGAGCGAATGTTGGAGGCGACGTAGAGCGCGACATCGGTGGGCAGAGTTACTTTTTCCTGTTCGGCTTTTTTCTGCAGAATGGCGACTTTCGTTTCGAGATCGGGGGGCTGGATGTCGGCAATCAATCCCCACTCGAAGCGGCTGCGCAGGCGGTCCTCGATCTCGGCCAATTCTTTGGGCGAGCGGTCGCTGGCGATAACGATCTGCTTCATGGACTCGTGCAGCGCGTTGAAGGTGTGGAAGAACTCTTCCTGGGTGCGCTCTTTGCCGGTGAGGAACTGGATGTCGTCGATGAGGAGGACGTCCACGGTGCGGAACCGGTCGCGGAAGCTGGTCATCTTGTCGTAGCGCAGCGAGTTGATCATGTCGTTGGTGAACTTTTCGCTGGATACGTAGGAGATGGCAATCTGAGGCATGCGGCGCTTGATCTCGTGTCCGATGGCCTGCATGAGGTGAGTCTTGCCCATGCCGACGCCGCCGTAGAGGAAGAGCGGGTTGTAAGCCTTGGAGGGACGTTCGGCGACGGCCTGGCAGGCAGCGTGGGCGAACTGGTTGCCGCTGCCGATGACGAAGGCGTCGAAGGTGTAGCGCGGATTCAGTTGCGCGGCGCCATCCCAGTCAAAGCGGGACTGCGACGGAGATGAGGTCGCGGCAGCGGGAGTCAGGCCGCCGTCGTGACGGACTGGGGTTGCAGCAGGGTCGTCCTCTGGAGTGACGAACTTTACGTCGTTGAAGCCGAGGCCCAGATTGTCGATGGCTTCCTGGATCAGGTCGGCATATTTGTCGCCGGCGTGGCGGAACTCGACCGTGGGAACGCGGACGAAGAGGATGCCTCCGCTGGAGTGGCTGTAGCGGGTAGGCTTGAGCCAGGTGTCGTAGGAGTGCCGGTTGATTTTCTTTTCCAGCGCGTCGAGAATGCGCGCCCAAGGGTTCGGGGAGAGAGTTGTGCTGGGGACTGACATATATGAAATATTCACCACGGCGCCCCGAGGCCGGTTAGAGAGCGCCTGTTCAAAACTGCCGTTTTACGAAGTAGCTGGAAACATTAAGTTTACTGCGGAAAGCGCCCGAATTACAGGGCGCGGCTGCCAAAAGCAAAAAGAATTCTGGAAGCAGGATCAGTGCGGCATAGTAGCACAAATTTTTTTGTTGTGTGGAAAAGTTCGGCCAGGAATTTTCCCGCGAATGACTATTCAGAACCGATTGCATAGCGCTGTCAAGTAGCGCGATGGTAACTGCCGCAGAGAAGGTGCAGCGGGAGCGCGCGCGGATGAGAGGTTGTGCGCATAGGTTGGAAAGATCGGTGCTGCCCCTGACGGAGTTTGTCGTAGATTTTCTTTCGCCGCTGTGCGGTTGGCTCCAGCGTCCCCGACGAAGGTGAGTTACGACACAAGCTCTAACGTGTATCGACATTAACTCTTTGCGGGATGGATTGAGGGTTTGGAGGTAATGCGGGGGGTGATTTATACTTACGGTTTGCCCTAACACTGTCGAAGGAATCAGGAGCGAGCTACTTTGCCCAAGCGTACATTCCAACCCAACCGGCGCAAGCGATCGAAGACACACGGATTTCGCGTGCGCATGAAGACCCAGGGCGGCAAGAAAGTTATTTCCCGCCGTCGCGCCAAGGGGCGCAAGCGGGTCTCGGTGAAACCCGGTTTCCGCGAATAGTCCAGCGGCGCGGCGGGGAATGCCGCGCCCCCACCCGCTGTTGTGCCAGTCATGTTGCGCTAGTGACGTGGAAATAGCGATCTGGAAATTTAGAGTCACTGTGACCGCCAGTGTGCCTGGAGAATCGAAGCGAGATGTCGAGCCGCGAGCCGGCCACGGTACCTTTCCCCGCAGCGCGCGGCTGTTGCGTCACGCCGATTTCGAACGTGTGTACAAGCTGGGGCGGCGGCATTTCTCGGCATCCATGACCGTGTTCTACTGGCCGCGGCAGGAGCTCGGCGCCGCCGGCGCGAAGGCCGCGACAGCTATGTCCCCTGTAGCTTCGGGTCTGCGCATTGGATTCACGGTGGGACGTGCGCTCGGCGGGGCGGTGCAGCGCAACCGGATGAAGCGACGTTTGCGGGAGGCGGTGCGGCTTACGCGCCGGCCCGCGGAGGCGAGTGCGGACGTGGTCATCAACCCGAAGAAGTTGCTGCTGACGGTGGATTTTGCCGAGGTGGTGGGTGAAGTCCGCCGAGCCTTTGAAGTGATAGAACAGAAGCTCGCAGGCAAGACGGGGGACAAATCCGCCGCTGGAGTAGAGCGAGGTTCCGGAAGTCGGAAGCCGAAAGCATGAAACCGAATCACATGCGCCAGGTTGCCAAACACGTCATGCTGCAACTGCTGCGAGCTTATAAGTGGGCCATCTCGCCGATGTTTCCGCCAGCGTGCCGCTACGTTCCCAGCTGCGCGGAATATGCGATGGAGGCTGTAGAACGTTATGGCGCGGGGCGCGGCGGGCTGATGGCTTTGACGCGGCTGCTGCGCTGTCATCCTTTTGCTCCTGGGGGCTACGATCCGGTGGTGAAACAGAACGTGGGTTGCGAACGAGCGCCGACGCAGGGAGCGATGACTCGCAAAGCGGCTCACGCACAGGCTTGCGAACCACGATCAACTGCGCCGTCCCCTTTACGCGGCGCGATTTGAGGAAACGGTAACTTTGCCAGACATTCAAAATCCACAACACGAACCGGGCAGCGAGAAACGCCTGATGCTGGTCTTCCTGCTGACGTTTATCGTGATGCTGGCGTTCCAACCGTTGTTCAAGAAATATTTTCCGCAATCGGCTACGCCGCCGCCGCAGCAGAGCCAGTCCGGGCAGACGCAGGCCGCGCCGCCGCCGTCGGCCACCACTGCGGCCGCATCCGTTGCCGCGCCTGCCGTCGGTGCTGCCGTCGGAGTCACCAAGCAGGCGACGAGCGAAACCGAGACCGTCATTGAGAACGATCTCTACCGGATTACGTTCACCAATCGCGGGGCGCAGGTGAAATCGTGGATCCTGAAGAAGTTTGACAACGAAGCGCAGAACGGGCCGCTCGACATGGTCAATCCCACCGCGGCCGCGCAGTACGGCTATCCGCTCTCGTTGTGGACTTACGATGAGGGTTTGCGCGGCAGGCTCAGTTCGGCGCTATACGCTGCTTCGCGCGAAGGCAAGCAGACATCCCCCACGACGATCACGTTCGAATACGCGGATCAGGATCTGGCGGTTCGCAAGACTTTCAGTTTCGATAGTACCTACATCGTGAATGTCGAAACGAGTGTGACGTACAAGGGCAGCGTGGCAGCGGCGCTCCCGGCTTGGCCATCGGGATTCGGCGATCAGGTTACGCCTGCATTCTGGGCGGCGGGGGCCATCGACTACCAGTTCAACAAAAACATCGAGCGGGTACCGATCAAGAAGATCAGCAGCGGCGGGACGAACCCGGGACCGTTTCACTGGGCCGGCCCTACCGACCAGTACTTCGCAGCCGTCTTCATTCCCGACGATCCGGCTTCCGCCGCGATGGTGACGCTGCGCAACTCGATTTCGGTGCCACGGGATCCGCAGAAGGCTGACTCGAAGGAGATGGTGAACGTGGACGCGGTGGGGGCTGCCGTTGGCAACCTGCACGGTCCGACGTCGGAACGAATCTTCGTTGGTCCCAAGGAACTGGAGGTTCTGCAGAAGATCCCGGTGCCGGGCGTAACGGGCGCCGACAACGACCTCAATGGCCTGGTTGATTTCGGTTTTTTTGGGATCATCGCCAAGCCGCTCTTTCTGTGGCTCAAGTGGACGTATCGTCACGTAATCGCAAACTGGGGCTGGGCCATCGTCCTGCAGACTCTTATTATCAGTGTGGCGCTGCTGCCGCTGCGGATTACGCAGATGAAGTCGATGCTGAAAATGCAGCGCGTGGCACCACAGATCAAGGCGATTCAGGAGAAGTACAAGAAGTACAGCCTGCGGGATCCGCGCAAGGCTCCGATGAACGAGGAGATCAGCGCCCTCTACAAAAAAGAAGGCGTGAATCCGGCCGGCGGCTGTCTGCCGATGATCATCCAGATTCCGTTTCTGTGGGCCTATTACAAAATGCTGGCGGTTGCGCTCGACCTGCGCCACGCTCACTGGCTTTGGATTCATGACCTGTCCGCGGCCGATCCTATTTTCTTGCTGCCCATCTTCATGGTTGTCAGCATGCTCGTCACCCAGAAGATGACGCCGCAGCCCGGTGTGGATCCGGCGCAGCAGAAAATGCTGACGGTAATGATGCCGCTGATGATGGGATTCATCTTCTTCCGCCTGCCCGCGGGACTGAATCTTTATTACGCGGAATCCAACTTGATTCAGATCGCGCAGCAAGCGGTGATGAACCGGACGTCGCTGGGGCGCGAAATGCGCGAGATGCTGGCGAAGCGGGCGCGGAAGAAGGAGAAGTGAAGCTACTAGCTACTAGCTACTAGCTTGGAGCGGGGCACCCCTACGGGTACGCCAGGGGTCATCACAAACAGAATTTGAGCTAGAGGCTAGGAGCTATTCGCGTGGCCATTCCCGACAAACTTGCTGCCGCAAAGAAGATTAATGAATTTCTGCAGGCCGTCGTGACGCACGGCGGACTTCGACTAAAGTACCGCATCATTGTGGATCCACCGCTGCCGGAGAACCGCGATTGGGAGAAGCCGGAGATTCTGGTGGATTTTGCTGGGCCGGACTCGGCGTTGCTGCTCGACCGGGGCGGAGAGCTATTGCGCGCGCTGGAACTGCTGGCTCTGGAAATGCTTCGACTGCCTTCCGGCGAGCATGAGAAGGTTTGCTTCGACTGCCAGAATCAGCGGTCGCTGCGCATTCAGGAATTGCGTACGGCGGCATCGGTGGCCGCCGAAAAAGTGCGTAAGACGGGGTCGCCGTACCAGTTCAGTCCGATGTCGTCGCGGGAGAGGCGGATCGTTCATCTTGCGCTGCGCGACGAAGCCGACCTGCGCACCGAGAGCGAAGGCGAAGGGATGCGGCGGTGCCTGGTCGTGTATCCCAAGGACTACAAGGCGGAGGGGAAGCCGGCGCCGCGAACGCTGCCGTGATTTCCACTTGCAGCGGATTTAAGGCGGAGAAACGGTTGCATGCGGCCCCAGAGCTGGGGGAACGGTCCACTATTACTAATCAGGTTCATGTCCCGCCGCATCCACGACTTGCGTCCCTTCGGCAAGCTTAGGGCAAGCTGTGGGCTGCACTCTTTCGCCGCTTTGCGGCTGCGAAGATGACTGGTTGGAATCCCGAACTGACTTTAGATCCCACTTCGGTCGACTTCGCAGGATGGATACCACGAGATTGCGGGAATGAATGGCGCTGTGTTCCCACCGATTAATCATCTGGATTCGTGCTGGTGCTGGTTCGCGACGCAACCACATCGCGACTGAGCAAATGAAAAGGGTGGCTGATGAGGCCACCCTCTCAGAACCGGAAACTGAGTACCGGCAATTGGCAACTGCCTCGTGGCAAGTCGACTAGCGACCTGCGCCCGCTGCTGCTGCGTGCATCGTGCCGGGAATTTTCATTGCTTCGATGCGGTTCAGGACCGTTTCCAGGCTGGCTCCGGTGTCGGTGCAGGCATCCACATAAGGATGGCGGCTTCCGTCGGCGTGCATGACAAGCACTTTGGTCTCGGTGGATACCTTCTTGATCATGTAGGGCAGGTGGTGACGATCGTTGCGGGTCAGGGTTGCACCCAGGACGACCAGATCAAACGAAGTCTTCTTGAGCGCTTCGTCCACAGCCTTGCGGCCCACCGCCTGTTGGATCGTGTGCCCGGCCTTTTCCATGGTTGCGGCCTGCTCTTTCAATACGTCCTCATCCCCTTCGCCATAAAGAATTCTTAGTTTTGATTTCGCCATTGATCACCCTCGATTGAATCGTCCTCGCTCGGTACCTGACGCACCCGTACCTGCAAGTCACGGTAGCAATAGGCGGAGCTTGGGGAAACATCACCGAAGACGCACGCCGAACGGCACATCCCGCCGGGAATTAGGTCCTTGCCGCCTAAAGTGCTTCCCCAAAAGCCTCTCCGGCGCTACACTTCTGCGCGGAGGCCTTCCAACCATGTTCGCGACCCTCGTCTGGAGAGCTGTATTCCTATCGTTATTGTGGGCACCGTGGTTGGCCGCGCAATCGGGCGGGGCTTCCACGTCCACCACCACTTGCAATCTGGATGACGGGCGACAGGTCTACATGCGTTACAACGCGGTTCCCGCCAAACAAGAGAGGCCGGCGAACGGCAGGCCTTGGGCTCCGGGCGGCACGCCCATGACTTTGTTCACCGAGGCCCAACTATCGCTGGGGAGTTCCATGATTCCCATTGGGGCGTATGCGGTCTATCCCATACCTGCGAAAGATCATTGGACCTTGGTTGTAAATAAGAACGTGACGGCGGGCGCGGCTTACGATCAGAAGCAAGATATTGCGCGCGCGCCCATGGAGACGGCGCAGGTGGACCAGGCGTCAGACGCACTGGAAGTTGCGTTCGCGCATGTCGGCGCACGCTGCACGTTGCGGATTTACATGGGTAAGATTGCTGCGTTCGCTGACTTCACGGCGAAGTAAGGTCAGAGTTCTGTAGCGGAAGTGGACTTTCTCGCGTTACGGTCCGGTGGGGGCGTCTCTCACAGCATCTTCATCGGTTCGATGTTCCGGGACGGTTGCGGCAGTCGGCTTCGATTCGCGCGCGCCCAGTCCAATCACCATAGCCATATCCTTGGGGTAGACGACGTCGCGGCCCCGCGCAAGAAAGTGGTAGTAGATTGAACTGGCTGCTCCATAAGCGCCAAATCCGGTGGCAACCACACGGGAGCGAGCGAGGACACCCACGATCATGCCGACAAAACGAAAGCCAGAGGCACCGTTGGCTGCGCCGCCGCCAATGTCGCCGCCGCCTCCGCCATGCAAATTCCGATCACCGTCGGGAGCTGCTGAGGTTGCCGCCAGCATGACCTGAATGCCTGTGGTCAAGTAGCGCGTGCGAGGGGTTGTAACCTGTGCTCCGCCTTCGGCATCGAGCTTGAGGTGCTCGCCTTTGGCCACCGCGACGCCTTCCAGGCTGGTCACGACCTTCTGTTCGAGGCCGTTGGGCGGGGCTACTTCGTGAAACAGGATTCGCAACTGTCCGTTGCGGGCCAAGCGGCGGGCCGGCTGCACCTGCATCACTGAACCTCGAATGACGCTGCCCTCCGGCAAAATCAGATGATCGGAGGCGACCAGAGGTTCGGTGATCAGGGCCTCGACCATATCCCCCTTGCGTGAAGTCGAGGAATTCAGCGGCGTGAGCAGGCGGGCATGCACCACGCTTCCCGAGGGAGGCGGAGCGCCAACGTTGGTCAGAGCCTCGGGCTTGACGGACTCAGTACCAAAATCCAGGGGCCGCTGCAGGTCGGCATTGAAGCTTGTGCCCATGTCGATGTACTGGGGATGCACGGGAAGCTGGGCCAATGCGAGGCGTTTCAGCTTGTGCACTTTTCCCGGCTCGTGGATCTGTTTCTGCAGGGCAGCCCACTGCTGCCGGACTTGCTGGCGCGTGCCGCTGACTTTTTTCGCAGCCAAATCCTGTACCTTGTTGGTGTTTGCGGCCTTCTCATTTGCCGGTACAAAGCGCAAGACCCCGTCTGGAGCCGGAGACGCCACCGTCTGCATCAGCACGCGGCGCCCGTCGGCCATTACGAGTTCGTCAAACTGCACGTGGACGCGGCGAACCGGGGAGAAATTTGCGTCCATCGCTTCGAGAGTCCGAATCTTCTTGGGTACAGCGTCGATCGCGGACACCCTGCCGTTCACCGGCGTGCCGACAGGGATGAGCAATTTGTCGAAGGCATAGACCGGTTCTGTGGTCTTGCCGTGGATGGGCTGTCCGACTTCGCGGATGCGTACTTCGGAATCGAGTGCCACTTTGATGGGGGTGCCGGAGGGAACGCTCATGGGCACCGTGACGGGAGGGCCCGCGATGGCCTGAGCAGCGAGGTCTTTCTGTGCTGGCTCCGCCTTTCCTTGCTCTGCGTCTTGATCTGCGGGTGGACGTACCTTCAGGGTCTGGCCCAAACTCCATCCGGTTGTCATAAGCAGCAAACCCGCTGCGCACCCCGCCCGCTTCAAAGAAATTCGACGCATAGTATGCTCCTCAATGAATAAATTCTGTGTTGGTTGCGAAGGGGCCGTAAGCCAAAAAAGCCCGCTGGCACCAGTGATAGAGACCGCGAAGCTCGACGAGCGAAAGAAGCGCTAACTTACAGGTTATGAGGTCGCAGAACAGATAATGGTTGTAACCGTCAGGCAGATCACACAGAACAAGCCGGGAAACTGCGCTTTCTAAATTGTAGTAGTGTCTTGGGTCGGGGGCAAGGCGGACAAATGTTTTCTTCCTCTTGCCGGGAGCTGATTTCTGCGACAATTCGTCATGCGCTACCTGCTAGTGCTTCTGATCGTGGCTCCGGCTTTGGGGCAATCTGGACCGCGAATTCAGTTCTCGCACACTCCCGAAAGCTTGCGCGGGGTCAGCGTTGTGTCCCGACAAGTTGCGTGGGCCAGCGGCACACACGGGACTTATGTGCGCACGATTGACAGCGGGCAGACGTGGACCCCGGCGCAAGTGCCGGACGCCATGGGGCTGGATTTTCGGGCGGTGGTCGCTTTCTCGGCTGACGAGGCGTTCCTCATGTCGGCGGGGCCGGGGGAGCAGTCCCGGATCTACTACACCAGCGACGCGGGGCGGCACTGGCAGCTTCAGTTCACCAATACGAATCCCAAGGGTTTCTTCGACTCGATGGTGTTCTGGGACTCGAGGCATGGAGTCGTTCTGGGCGATCCCCTGCCGGACGAGTCCGGGAAACTCAAGTTCGAAGTTCTTCTGACAGACGATGGTCAGAACTGGCGGCCTATTTCTCCTGCACAACTGCCAGCTGCGATGGAAGGGGAGGGCGCCTTTGCGGCATCGAACACGTGCATCGCGATTGTGCCTGGGGGCTCGGATCGCAACATTTGGTTCGCCACCGGCGGCAAGACCGCACGCGTGTTCCACTCTGCCGATCGCGGCCAGAGCTGGCAGTTTTTCGAGACTCC
>CZKR01000041.1_pt1 | contig 11921 bp, 8 predicted proteins | sample 1122371 | NCBI WGS metagenome assembly CZKR01 (sample SAMEA3539301, study PRJEB10725) | soil metagenome | biome: tundra; feature: field; material: soil | place: USA | collected 2010-05 | depth 0.15 m
CTTCAGGAGCATCGGTCCTGGCGCGCTGCGAAGTTGCAGACGCGCTGCGGAATGGGCCCGTGCCAGGGAAGAGTGTGTGGACCCGCCACGCAATTTCTTTTTCAGTGGAATCCCGATTCGGTGCGACCGCCAGTCTTTCCCGCCCGCGTGCAAAGTCTGTCTGGCGTTGCGGGCTGCGCGGAGCCGGAGCACAGCGCTGTTACAGGAGACTCGCGATGAACTGGAAGGGCGTGATGCCGGCAATCACCACCTGCTTCAATAACGACCTCAGCATTGATCATGGCTTCATGGGGGAGCACTGCCGTTGGCTCTTGGACAATGGCTGCAGCGGTATCGTTGCCCTCGGATCATTGGGGGAAGGCGCGACCTTGTCGTTCGACGAGAAGTTAGGAATTTTGCGCACCGGTGTGAAAGCGGTCCACGGGCGCGGTCCGTTCGTGGCTGCCATTTCGGCGCTTTCCACTTCGGAGGCTGTGTCGTTGGCGAAAGCGGCTGCGGATCTGGGCTGCGACGGTCTGATGGTTCTGCCTCCCTATGTATATAAAGGGGACTGGCGCGAAATGAAAACCCACGTCGCGGCGGTGTTCGATGCCACGCCGCTTTCCTGCATGCTCTATAACAACCCCGTGGCCTACGGCACCGATTTCCTTCCCGAGCAGATTCGTGAGTTGGCGACGGAACATGAGAACCTTCAAGCGGTGAAAGAATCGAGCACGGACGTTCGGCGCGTTTCCGCCATCCGCGCGTTGTTAGACCGACGTCTTGAAATCTGTGTGGGCGTGGATGACGCTGTGTTAGAGGCCATCGGAGCAGGAGCAACCGGATGGATTGCCGGACTGGCGAACGCACTGCCGCGCGAATCGGTGGAACTGTTTAACTACGGGATCAACGGAGAAAGTGACAAGGCATTCGAGTTGTATCGCTGGTTCCTGCCACTGCTCCGCATGGATACGCTTTCAAACTTCGTTCAACTCATCAAACTGGTTCAGGCAGAAGTGGGGATTGGAAATTCGCGGGTACGCCCGCCGCGACTCGAATTGGCAGGGAAGGAACTCGATCAAACGACGACAATCGTCCGTGACGCATTGCAGTCAAGGCCGCAGCCCGTGGGCAGCCACGCGTTACCGAACACAAAATAAATGCTGGCATTTCCCTCCATGGCAAAACTCTCAGGTCGATCGCTGATCGGATTTCGGGAAGGCACGGGTGCGGGTGAAGGCACGCATGCAGCTGACCCTGTCACGGGCCAGCGTTTGCAGCCCGGGTTCATCCCGGTAACTGCGGAGGAAGTAGCCCTCGCGGTTCGTTTGGCCGCAGAGGCTTTCTACCTCTACCAGCGAGTCCCGGGACGCGAGCGGGGCGCGTTGCTGCGCAAGATTGCCGCGAAGATCGAGTCCATTGCGGACGATGTGATCGAGCGTGCGGCCCAGGAGACAGCTCTGCCGCAGGCGCGCCTGCAAGGGGAAACCGCGCGCACTTGCGCCCAGCTTCGGCTGTTCGCCCAGGTGGCGGAGGAGGGATCGTGGGTGCAGGCGCGCATCGACCGCGCCGATCCCGACCGCAAGCCTGGTCCCAAGCCCGATATTCGCTCTATGCTGCGCCCCTTGGGACCTGTGGTAGTGTTCGGCGCCAGCAACTTCCCGCTGGCATTTTCCGTCGCGGGAGGAGATACAGCTTCCGCGCTCGCGGCCGGCAATACTGTGATCTTCAAAGCGCATCCCGCTCATCCTGGCACCAGCGAGTTGGTGGGACGAGCGATTCAACAAAGTGTCCGCGAGTGCAATCTCCCCGAAGGGATTTTCTCGCTCCTATTTGACACAGCCACACAGGTCGGGACTCAGCTTTTGAAGCATCCGCTGGTGAAAGCGGGGGCATTCACCGGGTCGCGTGCCGCAGGCAGAATGTTGATGGACGTGGCGGCCTCGCGTCCCGAGCCGATTCCGTTCTATGCGGAAATGAGTAGCACGAATCCCGTCTTCATCCTGCCGGGCGCTTTGCGGGAGCGTGCCGAGAACATTGCCGCAGGACTGCACTCCTCATTCACCATGGGAGCCGGCCAATTTTGCACCAAGCCGGGCATGGTCTTTCTGCCGCAAGGCTCCCAGGCATTCGTGCAGAAGTTGCAGCACTTGGTTGGCGGATCGGCTCCGTTCCATCTTCTGACGCAGACGATTCACTCTTCATATGATTCGGCGATTGCCACGCGCAAGACGGTCGCGTCGGTAAGATTAGTTGCCGAGGGCCAGCGCGCGGCTGCGGATGCCAGTTTCGCGGTGAGTCCGGCACTCTTTGAAACGGACGCGGCGTCATTTCTCGAATCCGACCTGGATGCAGAGATCTTTGGTCCCACCACTCTGCTCGTGCGGCACTGCAGCCGGGACCAAGTTCTGGCGATTGCCCGCGGCCTCGAAGGCCATCTGACCGCAACGATTCATGGGACGGAAGAGGATCTGCGCGAGTTTGCGGATCTGATAGCGATTCTTGAAAACAAGGTTGGACGGCTCGTCTTTAATAGTTTTCCAACTGGCGTCGAAGTCACGCATGCCATGGTACATGGAGGTCCCTACCCTTCCACCTCGGACGGGCGTTCCACGTCGGTGGGCAGCCAGGCAATTTTCCGTTTTGCGCGCCTAGTCTGTTATCAGGGATTTCCCGACAGCGCGTTGCCTGACGCACTGAAAAGCGTAAATCCGCTGGGCATTTGGCGAATGGTCGATGGGGAGATGACGCGACAGCCTGGTACTTGAGTCGCAACGAGAGGCCGCCGCACCTAAGCCCAAGTCCGCAATCCGATAATGCCCCAGTACGCCAGATAGGCAACGGCAATCAGCAATGCCATGGTGACGATGAGCGAAAACCTGCGAACGCCGTGGCGAACATTTTCTGCCGGCGTCCGCCACAACGAGATCGCGCTCCCGAGCGTTGCGAGGCCGAAGACGACGGTCGTGAGGAATACAGCGGCAGACCAACCGGTCAGATTGCCCAGGCGCTCGATCAGGTCGTCGCTGGACACAATAATGATGCCCACAAATGCAATTAGGCTGAGCACGGCAATGAGAGGCCAGATGCGCAGACCGCGCTCGGATGGGCGCCGGCGTTGCTTGCTGAGTCCGCCAAGAATCCAGAACGGCGCATAAACCAAAATCGCCACCATCGATAGAAGCACGTAGATGGTTGCGACAATTTGCGCGATTGCCAGCCATGTCGGGATTCGTTTCATCGTCGTCCCGAACCCGGCCTGGACAAAACGGCCCTCTCCGTTCGGCGTCAGCAACTCGAATGTTGCCACCGGATCGGGCGCATCATCTTTCTTCTTGGGAACGTGCCGGAATTGTGTACCCTCGACTGGGACATACGTGTCATTCCATGCCCCCAGGAGGTCGAGAACCAGATTGCTACCTTTGAAGCGAAGAAAGGTAACGCCAACGAGACGGTCCAGAAAATGCGTGAGTTCGACGCGAGGCGAATCCGGCACGTACCAGCCGGCGTATTGGGCCGCGACTGTTGGCAGCGGCGCTGCGGCGGGCAACGACGGCCTCTGCAGTTTGTTCGTTATATAAGCCCTGATCGCTTTGGCCAACTTGTTAAAGGCGTCTCCATTTCCGCTGTTGATGCTGAAGAAATAACCCGCGTTGTAGTCGGCCATGTAGGCCATCTCGGTGAGGCCGCCTTCAACGCCTCCGTCGTGCCCGTGATAGACGAAGCCGTCTTCAACACTCCAGTAATTACTCAGGCCATATCCAGCTTTCATTCCATCTTGTGCCGCCCAAGAACTCTTAGGGATCTCCATGCGATCGATGTCGGACGCGGGCACAAGCTGTTTGCCGCTTACCGCGCCACGGTTCAGGTAGAACTGCACATAGGCCGCCATGTCGTTGGCGGAAGCATTGATCGATCCCGCAGGCCGCAACAGAATGTTCCAGTAACGATATGGAGTCTTGCCGTCGTTGTGGTAAAGCGTGGTTGCGGTTCCCGGAGCGGACGCGAAATAGGTCGCCGTCTTCATCCCGATCGGATGGAATAAATTCTGCTCTACGTAGTCTTCGAAATGCTGCCCTGTAAGTTTCTCCACAACAAAGGCAGCGACCGGAGGCCCGGAGTTGCAGTAGGCCATGCGCGTGCCGGGACGCCAGCGGGAAATGCGCGAGTGGTGGTCGTAGTCCAGCCCTTCGCGCAGTGACATACCCGCGGCATCTTTTGCGTACTCGCGCAGGTGCATGTCGTCCCAGCCCGTGGTGTGTTCCAACAGATGCACGACTCGGATCGGGTCCGTCGCCTCCCATCGATTTTCAAACCATACGTCGGGAGCCAGCTTGCGAACGGGATCATCGAGCGACAGCTTTCCCTGATCAGCCAGCATCAGGATCGACAGTGAGGCAAATGCCTTCGACGCGGATCCAATGCGGAATAGCGTATCCGCGGTCGTCGCGCGGCCGCTGGCGATGTCCGCTGTGCCGAGTCCTGCAACCCACTCTCGTCGATCCCGATGGACAATGGCCACTGACACTCCCGGGGTATGCGTGTCCTTAAGAACTTTCTCCAGTTGCTGCCGCAGTTCGTCAATCGACTGGGCCGGCTTCTCATCTTTTTTGTCCGCAGCTTTGTCCGCCGCCATGCAGAGAGGAGCGAGCGCCGCGACCAGAACGACGGGAATGATCCATTTCACGATTGCAATTCTCCTGATGCCGAAATTCTGCGGTGACCTGGCGTGCGACCACGCTAGATTTGGTAATCGACGTCTTCCATAATTCTCTGCAGCGACTCCGACAGCGGTTCGCCCTTCACTCCGGAACCTTCAAGTTGCTGCACTCGTTCGCGCAGCTTGTTCACTTCTGTCACCACCGACGCCAGTGCTTCCGACAGCGGGTCGTTAATTTGTTTGGGATCCGTAATGACAACGCGTTTGCCTTCGCGGAAGATGATGTGTCCGGGCACGCCGACCACGGTTGAATTTTCCGGAACGTTGCGCAGCACCACCGAGCCTGCACCGATGCGGCAATTTTTCCCTACCGTAATGTTGCCCAGAATCTTCGCCCCGCCGCCGACGACTACGCTGTCTTCGATCGTAGGATGCCGCTTACCGTGCTCCTTGCCCGTGCCTCCCAACGTCACGCCCTGATACAGCGTTACGTCATCGCCCACGATCGCGGTCTCGCCGATCACCACGCCCAGTCCGTGATCGATGAACAGCCGTCGTCCGATCTTGGCTCCGGGATGGATTTCAATTGCGGTGAGAAAGCGCGCAACCTGCGAGAGGAACCGCCCCAGCAAGAACAAGCGACGATTCCACAGCCAATGATTAACGCGATAGAACCAGACCGCGTGCAGACCGGAATAGCACAGAAATACTTCCAGCCGGGACTTCGCGGCAGGATCGCGTTCCATCACCGTGGCCACGTCTTCGCGAATTAGCGACAGCAGGTGCGGCATGGATAATCTGGAAATGGATCAAGCAGGTAGCGCCGCCGTGGGAATTTGCAGCGCCTTGTCCCGCAACTCCGAAAACAAAATGCTGCTCAAATAGCGTTCGCCGAAAGACGGCAGAATTACCACGATCAGCTTACCTTTATTCTCCGCTCGCTGCGCCACTTTTAAAGCGGCGACCACTGCGGCTCCCGACGAAATCCCGACTAGCAGTCCCTCTTCCAGCGGAAGCCGGCGCGCCATCGCGATGGCGTCGTCATTGGTCACGGCGATGACCTCGTCGATGTAGTCCCGGCGCAGGATGCTGGGAACGAAGCCCGCGCCGATGCCCTGAATCTTATGCGGAGACGGTTTGCCGCCGGAAAGAACAGCGCTGTCCGCAGGCTCGACGGCCACGGCCTTGAACGAAGGCTTCTTCGGCTTGATGTACTGGCAAATGCCGGTGATTGTCCCACCGGTGCCCACACCCGAGATCAAAATGTCGGCGCGCCCATCGGTGTCGTTCCAGATCTCAGGTCCGGTAGTTTCAAAGTGAATCTTGGGGTTGGCGGCGTTGTCGAACTGCTGCAGCATGTAGCCGCCGGGAGTGTTGGCCAGAATCTCCTTCGCTTTGAGAATAGCGCCCGGCATTCCTCTCGGGCCTGGAGTGAGAACGATTTCCGCGCCAAAGGCAAGCAGCAGCACGCGCCGCTCCAGGCTCATGGTTTCGGGCATGGTAAGAATCAGTTTGTAGCCTTTCACCGCGGCGACAAAGGCGAGACCGATCCCCGTGTTCCCGCTGGTCGGTTCGATGAGCACAGTTTTGCCGGGATGAATTTTCCCCTCGCGCTCCGCCTCAACAATCATGCTCACGCCGATGCGATCTTTCACACTCGAGACGGGATTCTGGCTCTCCAGCTTCGCCACTACTTCGGCGACGCAACCTTCCGTGACCTTGTTCAGCCGCACCAGCGGCGTGTGCCCGATCAACTCTGTGACATTATTTGCGATTCTCATAATGCGTTCCTGCCTCCAATCTCTGCGCGGCGGATTGTCAGCCGATTATTTGGTCCAGTAATACTACCAACCTGCTGGTAATTCGGGGCAAGGTGTACATCACTGCAAATGGAAGGCGTCATCGGAACCAAACGACTTCGCTTGTTATACAGGGCCAGTCAATTGAATCGGCGGCGAAACATTCGTGTTTCGTGCGGCCAAGTGCAGCATCCTAAACCACATAACACGTCCTAACAATGGCTGGCTACGCCGCGTTTGTTCCTGCCCAAGTCTAATACATCTCTTTTGCCATCAATCATTTGAAGGGAATCAAATACAAAAACTGAATCACTACAATTAATACTTGTTTTTGTGCATTCAATAGTGGTAGTGTTCCCGACCTATTAGAGGGTTTCGCGTCCGGAGTGCAATATTCTGGACGCCGATTCTCCGGGGACTCTTAGCAAAAGCAGTCGCAGGGCAGTATTTTCCGGATCTTCGCGGAATTACTCTTCGTTCTTGGAGGGCTTTGCAATGCGCGTCCGTCGCCAGATTTTCTCTTCCTTGTTCGCATGTTTCATTCTTTGTTCGGCCGTACTCTGGCTGAGCAGCGCTCCGCCAGCCTGGGCTCAATCGACATCAACAGGTACGGTCGCGGGGTCGGTGGCTGATCCCTCGGGTGCGGTCGTGGCTGGCGCCACGGTCACCCTGACCGATTCCACGACCAAGACATCGCGCACGGTCACCACGAACGAGGCGGGACGATACATCTTCGTCGACGTTGCCCCCGGTCCCTACGAACTCAGCATCAGCAAGCAAGGCTTTTCCACCACCAAGACCCAGACCACGGTCCAGGTCGGAGTCGCCACGACGGCGAATCTGTCCTTGCAAGTCGGAACCAGCAGTGTCGTCGTGGAAGTGACGGCGGTCGGCAGTGAGTTGCAGACGATGAACGCCACCGTGGGTAACACGATCACAGCGATCGCCATCGACAACCTGCCGAGTCTTGGCCGCGACGTCAGTACCTTCATGACGTTGCAACCAGGTGTCAGCCCGGATGGCAGCGTCGCGGGAGCGGTCGTCGATCAAAGCTACTTCTCGCTAGATGGCGGCAACAACACCAACGACATGGACGGCAGTATGAGCGTCTACACGACCAGCTATGCAGGGGACCCAACCGGAGGCATAGCCAATCAAAGCTTCGGAGTGGCCGCGGGCGCAACGGGTGTGTTGCCCACTCCGCAGGACAGCGTCGAGGAGTTCAAGGTAAACACGGCCAACCAGACCGCCGATTTCAATAGTTCCGCTGGCGCCGAAGTGAAGGTAGTGACGAAGCGCGGTACCAACGCCTATCACGGGACGGCTTACGAATACTACCGAGACAACAACTGGTCGTCGAACAGTTGGGATAACAACTTCAATGGCACTCCGATTCCCAGTTTCCACTACAGCCGGTTTGGCGGGGCAGTTGGTGGGCCGCTTATCCCGAAAGAGGTTCTGGGCGGCAAGACCTACTTCTTTTTCAACTATGAAGCTTTCCGCTTTCCCAACTCTCAGACAATTTTTAGAGACGTACCCTCGCCAGCCATGCAACTAGGACTGTTGACGGACCCCAGCACTGGCACAATTTACAATCTGAACCCGACCGCGGTCACCTACAACGGCACGATCTACCCGGGCACCGGGACAACCATTGACCCTCGAGGACTCGGGATCAACTCAATTGTCCAGCAAATGTGGTCGAAGTATGAACCAGCCTCGAATGCGAGTTGCACAAACTCTCTCTGTGACGGAGCGAACGTTTTAGGATACGCGGCCAACGTGGGTATTCCGCAGAGCAGTAAGTTCATGGTGGGACGCGTGGACCACGATTTTTCGGCCAAAGAGCATTTCATGTCCAGCTATCGCTACTTCAACCTCAAGCATGCCACCACTGACCAAGTTGATATCGGTGGCTTCTTTAGCGGCGACACGGCGGGTAACCCGGCCTCGCAGTCCGGTGATCCGCAACAAGCTTGGTTCCTCGTGGCGGGGCTTACCACCAACCTGACCTCTAACACCACCAATGACATCCATTACAGCTTCCTGCGTAACTGGTGGTCGTGGAGCCGGGCCGGAGACACGATTCAGTCAGCAGGATTGGGCGGAGCGCTCGAAGTATATGCTGGCGAGTCGGAAACCCAGAATCTGGCTCCCTACAACGTAAATACGCAACAGACTCGTACCCGTTTCTGGGATGGGCACGATCAGATGTTTCGCGATGACCTTTCCATGCTGAAAGGTAACCACCTGTTCCAGGTGGGCGGCATTTACCAGCATAACTTTAACTTTCATCAACGGACGGATAACGGCGGCGGTATCAATTACCAGCCTGTGTATCAGCTCGGACAAGGCTCCCACGGGGCGGGCGACGTTTCTGTGCCATTCTGTCAGACGGTCAGCACCGGCTACGCAAAGACATGCGGTGCCGACTACGCTGCTGTATTGGGCATCGTTTCGGCTTCGCAGGTAGCCTATACCCGTACGGGCGCAAACTTGACGTTGAATCCGCCCCTGACACCCGCATCCGACCAGAGCACCATTCCCTATTACAACGTGTATTTCAGCGACACCTGGCACATGAAGCCTACGTTCACTCTGACCTACGGCCTGGGCTGGACGCTGGAGATGCCGCCGGTTGAAGCGACTGGCAAACAGGTCGAACTGGTGGATCAATCAGATCAACCGATTGGCGCTGAGGCGTATCTAAAGGCTCGTGAGCGCGCTGCGCTGCTGGGCCAAGTCTACAATCCCGACGTAGGGTTTGCCTTGGTGGGCAATACCGCCGGCGGGCTAAAGTACCCCTACAACCCGTTCTACGGCTCATTCAGCCCACGCGTTGCTGCCGCTTGGAGTCCGCACTTTGACAGCGATTCCTTTGCTGGCAGAGTTTTCGGTCATGAAGATACTGTGATTCGCGGCGGCTACGGCCGAGTATATGGACGCCTGAATGGCGTTGACCTGGTACTGGTACCGTTGCTCGGCACTGGCCTTATCCAGCCAGTGCAGTGCTTCGATAATCTCAGCAACGGCACGTGCGGCTCAACCGGTTCCGCCACCGCAGCCAATGCCTTCCGCATAGGTACAGATGGTCTCACCGCCCCGATCCCGCTTCCCAGTCAAACTCTTGTGCAGCCGGATTATCCCGGCATCAACGCAATTTCTGCTGGCGCCGGCGAGTCCCTGGATCCGAACTTCCGGCCCAACGTGGTGGACTCGTTCGACTTCACGGTTCAGCGCCAGTTATCTCGCAAAGTTACCCTGGAATTTGGCTACATTGGACGCAGAATCACGCACGAGTATCAGCCGACCAACATCAACGCAGTTCCGTACATGATGACCCAGGGCGGTCAACAGTTCAAGAACGCATACGCTAACGTCGTGCTGCAATACTGCGGTGGCCTCGCGGGCATGGGCGGCGGGGGCTGTGCGGCCAATGCGGGTGCAGTGACGCCACAACCGTTCTTCGAGACGGCACTCGCGGGCACGGGCTACTGCAACCTGTCGCCGAGCTGCACGGCGGCTGTTGTGGCGAAGGAAGGTGCCAATGGCACTGGGAACCTCACTTTCTCCAACGTCTGGAGTTTGTGGAGCGACCTGGACAATGGCGGGTTTAATTTTCCTCGCACCATGATGAACACTCCCGTCAATTGCCCAAACCCGCCTGGAACGGCGATCGGCTGCAGCGGTCAGCTCACTTCGGGCGTGGCCGTTAACGCTAGCGTCGGGTACGGGAACTACAACGCGGGTTTCGCGACCGTCAAGCTGACGGATTGGAAAGGTTTGACCATGCAGTCGAACTTTACCTGGTCCAAGGCCCTAGGGACTGGAGCGGTGGTCCAGGCCAGCAGCGAAATTACTCCGGATGATCCCTACAATTTAGCGTTGATGTATGGCAAACAGGCGTTCGACCGGAAGTTTGTGTACACCATGTTCCTGGTATACTCGCCCCCATTTTTCAAGGGACAGTCAGGACTCGTGGGACGCGCCTTGGGTGGCTGGACGTTTGGGACCGTATTTGCCGCAGGCAGCGGTCAGCCGATCGAGGTCAGCACCAGCAACGGAGATGGCCAGGCTTTCGGCGCAGGGGACGCAGCCAGCTTCTTCGACAACGAAAATGCCATCCCGATTGGACCCATCCAAAGCGGGCATGCCTATTTTACCGCGGGCTCAAACGGCGTCGGCACCGGCGGTTACCCCATCAATATCTTCAAAGATCCGTCTGCCGCCTTCAACAACTACCGTAACCCGATTCTTGGTGTGGATACCAGAGACGGCGGCTTTGGCGGACTCACGGGCTTGGCATACTGGAATCTGGATCTTTCCATCAAGAAGAACATTCGAGTGACGGAAGGCATCAGCCTGGAATTGCAGGGCGTGTTCGCTAACGTCTTGAACCACGACCAGTTCCTGGATCCTCAGGGGATGGCGCTCTACTCTCCCGGCACCTTCGGCAATCTGTTGGGATCAGCGCAGGCGCCACCGATCGGCGGCAATCGACAGATCGAGATCGGTGGCCGCATCCGCTTTTAACCAATCAGCCGAAAGGCGCCGGTATGGCGCCCTTCCTCAAATCAAAGGCCGCGCCCGCGGGCGCGGCCTTTTACTTTGTTCAAAACCCAAGAACAGCGTGCCTTACGATTGTGTCGCCCTACAAGCGTTCGAGGGTTCAAACACCGGCCTAGCGATGCGTCAGTCCGTAGCTCACCGCGCCGGCGGAGCTTCCGATGTTGGCCATGGAAACGATCCGTTCCAGCCTGTGGTGGCCCGTCCTGTGAAAGAAGTAGCTGAGACTGATCACTCCCACAGTTTCGCCGACAAAGTTCACGGCGAGGCCCGGAGTGGAGCGGCCGAAGATGCGAACTACCGGATTCAATTCCTGCCCGCCACTCTGCAGATTGGCGCGAGTCACGGCGAAGTCCGCGCCATTCAAAATTGCTGCGGCGACGAATAACGCGCAATTCTGCTTGTCCCAGAATCTAGGTTCCTCGCCCACGCTCGAGGGCACTGCCTGTACCAGAGTTGGAGCTGGAGCCTCGATAAACGGGGTGCGCGCGTCTGGAGCCGGCGCTGATGCAAGCAGCGCTTGGCCATGCAATGCCGGACCAGCGCCGCACACGAGCAACACACTGGCGCTCAAGCGGAAGAACTCAGAGAATTTGCGGAAGGTCATAAGTGCCCGCCGAGGTTGGCGTAGCACTTAGGAAAGCGCAATCGGGCGTCCACGCACCCAACGTTAGAATCGCGGCAACCTGCCCACAATCAACTATTTAGCTTTCTGTTTCTAATGAGAATCGCAGGCGGCTATGCACTCTTTTGCACGACTGGGCCGACCCTTTACCTCTGTTGAGCACAGGCGTTCACTTCTTATAAACCACGCCGCCTTTCATCACGAACCCTACGTTCTGCAATACTCCGATTTCCTGAAGAGGATCGCCGGGCGCCGCGATTATGTCTGCCAGATACCCGGGTTCCAGTGCTCC